>Ga0207714_1000283_pt1 | contig 34973 bp, 32 predicted proteins | sample PonA232FremontCA_2_FD_187270 | JGI IMG/M metagenome (GOLD analysis project Ga0207714, IMG submission 187270) | Marine sediment microbial community from Fremont, CA, USA - Pond A23 Sediment 2 (SPAdes) | ecosystem: Environmental > Aquatic > Marine > Unclassified | place: USA: Fremont, California...
CCTCGAGGTCCTGCCGCCGGACGTCAACCGCAGCGATAAGCCGTTCCGCGCCGTGGACGAGCGGACCATCGTCTACGGCCTCGGCGCTATCAAGGGGGTAGGGGAGTCGGCCCTGGACGCTGTGCTCGGCGCCCGCGAGGCCGGCGACACCTTTACGGACCTGTTCGACCTGTGCCGCCGGGTCGACACGGGCCGGGCCAACCGCCGCGTGCTGGAGGCGCTATGCCGCTCCGGCAGCCTGGATCGCCTCGTCCCCAACCGGGCCTCGGGCATGGCGCAGATCCCGGCGGCCCTGGCCGCCGCGGAGCAGGTGACGCGAGATCGGGCGGCGGGCCAGACCGATCTCTTCGGCGGCCTCGAGCAGGGGCCGGCCGCCCCGGCCAGCGACGCCGGGGAGGGCGTCCAGGAGGTGCCGGAATGGCCGGACGAGGAGCGCCTCGCCGGGGAGAAGGAGACCCTGGGGCTGTTCCTCACCGGCCACCCCGTTGATCGCTACGAGGCGGAGCTGCCGTACTTGGCCACCGATCGGCTGGAGCGCCTGGCGAGCGGCGCCGGCGTCAACGGCGGCGATACCAACGGCGGCCGCGGCAGCCGGACGGTCACGGCGGCAGGGCTCGTGATCGCCCTGCGGGTGCGCAACACCGCCAGCGGCGGCCGCCTGGCGACCCTGACCCTGGACGACCGCACCGGGCGGATCGAGGCGGTGCTCTTCCCCGAGGCCTTCTCCCGCTACCGCGACGTGGTGGTCAAGGATGCCCTGGTGGTCGTCCGTGGCAGCCTGGACTACGATGACTTCAGCGGCGGCTACCGCATCGCCGCCGAGGAGGTCCTGGACATCGCGCAGGCCCGGGAGCGCGCCGCCGGCCGGCTCGTGATCCCGGTCACGGCGGAGCGGGCAGCGAACGGCGTCGTGCCGAGGCTGCGCGAGGCGCTGAGCGGCTACACGGGGCGTAGCCCGGTCCACGTCGACTACCGCCACCCGAGAGGGCAGGGCCGGGTGGTGCTCGGGCAGGGCTGGACGGTCGCCCCGAGCGACGAGCTGATCCGGAACCTGGAGCGCGTGGCCGATGGGCCGGTGGCTGTGGAGTATCCACGCTGATAGCGCGCCTGCGGGGCCCGGATGCCCCGCAGGCCGGCGGTACGCCTGAAGGCCCGGCGCGCTATCCGCGGGCCTGGATGGCGGCCAGGTCCTGGAGGCTCAGCGGCGCGCCATCGCCGCGGTCGTCGAGGTGGTCCACCACCGCGGCGGCGCCGGTGAAGGCCTCGTCCCGGGTCCACGGGCTGCGCGTGACCAGGGTCGGGATCCCGGCGGCGCGGGCAGCGCCCAGGCCGTTGGCGGAATCCTCTACGGCCAGGCAGTCGCGGGCCGCGAGGCCGAGCCGGCGCAGGGCCTCCGCGTAGGCGTCCGGGGCCGGCTTCTTGGCGGCGGCATCCTCGGCGCAGATGAGCGCCTCGAAGGCGTGCCGGGTTGTGGCGGGGAGGACGCCGTCGAAGAGGGCCTCGACGTTGGCCCTGGCGCTGGTGGTGACCACGGCCAGGCGGATGCCGGCGTCCCGGGCCTCGCTGATCATCCGCTCGACACCGGGCCGGGGCGATATGCAGCCGGTGCGCAGGCGCTCGGCGTAGTGGTGGTTCTTGGTCTCGTGGAGCTGCCGGGCCAGGTCGTCGAGCGGGACCTGCGTAGACGGCGGGGCCTCCGCGAGGGCGTGGCGGAGCCGCTCCCGGCCACCGGGGACGGCGGCGAGGAGCCGTCGGTAGGTGTCCTCATCCCAGTGGTGGGGGAGGCCGTGGTCCTGGAAGGCCGCGTTGAACGCAGGCCGATGCCCCTGGCCCTCTGTATCGGCCAGGGTGCCGTCGACGTCGAAGAGCAGCGCGCGCAGGGCGATAGGGTCCACCATGTCCGTGAGCGTTCCAGGAGTTATCATTGTAGGCCGCTTGCCCCGTCAGGGGAACGGGCTTCAGGGATTGCACCGCCGCCATCACTGCACCGCCTCCATCGAGGCGCCGTACATCCGACAGGGGAGCTGCGCATGGCAGAGGGTCGCCCGAGATATGAGCCGGAGCTTCGCCGCCGGCTCGTGGAGCTGGTTGAGGCCGGGCACAGCGCGGCCGAGCTGGCCAGGTACTACGAGCCGTCGGCGAAGACCATCCGGCGCTGGCACCGGGAGGACCGGCAAGAGGGCAGCCAACGGGGCGCAATGGCCACTCGGCGGGGCCAGGCGGCTGGCGGCGGCCCCGCTTCCCGGCAGGACCGCGCCAGGCCGAGCGGTGTCAACGGCCGCGCGGCTGCCCGGGGCAGGCGCTTCCGCAGTAAGCGGCCCACCGTGCTGGAGGCCCCTGCCCCGGGTACGCGCTCGGCGCCTGCGCCGGCCGCGGCGGCCGATATGGCCGAGGCCGATCCCGCCCCGGCGGGGCCGGTGCCCGTTACGGCGGGGCCGGGGCCCGACACCGATCCCGAGAGGGACCCGGATGCCGACGAGAGCACCGAGACGGACCGGCGCGATGCCGAGGCAGCGGGGCCCGAGCCGGCAGATCCCGGTCCGGGTAACGGAGATGGCGGGCCCGAGGGGCCGCCGCCGGGATCCGAGGATCCGCTCGAGCGCGGCCTGGCGGTCGCCGAGGAGGCGGATGCCGTCTACGACGAGGAGGGTCCGGAGCCCGCTGTCCCCCTCTACGAGGAGGCCCTGGATTGCCTAGACGAGGCCCTGGCCGCCGGTGAGGGGGGAGACGAGATCCGCCGTGAGTGGGGGATCACCCTGGAGCGCTACGGGGATGCCCTCTTCGAGCTGGACGGGGCGGCCGAGGCGCTGCCGTGCTATGAGGCGTGGTGCCGGCTCGCCGAGGCGCTCACCGAGGAGCATCGCAGCGCCCAGGCCATGCGTGACTGGAGCGTCGCCCTGGGGCGCTACGGCCAGGTGATCCTGGTGGAGGACGGTCCCGAGGCGGCGCTGCCCTACTACCAGCAGGTCGTGGAGCTGCGCGAGATCGTCGCCCACGAGCGCCAGAGCGATGACGCCTATCGCGACTGGGCCCTGGCCCTGGAGCGCTGCGGCGCCGTGCAGGAGGCTGCAGAGGGGCTCGCGGAGTGCGTCGGGATCTACCGCTACGCGCTGGAGCTGCGCGAGGCCCTGGCCGAGCAGCACGCCACCCCGGAAGCGCGCCGGGCCGTGGGCACGACCCAGGAGCGGCTGGCCATGGCCGTGCTCGCCGCCGAAGGGGCCGAGGCAGCGTTGCCGTTCTTCGAGCGGCTGGCGGAGACCTTCACCGCGCTCGCCGAGGAGCTGGGTACCGAGGAGCTCGAGGCCGAGCGCCAGCAGGCGGACACCATGCTCGGCAAGGTCCAGATGGCCGCCCTGGACCACGATTGAGCGCAATGTCGGTAGCCCCCTCACCCTTATCGGCGGCGGCCGCCGTGGCTGCCCTCGAGGGGGCTGCCCCGGGGCGGCGAGGCGCACGCCGGTCCCTCGCGAGACGGCCCCGGGGAGCCGGGACGGGCCGTACAGGGCGTTTCCGGGTCCGGCGGGTTACGCCTGGGGGCTGATGATCCGGTTCTGCAGGGTGCCGAGGTGCTCGATCTCGCAGGCCACGGTATCCCCGGGCTGCAAGAACTCAGGCGGCGTGCGGGCGAAGCCTACGCCAGCGGGCGTGCCCGTGGCGATGACGTCGCCGGGGATCAGGGTCGTGATGCGCGACAGGGTCTCGATGATCTTCGGGATGCTGAAGACCATCGCCGCGGTACGCGACTGCTGCTTGACGGCGCCGTTGACGTGGCAGGAGAGGGCCAGGTCGTGGGGATCGGCGACCGCGTCGGCGGTGGTGACCCACGGGCCCATGGGGCAGGCGCCGTCCAGGGATTTGCCGAGGAAGAACTGCTTGTGGCGGAACTGCAGATCCCGCGCCGAGAGATCATTGATGACGGTGTAGCCGAAGATGTGCGCGTGGGCCTCGGCGGCGCTGATGTGCCGGCCACCGCGGCCGATGACCACGCCGAGCTCGACCTCCCAGTCGAGTTGCTCGGTGACGGCCGGATCCAGGACGACGTCGGCGTACGGGCCGGCCACGCTGGTGGTGGCCTTGGTGAAGACGACCGGCGCCTCGGGCAGGGCCAGGTCGCTGCCCTGGGCCTGCTCGGACTCGCGGGCGTGATCGGCGTAGTTCATGCCCAGGCACATGATGTTGCGTGGCGGCCGGGGCAGGGGGGCGAGGAAGGTCAGGGCCTCGGCGCTGACGCGGGGCCAGTCGTAGCCCGGCTCGGGGACGGGGCCGGAGCTGAGGTGGGCGCCCAGATCCCCTGCTACGGGCGAGACCGCCCAGCGATCGTCCTGCCCGTGGATGGCGAGGCGCGGGGTCCCCTGGTAGCTCGCGGTGGTGATGCGCATGGTAGCCGAGCCTCGGTTAGGCGTCCTGGATCAGCCGGATGGCGTCTATTCTGGCGTAGCCGGGGACGGGCGTCGATGCTCGAGGGCACGGCGGGGATGTAGGAGGCGTGCCGTTGGACGGCGGGAGCGACTGGGACGAGGTGCGCGCGACGACCTGGGCGGCCTTGCGCCGGGTGGCGGCGGCGTTCGCGGATCGGGCCGCAGCGCCCGGCGACGCCGGCGCCGACGGGGTGGCGGAGCGGTACGAGCCGGGGGAGGCAGCGGATCAGGGCGGCACCCGCTGCCTGGTGCTGACGAGCCGGGCGGGTTGCCCGGTCGAGCTGCGGATCCCGGAGGCCGAGCTGCTCGCCGTCGATGGCGCCGGCCTGGCGCAGCGGCTCTTCGAGACCCTGATCCGGGAGGCCGGAGCCCACCTGCTCGAGCGCGAGACCCTGGTCTTGACCACGAGCGGACGGCCGGACGCGGAGACGGTGCTGGCGGCCTATCGGCGTCGGCTCGGCTGAGATCCCCCTTGGCGATCCGCATCTGGTAAGGTGCCCAGGCTGCGGCTACCGTTCGCGCGAACGCCTGCGATTCCTGGAGGCAACGGGGTGTCCATGACCAAGAACTTTCTCGATTTCGAGCAGCCGATCGCCGAGCTCGAGGCGAAGATCGAGGAGCTGCGCAACGTCGGCCAGGATTCCGAGGTCAATATCCACGAGGAGATCCAGCGCCTCGAGGCCAAGAGCCGCTCGTTGACGGAGAAGATCTTCTCCTCGCTGAGCGCCTGGCAGATCGTGCAGCTGGCCCGGCATCCGGCGCGCCCCTACTTCTACGATTATATCGAGCGGATCTTTACCGACTTCCAAGAGCTCCACGGCGACCGGGCCTTCGCCGATGACGAGGCCATCGTCGGCGGCCTGGCGCGGCTCGACGGCCACCCCGTCATGGTGCTCGGGCAGCAGAAGGGCCGGGATACCAAGGAGAAGGTCCGCCGGAACTTCGGCATGCCCCGGCCGGAGGGCTACCGCAAGGCCCTGCGCCTGATGCGCATGGCGGAGCGGTTCAACCTGCCCGTCTTCACCCTCATCGATACGCCGGGCGCCTATCCGGGCGTCGGGGCCGAGGAGCGCGGCCAGAGCGAGGCCATCGCCCGCAATCTCGCCGAGATGGCGCAGCTGCGCGTACCGGTGATCTGCACCGTGATCGGCGAGGGCGGCTCCGGCGGGGCGCTGGCGATCAGCGTCGGCAACAGGCTGCTGATGTTGCGCTACTCCGTCTACTCGGTGATCTCGCCGGAGGGGTGCGCCTCCATCCTCTGGAAGAGCTCCGATCGCGCCGCCGAGGCCGCCGAGGCCATGCAGATGGCCGCCGAGCGCCTCCACGAGCTGGGGCTGGTGGATCGCGTCATCCCCGAGCCCCTCGGCGGCGCCCACCGGGACTACGACGCCGTGGCCGAGAGCCTGCGCGAGGCCCTGCTCGAGGAGTGGCAGCGCCTCGCTGCCATGACCCCCGAGGCGCTGGTGACGGACCGCCACCGGCGCCTGTCGCAGATCGGGCAGCTCCAGGGCTAGGCGTGCTCGAACCGGGCGCCGTGGCGGATCGGCTCCTCGCCCTGGCGCCCCGTTCTGCCTGCTACACGGTCGCCCTCAGCGGCGGCCGGGACTCGGTGGCGCTGCTCCACGCGCTGGTAACGGTGGCCCCTCGGCTGCCCGCGCCGCTGACGGCCCTGCACGTGGACCACGGCCTGCATCCCGACGCCGCCCGCTGGGCGCAGCGCTGCGAACGGCTGTGTGAGGACCTCGGCGTGCCGCTGGCGTATCGCCGCGTGGCGGTCCACGATACCGCCGGGGAGGGGCTGGAAGGCGCCGCTCGCCGCGCCCGCTACCGCGCCTTCAGCGAGCATCTCGTGCCGGGGGGGTGCCTGGTGCTCGCCCACCACGCCGAGGACCAGGCGGAGACCCTGCTGCTGCGCGCCCTGCGCGGCGGTGGGCTGCACGGCCTGAGCGCCATGCCGCCGGTGCGTCCTCTGGGGCGAGGATGCCTGGCGCGTCCGCTACTCGCGGCCTCCCGCGCCTCGCTCACCGCCTACGCTCGGGCGCATGCCCTCGAGTGGGTGGATGACCCGGCCAATCGCGACGAGCGCCACGACCGCGTGTATCTGCGCCGCCGCGTCCTGCCGTCGCTGACCGAGCGCTGGCCAGAGGCGGCCGCGGAGATGGCCGCGGGCGCCGCCGCCCTGCAGGCCGACCGGGCCCTGCTCGCCGAGTACCTGGACGCCGACCTGGCGGCGAGCCGCGCCGGTGACGGCCGGCCCGCTGTGGCGTACCTCAGCGGCCTGACAAGGCGCCGGCGGCACGCCGTGGTACGCCGCTGGCTGGAGGTTGCCGGCTGCCGGCCGCCGCCGCGCCGCCGGCTGGAGGCGGGGGTGCAGGGATTGCTCGAGGCCGGCGCGGACCGCAACCCGGAGCTTGCCTGGGCCGACGGCTGCATCCGGCGCTATCGGGGCCGCCTGCACCTGCTCCCGTCAGCGGCCCCCGAGCCGGAGGGGCCGCCGGGCCTCTGGGCGTGGCACGGTAACCGGGTCCTCGTCCTGCCGGGCGGCACGCTCGTAGCCGATAGGTCGCCCGGGCCTGGGGTGGACCCGGACCTGGCCGCCTGCGGCCTGACGGTGTGCTTCCGTGCCGGCCTGGAGACCGCCGCTGCGCGCCGCCGTGCCCAGCGCCTCTTCCAGGCGCTGGGGGTCCCGCCGTGGCTGCGAGGCGCGCGCCCGCTGCTCTGCCACGGTGATCGGCCGGTGGCCGTGGCGGGCTACGGGGTGGCCCAGCGGGTGCAGGCCTCGCCGGGGCTGCGGGTGCGCTGGCTGCCGGCTCAGCCCCCCTCGAGCTGATCCGCAAGCGGCAGGCGCAGGGCGTTCCGGTCGGTGGGCTCGTAGAGCCCGGTCTCGGTCTCGTGGCCCGCCCCGAAGGCGACGTAGCTGTGCCGGCCGTAGCGGCCGAGCCGGCGCAAGGCCTGGCGCGCCTGGTCGGGCGACTCCGCGGCGAGGGCGATCAGCGGCCTCCCGCCGCCGGTGGTGCTCGCCCAGGCCACCGGCGAGGTGGCTACGGGGCGGATGCGCTGCATGCCGCAGGCCCGCACCGCCTCCAGGGTGCGGGCCACCGCCTGGCGCGGGCCGACGATGAGCAGGGGGCGCTCCCGGTCCGCCTGCCCCGGGGCCACGCGCCCCGAGAGGGCGTGCCGTGCGGCGCCGGTGACCCCGTCCCACTCGGAGACCAGGGTGACCGACTCGGCTAGCAGGGTGTCGCGCAGGATGGCGGCGCCCTCGCCCGGGACCAGCTCGCGGTAGACGTGGTAATCCGGGTCCGCCCGGAGGTAGCGGGGGGGCGCCTCGCTCGCCAGCGTGACGCGGGTGGTCTCGCCGGGCTCCAGGGCAACCGTCCGGTGTGCCGCGGTGCCCGCCTCGGTGGTCAGCGTAACGGGCACCCGGACCGGATAGCCGGCCGCATCCCAGCTTAGGTCTGCCGCCACCCGGTAGCCGCCCCCTGGCTTCTCGGTGACCGTTAGGGTGCGCTCGTCGAAGACCAGCCGCGGGAGCTCGGTCTCGGTGCGGAACCAGTCGAGCAGGGCCGCGATCCGCTCCGGGTCGCGGCCCTCGGCCCTGGCGGCCTCGGTGAAGGCCGCCGCCAGGTCCTCCCAGGCGGCCTCGCGGTGGCGGTACGCCCGGTAGAAGCGGTGCACGGCGCGGTCAAAGCCGCTGTCGCCGAGCGCCCGGTGCAGGGTGTGGAAGAGGAAGGCACCGCGCTTGTAGCCGACGATCTCGTCGTAGGGGCCGGCGTTGCTGTGGAACGCCTCCAGGGGGTAGTCGGCTGTATCCGGGAGGGCCGCCTCGCTGCGCAGCCAGTCGCCGCGCATGCGGCGGGCCTCATCGGCCGCCCGGCGCGCGGCCTGGTGGTAGTCGCCCATGTAGAGGGTAAGGCCCTCGCTCCAGTTGCCCTGCTCCGGGGCGGTGTAGACGCCGCGCCCCCACCAGTTGTGGACCACCTCGTGGGCCAGGGAGGTGCCCGGGATGAAGGGTAGCGTCAGGACTCGCTCGCCTAGGGCCGTGAAGCCGGCGAAGCCTAGCCCGACCGGGAAGGGCGCGGCGGCCACCGTGTAGGTCTCGTGCGGCGGCTCGCCGATCCACTCGCTGTACGTCTCGAGGTAGGCGGCGGTGCGCTCGAGGTAGGTATCGTGCTGCCCGGCGAGGGTCTCCGGGAAGAGCGTATAGACCGTGCCGTACTCGGTCTCCTGGGCGCGCTTGTCCCAGTCGCCGGCGAGCAGGGTGATCCCGAGGCTCGGCCCCTCGTGGGTGAAGACGAGCCGCCGCTGCCCGTCTCTCACACGGTCCCGGCGGCGGCTGCCGCTGGCCACGGCCTGGAGCCGCTCGGGCAGGGCGACGGTGAGCTCGTAGCCGAGCCGCCCCCGGGTCGGGTGCGGGTACCACCCGGCCTGGTCGCCCAGCCAGGCGCCTCGGTCTCCGATGTAGGAGCGGGCGCTGCCGGGCGGGGCGCCGGACCAGCGGAGGGTGGCCGCCCCGGCTGTTGCCGGCCGCAGGACGACCCCCCGCTGACCGACCCGCTCCACCTCGCCGTTGGCGATCTCCGCCTCGGTCAGCTCGAAGCCCGGGCCGAGGCTGAGCGGCAGCGGCTCGGTGTCGGGCAGGGTCAGGCGCATCTCCCCCTCGAGGCGGCCCGCGGACGGGGCGATCCGGGCGGTTATATCGGCCTGCGGATGGCCGCTCGCGGCCACGGGGCCTGCAAGGGCGCATCCGGCGAGGAGCAGGAGCGCGGCGATCATGTCTACTAGGGTGCGCATGGATCCAGCATAGCCAAGTGGGACGCCTGCGTCGCCCGGGTAGGGGCGAGGGGCGGGCCGCCTCCCCGCAGCGCCAGGCCGCCGGGAGCCCCGGCGCTGACGGCGCCTGGCGCCTTACCCGCGTTGTGGCCATACCCCCCTTCTGGTAAGGTCTCGCCATCCTATTCTTCGCACCCTTCCCTTGGCTCTGTCCATGACGCGATATCTGTTCTTTACCGGCGGTGTTGTCTCTTCCCTGGGCAAGGGGATCTCGGCCGCCTCCCTCGGCGCCATCCTCCAGGCTCGAGGGCTGTCGGTCACGATGATCAAGCTGGATCCGTACATCAACGTCGATCCGGGCACCATGAGCCCGTTCCAGCACGGCGAGGTGTACGTTACCGACGACGGTGCCGAGACCGACCTGGACCTGGGGCACTACGAGCGTTTCGTCCGCGCTCCGGTCTCCCGCCACAGCAACTACACGACGGGCCGGATCTACGAGAGCGTCATCCGCAAGGAGCGCCGCGGCGACTACCTCGGCGGGACCGTGCAGGTCATCCCCCACGTCACCGATGAGATCAAGCGCTGTATCCAGGAAGGCGCCGAGGACGTGGATATCGCCCTGGTGGAGATCGGCGGCACGGTCGGCGATATCGAGTCGCTGCCCTTCCTCGAGGCGATCCGGCAGATGGGCACCGAGCTGGGTCGCGAGCGGTGCCTGTTCATCCACCTGACGCTGGTGCCCTTCATCGGCACTGCCGGCGAGATGAAGACCAAGCCGACGCAGCACTCCGTCAAGGAGCTGCGCTCCATCGGCATCCAGCCGGATATCCTCGTCTGCCGGGCTGCGCACCCGATCCCCGAGGAGGAGCGGCGCAAGATCGCGCTGTTCACCAACGTCGAGCCGCGGGCGGTGATCACGGCCCTCGATGTCGGCAATATCTACGAGATCCCGGAAGACCTGCACCGGCAGGGGCTGGACCATATCGTGGCCGAGAAGTGGGGGCTGGAGCTGCCGCCCGCCAATCTGAGCGACTGGCAGCGCGTCGTGGAGATCATGGCCCACCCGGAGGGCGAGGTCACGGTAGCCATGGTCGGCAAGTACGTGGACCTCACCGACGCCTACATGTCCCTGAACGAGGCCCTGCGCCACGCCGGCGTGCAGACCCGGCAGCGGATCAATATCCGCTACGTCGACTCGGAGTCCCTGGAGCGCGAGGGCAGCGCAGCGCTGGCGGGCGCCGATGCCATCCTGGTCCCGGGCGGCTTCGGCCAGCGCGGTATCGAGGGCAAGCTCGAGGCGGTGCGTTTCGCCCGGGAGCACCGTGTGCCCTTCCTGGGGATCTGCCTCGGCATGCAGGTGGCGGTCATCGAGCACGCCCGTCACGTGGCCGGCTTGGAGAATGCCCACAGCACGGAGTTCGTCCGCCATCCCCACCACCCGGTGATCGGCCTGGTTACCGAGTGGATGACCGAGGAGGGGGAGGTGGAGCAGCGCGATGAGGGGGACGCGCTGGGCGGGACCATGCGCCTCGGTGGCCAGTCCTGCCGCCTGGCCTCGGAGACGCTGATCCACCGGATCTACGGTAAAGAGCGCATCGTTGAGCGCCACCGCCACCGCTACGAGTTCAACAATCACTATCGGGACCGGCTCGCCGAGGCGGGGCTGAGCTTCTCGGGCTGGTCCCACGACGGCCGGCTGGTGGAGGTGGTGGAGCTGCCGGACCACCCCTGGTTCATCGGCTGCCAGTTCCATCCGGAGTTCACCTCCACGCCGCGGGATGGGCATCCGCTGTTCGCCAGCTTCGTGCGAGCCGCCATGGCCCACCGTGACGGCGAAGACGACGGGGCTTGAGCAGTGGCCAGCATCGACCTGTGCGGCTTCCGCGCCGGCCTGGACCAGCCCCTGTTCCTGATCGCCGGCCCCTGCGTGGTGGAGTCCGAGGCCCTGGCGCTGGAGAGTGCCGAGCGGTTGCGCGATCTCTGCGCCGGCCTCGGCGTGCCGCTGATCTACAAATCCTCCTTCGACAAGGCCAACCGCTCCTCGGCGCAGAGCTACCGCGGCCCGGGTATAGAGGCGGGTCTGCACGCCCTGGAGCGGGTACGCCGCGAGCTGCAGCTGCCGGTGCTCACGGATGTCCACGAGGATACCCCGCTCGGCGAGGTAGCGGCCGTGGCCGATGTGCTCCAGACACCGGCCTTCCTGTGCCGGCAGACCAATTTCGTCCAGCGTGTGGCCGCCTGCGGGCTGCCCGTCAACCTCAAGAAGGGGCAGTTCCTCGCCCCGTGGGATATGCAGCACGTTGTGGACAAGGCCCGGGCGGTCGGCAACGAGCAGCTGATGGTCTGCGAGCGCGGCGTATCCTTCGGCTACAATAACCTGGTCTCGGACATGCGGGCCCTGGCCGTGATGCGCGATAGCGGCGCCCCCGTGGTCTTCGATGCCACCCACTCGGTGCAGCTGCCGGGCGGCCAGGGCCAGGCCTCCGGCGGGCAGCGCGAGTTTGTGCCGGTGCTGGCACGCGCCGCCGTCGCCGCCGGCGTGGCCGGCCTGTTCATGGAAACCCATCCGGATCCCGATCGAGCGCTTTCAGACGGCCCCAACGCCTGGCCCCTCGACCGCATGCCCGAGCTGCTGGGCACGCTGGTCGAGCTCGATCGCGCGGTGAAGGAGCGAGGCTTCGCTGAGCAATAAGGAGAACCCCTGATCATGGCGAATATCGAGCGCGTCATCGGCCGCGAGATCCTCGACTCCCGCGGCCACCCCACCGTAGAGGCCGATGTCTGCCTGGACGACGGCAGCTTCGGCCGGGCCGCGGTCCCTTCCGGGGCCTCCACAGGCAGCCGCGAGGCCGTGGAGCTCCGCGACGGCGGCGCCCGCTACAACGGCAAGGGGGTCCGCACGGCGGTCAACAATATCAACACCACGATCCGCACAGCCGTGGAGGGGGCTAGCGCAGCGGACCAGGCCGGGCTCGACAAGCGCCTGATCGATCTCGACGGCAGCCCGAACAAGGACCGCCTCGGCGCCAACGCCATCCTGGCCGTCTCCATGGCCGTGGCCCAGGCCGAGGCGCGCAGCCGAGGGCTGCCGCTGTACCGGTACCTCCAGCAGGAGGGCTCCGAGGCCCAGCTCCCGGCGCCGATGATGAATATCCTCAACGGCGGCGAGCACGCGGATAACAGCGTCGATATCCAGGAGTTCATGATCATGCCCCTGGGCTTCGACCACTTCTCCGCGGCGCTGCGCTGCGGCTCCGAGGTCTTCCACGCCTTGAAGCAGGTCCTCAAGGACCGGGGGCTGGCCACCGGCGTGGGCGACGAGGGCGGTTTCGCCCCGGATCTCCCCTCGAATGAGGCCGCCCTGGAGGTGATCCTTGAGGCCATCGAGCGGGCCGGCTATACGCCCGGCGAGGAGGTCGCCCTGGCGCTGGACGTGGCCAGCTCCGAGCTCTACGAGGACGGGGCCTACCATCTGGCCTCGGAGGGGCGCACCTTCGATGCCGCCGGCTTCGCCGACTACCTGACGCGGCTGGTGGACAACTACCCGGTGGTCTCCATCGAGGACGGCATGGACGAGTCCGACTGGGACGGCTGGCAGGTGCTTACCGAGCGCCTCGGCGACCGGGTGCAGCTCGTCGGCGATGACCTGTTCGTGACCAACCCGCAGATCCTGCGCCAGGGGATCGACCGGGGTATCGCCAACGCCATCCTGGTCAAGCTCAACCAGATCGGCACGGTTACCGAGACCCTTGAGGCCATCCGCATGGCCGACGAGGCCGGCTACACCTCGGTAATCTCCCACCGCTCCGGGGAGACGGAGGATGTGGCCATATCGGACCTCGCCGTGGCGACCCGGGCGACCCAGCTCAAGACCGGCTCCCTGTGCCGCTCCGACCGGGTGGCCAAGTACAATCAGCTGCTGCGTATCGAGCAGGAGCTCGGCGATCAGGCCCGCTACGCGGGGCGCCGCGCGCTCAGCGTCGGCAGCGGGGTCGGAGGCTGAGGCAGCCGGGTGCGTCCCGCTGCAGCGAGTGGCCTGCTCAGTGGTGAGGTGGTGGACGCGATGCCCCGCAAGCGGGGCATCCGCTGCTGATCCGGCCCGGGCGGGAGAGGCCCGGCAGGGGGCGCCGTGCGCTGGGTGATCGCGGCCTTGGGCCTGCTGCTGCTCGTGCTCCAGGCCCAGCTCTGGCTCGGCCAGGTCAGTATACCCGGGCTGCTGGAGCTGCGCGGTGCTGTCGCCGAGCAGCGGGCGGAGAACGAGCGCGCCGAGGCGCGTAACGAGGCCCTCGCCGCGGAGGTGGCCAATCTCAAGGAGGGGACCGAGGCCCTGGAGGAGCGGGCTCGTTACGAGCTCGGCATGATCCGTGAGGATGAGGTCTTCTACCAGGTGGTGGAGGAGTGAGCGTGCGTTTCTGGGCAGTGATCCCGGCCGCTGGTGTCGGCCGCCGTATGGGCGGCGGTGATCGCCCCAAGCAGTATCGGCAGCTCCTGGATCGGCCGGTCATCGGCTGGGCCCTGGAGCGGTTGCTGGGCCATCCGCGCGTCGCCGGGGCGGTGGTGGCGCTCGCCGCCGACGATCCGTACTGGGAGGCGCTCGGGCTGGACCGCCGTGCCGCGAAGCCCGTCTACCGCGTCGATGGTGGCGCGGAGCGGCACGACTCGGTGCGGGCTGCCCTCGCGTACCTGGCAGGCCTCGCCGACGGCGACGACCGCGTCCTGGTCCACGACGCCGTCCGCCCCTGCCTGAGTGCTGCCGAGCTGGACCGGCTCATCGCCGAGGGGGGTGAGGCGGCCGACGGGGCGCTTCTGGCGACACCGGTGCGCGATACCCTCAAGCGCGCCGACGAGGCGGGATGTATCGCCGAGACGGTGCCGCGCGAGGGGCTGTGGCAGGCGCAGACCCCGCAGCTATTCCCCCTGCGCCGGCTCACCGACGCCCTCGATGCCGCGCTGGCTGCGGGCGTCGGGGTGACCGACGAGGCCCAGGCCGTGGAGTGGCACGGCGGGTGGCCACGGCTGGTTACCGGGGAGCCGAGCAACCTCAAGATCACCCACCAGGCGGACCTGGAGCTGGCCGCCGCCGTGCTCGAGGCGCAGCGGGCAGCTACGCAGCGGGAGGATCCGGCGTGATGCGGATGGGGCACGGGTTCGACGTGCACCGCTTCGGCGCTGAGGCGGCCGGCTTCCGCCTCGGCGGGGTGGATATCGCCCACGACCGGTGCCTGGCGGCCCACTCCGACGGCGACGTGCTCCTGCACGCCGTCACCGACGCCCTGCTCGGGGCGTGCGGCCTCGGCGACCTCGGCCGGCACTTCCCCGACGACGACCCCCGCTGGCGGGATGCGGATAGCGCCGCCCTGCTGGCCTCCACCCGGCGCATGGCCGGCGATGCGGGTTGGCAGCCGTGGAACGTGGACGCCACGGTCGTCGCCCAGGTCCCCAGGCTCGCCCCCTACGTCGACGCCATGCGCGAGGCCACGGCCGAGGCTGTCGGCCTGCCCGCCGGGGCCGTGAACATCAAGGCCACGACCAGCGAGCGGCTCGGCTTTACCGGCCGGGGCGAGGGCATTGCCGCCATGGCCGTCGTCCTGCTCGGGCCCGCGCCGGGGCAGGATTGATCCCGGCCCACGGGGCGCCCCTCGGCGGCGCGCGGCTGCGTGCCTGCCCGGAGGATTTCCGCGTTGATGAGGTGCTCCCCTTCGAGCCCTCGGGGGCGGGGGAGCATTGCCTCGTGCGCGTGTGCAAGCGCGGCTGGACGACGGAGGCCGTCGCCCGCCTGCTCGCCGAGCGCACCGGCGTCGCCCGGGGCGGGATCAGCTTCGCCGGCCTCAAGGACCGGCACGCCGTCACCACGCAGTGGCTCTCTGTGCACAGCCCCAGGCCCCTGCCGGGGCTGGCGCCCGGTGAGCTCGCCGACGGCGTCGCCGTGCTCGAGGCTGTCCGCAATGCCCGCAAGCTGCGCCGCGGTGCGCTAAGCGGCAACCGCTTCACGCTGCGGCTGCGCGAGGTCGACGCCCCGCGGCGCGCCGTGGATCGGCGCCTGCAGGCCATTGCCCGGCGCGGCGTGCCCAACTATTTCGGTCCCCAGCGCTTTGGCCGCGATGGCCGCAACCTGGCGCAGGCTCGGGCCTGGCTCCTGCACGGCGAGCCCGTGCGCGGCCGTACGGTCCGCGGGCTGCTCCTCTCCGCCGTCCGCTCGGATCGGTTCAACCGGCTGCTCGCCCGGCGTGTGGCGGAGGCCACCTGGGATCGGCTCCTGCCCGGTGATCGGGCCCTGCTCGACGGCAGCGGCAGCCACTTCGCCGTTGAGGCCGTCGATGCGGAGCTGCACCGGCGTACCGCCCAGGGGGATCTCCACCCCACGGGCCCGCTGCCAGGCGTCGGCGGTGACGGCCCGACCGGGGAGGTGGCGGCGTTGGAGGCGGCGGTCCTCGCCGAGGAGCCCGAGCTCATGGAGGCCCTGGCGGACCGGGGCCTCCGCGCCGACCGCCGTCCCCTGCGTCTGATGCCGCGCTGGCTGGCGTGGCGCTGGCCCGAGCCAGCGACCCTGGAGCTGTCTTTTACGCTGACCTCGGGGGCGTATGCGACAGCGGTGCTGGCGGAGGTGCTGGCTACCGCGGAGGGCAGCTGAAGCCGGGCCACGCCGTTGAGGCCCGGTGAGGGCCCGGCTCGGCTCGCCCGGCTAGCCCTGCCGTGCGCTCGTCCTAAGGAGGACATAGACGGCGCCCGTGCCGCCATCGCTCGCCGGTGCCGAGGCGAAGGCCAGGACATCGTCGCGCCGGCGTAGCCATTGGTCTACCGAGACCTTGAGCACGGGCTGCCGATAGCCCGAGCCGCGTCCCTTGCCGTGGACAACCCGGACGCACTGGCAGCCCTGCGCCTGCGCTGCTGCCAGGAAGGCAGCCAGCTCGCGGTACGCCTCGCGCCGGCTGAAGCCGTGCAGGTCCAGGTGGGCTGCCGGCGGATAGCGGCCGCGGCGCAGCTGCCGGACGACGCGCCGCTGGAGGCCGGCCCGGCAGTAGAGGAGGTCTTCGCCGGTCTCCGCCTCTGCCGGCGCTGGCGGTGGCTCCGGCAGGCTGTCGGCCGCCTGGTGCCCGTCCCCATCCTGCTGGCGGGGGCGAGGCGGTGGTGGCGGGGCCCGGGTGTCGGCACGATCGTTCTCGATGGGCGTGACGTCCGCCATGGCCTGGCGGAAGAGGGCCATCTCATCCTCCTCGCCGTCTGGCGGGCCGTTGGCGCCGTCCTCTGTTCCAGTCATGCCGATCCCAACGGTGCCGCTCCGGGAGACGTTATACTGCCAGTCCGAGCGGTAAGTGTGTGTTCGGGTGCCAGCGGGAGCGTGATGTATATTCTGATTAGCAACGATGACGGCTGCCAAGCTGAGGGGATCCTGACCCTTGCTGCGCGTCTCGGCACTGTGGCGCAGGTGACGGTGATGGCGCCGGAGCGGGATCGCAGCGGGGCCAGTAATTCCTTGACCCTGGAGGATCCGATCCGGGTCCACCAGATCGAGCCCGGTCGCTACCGGGTCCAGGGCACACCTACCGACTGCGTCCATCTGGCCCTGACGGGGCTCCTCGACGCGGACCCGGACATGGTCTTCTCCGGGATCAACGCCGGCGCCAATCTCGGTGACGATATCCTCTACAGCGGTACGGTGGCTGCCGCTATGGAGGGTCGCTACCTGGGGCTGCCGGCCATCGCCATCTCGCTTGCCGGTACCTGGTCGCCGGTCCACTACGAGACGGCGGCCCGGGTGGCGGTCAAGCTGCTGGAGCAGATCCAGGACGATCCGCTGCCGGCGGACAGCATCCTCAACGTCAATGTCCCGGATCTGCCCTGGGACGAGCTCCAGGGGTTCCACGCCACGCGGCTGGGCTGCCGCCACCGCGCCGAGCCGGTGATCAAGCAGCAGGATCCGCGCGGGCGCACGATCTACTGGGTGGGGCCGCCGGGCTCCGAGCAGGATGCCGGTCCCGGCACGGACTTCTACGCGGTGCGCAACGGCTTCGTCTCGGTGACCCCGATCCAGGTCGACTTGACGCGCCACGAGGGGCTCGAGCAAGTGCGCGGCTGGCTGGATGGAGTGAGCTGGTGATGCGTGAGCGAGATACGGCAGGGACCGGTATGACCTCGCAACGGACCCAGGACCGGCTCGTGGACGCCCTGGCGCGGCAGGGCGTTGGCGACGAGCGGGTCCTGAGCGCCCTGCGGGCGGTGCCGAGGCACCTGTTTGTCGACGAGGCCCTGGAGAGCCGCGCCTACGAGAACACCCCGCTGCCGATCGGCGAGGGGCAGACCATCTCCCAGCCCTGGGTGGTGGCCCGCATGACCGAGCTGCTGCTCGAGGCCGGCGACCTCCGGCGCGTGCTGGAGGTCGGCACCGGATCGGGCTACCAGGTCGCGGTCCTCGCGCGGCTGGTGCCTCAGGTGTATACCGTGGAGCGGCTCGGCTCGCTCCTGCGCAAGGCACGTGAGCGGCTACGCCAGGCGCAGGCTACCAACGTCCAGACCCGCCACGGCGACGGCTTCGAGGGCTGGCCCGAGTATGCCCCCTACGACGGCATCCTGGTTACCGCCGCGCCGGAGACGCTGCCCACCGCGTTACTCGAGCAGCTCGGTGACGGAGGGCGCCTGGTAGCGCCCCTGGGTGGCGCTGGCTACCAGGAGCTGACCGTTGTCGATCGCGAAGGCGAGCATCTCCGGCGGCGCCGCGTCGCCGGCGTCTCCTTCGTGCCCATGCGCCAGGGCCGCGCCTGATGCGGATCTTCGGCCCCCTCTACAGCTGGACGATCCGCTGGGCTGCCCACCCGCGCGCCCCCTGGGCCCTCGGCGCCTTGAGCGCGGCCGAGTCGTCGTTCTTCCCGGTGCCTCCCGATGTGCTGCTGGCGCCGATGAGCCTGGCGCGCCCCTGCCGCGCCCTCTCCTTTGCGCTGATCGCCACGGTGGGCTCCGTGGCCGGGGGCCTCCTCGGCTACGCCCTCGGCGCCCTGGCGCTGGAATGGATCGGCCCCTGGCTCCAGGCTTCCGCCTACGATCAGGCCTACCATACGGCCGTATCGTGGTTCCGGGCCTGGGGGTTCTGGATCGTGCTGGTCGCCGGGTTCTCGCCCATCCCCTACAAGGTCTTCACCCTGGCTGCCGGTGCCAGCGGGGTGGCGCTGCTGCCCTTCGTCCTCGCGTCCTTGCTGGGGCGGGGCGCACGCTTCTTCCTGGTGGCCGCGTTGGTAGCCTGGGGGGGTGCCCGGGTGGAGCCGTGGCTGCTGCGCTATGTCGAGCGCCTCGGGTGGCTCAGTGTCGGCCTGCTCCTCCTCGGGGCGCTCTGGGTGAAGCTCGGGTAGCCGTGCCATGGAGCCATCTGCCGTGCGCGTGGCGGTCGTCTGGGCCCTGCTGGCCGCCTTGGTGCCCGGCTGCGCCGCGCTCTGGGAAGGGGAGCTGAGACAGGAGGGGCATCGCCGGATCTATGTCCACGAGGTCCAGCCCGGGGATACGCTGAGCGAGATCGCCGCGCGCTACGGCCTGCGGGTCGACCAGCTCAAGCGCTGGAACGAGATCCGGCGGCCGAGGGAGCTCCAGGTCGGCACCCGGCTCCTGCTCAATCCGCCTGACAGTGACGCCGACGCCCCTGCTGGCCCGGATCGCGCCGATGGAGACACCGCTGCCACGTCCGCGGAGGCGCGCTCGCGCGAGCCGCCCCCGCCACCGGATGGGCAGGCCGGCCACGAGCGCGACTGGGTCTGGCCCGCCGACGGGGCCGTCCAGCGCTCCTACGCCACGGACAGTGGCGGCAAGAGCGGCATCCAGATCGGCGGCTCGGTGGGGGATCCGGTGCGCGCTGCCGCTGCCGGGGAGGTTGTCTACAGCGGTAGCGGCCTCCGTGGCTACGGCAATCTGATCATCGTGATGCACGATGAGCGCTACCTATCGGCCTACGGCTACAACCGGGAGCTCCTCGTCCAGGAAGGTGAACAGGTCGGCAGGGGTGAGCAGATTGCCGAGATGGGGCGCTCGCCCGGCGCCGAGGAGGCGAGCCTGCACTTCGAGATCCGGATCGACGGCGAGGCGGTGGATCCGGAGGCGCATCTCCCAGAACGGGGATAGATCCCCCCCCTCTAACGTAAGGGATAAAAAAGATTTTTTCCTGTTGCACCCCTGCCCGGAAAATTCTACTGTTAATTTGATAATAAACCCTCATCTCATTCTTTGATCTTTTATTCCGTAGAACGTCGATGATCAATTCCCTCTTGGAGAGTTGGTCGTAAAACGATTGCAGTCTCTCCGAGGATACGATGTCGGAGCAGGGGTCCTCGCAGGGGGCGAGGAGAGCGGACCGGCGCTAGCGTCGGCGCCGGCGACGCCGGGGCCGCAGGCCTGGTGCACGGTACAGTAAGCGGCTATAGGGAGGTCCGAGATGACCCTCGATACGGCATTCATCAGCGACGCACCGTGCTCTGAGTCCGATACAGGACGGGATACTGACCAGGCGGGGCCGACGACGGCGGTCGCCCAGGAGATGGATACCGAGCAGGCAGCAGCGGAGCCGGAAGCCGTGCTCGGCAGCAGCGGGCGCAGGGCCGGAGATGGCCGTACCGCCCTGGATGCTACGCAGATCTATCTCAACGAGATCGGCCACGCCTCCCTGCTGACCGCCGAGGAGGAGGTGGCGTTGGCGCGCCGCGTGCAGCAGGGGGACGCCGCGGCCCGGGCCCGCATGATCGAGAGCAATCTGCGCCTGGTGGTCAAGATCGCCCGGCGCTACATGAACCGCGGCCTGAGCTTCCTGGACCTGATCGAGGAGGGGAACCTGGGCCTGATCCGTGCCGTGGAGAAATTCGATCCCGAGCGCGGCTTCCGCTTTTCCACCTACGCTACGTGGTGGATCCGGCAGACGATCGAGCGGGGCATCATGAACCAGACCCGTACGATCCGGTTGCCGATCCACGTCATCAAGGAGATCAACCAGTACCTGCGTACCCAGCGGCGGCTCGCCCAGAGCCTGGACCACGAGCCGACAGTGGAGGAGATCGCCGAGGGCATGGACTGCTCGACGGAGGAGGTCCGCCGCATGCGGGGGCTCAACGAGGGGACGACGTCAGTGGATATCCCTATCGGCAAGGACTCGGACCGGACCTTGCTCGACGCCATCCCCGACGACAGCCAGGAGCCCCCCGGCACCGCCCTCGAGAACGACGACACCATCCACCAGCTCTCGGGGTGGCTCGATGCCCTCACCGAGAAGCAGCGCGCGGTGCTCGAGCGCCGCTTCGGCCTCAACGGCCATGAGCGCTACACCTTGGAGCAGGTGGGGGAGCAGGTCGGCGTAACCCGCGAGCGCGTACGGCAGATCCAGCTCGACGGCCTGCAGCGGCTGCGGGAGCTCATGGAGCGTGACGGCTACTCGCAGGAGGCGGTCTTCGACTGAGGAGCCTGCCGGGGCTACCGGTCTGTAGCCGCGGCGATTGCCTGTCCTCCGGCTCGACGCGCCGCGTGGCCCTCCGGGGTTGCTCGATTAACCACCCTTGGGGCCTTCGCGGGCAATAAGCCCGACAGAAAGAAGTGATTCAGTTATCATTATCGTACTCTCGAGGGCTAGGAAGCCTGCCGAGGCCATCCGTAGGTCTGGAGCCGGAAATGCCGATGGATACCGAGCAGCTTGAGCATGACGGGCGCCTCAAGCCCGACCCGGAGGAGATGGACAGACAGGCGGCTGAAGCGGTCGCCTTCCTGAAGACCATGGCGAACGAGCGCCGGCTGATGATCCTCTGCCACCTGGTGGACGGGGAGCGCTCGGTCGGGGAACTCGAGCATCTGCTGCAGATGCGGCAGCCGGCGTTGTCGCAGCAGCTGGCCCGGCTGCGTGAGGAGGGGATCGTGGCGACCCGGCGCGAGTCACGGACGATCTACTATCGGCTGGCTAGCTCGGAGACCGAGGCGCTGCTGGAGCGCCTCTATGAGCTCTTCTGCGCCGATAGCGCCTGAGCCCGGCTCCTGCGCAGCAGGGGCGCGCGGGCCCAGGCATAGCAGCGGTCTACGTCTCTGCCGAGGTCTCTTCCGGAAAGCCTAGCTTGCGCAGCACGGGCATGGCCGGGCACCAGCCGGTGAAGGCGGACTGCAGCAGGTTCAGGCCGACGAGGACGGTCAGCAGCAGCCACGCCTGCGTGAAGGCGATAGCGAGCAGTACCGAGAGGACCACGACGATCCCGGCGATCATGCGCAGTCCGGCGTTGACGGTCATGTTCTCGAGCATATTGGCTCCTCCTCTGGAGTCATGGATTTGGCGATAGGCGCCTAGAAACGGTAACGAATCCGGCCGTAGAGGTTCGAGTCCTGCTCGAACTGGCCGTAGAAGGTGTGGTCGGCATCACCGCCGAAGAGGTTACCGCCGAGGGTGTAGCTGAGCTCGTCCGACACCCGATAGTGGACGCTCGGGCGGGCATAGTAGTCCTCGTCGGCCGGCGAGTAGTAGGTGAACAGCGACCAGACCAGGTTATCCCGCCAGATGGCGTAGGTCAGCCGGTTGGTGATGATGTCGCGGTACTCCTCGGGGCGATACCTCTCGTCAGCTTGCGTGGACCTCGCATAGGCGTCCTTGAGCTCGTCGTAGTCCTGGAGCCACTCCACGTAGTACTGGAAGCCGACATTGAGATTGGCGACGAGCTCCCAGTCGTAGCCCAGCAGCAGCCGCGCCTCATCGTTCGGGACCTGCATGGCCCGATCGCTGTCGTAGTCCACCGAGTCGTAGTAGCCCACCTCCGCGCTGGCGATGCCCGGGCCGATGCGGTCCCGCACGCTCGCCCCGTAGGCGTTGAGCCGGGCGTGGGTGAATTCCGTGTTGTTGCCCGTCCCGATCTGCTTCCCCGGCCGGGGGAAGAAGCCGCGGTAGAAGTAGCCGGCGAGCTCGGTGCTGCCGATGCGCCCGGACAGCCTCGTCGCCAGCTCGCCGTCGTCGGGGAAGTCCTCAGGGTCCTCGGTGGGCAGGGAGGCGGCCGTCTGCCGTCCTCTTTGGGTGTCGAAGTAGCTCAGCCGGTCGCCATTGGGGTAGACGTCCGGCTCGAAGACCGGGGTCCAGACGACGTCCAGGGTGACGGCGTCGCCGTACCACGTCCCGCGCACGGCGTCCGAGGGGGCCTTGAGGTACTCGCTATCCCGGCCGGTGAGGAACGACTGCCAGTCCTTGGGGAAGAGGTCGTTGATAAAGAGCAGATCCCCCGTCCCCCAGGTCAGGACCTGCCGGCCGACGCGCATGTCGAGCCGCTCGCCGACGGGGAAGCTGGCCCGCGCCTCGCGCAGCTCGCCGCGTACCTCGTCCTCGACGCCGTCCGCGACGCCGTCGGCCTTCACGCGGTAGTCGAGGCGCTGCCAGTGGCCGCTGATCTCGAGCCGGCCGCGCAGCTCGGCGAGGTTGTAGTCGTCGTCCAGGGCCTCGTTGTCGCGGAGATGGTAGCCGCCGGCGAGCTCGACGAAGCCGCTGACGTCGAAGGGCAGTCCGCTCTCCTCCTCCTCGCCCCACGTATCGTCGGCCCAGGCGTCGCCGCCAGCGTCGGCGGCGAGGGCCGGGCCCACCGCCATGGCGGTGAGCCCGGCGAGGGTACCGGCCCGGAGGCGCAGGCGGTTGCCTTGGGTCGTTGCCTTGCCCATGGCGCCTCCGTTACCGGCTCAGCCACTTCCGGGGGGGATTGCGCAGGCTACGGTCGGAGAAGATGTCGGCGGGGATGCCGAGGTCGTACTCCTGGCCGCGGAACTGGACCTCGGTGTAGCCGCCCATCTCCTCGTCCTCGACGCGCATGCGCATGGGCGTGGGGTGGCCGTCGACGGTCTGGATGTTCGAGCTCTCCATGCGCCGGTAGACCTCGCCGCTTTCATCCCGGTACTCGGTGATGATCGGCAGGTAGGTCTCGCGGTCGATGCGGGTGGTGTACGAGGCGAAGTCGGCCTCGGCGTCCTCCTTGGGCACCGAGCGCACCACGTAGTACTCCTCGGTAGTCTCGACGAGCTCGTGGCGATCGTCCCCGAGGTGCCGGCCGGAGACGTCCTCGTAGAAGACGTGGGCGCCGACGAAGCTGGTGCGCTTGTCGCCGGGCGCGATGCGCCGCTTGAGGTCCTGGTCCGGCAGGTAGAGCCAGCGGTCGTCGTCGCTGCCGGGGTGCTTCTCCACCAGGAAGACCACGCCCCGGTACTCCGAGGGGCGGCTGAAGGCGACGAGGAACTCCTGGTCGCCGCCGTCGCTCTCGTCCCGGCGGAGGATGGTGAACTGCCGGGTCTGGGTCCGGCCCTGGCTATCGACGATACGCATGCGCGCCTGGGCCCGGCCGTCGTCCCCGGCGTAGTAGGCCGCCTGGTTGGCCCGCTCCACGATCTCCGTCACGTCCGGCGGATCGTCCTCGGCGGCCGCCGCCGGGAGCGCTGCGCCGAGCAGCCCCAGGGCGAGGCCGGCGGCCCCGGCGAGGCCGCCCCGCCGGGGGCGCAGGATGGCGTGGTGATGCGGCTGTGCTGTAGCTCGGTGCATGGTGCTACCTCCTGTCATGATTGGCCGCTCTTGCGCCGGGCCTCGGCGAAGAAGAGGCCTGGCCGGAAGGTGATAATCGCCGGTAGCGCCAGCAGGGTGATCACCGCCGAGAGCGCCATGATGCTCGCCAGGAAGGTGCCGACCGTGATGTACGGCACCAACGGTGCGGCGAGCAGCGGCAGGAAGCCGACGGCGATGACCAGCGCGTTGCGGGTGATGGCGCAGGCCGGCTCGCGCATGACCTGCCTCAGCGCGCCGCGCCACTCGCCGCTCTGGGCCAGGGAGGTGCGGGCGCGCTGGATGAAGTGGATGGCGAAGTCTACGGACAGGCCGATGGACAGCGACGAGAGCACCGCCACCGGCATGTCGTAGCTCTTGCCGATGAGCCCCATGACGCCGTAGATGAAGGCGATGGTGATCGTCAGCGGGACCATGGCGAGCACGCCCAGCGACAGCGAGCGGAACAGCCCGATCATCATGATCAGGACCACCACGAAGGCCGAGAGGAGGGCGAGGAGCATCCCCTCCACCATCTCGCCTTGCCAGACGAGGTTGATATAGGTGGCCCCGGCCCAGTCGATCTCGACGCCCTCCGGCGGCGGGTGCTCGGCGGTGTAGGTGTCCACGGCCTCGACGACCCGCTGCATGTCCTGGTTGTCGCCGCTCGGCAGCTGGAGCCAGACGTTGGCGGCCGTGTAGTCGGGCGTCACGAAGCGCCACAGGTCGTGGGGCCGGTGGGAGCTCTGGAAGCTGATGAGCGCCTGGGCGACGCCCCCCGGGGTATCCGGCAGCCGGTAGTCCTCGGGGTCACCGCTGATGAGCTCGCGGTTGATGGTCTTCACCAGGTCGGCGAGGGAGGTGGTCTTGCCCACGTAGCCGTTGTCGACGAGGTACTGCTCGAGCCCATCGATCCAGGCCAGCTTCGCCGGATCCTGGAAGGCCCGCGTCTCGGTGCGCGCCTCCTCCACGGCGTCGAGCAGCCGCTCCCAGTAGTCGGCCCGCTCCGGGGCGCTGAGGGTGAAGAGCCGGTCACTGATCGCCGATCCGAGCGACTCGAGCTGCGTACCGAGCGCGGTGTCCTCGCCTTGGACGTGCGACTGCCAGAGCTGCTGCCACTGCTCCTGGAGCCCGCCGTAGCCGGCCTCTGCCGCCTCGGCTGTGATGCCGGCGGCGCGCTCCTGCAGCGCCTCGCGCTGCGCCTCGAGGCCGGTCTGGCGCAGGCGCAGGTAGGCCTCATAGGTGCCGTCGAAGCGGTCGTTGAGCACGCGGTCGGCCACCCGGATGGGGTGATCGGCCTTGAACCAGAGGGTGGGGTTGTCGTTGATCTGGATCTGATTGATGCCGTAGACGGCGACCACGCTCAGCACCACCAGGGTGCTAGCGATCCACCCCCGGCGCCGTGCGGCCCACTGGCCGCCGCTCTCGAGCGCCGAGCAGAGCCGGGAGGTGTGCTCCTGGTCCTGGTCCTGGCGTACCCGCCGGGCCATCTTGTCGAGCGTCTTGGCCTTCAGGCTACCGGCGTACGCCGGGATGAAGGTCAGGGTCAGGATCAGGGCGACGAGCACCCCGAAGGAGATGAAGCCGCCGAAGACCTGCACCGGCGGGATGGGCGTGAAGATCAGGGAGGCGAAGCCCACGGCGGTCGTCAGGGCGGTGAACAGCACCGGCTTGTAGAGCTCCTCCATGACGCCGGCCATGACGGCCTTGGCGTCGGCCCCGGGGCGGTACCGGTCGGCGAAGCTCGACAGGACGTGGATGGAGGCGACCACGGCGATGGGCATGAGGAAGATGGGGATCATGGAGCTCATGATGTGCACCGTGAAGCCGGTGCCGATGAGCAGCCCCATGGTCGAGATCACCGTGGCCATCGCCAGCAGCATGGGTGCGAGGACCAGCGGGACGCTGCGGAAGAAGTAGAGCATCACCAGGAAGATGACGAGCCCCGCCAGCGGTGCCGAGATCGCCATCTGCTGGAACATCTGTACGCCGAAGGTATCCTGCGCCACGGGCTGGCCGGTGATGTAGAGCTCGTCCTCGACGCCGATGCGCTCGGCCGCCTCCCGGATCTCGTTGGCGACGCGGTGGCTGACGTCCTTGCTCTCCAGCGGCACGAGGATGCCCGCGGCGGTGCCGTCCTCGGAGGCGAGGGTGCCGCTGTACATCGGCAGCCGCTCGACGGCGTCGCGGATCTGGTCCGCCTCCTCTTGGCTCTTCGGCGGTTCCGCCAGGAGCCAGTCGTAGTCGATGGTCCCCGGTGCGGTCTGCTCAACGTTGTCCACGGCGGCCATGGAGAGCAGGTCGCGCTCGATGACCCCGTCGATGTCCTCGATGGCGTGGGTCAGCCTGTAGTGGTCGGCCAGGGATGCCGGGTTGAAGACCCCTTGCGGGTGGCTGTCATTCACCTGTCCGACGACGATCCGGTCGTGGAGGTTGAACTGCTCCTCGATGTTGTTGTGGAGGACCCGGGCAGGCTGGTCGTCCGGCAGCATGTTCTCCGGGTCGGTATCGATCTGGATGCGCGGGATCAACGCCCCGAGCGCGACCACCAGCAGGAGCATCGCCGCGAAGACCCAGCGGCGGTGGTCGATGCACCAGCTAGCAAGTCTCTTCCCCATGGCCGTTCCCTTCCGATTTTGTATGCATGATTGATCATATATGACCCGGCTCGATCATAACACCCACCACCCACGCGGTGGCGCGTTGCTCGCCGTCCCGCTCAGTCTACCGGATGGATACCGGTCGCCGTTTCCCGGCTCTTACCTGTTAGACTAGCCGCCGGTTACCACCTCGAGAGAAGGCGAACCGTATATGGCCGCGGCCTCAGGGGAGGGCGTGCTGCGCTTCGAGCCCGCCCAAGCGGTACGCATCCTGGTCTGGATGCGCGTCACCGCCACCACGGGACAGCTGGTGACCGTTCTCTTCGTGCACTTCGGGCTCGGCCTGACACTGCCGCTGCTGCCGCTGCTGCTGACCATTGCCGGGTTGGCGGCATGGAACGCCTTCGCCTTCTGGCGATTGCGCCACACGCCTGAGCAGATCTCGCAGACCGAGGTCCTGTTCAATGTGCTCATCGACGTCGTGGCCCTGACCGTGCTGCTCGGGTTGACCGGCGGCCCCTCCAATCCCTTCGTCTCCCTCTACCTGGTCCCGGTATCCCTCGCCGCGGTGGCCATGCCCGCCAACCTGGCGCTCGTGGTGGCCATCCTCTGCGTGGTCCTCTACGGGCTGCTGCTGGCGGTCTTCCTCCCCATGGAAGGGCCGCACCCGATCATCGGCGGCGACTTCAACCTCCACATGATCGGCATGTGGGTGAACTTCGTGATATCCGCCTGGATGATCACCGTGTTCGTCCGCTTCATGTCGTCGGTGCTGCGGCGCCAGGACTGGCGCCTATCCCGGGCGCGGGAGAACACCCTGCGCAACGAGCAGATCGTGGCCCTCGGTACCGTCGCTGCCGGTGCCGCGCACCAGCTCGGCACGCCGCTGTCGACCATGTCCATGGTCATCGACGAGCTGCGCCAGGAGCGGAGCGACGACGAGGACCTCCAGGGCGAGCTGGATCTGCTGCGCTCCCAGATCGGGGTCTGCAAGGAGACCCTGGAGGACCTCAAGGATGCCGGGGCGGCCGGCAGCGATCAGGGTACGCGGACCGTCTCGCTGCAGCGCCACGTAGCGCGCATCGTCGATACCTGGCGGCTGATGCATCCGAAGATCGAGCCGCAGATTACCTACGAGCAGCCGTTCCGGGACGTCGAGATCAGCCAGGATCCGACGCTGATGCACGCGCTGCTCAACCTGCTGAACAACGCCGCCGAGGCCTCCCTGGATAACAACGCCAGCGGCGTAGCGGTAGCCATTAGCAGCGACGGGGACACCCTGACCCTGGTGATCGATGACGAGGGGACCGGCCTGGACTCCGACCGGGTCCGCTACGCCGGGCGGGTGGTGCAGACCACGAAGTCATCGGGCATGGGGATCGGGCTGGTCCTCGCCAATGCCACCGTGGACCGCTTCGGTGGCAGCGTCACCCTGATGGACGCGCCGGACGGTGGTGCCCGGACGCGTATCGAAGTCTCCCTGGAGCGCCTGCGGATCGATCCGAGCCGCGACAGCGCTTAGGGGAGCCGGCGAGAGGCAGAGGAGGTAGACCATGCTGAACGGGCCATCGATCCTGATCATCGATGACGATACGACCTTCTCCCAGGTGCTGGGACGCTCGCTCTCGCGACGGGGCTGTCACATCGAGTCCGCCGAGGAGCCGGAGACAGCCCTGCAGAAGGCCCGCACCCAGCAGCCGCAGTACGTGGTGCTGGATCTCAAGCTGGGGGAGTACTCCGGGCTCAACCTCGTGGAGCCCCTCAAGGAGGTCCTCCCGCAGACCCGCATCCTGGTGCTGACCGGCTACGCCAGCATCCCTACGGCCGTGGAGGCGATCAAGCTCGGCGCCTACAACTACCTGCCCAAGCCCACCGACGCCGATACGGTCCTCGCCACGCTCGAGGGCAAGCCCACGGCGGAGCCGGATAAGCCGCCGGAGAAGCCGATGTCGCTGCGCCGCCTCGAGTGGGAGCAGATCCAGCGCGTGCTCAACGAGCACGACGGCAACATCTCGGCCGCCGCGCGCGCCCTCGGGATCCACCGGCGGACCCTGCAGCGGAAGCTCAGCAAGCGGCCGGTGAAGCAGTAGCCTTCGCCGCCCGAGGGGAGGGCGGGCTGGCCTTGCGCCAGCCCGCCGGCGGCTGCCGGCCGGCTACGGCCGGCGGCGAGGTACACGGTGCACGCTGGGAGCGCCCTGTTGATGTCCAAGGCCCTGATGCAGCTGAGCGGCCTGTCCAAGCGCTATCCGGAGGGGGATACCGAGCGGGTGGTGCTCGACGGCTGCGACCTAGATATCCGCCAGGGCGAGGCCCTGGCCATTGTCGGCCCGAGCGGCTCAGGTAAGTCCACGCTGCTCAACCTCATCGGGGCCATGGAGGTCCCCGACCAGGGCGCCCTGTGGTTCGCCAGCGAGGACCTGGCGCGGCTCAGCGAGCGGGCCCGGACGCTCTTCCGGCGCCGGCATCTGGGGTTCATCTTCCAGCAGCTCAACCTGGTGCCGACCCTCACCGTGCTCGAGAACCTCCTGCTGCCGCTCGAGCTCAACGGCACGCTGGATGCCGATGGCCGGCGCCACGCCCTGGCGCTGCTCGAGCGCGTCGGTCTGCAGGGCCGTGACGCCAGCTTCCCCGAGCACCTCTCCGGAGGCGAGCGCCAGCGGGTCGCGGTGGCGCGGGCCCTCGTCCACGGACCGGGCCTGCTGCTCGCCGACGAGCCCACCGGCAGCCTGGACCGCGAGACGGCCAGCGTGGTGCTGGGCCTGTTCGACGAGCTGCGGCGCGAGCAGGGCATGACCGCCGTGCTCGCTACCCACGCCAGCGAGGTAGCCGCCAAGGCGGACCGTAGCCTGGAGCTGCGTGCCGGGCGGCTGCAGGAGGTGGCTCCGGCTTGATGCTCAGGCGCGCCAGCCTGCGCTACCACCTGCGCCAGCCGTGGCAGGCGGCGCTGGCGGTCCTGGGTGTCGCCCTGGGTGTCGCCGTCGTGGTGGCCGTGCAGCTAGCCAATACCTCTGCGGAGCGGGCCTTCCAGCGCTCTGCCGAGGCCCTCCAGGGGGAGGCCACCCACCGTGTCAGCGCCGGTACCGCGGGGCTCGACGAGGCGCTCTATACCGAGCTGCGCCGGGCCGGTATCCGCCCCTGCGCCCCGGTCGTGGCGGGGTACGTCAACGCCCCTGGCGGTGACCCCCTGCGCCTGCTGGGCGTCGATCCCTGGGCGGAGCTCGGGGTGCGGGACGCCGTCGCCAGCGCTGCGCTGGAGGTCGATGCCGGGCGCTGGCTGAGCCGCGGCGGCATGGCTGTGCTCTTCAAGCCTGAGGCCGAGCGTCTGGGCCTGGGCGCCGGCGACCTGCTGCCGGTTGAGGCCGGCGGGCGTAGGCACGAGCTGGAGGTCGCCGCTGTGGCCGATCCCCCGGACGAGCTCACCGCCGAGGGGCTGCGGAACACGGTGGTGGTCGACCTGGCCACGGCGCAAGCGGTGCTCGGCCGCCTCGGACGGCTGGACCGGATCGACCTGGTCATCCCCGACGGGGAGGCCGGCGCGGCTGTCCTGGAGCAGGTCAAGGCTCGGTTGCCGGAGGGAGCGGTCCTCAAGGAGGCCGGCGAGGGGGCGGCGGCGCTCGACGAGATGACGGCCGCCTTCCGGCTCAACCTCACCGCCTTCAGCCTGCTCGCCCTGCTCGTCGGGGCGTTGCTGATCTACAACGCCGTCTCCTTCTCGGTGGTCCAGCGCCGCCCCCTGCTGGGCCGGCTGCGGGCCCTGGGAGTGGCGCGGGGGCAGCTCTTCCGCGGCATCGTGGCCGAGGGGGTGCTCCTGGGCACGCTCGGCACCCTGGCCGGGCTGCCGCTGGGCTTCGCCCTGGCGGACCTGCTGCTCGACCTGGTTACGCGCACCATCTCCGATCTCTACTTCGTGCTCAGCGTCCGCTCGGTTACCCCGGCGCCGGGGGTGCTGGCCATGGCTGCGGCCCTCGGCGTGCTCGTCTCCGGGGTGGCCTCCGCCGGGCCGGCCTGGGAGGCGGCCACCGTCTCCCCGCGTACGGCCCTGGAGCGTGCCTCCCTGGAGGCGAAGGCACGGCGCCTGGCGGGCCCCCTGGGGATCGCTGGTCTCGCCCTGGGGGGGCTGGGGGCTGCGCTGCTGTGGGGCTACGGCGGAGGCATCGTCGCCGGCTTCGCCGGTATCTTCGCCTTGTTGGTCGGTGCGGCGCTGATCGTGCCCTGGGCCGTCCGCCAGCTTGCTGTCGCCCTGGCGCGGCCGGCCGGGGCGCTGGTGGGTACCCCGGGCCGGATGGCCGCCCGCGGGGTGGCCTCCGGCCTGTCGCGCAGCGGGGTGGCCGCGGTGGCGCTGGTCGTGGCTGTAACGGCCGTGATCGGGGTGAGCGTGATGATCGATAGCTTCCGCACCAGCCTGACCACCTGGCTGGACAGCACCCTGTCGGCGGATATCTACGTCCGCGCCCCCGCCCAGACCGGGGAGACGCCCCCGCCGCTGCCCGAGGGGCTGGCCGCGGAGCTCGCCGCCGTGCCGGGCGTGACTGGCGTCGGCACCTCGCGGCGGCTGCGGGCCCCCTCCGAGTACGGGGAGATCCGCCTGCGTGCCTTCGACCACGGCCCGGAGGGGGATGCCGGCATCGTCTATAAGGACCGCACGGCACAGGCATGGGCCGACTACCGGGCCGGCGAGGCGGTCTACATCACCGAGCCCTTCGCCGCCCACCACGGGCTGGCGGTGGGCGATACGGTAGCCTTCCGAACTCCCGAGGGCGAGCGCCGGATGCCGGTGGCCGCCGTGGTCCGTGACTACGCCACCAGCCAGGGGGCGGTCTACGTCTCGCGCACCTTCTACGCCGAGAGCTGGGGCGACGGGGTGATCAACGGCGTCGCGGTCTACGCCGAGCCGGGAGCCGATCTCGAGGCCTTGATCGGGGCGTTACGCCAGGCGGCCCAGGGGCAGGGCCAGGCGTTGCAGTTCCGCTCGGATGCCGAGATCCGGGCGCGCTCGCTGGCGGTGTTCGACCGCACCTTCGCGGTCACGCGCGTGCTGCAGCTGCTTGCGGCCATCGTTGCGGCAGCCGGGGTCTTCGGGGCGCTGCTGGCCCTGGCGCTGGAGCGCACCGGCGAGGTGGCAGTCCTGCGGGCCCTGGGCCTTACGCCGTGGCAGGTCTGGGGCCTGGAGCTCTCGCGGACCGGCCTGCTGGGGCTCATGGCCGGCGTGCTGGCGGTCCCGCCCGGCCTGCTCCTGGCAGCGGCCCTGACCGGCGTGATCAATGAGCGGGCCTTCGGCTGGAGCCTGCAGCTGAGCGTGGATCCCGCCCTGCTGGCCAAGGCCGTGGCCTTGGCCGCGGTGGCAGCCCTGGTTGCCGGGCTGTACCCGGCCTACCGTGCGGCGCGTGTAGCACCAGCGGAGGCGATGCGTGAGGATGGCTAGCGATCACCGACAGCGGGGAGGCGTGGGGCTACGGGCCCTCGTGATCATCGGCGCGGGAGTGGTCCTCGCCGCTTGCGGCCAGGATCCTGCGCCTGAGGTCCAGCAGGGGGAGGAGCCCATGTCCGTCGCCGAGGCGCTCTCCGGTGAGCCGGAGGCTGCGGGCTACGCCCGGGCGGAGGGCCCGCAGCCTTTCAGCTTTCCCCGTGATCACGGGGCGCACCCGGATTACCGCCACGAGTGGTGGTACGTTACCGGCAACCTGGAGGGCGATGACGGCCGCCACTTCGGCTTCCAGGTGACCTTCTTCCGCTTCGCCCTGGCGCCGGAGCCGCTGCAGCGGACCTCGGCCTGGGCGACGCGGCAGCTGTGGATGGCCCACTTCACCGTCACGGACACCGCCGGGGAGACCTTCCACCACTTCCAGCGCTTCGCCCGGGGGGCGCTAGGGCTCGCCGGCGCCGAGGCCGATCCCGCCCGGGTGTGGCTGGAGGACTGGGCGCTCTCCGGGGCGCCCGGTGCCGGGCTCGATCGGCTGCACGCGGAGGCCGAGGCCCAGGGCGTCGGCATCGATCTGGAGCTGTCGGCGGCCAAGCCGATCGTCCGCCAGGGGGATCGAGGCTACAGCCGCAAGGGCGAGGCCCCGGGCAACGCCTCCTACTACTACAGCGTCCCGCGGCTGACCGCCGAGGGCCGGATCACGCTCCCCGATGGCGAGCATGCGGTCGAGGGGAGCGCGTGGATCGACCGGGAGTGGGGGACGAGCGCCCTGGGGGAGGACCAGTCCGGCTGGGACTGGTTCTCCGTGCAGCTGGATGATGGCCGTGAGCTGATGTTCTACCATCTGCGGCAGGCGGATGGCGGGACAGACCCGCGTAGCGAGGGGGCCTGGATCGACGCCTCCGGCGAGAAGCGGCGGCTGAGCAGCGATGAGGTGGAGCTGGAGGTGCTCGAGCGCTGGACCAGCCCCGACGGTGAGGCCACGTACCCGGCCCGCTGGCGGTTGCGCTATCCGGCGGAGGGGCTGGAGCTGGAGCTTGAGCCCACGCTGGCCGACCAGGAGCTTCGTGGCGGCTTCCGCTACTGGGAGGGCGCTATCCGGGGGGAGGGGACCGTCCAGGGCAGCCCGGTGCGTGCCGTCGGTTACGCCGAGCTGACGGGGTATGCGGAGTAGGAGGGCAAGGCGATGCAACGGATTCTCTTCGCGACGGACCTGACGGACCGCGCCGCGGCAGCGGCCCGGCAGGCCCTGTCCCTGGCCGCGGCGCACGGTGCCGAGCTGCGCGTCGTCCACGCCATCGAGGCCGATCTGGAGGAGGAGACCCTGGAGCGGATCTTCCAGGGGCAGGGCCAGGGGGCCCAGGAGGCTGCCCAGGCGCTGGTCCAGGCCAGCGAGGAGCAGATCCGGGCGCAGATGCAGGCTGCTGGAGCGGAGGATACGGCCAGCTACGACGTCCGCTGCCGCTGGGGGCAGCCGTACGCGGAGATCGCTGCCGAGGCGCAGGAGTGGCAGGCGAGCCTGGTGGTCATCGGCGTCCACGGCCAGCGCGTGTTGCGGGATCTGGTCCTCGGCTCCACGGTCGAGCGGCTGGTCCATCAGCTGGCGCGGCCGATCCTGGTGGTCAAGGCCGAGGAGCCGGCCCTCTACCGGCGGGTGCTGATCCCGGTGGACGGCTCGGAGCGCTCCCGCCAGGCGGTGGCGGTCTCTGACCGCATGGCGCCACAGGCGGAGCTGCAGCTGCTCAGCGTCTTCGACAGCACGGGGATCGCCCGTGTGCTGGGCACCGGTAGCGAGGGCAACCGGGTGGGGATGGCCCACGCCGCCGCCGAGGGGCGCGAGCAGCGCGAGGAGCAGCTGGAGGCCTTTGTAGCCGAGATGGACAGCCCCGAGCGCATCGCCCACTACGAGGTGCGCAGCGGCCACCCGGGAAAGGTTATCGTCGAGGCTGCCTCGGAGTGGGGCGCGGATCTGGTCGCCCTGGGTACGCGCGGGCTATCGCGCTGGGAGGGGGCGCTGCTCGGCAGCGTGGCTCGGCGTGTCGCCCACGAGGTGGAGCGGGACGTGCTGCTCGTCCCCGAGGCCCGCTGAGGCCGTCAGGGCCTGCCTAGCCGTCTACGCGGCCTCGTCCGTGCCCAGGGCCGCCCGGAAGGCCTCGGGGGTACGCCGGGGGCGGCGCGAGGTGAAGTCGAAGAAGGCCATGCCGGTCTGCGCCCGGGCGATCTCGACGTTGTCGCGGGTGCGCTCGACGCGGTAGTAGAAATGCACGCGGGTGCGGCCGACATCGCCCACGGCCAGCGAGATGCGCAGGTTGTCCCCGTGGAAGGCCTCGGCGAGGTAGGTGACCGCCAGCTCGGTCACCACCATCCCCGCCCCGCCGCAATCGCCCTCGCTGAGGCCGTGGGCGCCCAGGTAGCGGATCCTTGCATCGTGGAGCAGGGAGACCAGGGCGTCGTTCCCCAGATGACCGCCGTAGTTGACGTCGTCTACGCGCACCGGGATCTCGGTGCTGAAGGGGATGTGTTCCGGCAGCTGGATGGTTAGACGCGACATGGATCCTCCCCTTGCGAGTCTCCTGATAGGGCGGTGAGCGGCCCTCTCCATCCGCCCTCGGCCAGGCCTGGCACCCTACCACGCCCAGGGATCGTCCTCGATGATCGCCCGGATGCGCCCGGTGACACGGGCCCGGCGTCTCCCGAGGGAAGGCCGCGGAGACCGCGCCGGGGAGATCTTGCGGCCCGGGCTTCCCGATCCGTGCAGGAGATCGGGATCCGTAGCTGGCGGCCGTGCCGCAGGGCGATTATGCGAATTGCCGCACTCGGCGCAATACCGATTGCCAAGGTACGGGCGTAGTGTTTCACCATATCTATACCTCGACACGGCGCAGGGAACCGAGTTTCGGAGGCGGCCAAGCGTGTGCGGGGTTGGGCAAAACGGGTGCGGTTATACGCCACCACACAACAGCCCTTTCCTGCGTTAGTGTTTAGGTCATCGTGGAAATCGAGCTGGAAGATCACTTACAGCTGCCACGCTCGAGCACGAATCAACCTCGGAGCTGCAGGCATTCAGGCCGAGGCTTCGAGGGAGGCCGGGGGAAAGAAAACCGGCCGAACAGGAAGACCCACAGCATGTGGGCAGTACCCCCCTACCGCGCGGGGGTTGTGCGCGGTACCGGCTGAAACGCTGAACGGAGGACAAACATATGGCCGATAACATGTCGCTGACGGGCCTTAGCGATGAGGAGGCTAAGGAGTTCCAC
>Ga0207714_1000284_pt1 | contig 34879 bp, 26 predicted proteins | sample PonA232FremontCA_2_FD_187270 | JGI IMG/M metagenome (GOLD analysis project Ga0207714, IMG submission 187270) | Marine sediment microbial community from Fremont, CA, USA - Pond A23 Sediment 2 (SPAdes) | ecosystem: Environmental > Aquatic > Marine > Unclassified | place: USA: Fremont, California...
CAAATATATTAAATTAGAATATATTTCAAAAATATATATTGTAATCATTTATATTTTATCGACAAAAAACTATTTGGCACGAGCTAAAAGCTTGCCTAAACTGAACAACCAAACAGGTAGAAAATGTATCTTCGATTTTTCAATATTATTTCTTAAAAGACAATAAAAAAATAATAAACAATAATAAAAAATAATAAACAATAAAATATATTATAAAAATTGACTTATTAGTATCTTTTATCTATATTTGATAATATAAAACAAACTCTATTAAAAATGAAGATATTTACGAACTTCAGGGATGTTTTTTCTGTTTTTCAGGATAAAGAATCGTTCTTTGAAAAAACAGACAAAAAACGATCGAACAAATTGACTTACAAACAGATAATTATCATATGTTTGTTTGGATTTGTTTATGGTATCGTGATGGGAAGCTACCATAGTTTCTTACAGGCCATTCTATCGGGAATAAAAGTAATGATTTTTTTCATTGCTACTTTTTTCATTTGCTTTCCCTCTTTTTATATCATCCAGCAAGTGCTTGGATCAAAATTGGAGTTTAGGCAAGTAATCCTGATTATTTTAAGTGGATTTGTATTAGCCGTCTCCATCACACTGTCCTTTGCTCCTATCATTCTGTTTTTTCTTTTAACGGGGGATAATTATCACTTCCTTCAACTTTTACATGTTGGAATATTTCTATTTGCAGCTATATTCGGAATGAAGCTGATTTTGGATGCTTTGAAATATGCTTGCGAAAAAAAGAGCATTTATCCCAAAACCGGAGTAACAGTTTTTAGAATATGGATTGTCATATTTGCTTTTGTAGGTATCCAACTGGCATGGAATCTCCGCCCTTTTTTGGGAGGTAAAAGCGAAGACTTTAAACTTTTCAGAAAATACGAAGGAAATTTCTATACCGCACTTATATATTCATTCAACCAATTGAAAACGCATGAAGGTAATGGAAAAGAAAAGCAAGCTGGTTCTCATTCTGATACAAGCAATTATGAAATAAGTGACACAACGGAACTTAACAAAATACTAGAGGAATAGACTATGGATGATGAGATAATGACATTGGAAGAAGTGGCTAAATATCTAAGGCTGAAGCCTCAAACTATCTATTCCTGGGCACAGAACAATAAGATACCTGCTGCCAAATTAGGTAAAGAATGGAGATTTCGGAAATCAATCATCGATAAGTGGTTTGATAAACACATCGATGATAAATTTTCGGAATATTTTAATGAACAGAATGAGTAAACAGCTACCTATTACATAACAGAGATAAATAAACTGTAGCTCTTTTCAGCTTAACATTCACACTAAACAGGAACCTTCATATTATCTCCGAAGATAGTAAAAAAGACTCCGACGTGAATGAATATGTCTAACGGACACCCTAAAAATTATATTTAAACGGCCTAAGGGGTATTCTACCAGATTAAATAATTGTCATTTGCCCCCTGTGAATTTTTCTGATTTACTCCTGCAGGGTGCCCTTTTATAGTTAATTTGAGGGTATTTACTGCTTTTCCAAAATTGCCAGGACAGATTTTTTATAAGTGCGTGAAATAGGTAATTCTTTATTTTCTAAAAAAACAGATTCGGCATCGAAAGATCGGATTTTATCAATAGCTACTAAAAAGGATCTGTGAATTCTTATAAAACTACATTCCTTTAAAAATGCTTCCAAATTTGATATAGAATCGTGTGTGATGATTGTTTCATTTAAACAAACTATTTTAACGTAATCTTTCAGGCTTTCAATATATTGGATATTTGAAACATCAACTTTATAGGTTTTTCGGTCGGCTTTGATATTCAGGTAATTTACGGTTTCCTTTTTTAACTCATTCTGAACGCCGGCGGGTTTATTGGTTCTCTCGTAAAATTTATTGATGGCAGAAACAAACCGTTCAAACGAAATGGGTTTTAATAAATAATCTATTACGTCCAAATTAAATGCCTCAACAGCATAATCCCGGTATGCCGTGGTAAAAATTACACCAGGAATATTTTTCAACATCTGTAAAAATGAAATCCCGTCAATTTCTGGCATTTCAATGTCAAGAAAAATCAAGTCTACATGTTTACATCTTAAACTCTCTATGGCCTGAAGTGCATTTTCACATTCATCGGCCAGTTCAAGTTCCGGCATCTTTTCTATATATACCTTAATGGCTTCGCGAGCCAGGGATTCATCATCTACAATAAGACATTTAATCATTTGCAATTTGTTGATTTATTAATTTATTGGTATAGACAAAAATACGTCGTAATGATTACTTTTTTCAAAAATATCTAATCCGTAACTATTATTATAAAGCAAATCTAAGCGTTTCTTTACGTTTAACAAGCCTATTCCGCCTGTTTTACTTTTTGCCGGGTTTTGGCTTTTACTATTTGAAACTACAATATTCAACATCTGATCAGCCTCATCTATGGAAATTTTTATCCATGATTTATCCATAGATTTTGTAACGCCATGTTTGAAGGCGTTTTCAACGAAAGGAATAATTAGCATTGGTGGAATTTGAATATCTTTTGATTGAATATTGGTAGTAAAGTTAAGATTAACCCTGTCTGTAAATCGAATTTTTTCCAGTTCAATATAGTTGTCAATTATTCGAATTTCATTGGAGATGTTGATTTTGTGGGTATTAACTCTATAAAGAATGTAATCCAATATATCTGAGAGCTTCATCACTGTATTTGCCGTTTGTTCTGATTTTTTCATGGCCAGCACATATATGCTGTTCAGTGTATTAAACAAAAAGTGTGGATTAATCTGGGTTTTCAGCATTTGCAGTTCTGCTTCCACTTTTTCTCTCTGTACTTTTTGTTCACGATAATCTTTTTCACTCCATCGTTTGTAAAACTTTATGGCGATTGCTATAAATACGACAAAGAACATATTAAAAAAGAGCATCATTACATCAATAATTTCAGGAAATAATCTATGCTCATCATATAGCAATTGCACAACTAAAAACAAGGTTAAGAGGAGCTGAATGTAGAAAAACATTACAATGGCCACAAAAGCAAATGCAATGAATTTTTTTCGTTGGTTTTTTAAAAGAATCTTTGGGATCAGGTAATAATTAAACGTATAGACTGTGGCTATTGCTACAGCTAAATTAATTAATGATGCCACAAAAGTATAGATATTTACCTCGCTATATCTTTTATAGTAAAAGAAGAAAAAGAACCATGCACACAACCAAAAGAGAACATGAATGGCAATTCTGACTATTTTATTGTGTGGTATATTCATCTTTTTTGTTCAAATATCTGAATTATCGCAATTTAATGAAATAAATTTAGCTAAAATGCATTAGAGATTCTATAAATTGCAGAAATATTAAGACGACTTCCAATTATATGAATCAATTGGTAGATTGTTAGTAAAGACCGGTTAAACAGATAATTAAAAATAGTTGAATTGATTTTCGATGTAGATTTGAATCGAAATAAATGTTTAACTAAAAATTATTAATTATGTCAGTATTCGAATATCTATTTACAACTTTTAGTGGAATCACCTTTTTATTTATCGGTGTATCCGTTTTGGGCGTATTCATTTATGGCCCATATTTAACTGTTCAACTGTATGGACATAAAAAGAAAACCATTAAGAAAACCAACATCGACTCCATGTTGGTTTTAGGCGTTGTTGTTTTTATTTCCGGAATTCTAAATCAAATCGCGGGAATGATTGAGGCACTTGAAACGATGATTGAGGCATCCGATATTTCGCCCCAAATGGTTATGGGCGGAATCATTGAGTCGTTCAAAACACCTGTATTTTGTGCTTTTGTGCTCATTATTTCATTAATATTATGGTATTTTAATAAGAAAAAATGGGAATCGCTTAAAAGCGGAATCCATGATTGATTGTTAATACGCACATATCGCTTATAAATCAGGTAGGGAGGGGAATTACCCCGTTCGGCGTAGCGTTCTCGCTACGCCGTTTTAATTGTGGCATCTTATCGAATTGTTCGTATGCCCACACTGGCACGAGCTGCAAGCTCGCGCCAGTGTGGGCAGAACAAAGAAAATTCAATGGTAACACGTATATCAACGTTTGTAAAATAATTCCATGAATTATTCTAAACGGCTATTCTATTTTTTAGTATCTTTAAACAAAAATGCGATGAAACTCCATTTTTTTATACCTTCTCCGTTACTCAGGGATTATATTAAGCAATATGTTTTTTATAACATAGAAAAACAGTCTATTCCGGGAAAAATGAAATTCATACCTTCGGGAAATCCTTTTATGGTCTTCAATTTTGGAGATGCATTTAAAATTTACAATCAGAAACACAGCGATGGGCTTTTGGAGACAGGAAACCTAATTGGCGGTCAGCAAGATAGTTTCTATTTACTCTCTCCCGAAGGAACATTAATAAATTTGTGCATTATTTTTCAACCTACCGGATTTTATCGTCTGTTTAACAGAAGTATTAAAGATATTATAAATACTTCGGCTGCTGTTGAACTACTTATTAAACAGGAAATATTTTCCATAATACAGGATTTGGCAGAAAAGACCGCTGACCCGAAATTAATTACCTGTAAACTAAACGATTTTTTCTGTAAACAGCTCTTATTATGCAATAAGAAATATGATTTCATTGAATATTCAATCAAACAAATTCAAAAGCACAAAGGAGTAATTACAATAAAAGAATTAAGCGATTTTTCTCATACCTGCGAACGAAACTATCGAAGAAGATTCACTGAGCTGGTAGGCATTTCGCCCAAAAAATACATCCAAATTATCAGGCTGCAAAGTATTTTCAAAACAATAAAGTCAGAATTGCCGAACAAAATCAATTGGTGTGACTTTAGCTACAACCAAGGTTACTACGACCAAATGCATTTTATAAAAGAATTCAAAAAATTTTGTGGGGAATCACCAGGGGTTTATTTTTCAGAATACAGCAAAAGTGAAAAAGCTATTGAACGCGAACTGTTCAGTGTAACCTACTAACCTGCCTTTTTAATTGTCCGTTTTTTACTATCAAAACTCCCATTTGTCAGGTAATTTTATTCTGAATTTTTAATTTTTAATACTACTAATCATGAAAAAAATCCTCTATTTTTTACCCATTTTATTCTCTCTTGTTTTCTTTACCGGGTGTGAAGAAGAAGAGAATAATTCGCCAGATGCGCCCAAAGGTTGTTTTGAATGCTCTGATAATATCTTTGTAGGTCTTGCTGCTCAGTTCGATGCTAGTTGCTCTGAAGGCGCAACAAGTTATATCTGGGATTTTGGTGATGGTGGTTCAGCTACAGATTCAATTGCTACACATACATTTAATGCCACCGGAGACTATATCGTTACACTCACCGTGAGTAATGATGAGGGCAGCAATGAACTAACCAAAACAGTTACTGTTCAGGGAAATAACTTTGTAGAAATAAGTAAAGACATTAACTCTGAAGTAACATGGAAAAAAGATTCTGTATACATCATCACCGGAGACATTCGGGTTTATGCTATTTTAACAATAGAAGCCGGTACCGTAATCAAATTTGTAGAGGGAACCTTCATGGATTGTGACGACGGAAAAATTATCGCACGTGGCACTGAAGAACTGCCCGTGATATTTACTTCTATACGTGATGATTTCTTTGGAGGCGATTCAAATTCAGACGGCGAGGGGACTTCTCCTGCTAAAGGCGATTGGGATTTTATCTCTATCGGAGGAACCAATAACGCATCGGAATTTGATTATTGCAAATTCTTTTACGGCGGTGGTTACTCCGAATTCAGTGATTATACCTTAAACCTTGAATCAGCAACAACCAGCGTTACCAATTGTACATTTGCTCATAATGTTGGTTTGGCCGAGGGAGTTTTATCAGCAAAAGAGGCTGAGAATGTAACCATATCAGGTAATATCTTTTACAACAACGAAATACCACTGGGCATTAATGGCCAGTTCGACCTGGACAATACCAATATTTTTCACAATCCTGAAGATGAAAGTGAAACAAACACCCATAATGGAGTCTATGTTACTGGTACTTATGAAGGGATTCAGGGCAGCCGAAAATGGGAAGAAACAAAAGTCCCCATGGTAATCAGGGATGGAAGTTCTGATCTTAGAATAACATCAGGTAATTCACTTACTCTTGCCCCTGGTGTGACTGTAAAAATGGGTGAAGGATTCAGTATTTATGCAGACGAAGGTGTACTCATAGCTGAAGGTACTGAAGCAGCACCTATCATTTTCACTTCAATTCACGATGATTCAAAAGATGGCGACACAGATGCCAATGGGTCAAGAGTAACACCTATGCCGGGTGATTGGGATAACATTAGAGTTGGAGGCACAAACAATAACACAACTTTTAAATATTGTGAGTTTTACTATGGAGGTGGATATTCTGATTATCAAGACCAAACGCTGTATATTAAAACAAATAACACCACACTCGATCATTGTGTCATCGCCTATAATAAGGGAGATAGTTATGGAGCAGTAAACCTGGAAGATGCCTCATACGATACAAAAGTCACTAATAATACTTTTTATGGCAACGAAAAGCCAATCTTTATTAGTGGAAACCTGGATATGGACAACACTAATGTATTCCATAATCCTTCTGATGCTTCTGAAACCAATACAAAAAACGGCATTTTTATAAAAGACAACCGGATAAGAGGAAACATTGAATGGAGTGTAACAGAAGTTCCTTACGTAATGATTATAGACTTGATTGTTGAAGACGGCAATTCTTTAACGCTTAACGAAAATGTGTTAATAAAATTTGACTCAGATATATACCTTAGATATTCAGGAAGCAACATTATAAATAATGATGCAGCAGGAGTATATTTTACTTCATATAAAGATGATGAAAAAGGCGGAGATACCAATGGAGATGGCACAAACTCTTCTCCTGCAGCAGGAGATTGGACAGGACTTTATAATACTGCCTCGAATGATTATGAAACATGGGCGAATATTCTTTATTCAGAAAACTAAGGAAGGAATTAAAACCTTTATTTTTTAGTAAAACGAGGAGTTCGGGCAGAAACTCCTCGTTTTTATATTAACCAGGAGAGGCACGAGCTGCAAGCTCGCGCCAACGTGGGAGTTCCGTCCGGAACTCCCCTTTTTTTGATAAATTATACGAGCCGTCTTGTCGCCTTGTTTAGAACAGCATGGAGTAGACGGTGACTGGAGGGAGACATGAGCAGCAATCTCACGGCAACGGGGATATTTCCCCTTTATAGGATCTCAGCTCCGTTAGGTATACCGTAGTATTCCAAATAAAATTTCAAAAAGTTTCTGTTTCATTCAATAGATTGTATGTTCGGCTCAATACCCGTAACCCGAAACTCGAAACTTAGCCTCAGCTCAGCAAATCCACGAAATTAATGCTTGGCGGAATTTGCAATTTCGCCACCCTCATTTGCAAAAATAAAAGAACTTTATCTACAACTCCTTCTATCAAATAACTTTAACCCTTTTTACAAATAAAAGACATACAGATTAAAAAATATTTTTTATTATTGCCCCTCAAAAAAAAAACTAAAAAACTGTGGATAATTATGAAAAACTTCATGAAAAAACTTTCCTTCCAGTATCTTTTTCAAAAATTCCTCAATGTTGTTGAAAGAGTTGGTAATGCACTGCCCCATCCGGCATCCCTCTTCGCAATATTTGCTTTACTGGTTTTATTAGTTTCGGGATTAGGAGATCTTTTAAATTGGCAAGCAGTTCATCCGGGAACAGAAGAAGTGATTGAACCGGTTAACCTTCTTTCCAAAGATGGCATTCACAGAATTCTTCTCGAAATGGTGGAAAATTTCACTGATTTTGCCCCTCTTGGTGTGGTTCTTGTTGCCATGCTGGGTATTGGTATCGCCGACAGCAGTGGTTTAATAGGTGCAGTTATCCGTTCACTGGTATTGTATTCCCCAAAAAGGTCACTTACTTTTGTCATTGTTTTAGCTGGTATTCTTTCAAACCTGGCAAGTAACGTCGGATATGTTCTGTTGGTTCCGCTCGCAGGGGTTATCTTCCTGACGGTCAAACGACACCCTATTGCAGGGATGGCTGCAGCTTTTGCCGGAGTTTCAGGAGGTTTTAGTGCCAACCTGGTTATTGGCTCAATTGATCCGCTTTTAGCAGGATTGTCACAGGAAGCTGCAAGAATTGTAGATCCGGAATACGTAGTAAATCCAACTGCTAACTATTTCTTCATGATTGCTTCTACCTTTTTTATAGCATTTGTAGGTACCTGGGTTACTGAAAAAATTGTAGAGCCCCGCCTTGGGACATACGAAGGAGACCAGGAAGGAGAAGAGCTGGAACGCTTATCGTCCACTGAGAAAAAAGGCCTTAAATACGCTTTTCTCGCATTTCTAATCATGGTCGGCCTCATTTTATGGGGAATTGTCCCTGAAAATGGTTTATTACGGGGGCCGGATAACGGGATTTTAAACTCACCGGTGATTAAAGGTGTAATCACAATCATCTTCCTGCTTTTTGGTGTTACAGGTTTAGTTTTCGGGGCTGTAACAGGTAAATACACCAACGATGAACAGGTGATGAAGGGAATGGGCGAGAGCATGAAATCTCTGGGAATGTATATTGTCCTGGTGTTTTTTGCTGCCCAGTTCGTAGCTTATTTCAAATGGAGTAATCTTGGAATGATCATAGCAATTAAAGGGGCGGAAGGCCTCATGGCAGCTAATTTAGGAGTCATCCCTCTCATGATCCTTTTTGTATTTTTCGCAGGAGGAATAAACATGCTTATGGGAAGTGCCTCGGCAAAATGGGCTATACTGGCTCCGATATTCATTCCAATGTTTATGTTTATGGGTTATTCACCCGAATTATCACAGGTTGTGTACCGTATTGGAGACAGCGTAACAAACATTATATCACCGATGATGAGTTTCTTTGCCCTGATTATAGCATTTATTCAGAAATACGACAGCAAAGCCGGCATCGGTACGATCATATCTACCATGCTGCCTTATTCGCTACTATTTACATTAGGATGGATAATTCTCCTGGTAATATGGATCCTTCTCGGACTACCTCTTGGCCCGGATGCGGGACTGCATTACTCGATGTAAATATAATTTTATGAAATTTAAATATAAAACCCGGTAGCCAGGTGCTATCGGGTTTTTTTTTGTTGCGGGTTACGGGTTCGAAGCCGTAAGTTACGATCTTTCGAGTGAGCCTGAAAATCATCGGCTATAAAACCAGAATAAAAAAAACCTGACCTGTCAAATTGCAGGTAAGATCTTAACTTTTTCCTGGCTGCTGATGGAATTTTATCAGACAGGAGGCGGCGGAATTGCAAATTCCGCCGAGCCTCTTTTTCGTCGTTTTTCTATGACGTATATTGGCGTAAATTCCGTTTGTGCCTTACACGATATCGATGCTAAGCGGAATTTGTAATTCCGCTTCTCCGTCGCATCTCCTCCACTGGCGCAAGGTACTGTCATAAAGTCTACCTACTTCTTCTTCACAGGACGAAACACAAAATCCAAACCGGATAATTCCGCATACGTCTCTCCTACTTCAAGCATCTCCTGGTTTTCTTCTTTATAAAACCATTCTACCCGGAGGTTACTATTACTGGCAAAAACCCTTTTCATTCGATAAATTATGGCAAGAATAAACTGGGAAGAGGAAAAATCTATATCATCAAGATTGAAAATTAAATGTGTATTTTTGCTAGGATTATTTAGATAATGATCAATTTTTCTCATTAGAGGAAAATAGAAATTATTTACATCATAAGGCTGTGAAGTACCTGCGATCTTAAACACCCCTTTATTTAAATCAAAAAGTACTTTCGGAGTTCTTCTTGTTTGAGGAAGCTCAAATAAATCACCTTTTTGCCGGGTTTTATTGTTAATATTTGAATAATTTCCTTTTTCTTCCATAAGATTAAAATAGAACCACAACAATTTAATGTTTTTTTTAAAATAAGTCAAGTATTTTTAATTCTGCACAATCAAGTAATGACAAGGCATAGAGTATTATTTAAAACCTAAATCAAACCTTTTGGGGTTTTCCAAAAAGACCTTTTTTTACCTTTTTTGTTCAAATATCTATAAATCTAAATATCAATCCTTTAAATCGTAGGGCCTGGATTTATTACGGTAAGACCAATACATTATTCCTACTGCTGCCAAAAGAAAAACTATAGCAATGCTAAAAGTACCGGAAAACCGAAAAATTTCGTAAAAATATATCCCAATCAAAGGTGCAAAAATACCGCGTATTCCAGTCAGAGTTAAATGTACAGACTGATAGTTTCCGGCTTCTTCGCTGCGGCAAAAGTAGGAAGAGCCAATACTCCAGGAAAGCGCCATAGTAGCTGCAAAAATACCTTTAAAAATTACAGCTAAAAGAAGGGTGTAATAAATCTGTAATTCCCATAATTCAAAATAATAAGGCAAAATCTCAGTTAAACCTGTGAAAAGAATAAACAGAGCCAGGGATGTATAGGTAAACATTACAAATTTTCTGGGGTCTGTTTTTCCCATCAGTTTACCGAAAACAGGAAGAAGAACAACTGCCAGAATATTGAATCCATTTTCATAAAAAGCAACACTGGAATAGTTTAAGTCCAGTTCTTCTTTATAAAACAGGGTTATCACTGCCTTGGTGCTCATAAAAGCAAAACCATAAAACATAAACCCTATCTCGTAATCCCGGTAAGGTTTGTTTGTTTTTAGGATCTCCAGTAAATTTCTAAATGAACTCTTTACAGAATGAAGGAAGGAGTGTTTAAATGTCTTCTCACCATCCTCCTTATACTCAATTTTTGTGAGTAAAAAGATAGAAAACACACCTAATATTGCTAAAACAGGGAATACATAGACAAAAGCATAATGGTCAAAATCCAGATAAATACCATATAGAAAAGTTGTTACCAACATCATTGTTTTATTAACCGATGTAGCAATGCTGTATAAACTACCAAATTTATCGAGCCGGTAATTGTGTTTTAACAAAAGATTAATCGTGGGGAAAACAAGAGGCCGCGAAAGAAAATAGAACAAGAAAATAAACAAAAACAAAAAATGAAAATATTCAGCTTCAGTTATACCTGCTTCATTCCGCGGAAACAAGAGTAAGAGCAGCAGCGGCAAATGGGTCATCACAGCGACAATCTGTAAGAACCGCTTTTTGTTCCTGGATCTTCTCAGAAGTTCATTAAAAATTACTGAAAAAATCAGGACAATTACTGTAAATTGAAACAACATGCCCAGTTGGTAGCTCGAACCATTTAAACTTTTAACGAATACAAACTCATTCATTATCAGTGCACCTCGCATCATTCCGTCAATTGCAGAATATCCCAGGTGAAGCTTAAACGCTTTTTGTTCTTTGAAATTAAGGTCTTTGCCGAATAATTTAATCATTTTCTACAAACATAAAAGGAGTCCAAAATTACAAAAAGCCACCTTTAAAAAATATGAATTTTATTAGTTCTCCGTTTCTATGAAGCCCCCATACCCAACACAAGTTCAAAACATTTGTTAACCAATTAATTTTCAATGGTTTGATGCAATAAACAAATCAATTGCCATATACTTATACAAATATATCCAATCGTTTCCCCAAAAAAATCGTAATTTTGAACAACCATTTTTCGGAGTCAGTAATAATTTATAAAAATTTGGGTTAAACTTGTCCCCATACAGTTTGTTCAAAATTTAACAATAAAAAGAAAAAAATATGAATAAAGAAAAAAAACAAAAACGCTATCAGCGATTATACGACCAGCTAAAAGACCTGGTACCGAAAAGCAATGATCCGCTGGCCAGGATGTCTACCATTATTGCTGTATTACATCATAAAATGGACACTTTTTTCTGGACTGGTTATTACTTTTTAAAAGAAGGTGACCTTGTTGTTGGTCCATATCAAGGCCCTGTAGCTTGTCAGGTATTGACAAAAAACGAAGGAGTTTGCTGGAGTGGCGTTAATCAGAAAAAACCAATTGTTGTGCCCGATGTAAATGAATTCCCGGGACATATTGCATGCGATTCCCGTTCAAAATCGGAGATAGTAGTGCCTTTATATGACAATGCCGGGAAGATACATGGAGTTCTTGATATTGACAGTGACAAGCTGAACTCTTTTGATGAAGTCGATGAAAAAGAATTGACTAAAATTACTAATCTTATTTATTCATAACCAGAACAAAAAAGATATTTGCCTCTTCAATTCTCTACAAAAAAGCCTCTTGATTCAATCAGCAGAAAAGGGAAACCTTTTCTGTTGGTGTTATTGCTTATATTAATACCTATAGTTTCACTTTCTCAACTTAATTTGAATTATTTTATTCAAAAGGGTAAATACAAGCTTTACTATTACAAATACTCTGAAGCAATAGATGTTTTCAACACCGTTATTGAGCACAAATCAAACTATGCAGAAGCTTATTACTTAAGAGGAATTGCAAAATACAATCTGGGTGATTTTTACGGGGCAGAAAAAGATTATTCCAAAACGCTCGAGTTCAAGTCCAATTCAGTAAAAGCCTACTATTACAGAGGGATGACAAGAATTCAGCTTTACAATTTTGAAGGAGCAATAAATGATTTTAACCGAACACTCGATTTTGTTACATCAGATGCCGAACTCTATACTCAGAGAGGCTTTTGCAAATTAAGACTCGAAAACTACGAAGACGCCATTGAAGACTTTAACAAATCGCTTCAAAAAAACAAGAATAAAAAGAAAGCTTACTATTATCGAGCTGTTTCTTCGCTGAAAATGCAAGATACAACTCAGGCAATAAAAGATTTAAGCAAGGCTGTTAAAATTGATTCGAACTATATTCAGCCATATATTTACAGGGGCAGGATATATCATTCAAAAGGCCAATATGAAATGGCGATTAAAGATTATAATCAGGCGATTGAATATGAACCTAAAAATACCCGTGCGCTTATAAACCGTTCTATGAGCTATAGCGAGCTCGATGAACCGAAAAAAGCAATGGCAGATTTAAACAAAGTTATAGAAACCGATCCTTCCAATTCACTTGCCTATTATAACAGAGCACTGCTTCGAACACAAATCGGTGACTATGATAAAGCAATTGCAGATTACGACCAGGTACTAAAATACAACCCACAGAACATCCTGTCCTACTTTAATCGAGGCATTGTACACATGAAAAAAAACAGTTTCGGTAAAGCAATCAGGGATTTTAGTCTGGCTATCAAGTTTTACCCGGATTTTGCAAAAGCCTATATAAACAGGGCAATAGCAAGGGAACGCCTGCAGGATTATGAAGGAGCCCAAAACGACAGAGAAAAAGCTCAACAGATCTTTGCTGCCTATCAGAAAAATGAACTCAAACAAATCAATTTTGCCGATACTTCAGAGAATTTTCGGCGTTTAATCTCACTCCAAAACAGTCACGACCTCCCGAAACAGTTTGGAAATAATGCTAATCAAGCAATAGAACCTTTTGGACTCTATTCTCTTTACTACAAAAATGACAATACAGATAACATCACAAAGACTATAAATCAATACCTGAAAGAAGAAACACTAAATTCATCACTGGAGTTTCTTGATGAAGATTTTGTTTTCGACTATTCAAATAATACAGAGATAAGTCCTGAGGAACATCTAACCCAAATTGACATATTGAGAGACAGTTTAAACCAAAATACCTCACCATGGCGGCAAAAATACAAAATTTCTCTTCTGAAAAGCTACAGGAAGAATTACAACAGCGCACTTTCAGACATGTCTGAAATAATAGATGACGAACAACCAAATAATTTTCTGGCTTACTTTTCAAGAGCAAATATCAGATACAGAATGATCGAATACATCAAAATGATGGAAGATGACTCAAAGATCATACAGATCGATCTTGACACCAAGTTCATTGAACAGCCCATCAGCAGAGACATCACGTTTCATGATTACAAGAAAGTTATTGACGATTACAACCAGGCTGTAAGGCTCGCCCCTGACTTCTTCTACAATTACTACAACCGGGCGAACGTAAAAGTTAAGAATAAAAATTACAACGAAGCTATAGAAGATTACAACAAGGCCATTTTGCTAGAACCAAAATTTGCCGAAGCTTATTTTAACAGAGGGTTAACCTATATTCACCTGCAAAAAACCAATAAAGGATGCATCGATTTAAGTCGTGCCGGTGAATTGGGAATTGATAAAGCCTACCGGGTGATAAAGATATACTGTAAATAGATTAGATGTTTCGGGTTTACTAGCCGTTCGTCCGATTTAAATTGAGGATATGCTTCGTACTTTAAAAAAAACAAAAAGCGAAGAAAGGCTTAGAAGCAAACAAAAACCCTCTTCGCTTCTTACAATAGGAATAAAGTTTAGATTATTGATAAACATTGAACCCGGAACCTGAAACCCGGAACATTTATGCAACTTCTAAAAGCACACTAGTAGAATTTAATATACTTATGATACAAGCTTTTCTTCATTACATGAATGGAATGCTTATCCACTAGTTTATTGATATATAACTCATCCAGCATGTTCCACCTTTTTTCATCAAATTCCTCCTCCGGCAAAATATAATTCCATATTTTTTTGCATTCTTCCATCTGATTTAACTTGTCGTGGCGTACAGTCAGTACTTCGTACTTCTGTTTTATCTTTTCCATAATCTCATACAAGCCTTCAATCCATTCCTGTATCCGCTTATATTCGTAACTTGTATAAAAATCAATAAAACTATCAATCGTTTCATGAAGTTCCCTTTCAATTAAAACGATTTTTGCATCAGGAAAAGCATTAACCGCATCATTCATTATATAAAGCATAGCGGGATCTGCATTTCCGATATTATCAGCAGAATGTCCGCTCATGAGGTCTTTTAAATCGGACATATCTGTGCAAAAACGGGTTGCTTCATGATAGCAAAACGAATTGTTATACGTGAAAAAATTTGCCAGCCAGCTAGTTCGTGAACGTGGTAAACCGGTAATAAAGAAATTATTTTTCATAGTACAAGTTTATTATTTGATTGGACACACTTTAAAAGATTACCAAATGTATCAAATAATTTCCAATTCTGAATTAAACTGAAGTTAAAATATTATTGAAACCCTCATCCATGACATGTAGAAAAAATACGATGAATAATAAGTACAAACCCAACAGGTTTCCAAAACCTGAGGTTTAAACAATGAAAACAGAATGTTGATAACTACAATTAATTCATATAAGGGAAATTACCTAAAAAAATGATCTTTTAAAGAACAAACTTATATGAACTTATACTTTATATAGTTCAAAAAAAGGATATTCTATGAAATAATTGACATAAAACAATCGGCCATAAAAAATTGTTATAGTGTCAAACTAAATACAAAAACTATGAAAAAGCTATTATTCTTACTTATCGGATTATTATTAATCAACACAGGTTACACACAAAAAGAAAACAATATGAAAAATAAAACCTTTCACGATTTTGTAGTAGAAAACATTGACGGAGAGGATTTTGATTTATCCTCATTAAAAGGAAAAAAAGCTCTGATAGTAAATACGGCTTCTAAATGCGGCTTCACAAAACAATATGAAGGTCTTCAGGAGCTATATGAAAAATACGGCTCCGAAGAATTCACAATAATAGGGTTTCCGGCGAACAATTTTGCTAACCAGGAACCCGGTTCTGATGAGAAAATCAAGCAATTTTGTACAAAAAATTTCGGCGTAACATTTCCAATGATGTCAAAAATTTCTGTTAAGGGAAAAGATCAGCACCCGGTTTACCAATGGCTGACTAAAAAAGAATTCAACGGAAAAATGGATTCAAAAGTCAAATGGAACTTTCAGAAATACATGATTGACGAAGAAGGAAATCTAGTTGACGTGGCTTATTCCCGAACCAAACCAATGGATGATAAAATTGTAGGCTGGATAACCGGCAAATAATTCGAGGACTAAAGTTAAAAAGGCGTTTAGTAGGTAAAATAAAGGGTAAAATAAGTACACCTTAATTAAATATAATTGCACCCAGCGGCCGCAGCGAAGTATCGTTGCGGCTTTTGCATACTATTACAAATGTTAATTTCTAAATAAGGTACCTCCGGGAAAAGCAATTTTTTTGAGTTACAAGATGCCAAGAACTTTATCAAACAAGGTAAAATAATGAAAAGTGCAAAAAACTTTAATTAGTGCCTCTAAACTTCTTTTAATCTTTAATAATAATACTTGCGCTTAAATTTACCAAAAAAAAAACAAATTGCTCCTCAGCGAGTTAGCCACTCTTTAGGAAAATTTAAAGGTCAGCGGGCAAGCCAAGAGATTGTTTTCTCAGAACCACTAAGTAAGTATTTGTTTCAATATATAAATCTGTGTTCATCGGATTAATCAGCGTCATCTGCGTTCTATTTACTTTACATTCACAATTTCCCGCGTTCTTTATTAATAACTTCCCATGCTTCTTCCACATGTCTTTTTTCCACATCGGTTTGTCCAATTACCATTCGCAGGGTATATTTTCCATCCACTTTAGTATGCGTAAAATACATTTTTCCGGTTTTATTTACGCTGTGAAGCAGTTGTTCATTTAATGCATTCAATTTTTTTTCATCATTTACACCAGTTGGATGGTATCGAAAACTAATGACGTTCAGTGTAACAGGAGCCAGCAATTCAAAATCAGCAGCCGCTTCTACCCACTGTTTGAATTCTGAAGCAAGTTGCAGGTGATACCGCAGTTTTTCACGTATTTGATTCATACCATAATAACGCAAAACAAACCATAGTTTCAGTGCTCTAAAGCGTCTGCCTAGTGGAATGGTCCAGTCTGAATAATTGTTTACCTGGTCATCAGTCTGTGTCTTTAAATACTCAGGCACAATTTGAAATGTATTTGTCAGGGCTTCTTTATCCTTTACATAATAAGCAGAACAGTCAAAATTGGTAAACAACCACTTGTGTGGATTAAAGACGAACGTATCGACTTGTTCGATTCCATAAATCATCCATTGATAATCGTCGAGAAGAAGAGCAGTGCCGGCATATGCTGCATCTACATGGAGCCAGAGATCGTACCTGTTTTTAATATCTGCAATAGCCATTAGTGGATCAATGGCAGTAGTTCCGGTAGTTCCGATGGTAGCTATAACAGCCAGAGGCTTATACCCGGATTGTAAATCCTTGTGAATAGCTCCCTCAAGTTCTATGGTATCAAGTTTATTTTCCGAATCTACGGGTACTTTCACAAGATTTTCTTTTCCAAAACCAGCTATTTTTACCGCTCTTTCAATGGAAGAATGTGTTTCTGCAGAACAATAAATACGAAACGTTGGCTGATTATAAAAACCATATTCATTAATGGAGTAATCTGAATATTTCTCACGTGCAGTCAATAAAGAAACCAACGTAGCTGTAGAAGCTGAGTCCTGTATCACTCCGTGAAAATAATCCGGCAACCGAATCTCACTTTTCAACCAGTTCATAACCTTTTCCTCAAGTTCAGCCGCTGCCGGCGAAGTCTCCCATTTCATACCCTGAACGCCCATAGCAGCTGTCAGCATTTCAGCAAACAATGAAGGAAGGCTCGAGTTTGCCGGAAAATAGGCAAAAAACTTGGGACTTTGCCAGTGTGTGATTCCCGGAAGAATTATCTTATTCATATCTTCCATGATTTGTTCAATGGATTCTCCCGTCTCAGGGGCTTCTTTCGGAAGTTGATCATAAATTTCTCCTGGCTGCACCTGCGATTTAACAGGCAGATCTTCCAAACGCTCAAAGTATCCGGTTATCCAATCTATAATTTGCTGAGCCTGATTTTTAAAGTCCTCGGATTTATTTGCCATAAAAAAAATGTTTTTTTGTTCATCTAAAATTACAAATTATGAATAAATTATATGCAATTGGGTTTAATTTTGAATGATTTAACAAAAATTCATGCATATGCCATTGATTTTTATACTTTTGTATATACATTAAAATATTTTTGCTATGAAAAAATTTCTTTACATCACTCCATTGCTTTTTCTTATCATTTCTTGTTCATCTTTAAGGAAAGAAAAAGCCGACCTGATTGTTAAAAATGCCACTGTTTATACAGTAGATCAAAAATTCAGGAAAGTAGATGCCTTTGCTATAAAAAATGGGAAATTTGAAGCAGCAGGAAGTAAAAAACAAATATTACAGAAATACACGTCAGATTCAATTCTTGATATGGACGGGAAATATATTTATCCCGGATTCATTGATCCGCACTGCCATTTTTATGGGTACAGCATGAATTTAACAGAGGTTGATCTTTCCGAGACACAATCTTTTGATGAGATCATTGAAGAGCTCAAATTATACAACAAAAAAAACGAGGCTGAGTGGTTAGTTGGCCGTGGCTGGGATCAAAACAAATGGAAAGAGAAAAAATTTCCGGACAAGTCAAAGCTGGACAAAATTTTCCCGGATACCCCGGTATATTTAACCAGAGTTGACGGACATGCAGCCATCATAAATTCAAAAGCTCTTGAAATTGCCGGCATAAATGCGCAAACCCGCGTAAGCGGCGGAAAAATTATAAAAGAAGATAATGAACCCACCGGCATATTAATAGATAACGCAATGAACCTTGTCTCAGATAAAATTCCGGAACCTACAAAAAAAGAACAAATCAATGCTTTACAAAAAGGAGAACAAAATTGCTTTAATGTTGGCCTGACGATGGTTGCAGACGCAGGTCTGAAATATGCTCCCACCCACCTGATGGATTCCCTGCAAAAAGCCGGCAAAATGCAAATGAACACCTACGTTATGCTCTCTCCGACGCAAGATAATATTGATACGTTTGTAAAACAGGGAGTTTACAAAACGGAAAAGATGCATATTCAATCCATCAAGCTATTTGCGGATGGTGCGCTTGGTTCACGTGGTGCATGTTTACTGGAGCCATACAGCGATGACCCGGACAATTATGGCCTTTTGGTTTCTGAGCCATCGGAGCTTAGGAAACTATCTGAAATAGCCTATGAAAACAATTTTCAGGTAAACACCCATGCTATTGGTGACTCGGCTAACCGATTAATGCTCAACATATACTCAGAACTTCTTCCACCAGAAAACGACAGAAAATGGCGAATTGAGCATGCACAAGTGATTCATCCCAAAGATTTTAAACTGTTCGGAGAATATAATATCGTCCCGGCAATTAACTCAACACATGCCGCATCTGACATGAAATGGGCTGATGAAAGACTTGGTGATGCACGTTTAGAAAATGCCTACGCTTATAAAAAACTGCTTAATGAAAATGGTTGGTTGCCAAATGGTAGCGATTTCCCGGTTGAAGACATTAATCCGCTCCACGGTTTTCATGCCGCTTTTGCAAGAAAAGATTTGGAGGGAAATCCGGAAGATGGATTTCAAACGGAAAATGCATTATCCCGTAAAGAAGCACTCAAAGCAATGACTATCTGGGCAGCAAAAGCATGCTTCGAGGAAGATGAAAGAGGAAGCATTGAGGCAGGTAAAAAAGCTGATTTCGTGGTTACTGGTAAAGATATTATGGAAGTAGAGGAAAGCAAGGTTCCACATATTAACGTAGAAAATACTTTTATAAGCGGAAAATCGGTTACGAAGTAAATACCTGTTATGGCAATTAAAATCAACAAAAAATATTCAATGCAATAAACCAATCTTTGCCGGATCCAATCTTTATCATTGACGAAAATGGAACCTAAATCAATATTTTGGCTGATCAGACAGGAATAACTACTACGATGGTAAAGCATTTATAAATAAAATTAGAATATTCTCTTTTTGTACCACAAAAGGTAGTTAAGTTCATATAAGTTTGAATTTGCTTAGAAACTGTTTTTTTCCTGTTTGGTTAAACTTTAGTTATTGCGCTTATTTTATATAATTTACAAAACAAATCTTATGCAAATTATTAATTCTGAAAAATAAATCCGTGTTTATCCGTTCAATCCCTGCTTGCAGGCAAGGCGTTCCATCTGCATTCTATTCATGTTCTTTTCTCTATAAATTGTGGATGAGGGTTTCAAGGTAATAATGCTCCTGCTACTCCAAATATAACTTACTCTCAATTTTTTATTATTGATTTTTATAGATAAATCCATATTGAATACTTAACTTTGTACCACATTGTATTCACCTCCTCCAATGAATGACAATTCCAGAACTATTAATTTATAACTAATTCCACTAATAATGCAATTTAAAGAACTTGAAATTATAGAACCGATATTAAAGGCTCTAAAAGATGAAAACTATACAGAACCCACCAAAATACAAGAAAAAACAATCCCCCTTATTTTAAACAGAAAAGATGTTATGGGCAATGCTCAAACCGGAACCGGCAAAACTGCAGCATTTGCAATTCCAATCCTTCAACATCTTCATCAGGAAAGCAGACAGAATAACAATTCCCGACAAACAAAAGCACTCATCATAACCCCTACGCGTGAATTAGCCATTCAAATTGGAGAAAGCTTTTCGACGTATGGGAAATATACCGGGATAAAAAACACTGTCATTTTTGGCGGAGTGAACCAGGGTAAGCAAACGGAAGCCCTCCGTAAAGGTGTAGATATTCTTGTGGCAACTCCCGGACGACTGCTTGATTTGATGAACCAGGGCTTTATTAAATTGAACCATATTGAATATTTCGTGCTCGACGAAGCTGACCGGATGCTCGATATGGGGTTTATTCATGATATACAAAAGATTATAGCGGAATTGCCCGTAAAACGTCAATCCCTGTTCTTTTCTGCAACATTACCCAAAAACATTGTAGAGTTATCGAAAAAAATCCTGAAAAATCCGATAAAAATAGAAATAAGCCCGGTTTCACCAGCTGCTGAAACAGTTGAACAATATCTTTATTATACGAATAAATCAAAAAAGAAAGATTTGCTGCTTCATATACTTCAGGATCAAAAAATTGATCAGGCATTGTTGTTCTCAAGAACAAAACATGGCGCTGACCGAATAGCCCGGAACTTAAAGAATAAAAATATCAAAACTGCAGCTATACATGGAGACAAAGCCCAAAATCAAAGGCAAAAATCGCTAAAACAATTTAAAGATGGAACAATAAGGGTGTTAGTAGCAACTGATATCGCGGCAAGAGGCATAGATATTGATAACCTGAAATATGTGATTAATTATGACCTGCCAAATGTAGCTGAAACATATGTTCATAGAATCGGCAGATCAGGTCGGGCCGGTGAAAAAGGCAATGCTATTTCGATTTGCGAACCTGAAGAAAATGCATATTTAAAAGATATTGAAAAACTAATAAACAAGAAAATTAAACTCGTCAAAGACAATCCTTATCCCCAAACAGAAAAGCCAATGAACGCAAAGGAAAAAAAGGCATTCGAAAAGGAGAAACAAAGAAAAAAACAAGAATTCTTCGCTGCAAGAAAGAAAAATCAAAAATAGATTTTAAAAACGGTCATTCTTTTAATCTACACATTAAAACTTACCTTTTGAAGCATGCATTCTATGGTTTGATGGGCGGAATGGCCTTTCATAAATCTAAAAAAAGTCCTTAAACACTTCCTCATAAATAGGATTCAGCACTTTACGCACACTTTTCTGAAGTATACTATCTATGGTATGAATGCCAGTGGCCGGGTATCATTCTTTCCTTCCAGGATATACACCCGGCGTATCGTTGATGTTCTACAATACCCCTCTTGAACTCTCCTGGCCATTCCGGATTACGTGTTTGAGCTTTCAGACTATAATTATTTTTTTTACTCCCGGCATACTTTTTTTGTTTAAGCCTTGCTGGCTAAAGTGTAATAAATCACTGTCAATAAACTGGTGGAGGTTCGTTAATCCTTTTGCTTCTGCAAAGGGTATGATAGTGTAATTCATCGTTTCATGACATTGAACCAAAATCATTTCGGCGTTACGTTGAGTTTGGGTGATCATATCCAATTCATCGTTACACGGAAAATTAATGTAGAACTCACAATTTTCACGGGTTCCGAGTTCCCGTTGGTCGGTAGAATTGTGTTTATATCTTGGCAGACCACGTATAGACGTACAGCCGTTTTCACGTTGAGATACCCCTGATTTTGAAAATTCTTAAAAAAATACTATTTTGATAAACACTAGGTATGGGGTGAGTTATTTATCCTTTTTCAAAAGTTGATTTTATAACGAATACCCTCTTTTTTTAATTCATTAATACATATTTGTTTGTAAATGATAAAAGTGAGGAGGTACCATGGCCGAAAAACAAGAAAAATCCGCAGAGCTCAGTTACCACCGGAAAGCCATAGAAATGGCACGTGAATACCTGAAAAAACAAAAAGATAAATCTATTAAAGGGCGTGAAAAGCTTTATGGTTTGCAAATAGTTCCTAAGGCAACCTATTACGACGATTCTGAAGGATACGTTCCCGGGAAAGGCAACTGGAAAAAGTTTGGATTCGATCTGCATCCGCAGGTTGCACTTATAGCTGCGGGATTAATTATTCTATTCATTGTTTTAACTTTTATTTACAAAGAACAATCAGCTGTATTCTTCCAGAATGTTCTTGATGGCATTGGCGATACGTTTGGATGGTTTTATATGCTGGCTGCCAACTTTTTTGTTATTGTGATGATATTATTTGCAGCCAGCAAATATGGAAATCTCAGAATAGGAGGCCCGGATGCGATGCCGGAGTTCAGTACGTTTAGCTGGTATGCGATGCTGATCAGTGCAGGCATGGGTATTGGATTAATGTTTTGGAGCGTTGCAGAACCCATTTTTCATTATTCAGAACCTTCTCCCATGTTTAATGTCGCAGCCGATAGTCCCGGCGCTGCGCAAAGTGCTTTGGGAGTTACCTATTTTCACTGGGGACTGCATCCCTGGGGTATTTATGCCCTTGTAGGATTGTCCTTGGCTTTTTTTGCTTATAACCGTGGTTTACCGTTAACAATACGATCTGTATTTTATCCATTGCTTGGTAATAAAATCTATGGATTCTGGGGAAACCTTATTGATATTCTGTCAGTGCTGGCTACGCTTTTCGGTCTGGCAACTTCTCTCGGCCTTGGTGTACAACAGGTAGCCTCCGGCCTTAATTATCTTTTTGGTTTTCCTGATGAAATAGGGTATGTTGTCTTATTGATCGGTATTATTACGTTATTTGCTACCTTGTCCGTGGTTGCTGGTTTGGATAATGGAGTGCGGCGGCTTAGTAGCGGTAATTTATATTTGGCAGGTATATTCATGCTATTCATTATAATTGTTGGGCCAACCATTTATATATTTAAAGCTTTTACACAAAATTTGGGCTTTTATCTTCAGAACCTTCCCCAATTGAGTTTTTGGGTAGAAACCTATCATGGTGCACAAGGAAGTGAATGGCAAAACCTGTGGACCATTTTCTATTGGGGTTGGTGGATTTCCTGGTCGCCTTTTGTGGGTATGTTCATTGCCCGCGTCTCAAAAGGACGTACAATTCGTGAATTTATTCTGGGTGTAATGATTCTGCCAACATTGCTCTCATTTCTTTGGATGTCAACAATGGGAGGATCAGCCCTGCATCTACAAAGTCAGGGCATTGCCGATATTTCCGCTGCGGTTACTGAGCAGGTTTCAACAGCACTTTTTGTGATGCTTGAAAATTTTCCGATAACAGAAGTGACTTCCTTCATTGGAATTGTACTTGTGATAGTTTTCTTTGTGACATCTTCCGATTCAGGCTCTTTGGTTGTAGACCATCTTACATCCGGAGGAAAACTTGATTCTCCTGTCACTCAGCGTATCTTTTGGGCCGTAACAGAAGGAGTGTGTGCAGCTGTGCTACTAATGGGCGGTGGTTTGACGGCTTTGCAAAGCGCTTCGATCACTGCAGGTCTTCCCTTTACCTTTATTCTTTTGGTTATGGTGTATAGTTTATACCAAGGGCTTCAGCAAGAGTACTATCATGCAGCGATTATCGAAAAAATTCGGCCCGACGTTCAACAGTTTGAAGTGCCCTTAGAAAAGGCTGAAGAAAAAACGAAAAGAGATGAGCAAGCAGGCAAGGAAGGTTCTTAAACCTTTAGTAACCCTCATTCACAACTTGCAGACAAAAGACTATGTATCAAAACACACCTGCCGCCTCAAAAAGCAGGTGTGACATTGAAGTTAAATTGAATTTTGATTTAGTTGGAACGGCGGAATTGCAACTTAGCGAAGCTTCTCCTTCTTAGTTTTACTACGGAGAAGGAGCGATCTCAATGCCTGGCCCGCATACGGGAAGCGACAGCGAATAAATTCCGCGGAGCACTTTGTACGTCATTCGATTGAGCAACTTTGGTTTTTCTATTGATGAAATAGCTGGTTCTTTTAATATTTGATTATTTTTTTTGTGATAAAGTTCCCATTAGTGCTGAAACGTATCAGATAGATTCCTTTGGGATATTCTGAAATATCTATAATTATCCTCCTATCTGTTATTCTTTGGCTCATCAAAATACTACCGGTAATGCCGGTTATTTCAAAACTATCTACATTTCCGGCCTGTCCGAAATCAATTATAAATGTTCCCTCTGTTGGGTTGGGATAAATACTCAAATTTGAAAATAAATTCTGATGAATATTTGTAGGTTCATAAACAAACAACTTCTCTGAAGTAAATTCTGAAGCCAATTTACCATTATCAATGGTTTGCACGCTAAAGTAATACGTAGTTGTTGAATCCAGGCCATTGATCACCCAGGTGGTATTTTGCTGCGTATTTCCCATATCGACTACCTGTCTTGTTCCATTCTCCATTGAAAGCGGACTTAACACCTCTGAACCACCCGGCGTTGTTCCTACCTTCAAGTTATAAGTCAGCCCGTTAACAGGGGTTTCATTATCGCTTGCCTGCGTCCAGCTAAATGTTGCACTGGTTGGCCCTGGAGCCACAGAGAGAATTTCAGGATAATCCGGTACACTATTGACAACCGATGTACTATTTTTATAGAGCAAAGCATCCAAATCATATCTTTCCTTATTATCCCCGGTGATAAGAAAATCCAGATTTTGATCCAAGTTGTAATCTCCCAGAGCAAATTGGGCCTTAGTAAATCCATCAAACTCCATAACTTTGGCAAAGGTCCCTTCATAGTTATAGTAAATTTCCGTAACGCAATCCTCAGAATATACATTGGAATTGTTTATCCCTGACAGAAGGATATCCAGGAACCCATCATTGTTGAAGTCTGCCCATTTGCAATCTCCATTAATCACAGGGGTCAGTGAAGTTTCATACAAAATAAAGTCAGCATTATCATTCCGGTAGATACGTGTTTCAGCCTCATCATCTTCAGAAAGTCCACAAATTAACAAATCGGGATCGCCATCATTATCAAAATCGCCAAAATCCATACTTGCGTGGACCATACCAGGAATATCATGATTAACCAGATCAAAGGCTCCTCCTTTGTTTTCATAAATTTTGAAAATGATATCGGATAATTCATTAGTTTCATAATATGCGCCGCAAATAAACACATCCAAATCTCCATCGCTGTCATAATCTGCAAATTGAATATCGCCATAGACAACACCTGAAAATGGATGGCTATAATCTTCAAAACTTCCGGCGTTATTCCGGTAAAGCTTACAAACAGCACCTCCTATATTCAAACCTGAAATGATAAGGTCCTCATCCCCGTCGTTATCAAAATCGCCCCAGGCAGCTTCACAATATTCAATACCCATAACATCAAGCTCTGTGGAACTAAACGTTCCATCCTGGTTGGTGTACACGGATACCTGGTCGTCATTCCCGATTTCTGTAAAAAGCAAATCAACATCGTTATCGTTATCGTAATCATGAGTGCGTAAAATTCCGCCAATATAAACTTCATCAAGCATTACAGGCTCATTACTAATGATACCATTCTCATTCTCAAAAATTACAGGACCAGGGTTATCCATATCGCCATTCACGGCAAGCAGGTCTAGATCTCCGTCTTTATCATAGTCAGCGAATTCACTGGATAGACTATAAAAATCTACAAAGCTTATGCTGTCTTCAATAAAATAATCGGAAGATGTGCGGAACGTTAGTTCTGTAAATTCCGAACCTGCGAATGCTGCATCAATAGTCTGCAAACGGCCAGTATAATAAGCACCTGGCTCCAGCTTTCCAATAGTTCGCCATGAGTGGAAACTATTATTTCCTTCTTTGACTACTTTTCGGGAACCATTCTCTTCTGAAAGCGAACTTAACACATACCGATAACTGTTTTTTCTTTTCAATTCCAGATTATAAGTAAGAAGTAAGGAGTCGGTTTCGGCATCAGTTGCTCTGTTCCAATTCAAGGTCACAGTACTTTCAGTAGTAGTTGCCGAAAAGTTTTCCGGAGTTTCAGGTAAGGTGTTTGGTTCAAAACCATTGTTCCTATATATGGCAGTGTAACGGTTTGGTTCGTCGCTTTTATAACCACTTAGCAGAATATCCAAATCACCGTCGTTATCATAATCTCCCCATCGAACTGTTCCTTCTGCTATGCCGGGTAGGTCAATGTCGTTTTTAAAGAAAGTGCCTTCATTGTTTGTATAAATGTGTGTGATGTTATCAAGATCTTCATTCTTACCGCAGATAATCAGGTCGAAATCACCATCATTGTCGTAATCGCCCCAGTCCGCAGAACTATAAAATACGTCCTCGATGACTGTTTCAACTTCAGAAAAAGTACCACCATCATTTTCCAGCAAATAGGTTTTTGGTAAAAATCCTGAAACAACAATATCACCAGTAAACAAGACATCTAAATCACCATCTCCATCATAATCACAAGGAGAGATAGAGCCTTCTTCCTGTCCATAGGCTAATGTACCTTGCGTAGAAAAATCATCTTGCTCATTCCAGTAGATATATTTTAGTAAGGCGCCATCCTCATCGATTCCTGTAAGGATGATATCCGGATCATGATCGTTATCCAGGTCAGCCCAAACACCCTGACTCGCTTCCAAATTAGGTAATTCGTCACCAACAGGTGTAAACATCCAATCTTCCCATTCCTCGCCTCTACCATCATTTCTGTAGATTTCTGTTATATTGGATGATGCTCCTGTCTTACCTGTAATTAACAAATCCGGGTCTCCATCATTATCATAATCAGCGTAGTCCACAGAACCATTAAATACTCCCGGAAGATCTGTTTTATAGAGGAATCCTTCGTCCGGGTCAAAAATTTCTGTTATGTATTCATTATTGCTGTTTTCTCCTGTAATGATGAATTCAAGGTTATTGTCGCCATCCACATCCAACCAGAGAATTGACCGATCATTGTTACATCGAACGCCGTAATCTTCATTATTGACTTCATCAAAAGTTATTGAAGGTATTGTAAATTGTTCGAGCTGGTTTTCATAAATAGAAAAAATGTTCACTCCTCCTTGTTTTTCTCCGGTAATTAATATATCCAGATCTCCATCATTATCGTAATCACCCCATTCCGCATTACCAAATGCTACCGAATCTAAATTAATTACCATTTCCTCAAATTCTGTCATGCCGGTGACAAGAATATAAATAGCAGCTGTGTCATACCCTCCATTTCCATCAAAAACGCTATAATTAAGGGTATCTTCTCCATAAAAATCAGTATCCGGTATATATTCGATTAACGTATCTCCGTCAAGTGCAGAAGCTGAGCCATTTGATCCCTGTGTTACGTATGTAATGGTCAACTCATCGTCATCCACATCGATATCATTATCCAACGCATCAATGATTACGGCAGTATTTTGATCGGTTCCAACCTGGTCATCAATAGCAACCGGTTCATCCTGCATATTGGTTATAGTGAGATTAAAAGTATCATGCGCAGTTTCACTATAAGGATCGGTGGCAGTAGCAATAACTTCAGCCATACCAAAATAGTTTGAATCTGGATTCACCTTTAGCAAAGAATCGGCGACCCATACGCTCACATACGAATTGCTGGTTGTAACAGTGAAAGTTAGTTCATCCCCCGGGTTTGGATCTGCGAAAATAGTATCCAGGCGGGCAATAATAGTAGTATCAATGTCTTCATCAATGCTTAAATCAGCCATAGGTTGATCAACATAAGGAGGCAGATTCGTAACAGCGCCGAATTCATCGGCTCCAATATCCGGGTGGTCAACATCCCTAGTCTCCCCGTCAATATCTTTTAATACATTGGGAAGTGGAATGGCCAGGCCTGCAACAGAATCGGCATTCAGGTGCAGGTCAGTGTCGGAGATAAAAACCGGGTCGATCGATACCGAATGCATATCCATTCCGCTGGCTGATTGAAGAGAATCCAGATTTGGACAAACAGTAGATTCCCATACCACCAAATCATTTCCAGCTGTATAATAATCGTTGTAGTCCATCGAATCAATGGCAGAGGCCCTTTCATGCTTCGCAGCATATCCTCCTCCAACATTGGAGAAAATATTATTCAATATTACATTACCTGTACCGCTATTGGTATAAATCGCCCTGGCACCCCCATGATCGCTGGTTACGTGAATGCTGTTGTAAACGATGTCATAATGTTCGCTACCCAGCATGTTGATCCCTTTACTATCATAACTGCCGGGTACGGAAATGAAATTGTTGGCTACCAAGCCCTGCAAGGAATCTAAAGCATGGCAGGTGGATATTCCTATGCCATATTCATTTTCGGCTATAATCTGATTCCCTGTGATGGTTGTATTGTTAATGCAATTGTATAGGGACATTCCCATATTCTCGGAATCAATCACATTATTTTTTATCGTGGGAGCATTGTGGTTTTGAAAATGAAAGCCTTTGCGTCCTACATGGGACAAATGGTTGTTGATGATATGGGCTTTTACCGGTTTTTTTTGCTGGAGTTGACCGTAGCTTTGGAAATAGATTCCCACTCCACAACTGTCCAGGATGTTGTCAGCGATCACCAGGCTGTCGTAATAGTGCACTTTATTGTAGGTGAAAAAGATGGCATAATGCTCCCTGCCGGGATCATAAACGCTTGTTAAATGGTTGCCGGTAAAAGTCAGGTTTTCCGTACCCCCGAAAAATTTGAATACACGCGCATAACGCGAATACGGACCTTCTAAACGATCTGCTTTGAACGACAGGTTCCGTACCGTCATAAAGTCCGTTCCGTGGCAGTTGATCACATAACCATTCTCGGTGTTGCTTTGTTCTTCATATTTGATCAGCACATCTTCGGGATTACCGGATTGAGATTGAAGAATAAGGTTTTTCCCGAGGCCGGTTCCCGGAATGGCAGGAATTGAGACATGCGTAATATGTGTGCCATTGAGGAAATTCAACCGTACTTCATCTGAAACTCCTTTTAGCAGGAGGCTGTCAATTGCTTGGCCCAGGCTGTCGAAATCAGCACCGGTTCCTATGGTATAATCGCCGGAGTATGGTGGAGTAACGTACGAGGGAGGCGTAAATTCAGCAGCTCCCACATCCGGGTGTGATGGGTCACGGCTTTTTCCATCAATATCATGAGTTATTTTTGATAATGGCAATCCCTTATTATTTAACCAGTTAGTTATGAGATAAACCGATGTGTCAGGAGAAAAAATAGGATAGGACGTAAATGAATGCTGATCTTTTCCAAGATGATCTCTTAATTCATCCAAATTAAACAGTTGTTTCCCGCTTTCATTCCCTATAAATTTACCGGCTGTGTAATAACAGTTATAATCCATTGTATCCAATGGGTTCGTATTATAAGAATTATAGTAGGCATACCCTCCATTCATACAGGCAAAAATATTGTTAGTGACATTCACCATATTATCGCCCCCGAAATTTGTAAGACTAAAGGCATGATCGTCCAGTCCACCATCACCTAAAACAACAGTATTGTGATAAATATTCACCGGACTTTGTCCACCGATGGATAAGCCCCTGCAATGACCTCCCTGATCCGTTATAAAAATATAGTTATTGGCTATCAAGCCTGCTTCTGAAAGATAGCCGGCTGAATAATACATAATACCAGTTTTTTTACAGATGATCCGGTTATTTATAATTTTAGCATTCTCGTTACTTGTACCATAGCGGATTCCAATATAGCCCCCATGAATTTCGTTGTCTTTGATGGTACCATGGTAAGCACGGCTAAAAAGTATCGTTTGATAGCCTATATTTAAAAATTTGTTGTTTATCACCTCTACTCCACTTATTCGATCCGTTTGTCTTCCATTAAGATAGATGCCCATACCAACAGAGTCAAACCGATTGTTATAAAAGTAGAGATAATCGGCGCGGGTTTCCGTGCCAAAAACAGAGGCATATTGGCTTTGGTTCTGGTTAGAATAAATCCCCTTAAAACTACAATTGGTAATGGTTATATGATCGGCATTTTCACCAAATGCTATACCCCTGCCATAATCTGTGCCCGTGGGACGAATTGTTAAGTGCTTAAAAGTTATATGCGAAGCATGTTGAGAAAATTGTACGACATAATTGGAATTGTAATCCGTTGCTTCGTACGTCAGCACCACGTCAGAAGAATCACCCGAAGCAGATTGAAAAGTAATAGTGTTCGTTTCACTGGCACCTGAAATCTCAGTAATTGAAACCTGTTCATCATAGGTCCCCGCATCTACATTAATTGTCACCTGACCGTTTACTCCCTGTGACAAAAGGGAATCCACAGCTTCCTGAAAGGATTCGAAATCATCGCCGGTTCCTATTTGATAGGTGCCGGATAATTGAGCATATGAGGCACCACTCAGTAATAAAGAAACAATACATGTGACTGTAGAAAGCCACCTTAATGTAAAAGTTTTCATTTGAATAGCGTTTTAAATGTTTGAACCATATAAAGCATTTAAGTTCATATAAGTTGGATTATATTAGAATATCATCTTTTTAAGTTATTACCTCATTTGAATAAATTGTGATTATTGTGCTTATTTTTAAAGATTTGCAAAACTAATCTTAATGTAATTATTATTTTTGATAAATAAATCTGCGTTTGTCCGCTCAATCTGTGTCATCAGCGCTCCATCATGTTCTTTTGTCTACAAATTGTGGATGAGGGTTTCATTTGGAATTACTTAAATATGTTATAATATCCTGATGACTATTTTCTTCTGCTATATGAAGTGCTGTTTCTCCATCAGGATTCGTGTAATCCGCTTTGGCGCCCTTTTCTATAAGTAGCTTCACCAGTTCCAGGTTGCCTTCTTTAGCAGCTATTAACAAGGGTGCATTGCCATCGCCGGCTGTTGCGTTTACATTGGCTCCCCGGTCAATAAGGAATTGGCTGAGTTCCATTTTGTTATTAATAACAGCACCCATAAGAGGAGTATATCCTGCAGCGGCACCTTCTTTTGGAGCTGAGTCAACATTTATTCCCCGGGCGAGAAAAATCTCCAGCACTTCAAAGTTGTCTCCCTTCTGAATAGCACGGAAAATAGCGTTATTGAAAGGTGTAATTTCAGCCTTGTTTTTTACGTCTAATTTTGCCCCTGAATTAATTAACAATTTTACTAACTCTCCGCTATTATCACTTCTGGCGGCCCAATACAACGGCGTGCCTCCATCCCCGGCAACTACGTTGACACGAGCTCCTTTATCAATAAGAAATTGAACCATGTCAATATCTCCGTGATAACAGGCTGCATTAATCAGGTAACTGTCTCTTTCTTTTTGGCTTACATCGACTCCTGCATTAATGACAGCTTTGGCTGAATCATAGTTGCGCATAAAAATATGTTTCATGGCCTCGTTAATATTCTGACTATAAAGTACGGAAGCCAAAAATACACCTATGACAGTAAATAAGGTAGTTATTGTGGTTTTCATTCTATCTTGGTTTAAAGGGTTTATACAAGAAATAGATATTCAAGTAAACGGCCATTATAAATAAGTCTTAAATTTTTAATTATGGCCAATAATATTGGTTTATAAAAATATATTTAAGTCAAGTTAAAAGAACCATCATAGGAAGGATAGTAAAAATTGGCCAAAATTAAAGTTTGGATTAATTTGATATAAAAAAACATAGTATTTGTTTGACAATCAGTATATTTTACTGTAATTTTAACAAATCTATTCTTTTTCTATCATGAAGCTTGAATATTATAAACCTGCTGTTTCATTAAGGGCATTTATTAAATTATATGCTTTTTACTGGATTGAAAAGGAACGAACAATTAATCCGATTAAATTTGTTCCCATGGGTTTGCCATATCTCGTTTTTAATCTGGAGGACGAGTTTTCTATTTTTAAGTCTAATCATAATAAAGGGATATTATCGGACGGAACGATTATTGCCGGACAACAGTTACATTACTACCATCTGGTGCCGCATGGCACACTTGCCAGTTTAAGTGTAATATTTCAACCCACTGGATTATTTCGCTTATTACATGCTCCTGTGCATGAATTAGTTGATTATGGTTATCCGGCAGAGGAGGTATTAAAAAATTTGCTAAAACCTCTTTATGATAAATTGCTTAGTACAAAGGAGGATATTTTTTCGATGGTCCGCATATTGGATGCATTTTTTCTGTCCCGTCTTTCCAAATCCAATTATCACTATGGGTATATTGAATATGCCCTGAATTGTATTCATGGGAGCAGCGGAATGATTACGATATCTCAATTACTCGAACGGTTTAATATCAGCGGCCGTACTTTCCGGCGAAGGTTTCTTGAAGCAGTTGGCATTTCCTGTAAGAAATATATAGGATTGATTCGCATGAATTATGTAATGAGTGTAATTAAAAATTCACAGGCTTTAGATATCAACTGGAGTAGAATTTCTTGCAATTCAGGCTACTATGATCAAATGCATTTTATTAAAACCTTCAAAAATTTTTGTGGAGAAAAACCTACCGCTTTCATTAATAGATACTATGATTCGAGCCATGAACTTGAAAAGTATTTCTTATCGGCAAGAGAATAGTCTGATATTTAATAAGATTATTATATTTTGCTGCAAGCGGGTTCCTATCATTTGAGAGATGCTAAAGATTATCCGCTGCAGCAACAATATTATAAAGTTTCAACCCTTCAAATTTAAGTAAGATCTGAATTCTTGATTTAACTGGAACGCCAGAATTGCAACTTAGCGAAGCGATCTTATAGCCTGTCCCCCTTACAGGAAGTGACAGCGATTAATTTTATCGAGCGCTATCTGTCTCATTTGGTTATACCTTTGGTTTATAAGTTTATTCCGGCTTCGTAATTTTATAAGTTTTATGCCTCAGTCTTCGCTCCATGATAACAGCAATGAGGATAAACACAGGAATGGTAAGTATCAGCCTGAGAATAGAAAACTTCAAACCTAAAAATCCGATTTCAAAGGTAATCATCGGAATTTTGGCAGCACTAAATGTTCCCACGTAGACGAAGATGTTTCTGAGGCTACAGCCTTTTTTCCATAATAGGTGAGCCACAGGAAAAGCAGCATATAATGGACCAACTTGTGTGACGGCAAGAAGGATCATAAGCGCAATACCTTTTATGCCCGAGCCACTTCCTACGTGTTTTTCTATTTTTTCCCGGGGAACCCAAACATCAAACAGTCCTACCAGAATGAACATGCAAGGAAGAATGGTGAGCATTTCTTTCAGGAAACGCCAGAAGGTTGTTTCAAATAATTCTTCGCCTACGGCCCAGTCAACCATGTAAGAAATTCCTATAAAACCGGCGAAAAGGAGAATCGTTGTAAAATCAAATTTGTATTTTCTGAGTTGTTTGAGCATAAACAGCCTGTTTTAAGTCAGTGCGAAAATAACGGCCATGATTGACCCAATGATAATGGCTCCGATGAAGCTGAGCGCATTTCGTTGCAGCGTTACTTTCATGCCAAAATACTTAGCCTCTAAAGGAATTGTCATCACTCCAACCATTTTCAAGGTAGTGATAAACAAAGCAATAACACCATATCCTACGCCGCTTTCTACGAGCATTCCGGCAAGAGGGTAGGAGATGAATCCCGGTATGAGTGAGACGCTTCCTACAAGAGCTGCTGCAACATATCCCAAGGCTCCGGCTTGTTCACCGAAATATTTAATAAGGGTCTTTTCCGGTATGAAGAACATGGCAATACTTACCAGAATAATGACACTGAGGAGTGTCGGGAGAAGCTTGAGAAACTGCATGGCTCCTTTTTTTAGCCCGTCTATGGTTTTCTGCTTGTTGGCTATAAAGGAGACCAGTAATAAGACACCGGTGATGATAAATAGAACTGCCATTATTTTAATTTATGCAAATTCATAATATTATTAAAAATAGAAGGCACATAAGAACAAATAAGAAAGGAGGCTTATGTGCTCTTATGTGCCTAATTCATGAATTTTTTTCAATAATTCTATCTGCATTTAAGAGGCAGATTAATCTTGTAACAAATTTTTTTCCTTTAATGCATCTTCCAGTGCGCTGCAAAAATAAGGCAGATCTTTTGGTACCCGTGAGGAAATATAGTTACCATCAACTACTAAGGAGTCATTAACAAATGTTGCACCTGCTTTCTCCACTTCGTTTTTAATTTCTTTATAACCGGCACTCGTTCTGCCGTCAAGAACTCCTGCTGTTACGAGAATCTGGGGTCCATGGCATATACTTGCAACTGGTTTGCCTGAGTTGAAAAATTTCTTAGCGAAAGCCACAACTTTTTCATTTTCTCTCAGTTTTGAAGGGGCTTTACCGCCAGGAATGATTAAAGCATCGAAGTAATCAACCTTCGCATCTTCAATAGCCTTTTGAATTTTAATCGTAAAATCGCTGTTATAGGCTTTAACTTTACCTTTTTCAGGGCCTATGACTTTTACGTAGGCTCCCAGGTTGGTGAAATAACCTATAGGCATGTAAGCTTCTGCATCCTGAAAACCCTCACCTACAAGTACTGCAATTTTTGTCTTCTCTGTTTCCTTTTTGTCCTTGTCTTTG
>Ga0207714_1000285_pt1 | contig 34870 bp, 30 predicted proteins | sample PonA232FremontCA_2_FD_187270 | JGI IMG/M metagenome (GOLD analysis project Ga0207714, IMG submission 187270) | Marine sediment microbial community from Fremont, CA, USA - Pond A23 Sediment 2 (SPAdes) | ecosystem: Environmental > Aquatic > Marine > Unclassified | place: USA: Fremont, California...
ATTGCCGGCGCCGTCGGGGAGCTTGTGACAGGTGGTGCAGACGCTGCGCACGACGTTCTCGCCCTTCGCTTTGTCGCCCCCGGCCCCTGCGGGCGCGGCCGCCAGCAAGGCCCCCGCCAGGGCAGCGATACGCGCCGTTCCGGCCGTCGTCATGGGCAGCATGGGCATGCAGGACCTCCCTGTCAGCTTGCGTCGGTTGGGCCGTCCGCGGCCGCCGTGCTTTCGCCGTCGCCGCCGTCCGATTCGGGTCCGGGGTGCGCGATGCCACCGTGACAGGCCACGCAGGTGGGCGCGTTCGGCGTGCCCAGGACCTGGTGGGCACCCCGCGCGCCGGGCCCCTGGGCGTCGAGCTGCATCGCGTCCGCCTCGTGGCAGCTCCGGCAGGTGATGCTGTCGTTGGCGACGAACCACGCCGTCGCCGTCTGGCGCAGGCGTTCGCGATGTTGCCGGAATTCCTCGGGCGTGTCGATGCCGCCCACGAAATACTGCCAGACGTCCTTGGTGCCCATGTACGCCTTTTCGCGGATCATGGCCCACCAGGAATGCTCGGGAATGTGGCAGTCGCCGCATCCCGCGCGCACGCCGCTGGCGTTGTTCCAGTGGGAGGTCGTCTTAAAGCGCTCGGCGAAGTCGTCGTAGACGTGACAGCTCACACAAAACTCGGTGTCGCTGGTCTGGTGCAGCACGACGCCGCTGAAGCCCGTGCCGAAGACGCCGCCGATGAGCCCAAGCACCAGGACGATCGCGACGAAAATGAGGCCCGGGCGTGTGGCCGACCCCGAACGGTTGTTCGCCATAACGGCAGTCCTCCTGTCGTATGCGCTGCGTCCGGGCCGGCCCCGCGCCTGCGGGTCTTGGGCGTGCCGCGTCAGCCGATCTCGACCGTGGTGTCGCTCGTGAACGTATACGGCGGAATGTGCAGATTCTTCGGCGCCGGCCCCTTCCGGACGCGTCCCGACGTATCGTAGTGCGAGCCGTGGCAGGTGCAAAACCATCCGCCCCAGTCGCCGCGCGGCTCGTTCGGCTTGTTGCCTTGCGGAATGCAGCCCAGGTGCGTGCACACGCCGATGACGATGAGCCACTCGGCGTCCTTCACGCGCGCCTTGTCCGTTTCCGGATCCCGCAGCGCCTGGACGTCGGTGGTGCGGGCCATCTCGATCTCCTTCTCCGTCCGGTGCCGGAGGAAGACCGGCTTGCCCTGCCACATCGCGGTGATGGCCATGCCCTTCGGGATCGGGCTGAGGTCCACCTCGATTGAGGCCAGCGCGAGGACGTCCCGCGCCGGGTTGAGCGAATCGATCACCGGCCAGGCAAATGCGCCCGCGCCCACCGCGCCGAGCGTCCCGGCCGTGAGGTGAATGAAATCCCGACGGCTCTGGTCCTGGCCGCCGTCGCCTTGGTCATAGGTGGTGTTGCTGGCGCTCATCATCGCCTCCGTTGCGTTCCCACGGCGTTTCGCTCGCCACTCTGTTACGTTATATACTTATCATGAGCGGCCGGTAGAACGCGGCCCTCTGTCGCAGACTGTCGCAGACGGGGCCCCCGGCACGGTCGCAAGCGTGCGGAACGGCAGGCAGATTGTCGGAAAGGGCAGGCCGATCAGGCGGTTTCGACCTCGGGCACCGGCCAGGTCTCGTTGGCGTGCTGCAGCAGCTCGGGATTGTCGCGGCAGCGGGCGATGAAGTCCGCCACGGTCTGCGAGCGCCAGGCGCGCTGGTAGGCGTGCCACGCGTCCTCGAGGCTCTGCGTGCGCAGGTCGCCGGGGGCGAAGGGCAGGGCGTTGAGAAGTTTCACCCGGCCGTTGGGCACGATCAGGATCATCGCCTGCGGGCTCTCCAGGCGCTGCTGGATCTCCGCCTCGATATCCCAGGGATAGATGTTCAGGCGCGGCGCCGCGGCGTCGTGGGCCGCCGCGCGCGTGCGCAGCGCCTGCGCCGCGGCGTCCCATTCCGCCGGCTCGGGGGCCAGCGCGCTCCAGGCCTCAGCAGCGCGGCCCAGGCGCATCAGCGGCCCCGTGACGAAAGCGCTCGCGCCCAGCTCGGCGGCGAGATCATAGGTCGCCGCCGCCTCGTGGAGGTTCAGGCGCGTGGGGACGTAGACCACCTCGGTCGGCAGGTCGCGGGCACGCAGCCGGCGCACGGCCGCACAAGCCTGGTCGAAGCTCGCCGAGCCCGGGCGCATGCGCGCGTGCGTGGCGGCACTGGCGCCGTCGATGGAGATCTGGATGTTGTCGATGCGCAGTTCGGCCAGGGCGTCCGCCGCGGCGTCGTCCAGGACGCGGCCGTCGGTCTCGATCTTCAGCGAGACGCCGCGCCCCGACAGGGTGCGCAGGACGTCCCAGACGTGCGGGACCTGCATCGGGTCGCCGCCGCCGAACGCGACATAGGGGATGCCCGCATCCGCCAGGCGCTGCGCCACGTCCACGGCTTCCCCGGCCGTCAGCTCGTCGGCCCAGCCCTTGTCCGGCCCGGACTCCTCGCAACACGCCGGGCAGCGCCCGGTGCAGCGGTTGGTGAGCTGCCACGCGACGAACAGCGGGGCACTGAAGTGCTCGACGGCGTTGCCGGGAAAGATCACCTGTGCACGCCTCCTTCGGGGCGGCGGCTGGAATGCCTCATGGATGTGCCGCAGAAAGCCGTGGCCGGTGCGGCGGCGCGAAAGCGGGCGGGACCGGCCAGCGGCGTACGCCGCCGGCGCGGTCCCGACCCAACACGATGCGAAGCCCGCCCCCGTGGCTCACGGAGGCGATCGACGCAGCCCTCAGGTGAAGCGGATATAGGGCTGCGCCATGACCTGCTCCGAGACGTCCTCCATCTTGGGAGTCTCCCAGGCCAGCTTCTGCTGCGAGCCGGCGGAGCGGTCCTCGGTGCGCTCCTTGACCGGCTCGGTCGTCGGGGAAGTGATGGTCTCGGTCATGGATGACCTCCTTCTTCAGGGTCGGCACTGGCTGGCGCCAGCTCTTGCAGGGCGGTGGCGCCGGCGTGACTGGCCGGCTCCGCGATCGCGCGCGCCATGGCGTCCCGAACGGTCCGCCCGTGCCACGCGTCGCAGTAGCGCTGCCAGGCCTGGGCCAGGCTGTGCCGGCGCAGGTCGGCAACCAGGTAGGGCAGCGCCGCCGACGCCTTCACCCTGCCGTTCGGAAGCACGAGCAGTGTTGCCGGGGGCTCGTCCAGAGCCTGGCGCAGCCCGTCTTCCATCCGGAAGGGGAGGTAGGCGAGTTCCATCTCCCCCGCTCCGGCTCGCGCGCTCCGGTCCAGTTCGGCCCGGAACGTCTCGTACTGCGCGGCTGTCGGTTCAAGCTTCCGCCAGTTCTTCGCCGCATTGCCGATGCGCATCAGCGCGCCGGTGTTGAAGCGGAACGCGCCGAGCTCGCGCGCGCGTGTGATGGCGGCGGGCAGCTCCGCGATGTTCAGGCGCGTGGGCGCGAAGGTCACCTCCAGCGGCAGCCCCGCCGCGCGCACGGCGCGGCAGGCCGCATGCACCTTGGCGAGCGATGCGCCCGGGCGCTGGCGCGCGTAGATCTCGGGCGAGTCGGCGTCCAGGCTGATCTGCACCGAGCGTACCGGCAGCTCGGCGAGACGTTGCGCCATCGCCGTGTCGAAGCGCTGGCCATTCGTCTCGATCTTGAGCTGGATCCCCGCAGCGCCCAAGCGCTCGGCGATCTCGGGGAAGTGTGGCACGACCATGGGCTCGCCGCCGCAGAGCATGACGTAGGGCACGCCCTCGGCAACGATGTCGTCCGCCAGCGCGAGGGCTTCCGCACGACCGAGTTCCCCCGTCATGGGCTTGCCCGGCGCGCTCTCCGTGCAGCAGTGCACGCACGCCAGATCGCAGTCCCGCGTGAGCTGCCACGAGACGAACAACGGCGCGCCCAGCCGGTCGATCTGAAGCATGCGCTGCAGGGCCTCCGCCGTCATGGTGTCCCCCTTCGCCCGGTCAGGCGGCCAGCCAGGGCTGGACCACCAGCCCGAGGGTAAATCCGAGAACCGCCACGAGATAGGCCCGGACGATGGCGCGCGCGGCGGGCACGAACGCGCGCGGCGTCTTCCAGGTGGCACGCCCGCGAACCAGGCTCACCCCGACCAGCGGGACGGCCAGCAGCGCGAGCAGGCACGGCGTCGGGAACACACCGCCGAGAACCCCCGCCAGCGCGACCAGGAGCGCCAGGGCGGCCAGGCCGTTGTAAAGCCAGACCGCACGGTCGCGGCCGAGGCGCACGACGAGGTTGCGCTTGCCCACGAGCCGGTCCTGGTGGAAGTCCGGAATGGCATTGGTGACGGCCAGCGCCATGATGAGCAGCCCGGGCACCAGCGAGGCCAGGAACGCCGGGCCGATAATTGCGGGATCCAGGCTGGGAACGTGCAGGTAAAGGCTGCCCAGCACCATCAGCGGGCCGTACGAAAGCGCGATCACCGTCTCGCCCAGCCCGCGATAGGCCCAGCGGATGGGCGGCGCGACGTAGAACACGGCCGCGAGCCCGCCCAGCACGGCGTAGATCAGGATGGGCCAGCCCGCCTGCAGCGTGAGGGTGACGCCCACGGCCAGCGCGCCGGCAAACGCGGCGATGCCGAGCCACAGCACGGCCCGGGACATGGGCGGCGTGTCCTCGGGGTCGAACACGCGGTCCGTGCCCATCCGCGAATCGAAGTACTCGTTGAACGCCTCGACCCCGACCACGGCGAGGAGAATACCGCCCAGGCCGGCCCAGAACATCCCCGGCGCGAACGTGTTGACCACGGCATCGGCCCAGGCCGCACCCAGCAGGTACGGCAGCAGCCCGGCGTACAGGAAGAACCGGTAGCGCACCAGCGCGGCGACGTGCAGGAGCCACGCCGCCGGGCCGCGGGAACCGCCGGCCGCGGACGCGCCCGTGTTGCCGGCGCTGCTCAAACGTAGATCCATTTGTGCAGCTCGGCCGTCTTGCCCGGATCGTTCTCCAGCTCGGCGACGAAGTTGGCGACCCGCGGATCCTTCCAGGCGCGCTGGAAGTTGCCCCAGACCTGCTCCAGCGATTCCGTCCGCAGATCGCCGCACACGAAGGGCAGGGCGTTGATGAGCTTGACCAACCCGTTGGGCAGCACGATGAGCAGCGCCGCCGGGTTCTCCAGCCGCTCGCGCATCTCGTTGAGCAGGCCCATCTCGTGGAAATGGACATTCATGTCGAAGACGTACCACGCTTTCTTGGCGCGCAACGTCATGAAATACTCGCGGTACTGCTCCTCGCTTGGCACCAGCATGTGCCATGTCTTGACCGCATTACCGGTGTACATGGTCTTGCCGGTGATGAAGCTCTGCGCGCCCAGCTCGTACGCCAGATCGACGGCCTGCCCCACCTCGTGCGTGTTGAACTTCGTGGGTGAATAGTTGATCTCCAGCGGGACGCCGGCTTCGGCGATGTTGCGGATGCCCTGGACGACCTCGTCGAAGTCGCCGCGCACCCGCATCTTGTTGAAGGTCTCGCGGCTGGCACCGTCCATGCTCACCTGAACCGAGCGAACCCCGGCGTCCTTCAGGCGCTGGCAGTTCTCTTTGGTGAGGTACTGCCCGTTCGTCTCGATCTTGAGCTGCGCGCCGTGTTCCGCGCCGTATTCCACGAGGTCGAAGAAGCGCGAATGGAGCATGGGCTCGCCGCCGGAGAGCGAGATGTACGGCACCTCCAGCTCGCACGCCTGACGCATGACGCGGAACACGCCCGCGTCGTCCAGCTCGTCCCGGAACGCCCGGCCGGGCCCGCTCTGCTCGATGCAGTGAAGACAGGCGAAGTTGCACTCGTTGGTGAGCTGCCACGCCAGATACAGCGGCGCATTCAACTCGCCCGCCGTGGTCGAACCCGGGGTTACGGCTTGCACGGCCTGGGCGGCGAAATCGCCGCTGGAGCCGTTGCCGCCGTCCGCGGCGCGTCGGGGATCGCTGGCATCGTCCATGGCGCTGCCTAGTCCTCTTCCACCAAACCCTGCTCACGAAGCTGCCGGGTGAACGCCGTGGCGTCCGCCTCGATCTGTGCCCCGTCCCCGTCGCCATCGGCGTAGCTCGCCTTCAGGCGGCCGGGGATTTCGGACTCCGGCGTGCCCGCCTGGATCTCGCGCACCACAGCCGCGGCCGTGGGGTTGAGCGCGAACACCTTCTCCGAGCGGGTCTCGAAAAGGACGCCGCCGAACTTCTCCTGCCGGAATTTCACGTACTGTGCCAGCTTCATCCCTGCTCCCGAATGCCGGAGGATCGTGCCCAGTTTCGCGTGTCAGGCGGAACCAAATCGTGTGCAGGATACGATCCCGATCCAGTCATGGTTCATTTTCCCCAACCGCCTGTTCATAAAATGTTTTGCCAAGATGCCCATGGCTTTGACGTAAGTCAATTGCGGACACCTCCGTCTCCGGCGCCACGCCTGCGGCCGCGTCTTACGCCGATGCCTTGCCGCCCGGCATGATATCGAAGTGCCAGACCCCGGCGTCCAGAGCGGCGACCGGCCGCGCGACACAATTTCCGCGCACCAGCTCCCGGAAGAGGCGCTCGAAGGTGCCGGCATAGAACGCGCGGATCGCCGGTACGGCGCAGGTGGCCGCGCCGGTGAAGGTGACGCGGAAGCGCCCCCCGCGCGCGGCAATGGCGACCTCGCCGCTGCCCGCAAAGGTCCACGCGTTGCGCTGGATCGCGCGGAGCAGGACGGGACCCGCGAGCGCGCCCGGGAGCGGCTTGAGCACGGCCTGCACGGGCTTGGGGATCCGGTGGGCGAGCAGGTAGGCGCCCGTGCGCCGGCCCGCGTCCATGGCGACCCGGGCGGCCGTCTCCGGGCCGAGGGCGGCGTCGAGTGCGCGGTACAGGGCGATGACGTCGTCCTGGGGCACCATCTCCCCGGGCGGCGAATCCAGGGCGTCGCCGAGCCCGGCGCGGCGGAACACGGCGCCGGGCTCGCCGGCCCCGGGATCGGCCGCCAGCGCCTCGGCGAGGCGCGTGACGGCGTTCGGACCGATGCGCGGTTCCGCGGTTTCCCCCGCGGCGGCGGTAGCACTGGACATGGCTCGGGCGTTTGACCTGGGCTGAGACGCATCGGCGCCCGCCCTCGGGGCCGGATCACCCGCAGGGCCGCCGGACCGCGGCCCTGCGGCGCGCCGCGATCCGGCCGAACCCTGGTGATCCGCCCGTCAGGGCGGGCGGCCGTGGTGTGGAGGTGGCCCGGACCGACCGGGCGGCCGTGCGCGTCGCTTACTCGGCGGCTTCGCGCGGCACCTCGGCCTCCGATTCGGTTTCGCCGGACTTGGCCTTGAGTTGGCGCAGCTTGCTCGGCGGCGCGCTCTTCCACTCGCCGATCTCCGGCTGATCGATGTTGGTCTTGGTCTCGTCGAAGCCGAAGTCGACGTTGGAGCCGGGGCCCCAGTAGCCGACTTTGCCCAGGCGGTAGAACTTCCGCTGGAACGCGGCCTTGAGGTAGGCCTTGAGGCAGTTCAGCAGGTACTTGCGCCGCCGCCGGTCGCGCACCCACGGATAGCCCAGGAAGGTCTTGCGCATGTAGAAGCGGCGGTAGTTGTGCATGACCCGGTCGAGAAGCTGGTCGCGGGTCATGTTGTCCGGCTTGATGATGGGCGTGACGAAATTGTACTTGTCAAAGTCGAAAATCTCGACCTTGTCGCCCATTTCCTTGAACAGGTCGGAGTACGGCCAGGGCGTGTACATCGACCAGTTCGCCATATCCGGATTCCAGTCCCGGCACATCTGATAGGTTTCTTCGAGCGTCTCCGGCGTCTCGTTCTCCATGCCGACGATGAACTGCGCCTCGGTGACGATCCCGTTCTGCTGCAGGAGCTGCACCGCCTTCTTGTTTTCGGCGACCGTGGTTTCTTTTCGGAAGAAGTCGAGGTTCATCTGCGCGGCCGCCTCCGTGCCCAGGGACACGTGGATGAGCCCGGCCTCGCGATAGAACGGCAGCAGCTCCTCGTCGCGCAGGACGTCGTTGACGCGCGTGTTGATGCCCCACTGGACCGGCAGGTTGCGGTCCTTGAGCTCCTGGCAGAACTCGATGAACTTGTCGCGGTGAATGGTGGGTTCCTCGTCGGCGAGGATGAAGAAGCCGATGTTGTGCTCGTTCACGAGCTGCTCGACCTCGTCCACGACCTCCTTGGGCGAACGCAGCCGATAGGTCCGCCAGAACATCCACTGCGAGCAGAAGTTACAGGTGTAGGGGCAGCCGCGGGCGAAGTTGGGCACCGCCACGCGGGTGTTGGTCGGGATGTAGTAGTACTTGTTCCAGTCCAGGACGCTCCAGTCCGGCTTGATCCGGTCGAGGTCCTTGATCGGCGGCGCGGCGGGCGTGGTCTTCACGTCCTCGCCGTCGTGGAAGGCAATGCCCTTCACGCTGTGCCGGTCGTCGGGCCAGCGGCCCTCGGCGATGGTCTGCATCAGGTCGACGAAGATGTCCTCGCCTTCGCCGCGCACGACCACGTCGATCCAGGGCGCCTCGTTGAGGACCTGCCGGTACATGAAGGTCGGGTGGATGCCCCCGATGATGCTCACGGCATCCGGGTGCTCCTCCTTGCCGATCTCCAGGACGCGCTCGGCCTTGTAGATCGACGCCGTCTTCGCCGTGCTGCCGATGACGTCCGGATTCGCCCGGCGAATTTGTTCGCGGATCTGCTCTTCCGACAACTCGTCGGTAGCGCCGTCGATGAACTCGATGTCGGTGAAGCCGGCGGCCTTGAGCGGCCCGGCGAGGTAGGGGACCCAGGCCGGCGGCCACTTGCCGGCCACTTCGGCGGCACCGGACTGGTAGTTCGGATGAACTAGAAGAATTCGCATCACGGCCTCCGAACGCGTCGCTGAGCTGTTCAGCCGGACTGACACACGCGGCGTCAGCCAAAATTGACACTGCCCGAATTCATCACTTCAGCGATCTTGACGCAATAAAAAAATTCGGGCGCGGCCGGAAGCCGCGCCCATGCGCCATCCATCGCTGCGGGGAGAAACCCGGGCGGCGCCGGCCGCCGGCCTCACGCCGCGCGCTGCAGGCCCAGCTCGCCCCAGATCTCGCCCAGCGCGCCCACAAGATGATCGATGTCGCCGTCGGTGTGCAGTGGCGACGGCGTCAGGCGCAGCCGTTCCGTGCCCTTGGGCACGGTGGGGTAGTTGATGGGCTGGACGTAGATGCCGTACTTGGCCAGCAGCGTGTCGCTGATTTCCTTGCAGGCCACCGGGTCGTAGACCATCACCGGGACGATGTGGCTGGGGTTCGGCTGGTGCGGCACGCCGATGGCGTCCAGGCGCTGACGCACCGTGGCCACGCGGTCCTGGTGGCGCGCGCGCAGGTCGTGCGCCTGCCGGACGTGACGGATGCTCGCCAGCGCACCGGCGGCGACCACCGGCGGCAGCGAGGTGGTGAAGATGAAGCCGGAGGCGAAGCTGCGCACGAAGTCGCACAGGGCGGTCGAGCCTGCGATGTAGCCGCCCAGGACGCCGAACGCCTTGCCCAGCGTGCCCTCGATGACGGTCAGGCGGTGGCTGAGCCCGCGCGCGTCCGCGATGCCGCCGCCGTTGGGCCCGTACAGCCCGACCGCGTGAACCTCGTCCAGGTAGGTCATCGCGCCGTGCTTGTCGGCGACGTCGCAGATCTCGGCGATGGGGGCGATATCGCCGTCCATCGAGTAAACCGACTCGAAGGCGATGAGCTTGGGCCGGCCCGGGCCGTACTGCGCCAGCTTGCGGTCGAGATCCTCGGGATCGTTGTGGGCGAAGATGGTCTTCTCGGCGCGCGAGTGGCGCACGCCCTCGATCATCGAGGCATGGTTCTTGCTATCGGAGAACACCACGCAGTTGGGCAGTTTCGCCGCAAGCGTGGCCAGACTGGCCCAGTTGGAGACGTAGCCGGATGTGAACAGCAGCGCGGATTCCTTGCCGTGGAGCTGGGCGAGTTCCTGCTCCAGAAGCACATGATAATGGTTGGTTCCGGAGATGTTGCGCGTGCCTCCGGCGCCCGCGCCGCAGCGGTCGATAGCCCCGTGCATGTGCGCGAGGACGTCGGGATGCTGGCCCATGCCCAGGTAGTCGTTGGAGCACCAGACCGTGACCTCGTCGGTCCCGCCGTCGGTGTGCCGGGTGGCGCGCGGGAAATCCCCGGCGTGGCGCTCGAGGTCGGCGAACACGCGGTAGCGGCCTTCGGCGCGGAGGCTGTCGAGCTGGTCCTGGAAGAAGCTCTCGTAGTCCATGGGTCTCTCCCGCGATCCCTCGCGTCCCTGTATCGGGCGCTTATGGTTGTCGTCCCGCGTCAGCAGGTGCCGACGACGGGGGTGGCGCAGGCGTCAAACGCAGCCTGAAGGCGTGGGCCGTCGACGCGCCGCCCGATGGCGACGACGCGCGGCTCGTCGTCCCGCGACGGGGCGAACGCCGCGACGTTGGCGCGCCCGCCGGCCATGTCGAAATGAACCCAGCCCGCACCGGCGCGCGCGATTCCCTTGACCCGTGCGACCTCGCCGAACGCGCCGTGGGCGACCGCGTCCAGCACGTCGCGCAGACTTTGCGGGTCGCATTCGCCGTGGAGCTGGGCGCTCCAGGTCGACATGGGCATCTCGGCGGGCTTGCCCGGCGCGCGGTCATCGCCGTCCGCCGGCGCCCCGCCGGTGACCGTGGCCGCTGCGGTGGCGGGTGCCGTCTGTTCGGGTGCCGCCGGCGCGGGCGTGGGGATGCGCATGGGCGTGCTCGCCGCTTCCGCCGCCGGCTCGGCGGCTTCGATCACGCCATAGTTCGCCGGGTGAATCGGCGCATGCGGGTTCAGCGCGCGCAGCGTGTCGCGCACCGTGGCGAGTTCGCCCGGTCCCACGAGGTCCGCCTTGTTGATCACGAACACCGGCGCCAGGCGCGCCTGCGCCTCGAAGAACCCGGGCATGGCGGCGTAGTCGCGCAGGAACGCCCCGGCGTCGACGATGGTGAAGAGGCGCTGCTGCTTCACGAAGGGGGCGATCTTGGCCGACTCCAGGACCTGCTTGACACTGGCGATGTCGGCGACGCCGCTGGGCTCGATCAGGATGCGTTCCGGCCGATAGCGCGCGAGCGTCTCCTCGAGCTGGGCCGCAAGGTCGCTGCGCAGCGAGCAGCAAATGCAGCCATTGGGCAGCTCCACCACATCGGCCCCGCGACCCGCCAGCAGCGATGCGTCCACGCCCATCTCGCTGAAGTCGTTGATCAGCGCCACCGTGCGCGTGCCCGGCTGGGTTTCCGCGAGGCAGCGGCGCAGGAACGTCGTCTTGCCGGAGCCCAGGAAGCCCGCGACCACGTCCACGTCGAAACTGCGCGACGGCCCGCGCGCGCGCAGGTACATCGACCAAAGACGCGCCGCGGGCAGGGGCAGCACCAGGAACCAGTGCTCCAGGATGGCCAGCGTCATCATCGTGGCCAGGAAGGTGTAGCCCACCCGCTCGAAGTCCGTGGCGGTCCCCGACGCGGCCGCCATGACCAGCAGGGCGCAGATCACCGTCGAGACGGTGATCGACACCGGAAACAGCAGGTTCATGGGCTTCTGGGTCAGGAAGCTCTTCAGAAAGTCCAGGTGGTCGGGCAGGAACTCGGCGTTGAGATTGCGCACGCCCAGCAGCACGTTGAGCTTGGCGCTCTGGTGCATCCACCAGAGCACCACGAAGGTCCACAGGCCCACGGTGTTGGGCGCGTTCCAGGCGAGCCCGATGACCACGACCGCGGCGACGAGAATGGCGATCTCGTGCCAGAGACTCGCCATCACCGCGTGCCAGAAGTGTTTCCAGCCGCGGCAGCCCTCGGGACAGCGCTGTTTCCGCGGGCCCGTGACATAGCCCAGGTAGAAGCTGATCTCCAGCCAGCCCCAGATGGCCAGCGCGCTGGCGAACGCGAGGTAGGCGCTGGTCACGTCGGTGGCCGTGCGCGTTGCGGCGAGGCCGTAGACGCCCACACCCAGAAGAGCCGTCGCGCCCAGCATGCTCCAGCGGAACGTGTGCCGCGGCAGACCGTCCAGGTAGAGGATCAGGCCAGTGCTGAACCACCACACGAACAGCGCGAAGGCTGCCGGGCACGCGTAGTCGTAGAGCATCGTCACCATGCGTTCCTCGTCTTCCCGTCCGCGTCGTCCCGTCCGCCCGTCCCGTGTTCGTCGTTCCCTCCGCGTCTCCTCTCCGCCGCCGGGTGAACCGGCGGATCAGTAGGCCGGCTGGAGGCGCACCTGCTCGGGTTCCGGGTTCTTCGTCGCGGGCAGCGTGTAGAGCCGCAGGAACTGTAGCGCCGCCAACCCGGTCAAGCCCATGCGCTTCATCCAGGGCCCGACGCCGCCGCGCCGGCGCGCGTCGGCCATCTGCTCGGTGAACCGGGACAGCCGATCCAGACCCGTCTGGAAGCGCGGGTCATCGAGCGGCAGAGTCACTGGGAACACCTGCTTGGAAATTTCCGTCGTGATGCGGAACACCTGCCGGTCGTAGGCGGTGATGTCGACGTTCAGCGCGTCGTGGAACGCCGGCCGCGCGTGGTCACGGACGTACATCGTGGCGAACACGGCAAGCTGGAAGAAGCGGATCCAGAGCTTGTTGAAGCCTTGGCGCAGGTGGGGATTCGCGTGCATGAGCAGCGCGAAGGCCTCGCCGTGCCGGAATTCGTCGTTACACCACTGCTCGAACCAGGTGAAGATCGGGTGAAACTGCGCCTCCGGGTGCTGCTGAAGGTGCCGATAAATCGAGATGTAACGTGCGTACCCGATCTTTTCGGACAGATACGTAGCGTAAAAAATGAATTTCGGCTTGAAGAAGGTGTATTTCTTCGTCTTGGTCAAGAATCCCAGGTCAACACCGTGCCCAAAATCCTTGAGGCATTCGTTCAGGAAGCCGGCATGCCGGGCCTCGTCCCGGCTCATGTATTTGAAAAGCTCCTGGATGTCCGGATTGTTGATGCGTTTGCGGATTTCCGAATAGAGAACGCAGCCGGAAAATTCGGCCGTCAGCGAGCTGACGAGAAAGTCCACGAACTCTTTCTGAAGTTCGGGGGGCAGGCTCTTCAGCGCGGCGTTGAATGCCTCGGTGCGCTTGAAGTGGCCCTTGTTCCGGTCTTCACGCAGCTCGGCGATCAGGCTGTCCCACTCGGCGCGCACCGGCTCGACGTCGACCTTGTCGAGTTCGGCGAAGTCCGTGGTGTAGAAGCGCGGGCTGAGGATCGTGTCCTTTTTCGCCTGCTGAAAGGCGTAATCCGATTCGGCCGCGGACGCGCCGCGGCCAACTTCGTCATCGATCTGGTCGGTAATCGCGCTCATAGGAACCTCCGCGAGGTGAAGCTGAACTCCAGCAGTTCCATCAGTTCCATTAGCGCGGAAACCCTGGTCCAGCTCCGCGCCACCGGACCGGCGTGCTGAACCTCGGCCTCGCGCTCCTCGACGAGCCGCTCGCCGAAGTCCACGTCGATGGGCTCGCCCAGGACGCGCACCGCATCACCCGGACGGATTCGAACGTCCGCGTTCAGCTCCACGTGCGCTTCGAGCGTTTCCCATGTTTTTTCTACTTCTACTCTACAGGGCACCCGATAGGGCCCGGTTCCCATGAGCGATCCGATCATGACGCCTCACTCGCTCCCGGCTTCCAGGATGTTGACGAACGCCTTGCGGTTCGTCCGGCCGAACGCCTCGAGGTAGATTCGTTCGTCGGTCGCCGTGTCGGTCAGCGACAGGCGGCCGTTTTTCCAGAGCGTCAGCCGGAAGGGGGCCTGGCTGCCCATTTCCAATTGTTTGCGTTCGCGTGCCAGGCCGCGCAATGCGCCGCGGATGAATCCGTTGCTCTTGGGCGGAATGACCTGAATGGTCTCGCCTTTGTCCGCGTCGATGACGGCAATGGCGCCGTTCGGGCGGTCCTCGAAACGCAGGGCGAGACTCGTCGCGCGCTCCTCAACCGGCGACGGCGTGGCGTCGAAGCCGGTAAGCTGCGCGTAGGCCGCCAGCGCGATGCTCGCCGCGATCATCAGACCGGCGCCGATGAGCGCCGGGCGCGGCACGCCGTTGTGGCTCGGGCGTTGGCGGGATTGGGTCTCGCGCGTCGTCATGGTGTTACCTCAGCGGGCTGCAGCCGCGGCGCGGGCCGTGCCGCGGCCGGGCTCTCCGTCCGGATGATCCGACGCCGCCGTGCCCGGCGCGTCGTTGCCGGTCCCGGCCGTCGTGGCCGCGGCCGGTTCGGTTTCGTTTGCCGCGTCGAAGTCCGCCAGCGCGTCGCGAAGCACCTGGGCGGCCGTTTCGGCGTCCGGAATGCAGCGGAACATCGGTTCCGTCCGGGAGAAGTGCCACGGGCGCGCGTGCGGCCACATGTAGGCATAGCCGATGCGGGCGCCGGGACGCAGCGCCACGGCCAGGTTGCCCGTCCCGTCGCCGTGCGTGGTCAGGCGCGCCGCGGCGATCTGCTTGAACGGAATGTTGATCGAGAGCGGCAGCGCCACGCCGGCGCGGAACACGATGCGCCGGTTGGTGATGGTGTAAATGCTCGTGCGTGCGATGAGCCAGGCATACAGGGCCAGAAGCCCGACACCCGCGGCGCCCAGGGCGCTGAGCCAGGCGCCCTGGATCGCTGCGGCTGCGGCCCCGCGGCCGTCGTAGATTGCGGTGACGACGGCCCAGGCGACCAGGATGGCGAAATACGCCGCGATCTGACGGATCTTGAAGAGCCGCCGGGCCAGCGCCGGCCCGCGCGGCGATCCCTGCCACAGGATGCGCTCGCCCGCCGGCGGTGTGCCGGGCAGGCCCGGAATCGGCTCGATTTCAAGATCCTCGTGGCTCATACCAAGGGCTCCGTCCGTGCGCGGTTGGCGTACAGGTGGCCCGAGCCGAAATAGGCCTGGATCTTGTCCTCTTCCAGCTTGGTCACGACGTCGGCCTTTTTCGTCGTGGGCGCATCCTTGAAGTGGGCCGCGTTCACGGACTTCGCGACGAAGACCTGCTCGCCATCACGCCGGGCGAGCTGGGACAGGAAGAACGGCAGCAGGACCTTCTTCTGACCCGTGTCGACCTCGAGATACCGGATCATGCAGTCCGGCTTGTCGATCCAGACATCGCTGATCGTGCCCGCGACCTGCTCGTCCAGCCCGATCACCTTCTTGCCGCGGGGATCGGGATCGCCCTCGAAGATGTTGAACTCGGCCGCGGTGCGAAGCGGCGCGATCTTGGGCTCGTCGCGCTCGAACAGCCGCTCGGGCTTGTCCTCGCGCTCGGCATAGGCCGCCGGACCGACCGCGTCGGTCATGGGATTGCCCGTGGGCTGCATCGCAGCACCCAGGAACCGGGCGGCCGGCTTCGCCGCCACGGGACGCGAGTCCCGCTTGTTGTCCGGCTTCTTCACGACGCTGCCGTCGAGCATCTTGAAGTTCTTGGGCGCCGGCACGTCCGGCCAACCCACGGCCTTGACCCGGCTCGTGCGTTGCGTCCGCTCGTTTTCGAGCGGATAGCCCTCACGCTTGTCCTCGCGGCGCAGGTAGAACAGCAGACCCGCGAAGAAGAACCAGAAGACGTAAAGCACAACCTGTGCAACGTCGATTTCGCTCGTCAGAGCACCTGTCGGCATGACATTGCCTCCTCAAGCGGCGCGGCTAGCCTGGAAACTCCGCTAGACCGAATTTGGACGACGGCCGGGTGGAACCCTCGCCCATCGGGCGAACGAGCGGCCCCACCGCAACCATGGTGGCGAAGAGCAATAGGATCTCGATGTGGTAAACCACGCCGTATCCCGTGCTCGGTTGGGCGAGCGCCTCGCCGAGCTTCCCGGCCTCCGCCAGACCGGAAATCACGTCGCGCAGCGCACCGCCGAGCGCGATCGCGGCGCCGGCGGCACTGGCCTGGACGGCGCCCCACGCGCCCAGGGCGATACCATTCTCGCTTTCCTCGGCGAGGTACATGATCGCGGTCAATGTGCTCACCGCGAACAGCCCGCCGCCGAGGCCGATCAGGACCACGCCCACCCGGAACAGGATTCCGGAGTCGAGCGGTGAGGCGAAGATGACGGCGGAGAACGCGACCAGCCCGATGAGCGCGCCGATGGCGGCGAGCCGGTAGGGATCCTGCCCGCGCGCAAGGGTGCGGGCGGAGATGGCGAAGCCTACGAGCGTGCCGGCCGCGAACAGGGCGGTGAGCAGGGTGGTCTGGCTCACCGAAAGCCCGAGGATCTCGCCGCCGTAAGGCTCCAGCAGGATGTCCTGCATGCTGAACCCGGCCGTGCCCAGGCCCACGGCAACGAGCAGCCGGATCGTCCGGCCGTCGCCGCGGAAGGTCCGCCACGCTTCGTGGAACGTCGGGCGCGGACGCCCCGGCGCGGTCTTCTCGCGCTGGCGCGGCTCCTGCTTCCACAGCGCGATCCCGTTGAGAACGAAGGTGAGCAGCGCCGCGCCCTGCACCACCTGAATCAGCTTCATCTGCGAAAAGTCGCGCAGGAGGACGCCGAATGCCAGGGAGCTGACGAACATCCCCAGCAGCAGGAAGACGTAGAGCAGGGCCACGACGCGCGGGCGCGCGTGCTCGGGCGCGAGGTCGGTTGCCAGCGCCAGGCCGGCCGTCTGGGTCGTGTTCAGGCCCGCCCCGACCAGCAGGAACGCCAGCGCCGCACCGACCTGACCGGCGATCACGGGGCCGTGTGCGTTGCCCGAGAGGATGAGAAGGGCGAAGGGCATGATCGCCAGGCCGCCGAACTGGAGCAGCGTGCCCATCCAGATGTACGGCACCCGGCGCCAGCCGAGCTGCGAGACGTGCGTATCCGAGCGGAACCCGATGAGCGCGCGGAACGGCGCGAACAGCAAGGGCAACGCGACCATCCCGGCGACCAGCCACGTGGGCACGCCCAGCTCCAGGATCATCACGCGATTGAGCGTGCCCATGGCGAGCACCACGGCCATGCCCACGGTGACCTGGAACAACGCGAGCCGCAGCAGGCGCCTCAGGGGGAGTTCCGTCGTCGCCGCATCGGCGAAGGGCAGGAACTTCGTCCCGAGCTTGGTCCACTCACGGGCGATGATCGCGTTGATATGCTTCATCGCGGCCGCACCTCCAGCGCCTGGGAGATGTAGAAACCCCGGCTTATGCGGTGGGTCCGCTCGGCCGACCAGCTCGCCAGCTCGGGTTCGGCGGCGATAAGCCGGCGCAGCTTGCGCTCGCGGATGGGCTCGATCGCGGGCGACTTGTTGCCGCGCGGAAAAAGCTTGCCGCTCAAGTGCATGGTCGCCAGCAGCGGCGTCCTCGGTGCGAAGGTGAGCAGCACCGACCGCTTCGCCCGCCCGGCGAGGGCGGCGATCATCGCCACCATCTCGGGCGGGCGGTAGTGGATCAGGGAGTCCATGGCAACGACGTGGTCGAAGCGCTCCTCGCCGGGCGCCAACATGTCACCGACACGGAAATCGATGCTGCCCTGGCCGAGGGACTGCGGCTGGCGTTCCTTGGCCAGCTCGATCAGCGTGGGGGAGAGATCGATCGCCACCACCGTTGCGCCGCGGCGCGCCGCCTCGACGGCGAGCAGGCCGGTGCCACACCCGGCGTCGAGCACACGCTGACCGCTCAGGTCCTCGGGCAGCCAGCCGAGAAGCGTGTTGCGCATCTCGTCGCGGCCCGCGCGCACCGTCGCCCGGATACGGCCCACCGGCGCGTCCGAGGTCAGCTTCGACCACGTCGCCGCCGCCGTGCGGTCGAAGTAGGTCTCAAGCTCGCCGCGGCGCTGTTGGTAGGCGGCACTGTCCATCACTCAAAGCCCAGCAGGTCGAAGATTTCCCGGTCCTTCATCGGCTTGACGTTGAGCGGCGGCAGATCGCCCAGCAGCGACCGCGCGAGGTCGATATAGTCCTGCTGGACCTGCTCGATCTCCGGAACCGACGGCTCCATCTCGAACAGCGTCGACTTTTTCAGCCGGCTGCGCCGGATGACGTCGTGATCCTGGAAGTGCGCCAGGGTCTTCAGCCCCGTGGCCTGATTGTACAGGTCGAGCTGGTCCGTCTTCTCACTGCGGTTGGCGACACAGCCCACCAGCTCGACGCCGTAGTTCTTGTTTTTCGCCTGGATCGCGCCGGCGATGCGGTTCATGGCGAACACGGAGTCGAAGTCGTTCGCCGTGACCATGAGCGCCTTGGTCGCGTGCTGGAGCGGCGAGGCGAAGCCGCCGCAGACGACGTCGCCCAGGACGTCGAAGATGACCACGTCGGTCTCTTCGAGCAGGTGGTGCTCCTTGAGCAGCTTCACCGTCTGCCCGACGACGTAGCCGCCGCAGCCCGTGCCCGGCGGCGGGCCGCCGGCCTCCACGCACATCACACCGTTGTAGCCCTCGTAGACGAAGTCGTCGACGCGCAGCTCCTCCGGGTGGAAGTCCACCGACTCCAGGACGTCGATCACCGTGGGCACGAGATGCTTGGTCAGCGTGAAGGTGGAATCGTGCTTGGGGTCGCAGCCGATCTGCAGGACCCGCTTGCCGAGCTTGCTGAACGCGACGGAAAGGTTGGACGAGGTCGTGCTCTTGCCGATCCCGCCCTTGCCGTAGACGGCGAAAACTTCCGTACCCTGGATGGTGTTCTTGGGGTCCTGGTGATACTGGACGCTGCCTTCACCGTCACCCTTGCCGCGTTGCGGGGAACGGACTGCGGTCATCGTGGTCATCGCTTGCTCCCTTCGGGGGTTCTTATGCGGCGACGCCCTCCGCGACGCCCTCAAGCCGGTCTTCCAGCTCCTCGCCGGCGCGCCGCAGCTCCTCCAGCACCGACTCGTCGGGCTGCCAGTACTGCCGCTCGTGTGCCTCCAGGAGCCGGTTCGCCATGCGGGCGGAGGCGGCCGGATTCATCTGCGCCAGCCGCTCCCGCATCTCCTGATCCAGGACGTAGGTCCGGGTCAGCTTCTCATAGACCCAGGGGTCGACCTGTTCGGTCGTCGCCGACCAGCCCATGGTGTTGGTGATGTGGGCCTCGATCTGGCGCACGCCCTCGTAGCCGTGCTCCAGCATGCTCTCGTACCACTTGGGGTTCAGGCTGCGCGTGCGGGTCTCCAGCGCAACCTGTTCCGAGAGGCTCCGGACCCGGTTTTTGCCCTTGGTCTGGTCGCCGATGTAGACGGGCACGTTGTCCCCGCGGGAGCGCGTGATCGCCCGCGAGATCCCGCCCAGCGTGTCGAAGTAGTGGTCGATCGTGGTCACGCCGAGTTCGGCCGAGTCGAGGTTCTGGTAGGCGAGTTCGACGTTGCCCAACATGGTGTTGAGCAGCTCGCTCTTCTGAACCGGGCTGCCCGACCGGCCGTAGGCGAAGCACTTGCGCTTGTTATAGGCCTCGGCCAGCTCGTTCTCGTCGCTCCAGCGCCCGTTCTCGATAAGCTGGTTGACGTTGGAGCCGTACGCGCCTTCCGCGTTGGAGAACACGCGCAGCGCGGCCGTCTCGAAGTCGCAGTCCTGGCTCTCCTGGTAGGCCAGGGTGTTCTTGCGGACGTAGTTCCATTCCGTCGGCTCGTCCGCTTCCGCCGCGAGGTAGGCGGCCTCCGCCAGCATGCGCGTCTGCAGCGGAAGCAGATCGCGGAAAATGCCGGACAGCGTGACGATGACGTCGATGCGCGGCCGGTCCATCTCCTCGAGCGGAATGAGTTCCGCGCCGGCGAGCCGGTTGAAGGAGTCGAAGCGCGGCCGCGCCCCGATCAGCGCCAGGGCCTGCGCGATCGCCGCGCCCTCGGTCTTGAGGTTGTCGGTGCCCCAGAGCACGAGCGCCACGGTCTCGGGCACCGTCTGCTTGTCGCTGTCATAGCGGCGCAGCAGCTCCTCCGCCTGACGCGTGCCGTCGTGAACGGCGAAGGTGCTGGGCAGGCGATAGGGGTCGAAGCCGTGGATGTTGCGCCCGGTGGGCAGGACCTCGGGGGTCCGCACCAGGTCGCCGCCGGGCGCGGGCCGGACGAAGCGCCCGTCGAGCGCGTGCAGGAGGGCCGAGGTCTCGCTGTCCGTGGCCATCTGCCGGTCCACCTTGGCCAGCTCTTCGAGCTGCTTGCGCGCGGTCTCGTCGCGCGCCATGTCGCCCTCGCTCATGGCTTCCTGGACGCTCTTGCCCGCGGTGATGGCGTCGAGCGTGGCCTGGGGCGGCTGCGTCAGCTCGCGCGCCTCCGCCATGGCGCCGAGCATCTCGGCGCGTTGCTCGGCGTGCGGCGGCTCGCCCACGATGTGCAGGCCGTACGGGATGAGCGTGTTCTCCAGCTCGGCGACGTCCTCGGCGAGCTGGTGGATGTGGGCGCTGGCGTCGCCGTTCCAGTGCGCGTCCTCGGCGATCAGGTCGAGTTCCTGCGCCTGGGTCTGGATGACCGAGGCAAGCTCCGCGGCCTCCTGTTCGGACTCCGGCGGCAGGCTGCGCCAGCGGTCGATGGAACTCTTCAGCGAGAGCAGCTCCTTGTACAGGCCCGCGCGCGCCAGCGGCGGCGTCATGTAGCTGATCAGCGTGGCCGCGGAGCGGCGCTTGGCGACCATGCCCTCGCTCGGGTTGTTGCTGGCGTAGAGATAGAAGTTGGGCAGGTCGCCGATCAGCCGGTCGGGCCAGCACTTGCTCGACAGCGCCGTCTGCTTGCCCGGCATGAACTCCAGCGCACCGTGGGTGCCGAAGTGCAGCACCGCATCGGCGTCGAAATCCTCGCGCAGATAGCGATAGAACGCGGAGAACGCGTGCGTGGGCGCGAAGCCCTTCTCGAAGAGCAGGCGCATAGGGTCGCCCTCGTAGCCGAAGCCCGGCTGCACGGCGACGAAGACGTTGCCGAAATACGCGCCCTGGACGAAGATCTTGCGCCCGTTGGTGAGGTCCTTGCCCGGGGCGGCCCCCCACGCCGCCTCGATCTCCTTGAGATGCGGCTCGCGCCGGACGTGGTCGTCGACCGGGATCTCCGCGGCGACGTTCGCGTTGGTGCCGTAGCGGTCGGCGTTGCCCACCGTGATCCGCTTGCGCAGATCGTCCACGGAGTCCGGCAGCTCCACGTTGTAGCCGTCCTGCTTGAGCGTCTGCAGCGTGTTGTAGAGCGAGGCATAGACCGAGAGATAGGCGGCCGTGCCCGTCGCCCCCGCATTGGGCGGGAAGTTGAACAGGACGATGGCGATGTTGCGCTCGCGCGCCGGTGTCTTGCGCAGCCGCACCAGCCGGGACAAACGGTCGGCGAGGGTGCCCACGCGCTCGGTCTCGGGATGCATGTCGCGCTGGTTCTCCACCGGCGCGGAGGTGGTCCGCCCGCCGAAGAGCATGGAGCCGGTCGCACCGTCCAGCTCGGGAATGGCGACCATGATCGTCGACTCGACCGGCAGCAGGCCGAGGTCGTTGTCCTGCCACTCCTCAAGCGTCTGGAACTCGGTGGGCTGCGCCGCGATGTAGGGTACATCCAGCTTCGCCAGCATGTCCTCGGCCGCGCGGGCGTCGTTGAACGCCGGCCCGCCGACGAGGGAGAAGCCGGTCAGGGAGACAACGGCGTCCACGCTGGGCTTGCCGTTGTCCATGAAGAAGCTCTCAACCGCCGGCCGGGAGTCCAGCCCGGCGGCGAACGCGGGAACGGGCTCCAGCCCGCGCGCTTCCAGCGCCGAGATCACCGCGTCGTAGTGCGCCGTGTTGCCGGCGAGCACATAGGAGCGCATGACCAGCACGCCCACGCGCCCGCGGGCATTGCGCTGACGCGGAAGCTGTTTGGCCTTCGCCGCGACGCGGCCCTTCATGCGCGGGTGATACACGCCGGTCTCGGGGTACTCCTCGGGATCGGCCGGGTTGAGCGTCCCCCGAAGATGCTTGCGCGGGCCGTCGGCGTAGCGGTTGACCAGGAAGCGGACCATGTTGGCGAGGTTCGCCTCCGACCCCGCAAGCATGTACTGCAGCGCCAGGAAGTACGCCCGCACATCCTGCGCCGTGCCCGGGATGTAGCGCAGGATCTTGGGGATCCGGCGCAGCATCGCGACCTGCTGCTTGCCCGCGCTCTGGCCGCTCTTCTTGCCGCCCCGGAGGTTCTTGAGCAGCTTGATCGGCCCGCTGGTGTTCGAGCCGTCCATGGTGAACTGCCCCATGCGCGTCAGGCGCATGACCTCCCCGGCGGACATCGCGCACATCAGCGCGTCGCAATCGTCCCGGCGCGCCTGCAGGTCTTCGATGACCGCCTTCACCTGATCCTCGGTGAAGAGCATCGAGGCGATGACGATGTCCCCCTGCGCGATGTCTTCCTTGGCGCGCTCGAGCAGCTCGGGATTGCGGTTCCACTCCGTCGCCGCATGAAGCGTCAGGCTCAGACCCGGCAGCTCCTCGCGCAGCGTCTTCTCCGCCTGCTCGGCGGCACTGGCGAGGTGCGTGTCGAGCGTGACGATGACGACGCGGATCGGCGTCGCGTCAGGAGCTGAAGTGCGCTTTGGCATCATAGAGCGTCCCGATTGTGATGGTTTCAATGCCGCGTTCCGCGGCGAATTTCTCGGTATTCCGGCGGACCTTGCCGCGCACGAAGAAGGGAATCTTCTTCAGTTCCTTGCTCGCCTCGTCGTCCCAGACCGGCGCCCCGGCGGCGGCATCCTCGTGCCCGTCGGCGCCGGCCACAGGGCCGTCATGCCCGTTGGCGGGCGCGGCTTCGCCGTGGCCGTTGGCCGCAGCGGCCGCCGGCGCCGACGTCTCGGCGACCTCGGCGGGCCCGTGCTGACCGTGGTGCGACCCGCCCGCGGCATCGTGGAACTCGAAGTCCTCGCGGAACATCCCCAGCAGATGCTCTTCCAGGCCCATCATCAGCGGATGGACCCAGGTGTCGAAGATCACGTTGGCGCCCTCGTAGCCCATCTGCGGCGAATAGCGCGCGGGGAAGTCCTCCACGTGGACGGGCGCCGAGATCACCGCGCACGCAATGCCGTGGCGCTTGGCGATGTGGCGCTCCATCTGCGTGCCCAGGATGAGTTCGGGCGCGAGTTCCTCGATCTTCTTCTCCACCTGGAGGTAGTCGTCGGTGATGAGCGGCTCGACGTCGTATTCCTTGGCCGCAGCGCGCACCTCGCGGGCGAATTCGCGGGTGTAGGTGCCGATGCCAACGATCTCGAAGCCAAGTTCCTCGGCGGCCACGCGCGCGGCGGCACAGGCGTGCGTGCCGTCACCGAAAATGAACACACGCTTGCCGGTGAGGTAGTTGGAGTCCACCGAGCGCGACCACCAGCGCATCCGGTCCGGGGCGTTGGCGAGGACCGGCTCCGGATCCACCCCGGCCAGTTCGGCCACCTCGCGGACGAATTCCTCGGTCGCCTGCAGGCCGATGGGCGTTGTCGTGACCATGGGCTGGCGGAACGTGCGCTTGAGCCACTGCGCCGCCTGCTGGGCGACCTCGGGATACAGCACCACGTTGAAGTCGGCCTCGCCCAGCCGCGCCAGATCGGCCGGCCCGGCGCCCATGGGCGCGGCGACGTGGACGTCGATGCCCAACTGGCCGAGGAGCTTGGTGACTTCCTCGACGTCGTCGCGGTGGCGGAACCCCAGCGCGGACGGACCCAGAAGGTTGCAGCACGGCTTCGCACCCGCGGGCCGGGGCGCCGGCTCGGTGCCCGGCGCGGGCGCATTCGGCCCGGCAAGCCCGCGCACGAGCTGATAGAAGGTCTCGCTCGCGCCCCAGTTCTCTTTGCGTTGGTACGCCGGCAGCTCAAGGTTCACCACCGGAATGGGCAGACCCAACGCGCGCGTCAGGCCGCCCGGGTCGTCCTGAATCAGTTCCGCCGTGCAGGACGACCCGACCAGCATGGCCTCGGGCTGGAAGCGCTCGTACGCATCGTGCGCCGCGTCCTTGAACAGCGCGGCCGTGTCCGAGCCCAGGTCGCGCGACTTGAACGTGGTGTAGGTCACCGGCGGACGGTGGTCGCGCCGCTCGATCATGGTGAACAGCAGGTCGGCGTAGGTGTCGCCCTGCGGCGCGTGGAGGACGTAGTGCACGCCCTTCATCCCGGTGGCCACGCGCATCGCGCCGACGTGCGGCGGACCCTCGTATGTCCAGACGGTGAGCTGCATGACGGCTCAGATCTCCAGGCGCGTCCGCCGGTCGAACGGACGGGTGAACAACTCGGCCAGGTCGCGGGCCTGCTCGTAGCCCTGGATGGGGGTGAACACGAGTTCGATCGACCATTTTGTGGTGATGCCCTTGGCCTCCAGCGGATTCGCGAGGCCCAGGCCGCACACGACCATGTCGGGATCGTCGGCGTAGCAGCGTTCGAGCTGGTTCTCCACGCTCTGTCCCTCGCTCAGCCGCGGCGTCTCCGGCAGCAGGTCGAGCTCGGCCGCAAGGTGCTTCTTGTGCAGATAGGGCGTGCCCACCTCGGTGAGCGCCATGCCCATCTCGCGGGCGAGGAAGCGAGCGAGCGGGATTTCCAGCTGCGAGTCGGGGAAGAAGAAGATGCGCTTGCCTTCGAGTTCGGCACGCTGGCGCGACAGCGCATAGCGCGCGCGCTCCCGGCCGGGGCCCACGACCGACTCGAACACGTCGGGGTCGACGCCCCATTCGTCGGCGATCGCCTTGAGCCAGCCCGTGGTGCCTTCCGCGCCGAGCGGGAAGGGGGCGTTGAGGTGCTTGGCGCCGCGGTCGGCCAGGGCCTTGCCCGCTTCGCCCAGGAACGGCTGTGCCAGGATGTAGCGCGTGTTCGGGCCGATGGCGGGCAGGTCCCGGCTATTGCGCGGGGGCACGAAGTGTACCGGCCCCACGCCCATGGCGTCGAACAGGCGCTTGAACTGATCCTCCACGACGTCCGCGAGGGTGCCGCAAACCACCAGCTCGGCCGGATCTTCCGGCCCGGCCTGGGGCATTTCGGGCACCATGGCGGCCAGGCAGGCATCCTCGCCCTGGGTGAACGTCGTCTCGATCCCGCTGCCGGAGTAGTTGAGAATGCGCACATCGGGCGCGTGGATCTTGGACAGGCGCTTGGCCGCGCGGTCGAGATCGAGCTTGATCACCTCCGAGGGGCAGGAGCCCACGAGGAAGAGCATCTTGATGTCGGGCCGGCGTTCCAGGACCTGCCCGACCACGCGGTCCAGCTCCTCGTCCACGTCGGCCATGCCGGCCAGGTCGCGCTCCTCCATCACGGCCGTGGCGAAGCGCGGCTCGGCGAAGATCATCACGCCCGCGGCCGACTGCATCAAATGCGCGCAGGTACGCGAGCCGACGATGAGGAAAAACGCGTCCTGGATCTTCCGGTGCAGCCAGATGATGCCGGTAAGCCCGCAGAAGACCTCGTGCTGGCCGCGCTCGCGCGTGACCGCGCGCTCGTTGCAGCCCGTCGTGGGGACCCCGGGCGCGCCCGCGCCGTTCCCGTCCGCCTCGAGGGTCATGGCGTCACCTCCGCGGTTCCGGCGTCGGCGCGCTCAGCCTCTTCCTGAAGGCGGGCGGCGCGCAGCTTGAGCAGGAATTGGACAGCGTTGACCACATAGGCCGCGTACGCGGCGAGCGCGATCAGCATCTGGGTCATGGGCGTGCCAAAGCCGGTGAGCAGCGCCAGCACGTACGCCGTGTGCAGCGCGATCACCGCCATGCTGAAGACGTCTTCCCAGAAGAAGGCCGGGGCGAACAGCCACCTGCCGAAGACCTTCTTCTCCCAGATCGAGCCGGTGATCATGATGGCGTAGAGAACGAGGGTCTTGATCACGACCGATGCACTTGCCGTAATCAGGCCCTCGCCGGTGAGGATGTAGCGCAGGACGAAGCCCAGGCTGACCAGGAAGACGAGGAACTGCGTCGGCGCGAGCACACCCTGGATCGTCGTCCACACGGTGGAGTCCCGCCGCCGGCGCTCCTCGGGCGTATAGAGCGGCTCGCCCTTCCGGGGATTGGGGCTCGTCGAGGCCATGCGGCAGCTCCCTGCGCCTGTCTTTCAGTATAGGCAATCTAGACAGCCCCGGGGCGATATGTCAACTTTACCCAACGTCAAGCGCACATGACAGTCGCTTTCGTCCCAACCCGGAGCCGCCCCCTACCCATGACTCCCGAAACGTGTTTCACTGCCCGACACTGGTCGGACGGTCATACCCGTCCGACGGGGTCGCGAGGGCGACGGGATGGGGGACCTGCGGCGTACCGGCGTGATCTGGATCAACCCTTCCGCCCCGGGTATGCGCGTACGCTCCCCTATCGGCGACCCCGCCTGTTGAGCGACGGGAGGGAGACAATGCAAGTCTCGACCCAGTGGGGCAAACCACAACGATACCGGGACGGGACCGGGGGTACCGGCGACGAGAGCGAAAGCGAGACCCTTCCCGGGAGCCGGGTCGACGGGGCGGCGGTGCCGCGTCCGGAACGGATCTCGGAAAATGCGGCGCGCGATCCCGAGCCGCCGGATCCCGCGGGGCGGCCCGATCCACCCGGGGAGGCATCCGGAATGGACGAAGAGACCCAGGACGTTTGCGCTGCTCTCCAGAACAAGGGGGCGACGTTTCTGGACGGCAACCGCAACGCCCATCTGGTGCGCGCCGTGGAGGCGCAGATCATTCCGCGGCTCCTCATGGCGCACCGCCAGGAGGGGCAGGAAGCCGACAGCCCGGAGGTCCTCTCGCAGGGCCTTCTAAGCGGCGACCTCGTGGACCGCATGTGCGACCTGGTCCGCAACGGGCACGAGGGCCAAGCGGTGGAGCTGGCGGACAAGCTGCGCCGCGACGGCGTTTCGCTCGAGACGCTGTTCCTCGATCTTCTCGCCCCGACGGCACGCCGTCTCGGCGAGATGTGGGACGACGACTCGGCGAGCTTTGCGGACGTCACAATGGGGCTGTGGCGGCTGCAGCAGCTCATGCGTCAACTCAGTCCGACGTTCCAGAGCGAGGGGTCGCGCCATGCGCGCGACCGCAAGGCATTGTTGGCGCCGGTTCCCGGCGAGCAGCACGTATTCGGCATCGCCATGGTGGCGGAGTTCTTCCACCGGGCCGGGTGGGAGACGTTCTGTGCGCCGCTGCATTCGGTGGATCAGTTGATCGAGATGGTGGGCGGCGAGTGGTTCAACATCGCCGGCCTGTCGGTCAGCTCGGAGACGCAGCTCGACGACGCGAAGGCGGCGATTCGCGCCATTCGGGAGCGCTCCGCGAATCCGAATATCGGCATCATGGTCGGCGGACACATCTTCCAGACGTACCCGGAACTCGTGCATCAACTCGGCGCGGACACGACGGCCTCGGGCGGGGCCGACGCGCCCCAGCGGGCGGCCGAGTTGGTGGACGTGTTGTCGGCGGGTTGACGTAAAGCGCTTGAGACAGTGGCGGTAGGACAGGCATGACATCGGCAGTTGGTGCAGTGACAGAGGATCACGTCTCTCGTGAATCACTTCAGATCTCCACAGGAGACGTTGGGCGACCTTAGTGCCGAGCGGGCGGCTGTCCTTCTCGCCGCGTCGTCCGACGTCGCCCTGATCCTCGACGGTCAGGGCATCATCCGCGACGTCGCGTCCGGTAGCGACGACATGCCGGACGAGTTGTTCGACGGTTTGATCGGGCGGCCCTGGCGGGAAACCGTCACGGTGGACAGCCGTGACAAGGTGGCCAGCCTGCTCGACGAGGCCGGTCGTGCCGAGTCGCCGCGCTGGCGCCACATCAATCATGCCTGGGAGCAGGGGCGCGACCTCCCCGTTCTCTATACCACTGTGGCCATTGATCCGGACGGCGGACGCGTTGCCGCAGTGGGCCGGGACCTGCGGCCCATCGCCAACCTCCAGAAACGTCTGATCGAGGCGCAGCAGTCCATCGAGCGCGACTACGCCCGGCTACGCCAGGCGGAGATGCGCTATCGACTGCTGTTCGAGATCGCCTCCGAGGGCGTGCTCGTCCTGGAGTCCGCAAGCGGCAAGATCGTCGAGGTCAATCCGGCGGCGGCCGAGATGCTGGGCTCGGACATGCAGAAGCTGATGGGGCAGAGCTTCCCCTTCGGCTTCGACGAGGCCGGCACGCAGACGATCCAGGAACTCTTCGCGCGCGCCCGCGCGTCGGTGGACGTCGAGTCGGTGACCGCGCGCAGGGCGGAGACGGGGGAGGCCTTCACCGTCTCCGCCTCCATGTTCCGCCAGGACAACCGGCCGTACATCCTGCTCCGCCTGTCGCGGCCCGATGCCGGCGCCGCCGCCGCGCCCACGCCGGTGAAGTCGCAGGCCCTGGATGTGCTCCAGACCGCGCCCGACGGCTTCGTGGTGACGGATACCAAGGGGACGGTGCTCATGACCAACCAGGCCTTTCTCGACCTGATCGAGATGGCCACGGAGGATCAGGTCATGGGCCAGAGCCTGGACCGCTGGATCGGCCGCTTCGGCAGCGAGTTCAACGTCCTGCTCTCCAGCCTGCGCGAGCAGGGCTCGCTGCGCTTTTTCAACACGCGTGTGCGCGGCGAGCACGGCGGCGGCGAAGACGTCGAGCTGTCGGCGGTGGCCGTGCTCGACGGCGAACAGCCGTGCATGGGCTTCATGCTGCGCGCCACCGGTGGGCGCATGGCGAAACAGGCGCAGCAGCCCGCCAAGGAAATGCCGCGCTCGGTGGAGCAGCTTACCGAGCTGGTGGGGCGGATTCCGCTGCGCGAGATCGTGCGCGAATCGACCGACGTGATCGAACGGTTGTGCATCGAGGCGGCGCTCGAGCTGACCTCGAACAACCGCGCCTCGGCGGCGGAGATGCTGGGCCTGAGCCGGCAGAGCCTGTACGTCAAACTGCGCCGCTACGGCCTGCTCGACGCGGCGTCTTCGGACAGTGGCTGATGCCCTCGCCGCCGGGGTGCGGCTGTCGTGTTGCGTTGACAACAGGGCGCGGGAATCGCTGTCAGGTAGTGTTGACAGGCGCGCGGCGGGTTGCGTAAGCTGCGTGTATGCAACGGCCTGCCCCCGACGCTGTCATCGAGCTGCTCAAGCCCATCACATGGTTCGCGCCCATGTGGGCGTTCGGCTGCGGTGTCGTCTCCTCCGGTCTCTCCGTTACGGAGAACTGGCACGTCGTCCTCCTGGGTGTCCTGCTGGCCGGCCCGCTGGTTTGCGGCACCAGCCAGGTGGTCAACGACTGGTTCGACCGCGACGTCGACGCCATCAACGAGCCCCAACGTCCCATCCCGTCGCAACGCGTGCCCGGCGAGTGGGGCCTCATCATCGCCGCGACCTGGACCTGCCTGTCCGTCATCGTCGCCGCCCTCCTGGGTCCCTGGGTTTTCGTTGCGGCCGTGATCGGCCTCATTCTCGCCTGGGCCTACAGCGCGCCGCCCCTGCGGCTCAAGCGCAGCGGGTGGCTGGGCCCCTCGGCCGTGGCCCTGTCCTACGAGGGTCTCCCGTGGTTCACGGGCGCGGCCGTGATGGCCTCCGCATTCCCGGATGCGCGCATCGTCTCCCTCGCCGTCCTGTATAGCCTGGGCGCGCACGGGATCATGACGCTCAACGACTTCAAGGCGGTCAGCGGGGACGAGCAGACGGGCGTGCGCTCGCTGCCCGTGACCCTGGGCGTGGGCCCGGCCGCCCGGCTGTCCTGCGTGGTCATGGCGGCGCCGCAGGTCGTCGTCATCGGCCTGCTGATCCACTGGGGCGCGCCCGCCTTCGCCGCCGGTGTGGCTGCCCTGCTGGTGGCGCAATTCGCCCTGATGGTGCGCTTGCTCAAGGACCCCGCGCGCTATGCGCCGTGGTACAACGCCACCGGCACCAGCCTGTACGTGCTGGGTATGCTGGTTAGCGCGCTCGCCCTCAACCTTTCGGTCGAGACGGCCGGCATGGCCGTGATCGCCACGGAGATTCCGGGATGACGCAGCCGCGCCTGCTCGGGTGGTTCGGCATCGTGCGCCTTGGGCTGGTCCAGACCGCCCTGGGTGCGATCGTCGTTCTGACCACCTCCACCCTGAACCGGATCATGGTGGTGGAACTCGCCCTGCCGGCGATGCTGCCCGGGTTCCTCGTGGCGCTGCATTACGCGGTCCAGATGTCGCGGCCGCGCATGGGGTACGGCTCCGATCGCGGCGGCCGCGGCACGCCCTGGATCATCGGCGGCATGGCGGTGCTTGCCCTGGGCGGCGTGGGCGCCGCCGGCGCCACGGCACTCATGGGGACGAACCATGCCGCGGGTGTGGCCGCGGCGGTGCTCGCCTTCGTCCTGATCGGCGCCGGCGTCGGCGCGGCCGGAACCAACCTGCTGGTCATTCTCGCCAAGCAGGTCGCGCCCGAGCGCCGGGCGCCCGCCGCGTCCATCGTGTGGATCATGATGATCGCCGGCTTCGCCGTCACCGCGAGCACGGCGGGGCAGTTCCTGGACCCGTACTCGCCCGCGCGGCTGGTGGCCGTCTCCGGCACCATCAGCGCGATCGCCTTCGTGCTGACGCTGATCTGCGTCTGGGGCGTGGAGGGTGAAGGCGATACCCGGGCGCGCGCCGGCGACGCCGGATCGGCGGGCGCGGACGGGGAGAAGGGCAGCCATCCGCCGTTCCGCACGGCCTTCAAGCAGGTCATGGCGGAGCCGCAGGCGCGGCGGTTTACGCTGTTCGTGTTCGTCGCCATGCTCTCCTACAACCTCCAGGACCTGATCCTGGAGCCCTTCGCGGGCACGGTTTTCGGCATGACGCCGGGCGAGTCCACCTCCCTGTCGGGGATGCAGCATAGCGGCGTTCTCATCGGCATGCTCCTGGTCGCCTTCGCCGGCAACAAGCTGCGCGGGCGCGCGGGCTCGCTGCGCGCCTGGACCATCGGCGGCTGTCTCGCCTCCGCGCTGGCCCTGTTCGGTCTGGTCGTGGGCGGGCAGGTCGTCGAGGGGTATCCGCTCACCGCCAATGTGATGTTCCTGGGCGCGGCCAACGGCGCGTTCGCCGTGGCGGCGATTGGCTCCATGATGAGCCTTGCCGGCCAGGGTCGGCAGCAGCGCGAGGGCGTGCGGATGGGCCTCTGGGGCGCGGCGCAGGCGATCGCGTTCGGCCTGGGCAGCTTCCTTGGGACGGCGGCGATCGACGTGACACGGTCCATGGTCGATGCGCCGGCGCTCGCCTACGGCATCGTCTTCGCCGTCGAGGCGAGCCTCTTCGTGGTTGCGGCCGTGCTGGCCGCCCGGGTGGACAAGAGTGCGGCCACGGCGCGTCCCGTGGAGCTTTCCGGGGCCGCCGAGGGGTATGCAACGGGAGTGGGGAGCTGATGAGCGAGGGCAACCTGGAGACCTTCGACGTGGCCGTCGTCGGCGGCGGGCCGGCGGGATCCACCGCGGCGCGCGAGCTGGCGCGCTACGGGTATTCGGTCCTGTTGCTCGAGCGCGGCGACCGCATCAAACCCTGCGGCGGCGCGATTCCGCCGCGGCTGCTGCGCGATTTCGAGATCCCCGAGAGCCAGCTCGTCAGCAAGGCGGCCTCGGCGCGCGTGATCTCGCCCAAGACGCGCAGCGTGGACATGCCCATCGAGGGCGGCTTTGTGGGCATGGTCGAGCGCGAGCACTTCGACGAATGGTTGCGCGAGCGCGCCGCGCACGACGGCGCCGAGTGGCGCAGCGGGACCTTCCGCGAGTTCGGTCGCGACGACGACGGGACGCCGTTGATCCATTACCGGCCCGGTGTGAAATCCTCGCAGAACCGCGAGGAAGTAACCGTGCGCGCGCGCTATGTCCTGGGCACCGACGGCGCGCGTTCCAAGGTGGCGGAGAAGGCCATCCCCGACCTGGACGAGATCCAGAGCGTCTTCGCCTATCACGAGATCGTGGAGACGCCATCGACCAACAGCGAGGCGTTCGACGGCACCCGCTGCGACGTCTACTACCAGGGGTCGGTCTCGCCCGATTTCTACGGCTGGGTCTTCCCACACGGCCCCACCGCGAGCGTGGGCGTGGGCTCGGCGCAGAAGGGCTTTTCGCTGCGCGGCGCGGTGGCCCACATGCGCGCCAACGCCGGTCTGGACACGCAGAAGACGGTGCGCCGGGAGGGCGCCCCGCTGCCGCTGCGGCCGCGCAAGCGCTGGGACAACAACCGCGACGTCCTGCTGGCCGGCGACGCGGCGGGCGTGGTCGCGCCGGCTTCGGGCGAAGGGATCTATTACGCCATGACCAGCGGCCACATGGCCGCGGAGGCCCTTCAGACCGCGCTGGCGACGAACGATGCGCGCGCGCTCAAGATGGCACGCAAGCGCTTCATGCGCGCGCACGGGCAGGTGTTCTGGATCCTGGGCATCATGCAGCGCTATTGGTACGCCAACGACGGGCGGCGCGAGCGTTTCGTCCGCATCTGCAAGGATCCGGACGTCCAGCGGCTGACCTGGGAGGCGTACATGAACAAGGAACTCACCCGCGCCGATCCGCTGGCGCATGCGCGGATCTTCTTCAAGAACATCGCGCACCTGACCGGCGTGGCGCCGGTTTGAGTCCCCTCCCTGACCCTTCCCCAGGGGAGGGAACACGGGAATCCGTAAGACCCGCGATGAACGGGTTGTTCCTTCTCCGTTGTAGGGAAGGTCAGGATGGGGCCGCAAAGCCGCAAGCCGCGGTGCGGCGCGGTCCCGCATCGCACTTTCCTCGCCGGACCGTGTCGGGTAAGCGGGGTGCATGACCGCATCCCCGCGTTCCGGCGTGTCTGCGCCGTCCCTCGCCGTCCGCGCCATGCCCGGGCTCTTCGTGTTCCTTTGGAGCACGGGCTTCATCGGGGCGAAGTACGGCCTGCCCTATGTCGAGCCGTTCACCTTCCTGAGCCTGCGCTTCGCCATCGTGACCGCGATCCTGTTGCCGGCGGCGCTGGCGATGCGGGCACCCTGGCCGCGCCGCCCGAGGGAGGTGGCGCATGTCGCGGTGGTGGGGCTGCTCGTCCACGCGGCCTACCTGGGCGGCGTGTTCTCCGCCATCGACCGCGGGCTGCCGGCGGGCGTGGCGGCGCTGATCGTGGCACTGCAGCCGCTGGTCACGGCCGTGGTCGTGGGACCGATCCTGGGCGACCGGGTGACGCGGCGCCAGGGCCTGGGCTTTGTCCTCGGCTTCGCTGGGGTCGCCACTGTGCTGTCCAGCAAAACCGCCGCCGCACCGGGCGAGATCCTGGCGTTCGAGGGCTTCGGCCCGGGCGCGGTGCTGTGTGCGGTGGCGGCGCTGCTCGGCATCACCGCGGGAACGATTTATCAGAAGCGCTTCTGCACCGAGCTGGACCTGCGCACCAGCACGGTTGTTCAGTACCTCGCCGCCGGCGTGGCGACGGGCGCACTGGCCCTCGCGAGCGAGACCATGCGCATCGAATGGACGGGCGAGTTCGTCTTCGCCCTGGCGTGGCTGACCCTGGTGCTCTCCATCGGCGCGATCAGCCTGCTCATGCTGCTGATCCGCCGGGGTGCGGCCTCGCGGGTGGCGAGCCTGTTCTACCTCGTTCCGCCCAGCACCGCGCTCATCGCCTATATCGTGTTCGGCGAAACGCTCGGCCCCGCGGGCGCGGCCGGCGTGGCGGTCACCGCAATCGGTGTGGCGCTGGTGTTCAAGGCGCCGGGTCCGGCCGCGCGGCGGGCGCGCTGAGGCGTCAGTCCTGCTCCATCTTGAGCGCGTCCAGGAAGGCGGACTGCGGGATGTCCACCTTGCCCACCTGGCGCATCTTCTTCTTGCCTTCCTTTTGCTTCTCCAGGAGCTTGCGCTTGCGCGTGACGTCGCCGCCGTAGCACTTGGCGGTGACGTCCTTGCGCATGGCGCCCAGGGTCTCGCGCGCCACGACCTTGCCGCCGATCGCGGCCTGGATCGCCACCTTGAAGAGCTGGCGCGGGATCAGGTTCTTCAGCCGCTCGCACACTGCGCGCCCGCGCGTCTCCGCCTGGCTGCGGTGGACCATGAGGGCCAGGGCGTCGACACTCTCGCCGTTGACGTAGAAGTCCAGCTTGACGAGATCGCCCTGGTAATAGCCCAGCATTTGGTAGTCGAACGAGGCATAGCCGGAAGTCGCGGACTTGAGCCGATCGTAGAAGTCGTAGACCACCTCGTTCAGGGGCAGCTTGTAGACCACCATCGCCCGGTCGCCGGCGTAGGTCAGGTCGTCCTGGATGCCCCGGCGCTCCTCGCAGAGCTTGAGCACGTTGCCCAGATAGTCGTCGGGGACCAGGATGGTCGCCTTGATCCACGGCTCCTCGATGCTCTCGATATGCATCACCGCGGGCATATCGGTGGGGTTGTGCAGCTCGATCTGCTCGCCGTCGGTCTTGTTGACGCGGTAGACCACCGAGGGCGAGGTCGTGATCAGGTCGAGATCGTACTCGCGCGCCAGGCGCTCCTGGATGATCTCCAGGTGCAGCAGGCCCAGAAAGCCGCAGCGGAAGCCGAAGCCGAGCGCGGGCGAGTTCTCCGGCTCGTACTGGAACGACGAATCGTTCAGGCGCAGCTTGCCAAGCGCATCGCGCAGCGCGCCGTAGTCGCCTGTGTCGGTGGGGAACAACCCGCAGAACACCACGGGAATGGACGGCTTGTAGCCCTCCAGCGGCTTGGCGCAGGGGTTGCGCTCGTCGGTGATGGTGTCGCCGACCTGGGTCTCGTCGATGTCCTTCACCCCGGCGATAAGGTAGCCGATCTCGCCCGGGCCGAGTTGGTCGGCCTTGGTCTTCTTGGGCTGGAAGGTGCCGACTTCGCTCGCCTCGTGGAGCGCGCGCGTGGCCATGAAGCGCGCCTGGATCCCGCCCTTGAGCACGCCGTCGAAGACGCGCGTGAGGGTGATGACGCCCATGTACTGGTCGTACCAGGAGTCCACGAGCAGGGACTTCAGCGGCGCGGTCTCGTCGCCCTCGGGCGGCGGGATGCGTTCCAGGAGGGCGCCCATGACGTCGCTCACGCCCTGGCCGGTCTTGGCCGAGATCAACAGCGCGTCGGAGCTGTCCAGGCCGATGACCTCCTCGATCTCGATCAGCACGCGCTCGGGCTCGGCCGCGGGGAGGTCGACCTTGTTGAGCACCGGGATGATTTCGAGGTCGTGCTCCAGCGCGAGGTAGACGTTGGCCAGCGTCTGCGCCTCCACGCCCTGGCTGGCGTCGACCAGGAG
>Ga0207714_1000286_pt1 | contig 34775 bp, 38 predicted proteins | sample PonA232FremontCA_2_FD_187270 | JGI IMG/M metagenome (GOLD analysis project Ga0207714, IMG submission 187270) | Marine sediment microbial community from Fremont, CA, USA - Pond A23 Sediment 2 (SPAdes) | ecosystem: Environmental > Aquatic > Marine > Unclassified | place: USA: Fremont, California...
TTATTATACAGCGGATAATCTCGGCCGGTATTTCGGCCGGATGTACGAACCGCGGTATTTGAGCGGCGTCGCAGCGGGCTTGTTGACAGAGAGCAATTCCGTCGGCTACGTCGCGGCCTACCCCACAGCAGAAGTCATGCGGGGGATCAACGCTTTCGCGGAAGGCCTCGGTGCGGTGGCGCCCGATGCAACGGTCCTTGTCGAGTGGACTGGGGCATGGAAAGACGTCGAAGCGGAACGGGAGAGTGCGGCGGCACTCATCGAGGAAGGGATCGACGTTATGGCCCAACATCAAAACACCCCTGCAGCGGCACAGACCGCCTCGGAGGCGGGCATCTGGGCGATGGGGTACAATTCCTCGATGGCGGACAACATCGGCGACAACTTCGTCGTGTCCCCGATCTGGAATTGGGAAGTGTTCTATCGGGACACGGTACTGGAGTTATACGAGGATTCGTGGCAACCTGATTTCTACTGGAAAGGATGGGACGCCGGCATCGTTGGACTGTCTGAGTGGGGCAAAAGCGTCCCGGAATCAGTCAGGTCAAGGGTCGCCGAGAAACGAGCCAAGCTCGTAGAAGGGGAGATCGAAATCTGGGCCGGAACGCCCTTCGAATCGTACACCGAGGAGGAACTGTTTCGTGACATCGATCGCTTCGTGGACACCGTCAGGGAGTTATCCACGGACCGACCCACCCCATAATGGAATGGAATTGGCGCCGGGGCGGTACTGGTAACCGACCTGTGCAACGTGTGAGGGGGGCCCACCGATGAAGTCCCCACCCGACAGAGAGACCGAAGGCCAAGGAGCGGAGTGGCGGGTTCGTGAACGACTCGGTGGACTGCTGCCCGAACCCATCCGAAAGAATCTGACGCTCAAATTCCTCCTGCTTTTGCTCATCGCTATCACGATCGGCGTCGCCGTCGCTGGCGTCTCGTATATGACCGTCAACGACGCGTTGACCGAACAGGTCGAGTCCCAGATCGAGTCGGACACCACGATACAGGCGACGATTTACGAGAACTGGTTGGCCGAACGATTGTCGACGATCAATTCGATCGCCCGGGCCCCGGAGATGCAACACGAATCGACGACAGTGTTACATCAATGGCTGATCGCCGAACAAACCAGCATCTCCGAGGACATCGACTCGCTACACGTCATCGATACCGAGAGCGGTGAGGTCCTCGGGAGCACTGACACGGCGCTACAGGGGATGAATCTCTACGCACGGGGGCTGAACGAGTCCAGTACTGAACCGTACTTGTTCGTCTCGGAGCGTCCGCTACGGCTCCGGTACGGTGGGGAGAAGATGACGCTTTTGGGGACCCATACCGGCGATCGAATGCTCATCGCCGCCGTGCCGGCCAACACGACACTCGTGAATTCGACGGCGTTTGCGGGGGCAAGAAGTGGTCTTTACTCCCTCGACGGGCACCGCCTTATCGGGAACAACAGAATCGAAAGCGTGGCACCGCCGGCCGATGGAGATGCCAAAACCGCCATACGGGAAATGGATGGGTCGATTCTTGGGACACATGTTCTCGCCCACGACGTTCTGTCCGCAGAGCCCCGGGAGGAATACGATTCGGTCTCGACCGTCGGCACGATGGTCGTAACGACCACGCCAAAAAGCGCCGCCTACGCGTTTCGGAGCCAAATCCTGAATATTTTGATCGCCACTTTGAGTTTGACCTTCCTATTGTTGGTCGGGAGCGCCGTGGTTTCGATGCGATCGATAACGAGCGAGATCAATCGGTTGTCCCAGAAAGCCGGCCAGATCAGCGAGGGGACCTTCAAGGTTGACATGTCGTCGAATCGCGCCGACGAAATCGGGCGACTCTACGAATCGATCAGTGACATGCGGGATTCCCTGGAAGGCAGATTAGAGCAAGTCAAACAGCGTCGTGACGAACTCGAGGCCGCCAGGGAAGAGGCCCAACGGGCCCGCCAGGAGTTACGCGGAGTGATCGATCTGGTGCCAGACCGTATTTTCGCCCGCAACGCGGACGGGGAGTACCTGCTCGCAAACGAGGCGACTGCCTCAGGATATGGACTGACCCCCGAAACGATAGAAGAAAAGAAACTCTCCGAACTCGGACACGACTCGGACCAGGAAGAACAGTTTCGGAAAGAAGACACGACCGTACTCGAAACCGGTGAACGCCTGGAAATAGAGGAAGACGAAGTGGAGACTCCGGACGGCGGCACTCGCATTTATCAGACTACAAAAATCCCCTTTGAGCTGCCGGGATCGGATGAAACAGCAGTCCTTGGCTACGCTCGGGACGTCACCGAGCTCAAGGAATACGAGCGGCAGCTGGAGTCCCAGCGGAACAACCTGGAAGTGCTGAACAAAATGGTCCGCCACGACATCCGGAACAACCTCCAACTCGTGTTGGCCTACTCCGAAACGCTTGAATCACACGTGGACGAGACGGGCGAAGAGTACCTTGAGAAGGTCCTCGAAAGTGCACAGCAAGCCGTCGAAATCACACAGGTCGCTCGTGACGTGGCGGAGGTCCTGCTTGAAACCGAATCCGGTCTCGAACCGATCGCCTTGCGCAACGTTTTGATTCAAGAGATCGAAAACATCGGGTCACGATACGACGAAGCCATCATCGAGACGCCACGGGATCTCCCGACGATGACGGTAATGGGCGGAGAGATGCTCCACTCCGTCGTCAGAAACTTGTTGCAAAACGCGATTTCGCACAACGACGCTGCCGTCCCGAAAGTGCGGGTGAGCGTCGAGGAAACCGAAGACAGTGCATTGGTTCGCTTCGAGGACAACGGTCCAGGCATTCCCCAAGAGGAAAAAGAACTGATCTTCGAGGAAGGGAACAAAGGGTTGGAGAGTGAAGGCAGCGGGTTGGGACTCTATTTGGTACAGACCGTCGTGGAAAACTACGGTGGGGACGTACGGGTCGTGGAGTCGGCGGCGACAAACGGTGGTCTCGACGAGGACCAAGAACCGCTTGGAGGCGCGGTTTTCGAGGTCGAACTGCCCCTGGCTGACTGAGCCTCACGGTGCTGTAGGACGGGAAGTTATCGAAGACGGATTTTGGCAGGGTAGTGCAGTTACCAACTGACCCTGGGCCTCAGGTGCGCTCCAAGGCGGGGCGCCACTAGGTTCAGAATCAGTCAACGGACTGTCCGAAGAAAGTGATCAGCCCGGTCGTCGGGACTCATCGTTCGGGGCGGCGTCCATTCGGAGGTTGTTGTGAACGATGTGGGCCAGGAAAGCAATCACGTAGGCGAAGGCAAAGACGACCGTGAACGGTCTTCGCCCAAGGACGGCAATCAAAAGCAGCAAAATTGGGCCGAGGAAGAGGAGCCCGTCGAATAGACGGTCGTTCGGGCCGGTATTGATAATGGGACCGATCACGGGAAGCGTTTCTGGACTCATCGGTACACCCCCAGTATGTTGAACGCTGACCGGAGAGTAACCAGGATGGGGATGATCTCCAGTCGGCCGACCCACATGTTGAAGAGGAAGGTCACCTTGGCGACCGACGGAAGCGATTCGGGGCCGGTGATGCCCGTCGAAAGGCCCACGTTCCCCTGTGCGCTCGCGACCTCGAAGACGACGTTTTCGAGAGGGTACTGTCCATCGAGTGACACCAGCAGAACCACAATAGCGACCAACAGGAACAGGATCCATAGTAAGATGATAATCGCTGCCTCCGTGAATTCCCGGTGGCCCTGTTCGGGTGTCAGCACCCGCTCGCCAATTTTCAGGCGACGGACGGCCGATTCCGGATAGAACACGTCAGCCACCTGGAAGCGAATGCCCTTGGCCAGTGTGAGTGCCCTGATTATTTTGATACCGCCGACTGTCGAACCGGCTGCTCCACCCACGACCATCCCGCCCGACAGGAGAAGTTGCGTGCTAGCAGGCCATTCCCCAAGTGCAGTGGTCGTCAGCCCAACCGCCGTCTGGAAGCCCGTGCACGTCGCGGCGGAGACGAACTGGAAGAGACCATAGCGCACCGCCTCGAGTGAAACTGGATACACGCCGTTCGTAACGAGGAGGGTCGTGACCGCGATCGATCCGGCCCCCATGTAGAGAAAGACCCACCGTGTTTGCAGGTCCGCGTAGAGGTTTCGGAGTTCACCTTTGAGGATGAGGAAATGGATCGGGAACGCGATACTCCCAGCGATCATAATTGGGACCAACGCGAAGTCGATCACGGCGCTGTCGTAGGTCCCGATCGACGCGTCGGTCACCGAAAACCCGCCGGTCGAAAGCCCCGTCATCGCGTGGTTGATCGCGTCCCAGAGAGGCATTCCGGCGAGCCAGAGGACGGCGATGGACACGAACGTAAAGATGAGGAAGATCCACCAGATGGTCCGAACCGTCGAGACGATACTCGGATGGATCTTCTTCGAGCGAGCCTCGCTCTCGTAGAGGGTCAACGAACCGCTGCCGGGCCGAGCAAGAATTGCCGTCGTGAGGACGATGACACCGACGCCGCCGACCCATTCCGTGAAGGTGCGCCACCACTGCAGCGTGTGCGGTAAGACACTTTCATCGTCGACCATCGTCAGCCCGGTCCCGGTAAAGCCGCTCATCGACTCGAAGAGGGCGTTCAGCGGGTCACGGAAGGCGGAAAGGGTTGGCGTACTGGCCGCCGGAGGAACCAGTTCCGCGCCAAGGGCCGGCCCCGTCCAGGCCACGAGGAAGAAAGGCAACGCCCCGAAAACGGCGACCAGCAGCCATCCAGTCGCCGCGATAACCATGCCGTGGTATTTGGTCGGTGCGCTGGCGTCTTGGTACCTGACATAGAGTGCACGACCTATCCCGAAAGGAACGGCGGCGGCAATCAGAAGCGCCGGCACGACGAAGAACTCCCCGAAGACGAGTGGGACCACCAGCGACAAGACGAGGAGTCCCCCCAATGCCTCCAGGATTCGACCCACGTCTCTAGCGACAGTCCGCGTGCCTGGCGACACCGCAGTTTGAATGGGTACTCGGGACATGATAGAGAGTTAGTTTTCCGGAATGGTACACTGCCTTCTCCACCCAGTCATTTCGGATGGTCCTCGAAGTGGCCGAAGAGGTCGGTCAGATCCGGATCCGCTCCAAACCCGGAGTAGACGGTCACCAGATCGCCTGGCTGAAAGACCGTGTCGCCGCTTGGCGTGACCGGCTGATCGCTGCCCTCCTGTTCGACGGCCACGAACAGCACGTCCTCCGGAATGAGTCCCTGTTCTGCGACCTCACGAACGCTTACTCCCGCCAGCGTCGCGGCCTCGGTCACCGTGATCTCGAAGACTTCGGCCTCGTCACCGATGCGGAGGTAGTCCTTGATCGCCGGTCGTTCCACGGATCGATAGAGGTGATCGGCAATGAGCTCCTCGGGGTTCTCCATCGTGTGCACGCCGATCCGTCTGAAGAGGTTCCGATGGCTCGTATCGTGAACAACAGAGAGGATGTGTGGGATGCCGAACTCGTCGGCGAGCAGGCTCGTCATCACGTTGGTGGCGTCGTGTTCTGCTGTCGAGATGATCGCGTCAGCCTCCTCCGCACCGGCATCCTCGAAAATCTCCATGTTCGTCGCATCGGCGTTGAGCACCAGACAGTCGTATTTGCTGGCGATCGCGTCCGCCCGCTTCTCGTCGCGTTCGATGACCACCACCTCGTTGCCGGATCGGGTGGCGATGTCGATGAGCGGGGTGCCGATGTCCCCCGCCCCGACGACGATCAGATACATGATACGGTGTTCCGATGGGCCACTAGAAAGGTTGTCGCTTCCTTGGTCAAGCTGAAATGCCGTCTCATGGTATGTAGTGACGTCTGGCTTCGTAAATTGCGGCAACGAGAATGCCGAGGACCATCAGATCGAGGAGAAGGAATTTTATTGCCGGCATCGTCCCGGTATTGATCAGGATCAGAAGATCCTCGATGAACAAAAGAATCGTCACGATGACGACGATCGCGATCCCCGACCTCCCGAGAAAGGGTCGTTCCATATCTTTAGTACCCGGAGGAACGGCTTTTCCTTTCGTCCGAGACCCTTTGTGGCTTCGAGGAATACAGTTCATATGACCGACTGGGACGAACGGTTCCGCACCGGAGAGTACCCGACAGACCCGGATCCGGCACCTGTATTGCGTGAGTATCTCGAATGGTTTCCGGACGGTCGGGCCCTTGATATCGCGACAGGAACCGGTCGGAACGCCGTGTTTCTCGCAGCGAACGGGTACCAGGTCGATGGGATCGATCGCTCCAGAAAGGGGCTCGAAATTGCGCGGGAAAACGCCCGCAGACGAGGGGCTGGAGAGAACTGCAACTGGATTCAGGCCGACGCGTTCGACTACGACTATCCAAGCGGGACCTACGACCTGATTACGATCCGTTCCTTCGAGATCACGGACCGTCTGCCCGAAATCAAAGCCGCGCTGACGGAGGGCGGGGTGCTATACTACCAGCCACACCTCAAAACGACCGAAGCCATCGATTACGGCCCAAGCGATGACCACCGTGTCTCGGCGAACGAACTCCTCCGGGCCTGTCTTGACCTGACTGTCCTTCACTATCGGGAGTTCGTCACCGGACCGGCGGACCACCGGGGCGCGTACGCCCAACTCATCGCCCGGAAATCATCTGGCGAGGCACAGTCACTCCCACACGTGAGCCAGGACTGACGAGGAGTCGAGCCCCGTTATTTCGAAGCGGCCGGAAACCAGTTTTCTGTCAGTGAACGACGATTACAGGCATCTCTGCCCGTCGGACTACCTTTTCGGCGGTACTCCCGAACATGATCCGCCCGACGCCGGAAATGCCGCGGCTCCCAATCACGATTTCTTCAAAGCCCTTCTTTTTCGCGTAGGACAGGATCTCGTCCACCGGATCGCCGATTTCCCAATCGGTGTCAATGACCGCCCCCATCTCGGTGGCCTTCGTTTCGATCTCTTCGAGGAGGTCTCCGGCTTCTTCTTTCCCTCGCTCGACCTGGGGCATAGATTCCGGTCCCGAGGCCGTCGCTGCGAAGTATCCCTTCGGGGCTTCGACGACGTGTAAGGCCGTGATGTCCTCGTCCGGAAAGTGGTCGATCGCGTAGGCCAGTGCGTCTTCGGAATGTGTCGAACCGTCCACCGGAACGAGTATTCCACCCATATGTGAACGTATGGCAGACAAATATATTAAGTTACATGATAACCCCCTGGGGCCCCGCCGATCAAAATCGATGATCGAAGAAAAACCAACGGAGGGAATATGCTTACTCGCCAATCGCCTGGCAAAATTCAACCCCCAGTAAATCTTCGAGCCTCGCGACGTCGGTTGCAATCGTTTGGAGTAAGGCCTCGGCTCGCTGGCCGTACTGATTTTTGTCTCGGCCCCCCGCCGATTCCAGATTCGTCCGCACCGTCCGAATCGCATTGCACGCCGCCGTAATCACGAACGAAAGGCCCACAGTTAGATCGGTCACCACGCTCCCGTGGGCGTGTTCGGCGACGGGGACAGCGGCTTCGAGCACGTTCGAGCACGCCGCCGCCATCGTGAGCGGAATTCCTGTCGCCTGTTGGGCCACGGACTCGGTCGCTGGCTTTTCCGACTCCCCGTAGAGACGGCTCACCGCTATCGCGTCCGATTCGGAAAGCGAAACGAGCGTCGAGCGTTGATGAGTGAGCGTTTCCAGGGCGGTGGCAACCGCGGATGTATCCTCAATTTTCTCCCCGCTTCCCGCCAGCGTGTGAATCGCGGCCATCTCGACGAGGGACGTGCCCGCCGCTCCAACGAAGCCCACGACGGTCCCACCCGCCGGTGCGACACTGTCAGACCCAACTGCGTCGAAAAACGGCGTCAAATTCCACTGGTCAGACATCGCCGTGCCCTCCAGAACGTGGCCGGCCCTGGTCGATCATACTCATTTCTTCAGTCCAATCCGCAAATCAGTTGTCCCGAATGACCGGTCCCGACTGCGTGTAGCAATCGCGTACTTGCAAACGGCGTCGCTTATACACTCCGCAGTCTACGGCCTTCTTAATGGCCGATTCTCGTGGCGAACTGCGAATCGAAGCGATCGTCTTGGTCGCAGTGGGCGGCTTTTTCGGTTCGACGCTGCGATTTTTCGTCGGGCAATTCGAGCCGGGTATCGAGGGGACGCTTTTCGTCAACGCCCTCGGCAGCCTGCTTTTGGGGATCCTGGTCTACGAGTCACTTGGCCCTGATCTCCTCGATGATCTGTCTCGTCGAGTGCTCGGGACGGGTGTCCTCTCCTCGTTTACGACCTACAGCACCTTCGCGCTCGAAACCGTCCAAGCAGAACCGCTCGTGGGTCTTCTAAACGTTGTCGGAAGTTATGGCCTGGGCTTTGCAGGGGTCCTGATCGGCCGCGAGATAGCCGGAATGCTGGAGGGCTACCGATGATCGAGCCATATCTGGTCGGCGCCGGCGGCATGATTGGAGCCACCTTGCGATACCTCGTTAGCGAGCAGTTCGAAACCGGGACCTATCCGCTCGCGACGCTTGTCGTAAACGTCCTGGGAAGCTTTGCGCTCGGTGGACTCACCTTTCTCGACCTCGGATCGACGGTCGGGCTGTTCCTTGGCGTCGGCGTCTGTGGGTCCTTTACGACGTTTTCCTCGTTTTCCGTCGGGACAGTGCGGTTGTGGGAATTCGAGTCTCCTGGCAAAGCGGTCGTCTTCGCGTTGGCGAACATTGTGGGTGCACTCGCGGCAATCGGGCTAGCGTGGCTCCTTTTCGCTCCCTGAACCGACGGTCCTAGGTTGGGTAATCTGTGCAGCGGGGATCTGACAAATTTATCTGCGATTCCTGACCCCTTCGGAAAGACCCAGGTGGAAAGAATCCATTGACTTTGGATTCGAAAACAGTGAGTTGGTGGGCAAGCAATACATTACTATATCATGAAAAAGTGATATTTGACCGCATCAACGGTAGATTTGCTTCGATGATTGTAGGAAACGAACTACACCGACGGACTGAGCCGCCAAAAAATTGGCATCAGGGGCGAAGGAAATTAGAAAACCAGACCGGATAGCAGAATGGTTTCCGTATCCAAAGAATGACTACTTCCGAAACCGCCCGTATTCGCGAATTGACTCTGTAAGGGCCCTGTAGCGGGATTTACAGATGAAACGGGAAACGAGTTAAAAGGGGAACGTGTACCTGGTATCGTAATGAACGGCGTAGCCGATTTCGAGACGTCCCCGGACGGGACGACCAGTTCGTTGTCATCCGAAACTGAGGTTCGGACGCCTGTTTCTCCTTGTTTTATCACGATTAGCTGTCGCTGTCGATAAGCAGCGTTCCTGCCTCGGTCGTATCGATTTGTACGCAGACCTCGACAGTTACAATGACTACACATACTACACCCGACGACTCGGTTCGAGAAACGATCGGTCAAACGCCGCTGGTAGCGATCGACGTCGGTCCACCGTCGGTGGACGTCTACGCGAAACTCGAGACGTTCAATCCTGGCGGCTCCATCAAGGATCGCATCGGTCGGCACATCATCGACCGACTCATCGAGACTGGCGCCCTCGACCCCGGCGGAACAATCGTCGAACCGACCGCCGGAAACACGGGAATCGGAATGGCAATCGCGGCAAAAAAGCGAGACGTCGATCCCGTATTCGTCGTCCCGGACGGATTCAGCCGCGAAAAAACACAGCTCATGGAAGCCCTCGGGGGCGAAATCGTTTCGACAGCCGGCGAAGACGGAATGAACGGCGCGATCGATCGGGCACACGAAATCGCTGCGGAGCGGCCTGACGCCGTCGTGCCGCAGCAGTTTTCCTCGGAATTCAACGTCGAAGCACATGCCCAAACAACCGGCCCGGAAATAATCGAGACCCTCGACGGGGAAATTGGGGCCGTCGTCGTTGGAATCGGCTCCGGGGGGACGTTGATGGGCATTCAGCGAGCCCTCGACACTGCCGAAATAGACGCGACGACGGTCGCCGTAGAGCCAGCTGGATCGACCTACGGGAAATTGTGGAATCGAGAGCGAAGCGAAGGCGAGTACAAAACCGAAGGGATCGGTACCCACCAGCCGGAACTCGCGGACCTGATCGACCCGGATCAAATCGACGATATCGTTTCAGTTCCCGACCGCGAAGCCCACGAGGAAGTAAAGAGACTCGCCAAAGAGGAAGGTCATCTCGTCGGGTCAAGTTCCGGGGCAGCAAGCCTAGCAGCAGCGTCAATCGCCGAGCGAATCGCTGCAGGAGAACTCCCAGCCGAGGCAAATACCGTCGTTACCGTGTTTCCTGACGGCAGCGAGCGGTACCTTTCGAAAGGGCTCTACAGCAGCTTCGAGGAGTGGGAGGGGAAAGCATGAGCGACGAGAACGAGTCCCAGACGACGGGGATAGAAACGACCGCGATTCATGGCGGCCTCCAACCAGATCCGGAGACGGGGGCTGTTATGACGCCGATCTACGCCACCTCGACTTTCGAACAGCCGGCCCCTGGAAAGGACACTGGCTACGAGTACTCCCGCTCCGGTAATCCCACTCGGTCGGCCTTAGAAGCTAACCTCGCCGCCCTCGAAGGCGGCACTCACGGGCGAGCCTTCGCCAGCGGCCTCGCGGCGACCAGCACGGTTTTGAACCTGCTATCAGCCGGCGACCACGTCATCGTGGGAGAAGACGTCTACGGGGGCACCCATCGTCTCTTCCGGGAGGTGTACGAGGACTACGACCTCGCCTTCGACTTCGTCGATACGACGGATCCGACTGCCGTGGCCGACGCTGCCGGACCGTCGACTGAGTTGCTCTGGATCGAGACGCCGACGAATCCGTTGCTACGAGTCGTCGACATCGAAGCGATGGCAGCGGTCGCTGACGCGGCCGACGCCCTCCTCGCGGTCGACAACACGTTCGCGACGCCGGTCCTGCAACGACCACTCGAATTGGGCGCTGACATCGTCGCTCACTCGCTGACGAAGTACCTCGGTGGGCACTCAGACGTCGTTGGCGGGGCCCTCGTGACCGACGATTCGGACTTGGACGAGCGGCTCGGATTTTACCAGAACAGCGTCGGTGCGACTCTTGGACCATTCAGTGCCTTTCTGGTCCTTCGAGGTATCAAGACGCTGCCAGTACGGATGGAGCGACACGAGGAAAACGCACAGGCGCTCGCCGAATGGTTGCAACAGCAGCCAGCGGTCGAATCGGTCTATTATCCGGGGCTTGCATCCCACCCCCAGCACGAACTTGCGAGCACACAGATGGCTGGATACGGTGGCATGGTGAGCTTCGAACTCGAATACGACCTCAGGACGGTCGAGCGAATCGTCTCGGAAACTTCGGTCTTCACATTGGCCGAAAGCCTGGGCGGGGTCGAAAGCCTGCTCGAACAGCCAGCCACGATGACACACGCCGCCGTACCGCGGGAACAGCGGTTGGAGGTCGGCGTCACTGACGGGCTCGTCCGGCTGAGTGTTGGATTAGAATCTCTGGAGGACCTCACGACGGATTTGGCAACGGCTATCGAGGCTGGAACGAACGAGCGCTAGTCAGTCCTCGATCGACTCGACCAGTTCGGATTCCGTAATCGGTCGCTCGTCCGCCCGGCCGAGCCGTCTGGCGACCCGAACAGCCGTCGGGGGCCTGAGGTTCGCGCGTTCGAGCAGGTCGTCGTCGTAGAAAACCGAGGCTGGCGGTCCCGATCCCACGATGTCTCCGTCAGCCATCACCACGAGACGGTCGCTCACGTCCCCGGCAAAGTCGACGTCGTGAGTCGCGATCACGAGTCCTATCTGATCCTCCTGGAGGGTCTCGATAACCTGGCGTACCCGTTGCTCGCGGGCCGGGTCCAGTCCCGCGAGTGGTTCGTCCATCACGATCACGCTCGGGTCCATCGCGAGCACGCCCGCGATCGAAACGAGACGCATCTCCCCGCCGCTGAGATGGTGTGGAACCCGGTCGGCGAGATGCCCAGCGTCAAGCCGGTCGAGGGCTTGCTCGGCGGCTTCCCTCGCCGCCTCTCGAGAGAGGCCGTAATTGAGCGGGCCAAACATTACGTCCTCGATGACCGTCGGAGCGACGATCTGGGAATCCGCGTCCTGGAAGACGAAGCCGACTTCCCGACGGGCGAGGTCGATGTTCTCCGGGCCGATCGAGGTCCCACTGACCCGAAGCTCACCCTCCTGGAGGTCGAGCAGGCCGTTCAGGTGTTCCATCAGGGTCGACTTGCCGGCTCCGTTGCCGCCGATGAGACCGACCGTCTCGTTCGGCTGGAGCGCGAAACTCACGTCGTGGACGCCGCTCGTGCCGTCCGGGTAGGTGTGTGAGAGACAGTGCAGGGCCACGAGCGGTTCGGTTTCGAATTCGAGGGGGTGATCGTGAGCACAATCGGTCGAATCGGCTCCTTTGACGGGCCGTTCCTCGGCAGTTCCAGTGCTCATGCAATCACCCCGTATCGGACCGTCACGGCATACCAGAGCACCGCGATACCCAGGACCGCGACCCCCAGAATTTCGACGATGGGGGGTCGGTCCACGTCACCGTACACCGCGAGATCGCCGTTATAGCCCCGCGCTTCCATGGCCTTGAACAGGGTTTCCGATCGTTCGAGGGCTCGAATAAACGTATGGCCGAAGATGCGACCGTACAGGGTTCGGTTCTCCCGGAAGCGTTTGTGGATCGAGCCTCCACGGGAGCGGGTCGCTTTGAGAAGGTCCTCGATCACCGCCAGAATGAGGAAGGTGAACCGATAGGCGAAAAGGGCCACCTGATCGATCGGCGAGGGAAGCGAGCGGCCCAGAACGTGAACCGTGTCCGCGTAGCTGGTCGTCATCCAGACTGCAAGCGAGTAGGTGACGACGGTGAGACCGCGACCTAAAAGGGTCAAAAACGTGTCAACCCCCGCCCAGGTGAGCGACAACTCGCCGAACGGATGACCGATCGAGAATATCGGTTCGCCGGGAATTCCGAAGGCGATGGGGCCAGCGATCAGAATGACGAACGTAACTGGAAGGGTGTACCAGGCGACGAGACGGCGAACCGGGAGGCCGGCGGCCGCGTACGCGACCATGGTAACGGCATAGATCCCAGTGACGATCGCCAGTCCCTCAGCGATCGTGACGGCCACGACGAGGATCAGGAGGACCATCACTTTCGTCCATGGATTCAGGCGATGGGCGTACCCGTCCCCGTGTTCGGCATACGTCGTGAGGAGTCGTGGATCCGGAACGTGGCTCGTAAGCTCACTCATGGCTGATTGCAACAGCTCGGGTCATTCTGTCGATCCACTCCACCAATACAGCCCGATACTTCCGGCACCGAGCAGGAGGACAAGGGCCAGGAACGAGCCCACTTGATCTCTGAGCGGCCCTGCGAGGAGAAATCCGCCAATACCGCCACGGCCGAACTGGAAGATCGAACCACCAGTCGGCCCGAGACCGCCCTGCATCACAGCCGCAAACCGCTGGCCCCACGGGACGGCCCCGCCGGTATAGACGAAGCCAGCGTAGCTCGCACCGACCGCGACGAGTATCACCCCCAGTAAGATTCCGTACTGAGCGCGCCGGTTCATCAGTCGGCCACCTCCGCGGTGTCCGGTTGATCAGTGCCGCCGATCAGGTCCGGTCGAATCGACGCGATGTACTTCACCACTGAGCCAGTGAGCAGCCCCTCTATCACGGCGACCCCCAGATTGACGGCCACCAGGGCGGACATGTACACCGCCAGATCGGAGCCGGTAATCGCGACGCCTCTGATGCCGCTCACGATCGGAATCGCTCCCATTAGTAGCGAGCCCGCCGTCAGCCCAGCGATAGTCCCGACCGCTGCGGCGGGAAAGTGACTCCACTGCCGGTTGCGAAGCGCGTAGAAGGCGTAGTACCCACCAGTCACTTCAGCGATCGCGACGAGCGTATTCGCGCCCAGGAACCCCCAGGCGCCGTGGCCGAGCATCGCGGAGAGGACGTTGACGACGAGCGCGACGATCGAACCGAGCGCAGGGCCGACGAGAATCCCGACGAGGGCAGTCAAGGAGAGATGGACACCGCCGAGAATCGGGACGTTCACCTGAAACACGGCGAAACTGGCCGCCGCGACCATGCCACCGAGGGCGACGTGCCTGGCTTCGACCCCATCACGCCGAAGCGAATACACGGCATATGCTAACACAAGTGCCGCAAGCACCGACCAAAGCCCGGCCGCCCACAGCGGGAGCGCACCTTCAGGGAGATGGATGTGTGCCATTTCTATTAACAATCAGGTTGTATTAGTTATTAAATCTTGGTATCCAAGAAATAAAATTTAGTAACAAGCCGCAGGACCAAATACAGCCGTTCCTACCGCCGAAACAGCCACCCATGGAAGAGTGAATCAACCGCTCTCGCTTTTAGACGGGCTCTTCGGGCAACTCTTCACTGTGGCTCAGCGACCAGCCGTGCCGAAGCGACGATTGCCTGCCCATAGGAGAGGCCGGCGTCGCCGGGCGGAACCTGCTCGTGGTCGATGTACTCGAAGCCAGCGGCCTCGACCGTTTCTCGAACTCGTTGGGAGATGGCTTCGTTGAGCGCCACGCCGCCAGTAAAGCCAATCGTGTCGATCCCACGATCCTCGGCTACCTCTACCGCAATAGTAGCTAACCCTCTGGCGAGGGCATCCTGTGTCGTCGCGGCCACCGCTTCTCGTGACTCGGTCCTCGACCGTGACCGTAGTTCCCCGGCCAGGTGGCGAACGTCGAGGACGCGACGCCCATCTGTGCTATCGTACTGCAGCGCCACTGGTTCCGGATCCGCACCAGCGGCTACGGCCTCCAATTCGATCGCCGGTTGCCCTTCGTACTCCCGGCGGTTGCAAATCCCAAGCATCGCACTAATCGCGTCCAAGAAGCGACCAGCACTCGTCGTTTCCACGGCGTTGACGTCCGCCGCGAGACTTTCGCGAAGCCCCTCCACCCCGGCCTTGTCGAGTTCAGTACGATCCACGAGGAACTCGTCGATCCGGTCGGTATCCGAAAGGAGACTCGCGAGAATTCGCCCTGGGGCTCGAACGGCCGCTTCGCCACCCGGGAGCCGAAACGTATCGAGTCCGCCGACTCGCTCGAAGTCGTCCCTTTTCGCGTCGAGCACCTCCCCGCCCCAGATGCTGCCGGACTCACCATAGCCCGTGCCGTCAGCAACGATCGTTATTGCTCGCTCGCGGTCGTGCTCGCCCAGCAATGCGCCTGCGTGCGCGTGGTGATGTTGAACTTCTATCAGCGGCATCTCCGAGTCGCCCGCACTGGAACTGTCCTGCTCGTTCGCGTACTCCCGGGCGAACCTACTCGTGAGAAAGTTCGGATGGGCGTCACAGGCCACGGCAGCCGGTTCAACAGCCAGGAGGTCACTGAGATGGTCGACAGTTTCCTCAAGGAATTCCTTCGTCGCCGGCCCATCCACGTCACCGACGTGCTGGGAGGGAAACACTTCCTCGTCACGAGCCAGAGCGACGGTCGCGTCGAATTCGGCGCCAACGGCTAACAGGGGTGGTCCAGGTTCCCGTCTGGGGAGCGACTGGGGCACCCATCCTCGCGACCGGCGGAGGAACCGACGCCGGCCGTCCACTGATCGAACCACGCTGTCGTCACAGCGGGCGACGATCTCGCGGTCGTGAACCAGGGCTGCATCGATCACTTGACCGAGAGACTCGAATATCTCATCAGTGGTAAGACACATCGGCTCGCCGGGCATGTTCCCGCTAGTCATGACGAGCGGGCCCTCCAGGTCGTCTCCGTCGAAGAGTCGGTGGTGGAGACCCGCATACGGGAGCATGACACCCACCGTGTGCAAACCAGGGGCCACGACCGCAAGAGAACCGTCATCCGTTCGTTCGAGAACGACGATGGGTCGGCGAACGTCTTCCAGCAGGGAGACTTCATCCTCTGATACGGTGGCAAAAGAGCGGATCTGCTCCACGGACGCCGACATAAGCGCGAAGGGTTTGGCTGGCCTGTTCGTCTGTTGGCGCAGTCGGTCGACCGCTGCCTCGTCGGTCGCGTCACAGACCAGATGTGTGCCGCCGATTCCTCGCACCGCGAGAAGGCCCCCATTTGCCAATCGTTTGCGCGCTGCCCTGAGAGCCTCAGTCCCGGTTGCTTCGGTCCGGCGGCCCCGATCTGTCGGCTCGATGAGTGAGAGTGTTGGTCCACACTCCGGACAGGCGATCGTTTGTGCGTGATAGCGCCGATCAGCGGGATCTTCGTATTCTGACCGGCAGTCCTCACACATCGGAAAGGCGTCCATCGAGGTCCGCGGGCGGTCGTAGGGAAGGTCCCGGATGACGGTGTACCGAGGGCCACAGTCCACACAGGTGGTCGCCCAGTACCCGTAATAGCGCGAGTCTGGATCCCGCATATCGGCCAGACAATTCTCACAGATGCCAGTATCCGGTGGAATTGTCCCCGATCCACCCTCCTCATCGACGGACTGGAGGATCTGAAAGTCTCCCGGATCTTCCAGGGGAGCGGCCCTCGCGGCTGGCCCTTGCTCGACAGCGATCGACTCGACCCGTGAGAGTGGTGGCGGTGACTCCCGAAGGTCATCAAGGAACCCTTCGATGGCCGAATCGGGGCCTTCGAGGACGATTTCCACGCCAGCGTCACCGGTGTTCCGGACCGTCCCCGCCAAGTCCCATTCTGTCGCTCGCCGATAGACGAAGGGTCTGAATCCAACCCCTTGCACGACCCCCGACACGCTGATCGTGGCACGAATAGCCGCGTCGCTCATCGATTAGGAGTGCTCGTGATGGACGTGGTCGTGTGAGTGGTCGTGATCGTGGGAATGGTCGTGAGAGTGAGAATGGGCGAGCTCCTCGGAACCGTGCTCCTGGTGAGTCCCCCGTCTAGATCGAAGGAACTCGTTCAGTTCGTCCACGCCCGCTCCGGCCCGCGCGTTCGTTTCGAAGACTGGAAGGTCCGGCGCCGTCCGGTGGATGTCCTCGTGTAAACGATCGAGGTCCGTCCCAACCGCGTCGGCGAGATCCACTTTGTTTACGACTGCCGCGTCGACCGACTGGACGAGGAGTGGATGTTTCCCCACCACATCGTCTCCTTCAGTCGTACTCACGACCAACACCCGAAGGCTCGCTCCCAGCGGGAAATCCGCCGGACAGACCATGTTCCCCACGTTCTCGACGAAGAGGGTGTCAAGATCGGCGAGGTCGAACGCCGAGAGAGCGTCACCGACCCCGTCAGGATCGAGGTGACACTCCTTGCCCGTGTTGACGTTTTTCACCGGGATTCCGTACTCCCGGAGACGGGTCGCGTCGTCCTCGCCGGCGACGTCCCCGACAACCGCTCCGATCGATTCCTCAGGCGGGGCTCGGTCGAGCAGTTGCTCTATGAGCTCAGTTTTGCCGCCCCCGGTGCTACCGACGAATTCCACCGTGAAGACGTCGTTTTCGTGGACGAGTCGATCGTGGACCTCACCGGCCCGTTCCCGTATGGCCGCCAGGACGTCGGCTTCCGCGTCTCCCGCCCCCGTACCGAAATCCTCGTGGCCGATTCGGTGGGCTTTGGCCGGGCCGAGGATCCGGTCGAGTAGCGGGCTGAGAGGGTCTCGGGAGGTCGCTCCAACGATTCGGTCGTGCCAGCAGGGGGGCTCTAAGTACATGGTTCAAGTTTGGTGGCCCGGCTCTGGTTCGGGCTGCCGGGACGTCGGTCGGTCAGTTGACGATACGTCCTCCGGGATCTCGACGCTCGCGAGGCGGCATTCCCGCCCCTGAACGAGGTCGGCCTGCTCGCCGCACTCGGGACAGCGGACGTCGGGAGCAAACCCAGCTGCCAGATCGAGATCCGCGGGCGTCGCTTCCCAGCCACACTCACAGCGGGCTACGGGTTCGATGGTCTCGGTATGGATCGTGGCCGACGCTGCGAGGGTGTCCTCGGCAAGGGCTTCCAGGCAAAAGACCACCTGCTCCGGGTTGACGTGGGTCGCCCGGCCGACTTCGATTGTCAAGGCGTCGATCCGCTCGGCGTCGTGGTTGGCCGCCGCTTCGAGGGCCCGGCACAAGATTCCGTCGGCGATACTGATCTCGTGCATTAGCAAATCCGGGGAAGTGCCTCCCCCTCCGGCTCGCTGAGGTATCGCCGACCGAAGCCCGTATCCACGACGACCCGCCCAGCGTGGTCCTCGGTCACCTGTCCGACTATCGCGGCTTCCTCGCCGCCGGTGACTCCACGAATTGCAGAGAGTACCACCTCGGCGTCGGCCTCGGCGACAGCCATGACCACCTTTCCTTCGTTGGCCACCGTGAGCGGATCGATGCCGAGGACTTCGCCAGCCGACGCGATCGCTCCATTCACCGGCACCGCGCCGTCTTCCAGTTCGATTCCAACGTCGGCTTTCCCGGCCATCTCGTTGAGGGCGTTTGCCAGCCCACCTCGGGTCGGGTCTTTCATCGCGGTGACCTCGCCGGCTTCGAGGGCCGCAGCGACGATTGCATTGACCGGGGCCACATCACTCTCCAGATCGCCCGTGAAATCGAAGCCTTCGCGAGCCGAGAGCAGAGAGATTCCGTGATCCCCCATCGTGCCGCTCACGATGATTCGGTCTCCAGGTTCCAATCCGGCGTCGGTCACGAAGGCGCCGCCCTCGACGTATGCAACGCCAGTCGTGTTGACGACGATACCGTCCACCTCGCCGTTTTCCATCACTTTCGTGTCGCCGGTCGAGATCTGGACTCCGGCCTCGCTCGCCGTGGCGGCCATGGATTCTATCACTCGCTTTACGTCGGCTGTTGGGGTCCCTTCCTCCAGCACGAGCGAGCAGGTCAATGCTGTCGGTTGAGTCGCGCCCATCACGGCCAAGTCGTTGACCGTCCCGGCGACGGCAAGCTTGCCAATGTCGCCGCCCGGGAAGAATCGAGGCGAGACCACGTGGCTGTCCGTTGTAACGACGATAGCGCCGTCACCGACCGGGTGAACGGCGCCGTCGTCGAGTTCTGGCAAGCCCACTGCAGGCTCGGTCACTGTTGACTCGCCGTCGCCGGCGAACTGCGGGACCACGAGGTCATCCAGTAGCGAGCGCATCGCACCGCCGCCCGCCCCGTGGGCTAGCGTCACGACCGATTCGTCTTTCTGATCCGCGTTGCTCTTGTCTGCCATCGTTAGAGGTCCGGGTGACCGCCGTATTCGTGCCAGATCTTGCACGTCCCTTCGCTTGAAACCATGCACGCGCCGACGGGGTTTCCGGGCGTGCACTCCTGGCCGAAGAGGTCACACTCGTCGGGATCGGCCTTACCGGCCATGATATCCCCACAGATGCACTGTTCGGTGAGCGGGTCCGGCCCCCCAGCGTCGAGGTCGATGTCGAAGCGCTCCCTGGTGTCGTACTCCGCGTATTCCTCGCGAAGCACCAGGTTCGCACCCGGGATCTCAGCAATGCCGCGCCATTCGCCCGAGGTCGTCTCGAAGACCGACCACATCGTTTCCAGGGCCTGCTCGTTGCCCGCCTCGGAGACACAGCGCGGGTACGCGTTTTCGAGGCCAGCAGTCCCGTCCCGAACGTACTCCAGGAGTCGTTCGATGCCAAGCATTACGTCCACGGGTTCGAAGCCACCGACGACCACCGGCAGTTCGTACTCCTGGACGAACGGCTCGAAGAGTCCATAGCCGGTGATCGTCGCAGCGTGGCCGGCGGCGAGGAAGCCGTCGACGTCGACGTCAGGCATCTCTGCGACGACCTCCATCGCCGGCGGGACGTACTTGTGCGCGGAGAGGACCGAGAAGTTCGGTGGTGGATCGGCGGCAAGTATGGCAGCGGTGGGCGCGGCCGTGGTTTCAAAGCCTGTCGCGAAGAAGACGACCTCTTCCTCCGGATTCTCGGCCGCCAGTTCGACCGCTTCGCTCGCCGAGTAGACGACTTCCACCGCGGCCCCGTCTGCCCGGGCATCAGCCAGGCTCTTCTGGGTCCCGGGAACCCGAAACATGTCCCCGTAGGTAGCGACGATGGCGCCCTGCTCCGCGACGGCGACGGCCTCGTCGACCTCTGGCATGTTCGTCACACAGACCGGACACCCTGGACCCATTCGGACCGAGAGGCCGTCGGGAAGCAGGCTTCGAAGCCCGAACTTCGCGATGGCCTGCTCGTGGGAGCCACAGACGTGCATCAACGTTACCGGCTCGTCGATGTCGTCCATCAGGGCTTCCAACCGATCGGCTAGCTGTTCTGCCTGCTCCGGATTCCGGAACTGCAACTGTTCGCTACTCATCGCTCTCCCGCTTTGACCCGGCGGTATCGTCGATACCCGTCCGTGCGTCACCCGGCCCCTGTGGCTTCCGGTCGCTCGAAGCGGCCGGGGACTCGCCGTCCATCGCTGCCGGGCGATCGCCGAATTCGAGGGTCGCGTCGGTCGCGCCGATCTCCTCGAGGGCGTCCTCCTCGTCACCGGAAAGGAAGGACTCGTAGAGTTCCATCGTCTCCTCGACTTCCTCGTCGGGGATCTTCCGGATCGCAAAGCCGGCGTGGTTCAGGACGTAATCACCGGGCTCGACCTCGTCGCCGACGATGTCGAGTCGCACCGCTTTCTCGACGTTCCAGAACTCCGCGCGGGCGATCTGGCCGTCGATCTCGATAATCTCGCCGGGAATGCCGAGACACATTAGTGACTTCCCTCCTCGTCGAGGGCCGAGGACGTGCCCTCAAGTTCGCCTTCTACCTCCAGCTGGAGGTTCCAGGGGTCGTTTCCGAGGAGCCGGTCAGGGCGAATCGCGCCGCTGACGTGGTGGCCACGGGATTCGTGGTCCTCGATGGCTTCTTTTTCGATGCGAGTCTCACAGTCAGTGCAGTACCAGCTACTGGTCATGGTTCGGGGGGCCGTTGTCTCTCAGGTGGCGCGGGCAGTTCCTCGTGAACGAGCCGTTCGAGTGTCCGTACGCGGCGCTTTACCGAATCGCTCAGTTCCATCGACATCTCTATTCGCTCGGGTTCGACCCCGAAGATGAGCACCTCATCGGGGATGTCATACGCCTCTCTGCCGGCCCGCAACGCTTCGGCAAAGGAAAAGTCGTGCATCGTCATCTCGGGGCTCTCGCCGACGAACGCACCGTCACTGTAGCGGTAGCAATGAACGGTCCCTGGCGGGGCACCGGTGGCGATTGCATCGAGGACGATCGCTCGGTCGCAGCCGCTCATCGCTTCGAGAGCGAAAAACGCGGTGGTGCCAGCGTTCGCCAAGGTTAGGTCCGGCCGCTCCAGGCCGACGGTCTCCTCGAGGCGTTCCAGGACGCGGGCGCCGATCCCGTCATCGCCCATAATCGGGTTGCCAACCGCGACGACCGCCAATTCGGTGGCCTCCCCGTCTTCTTTCGCTATCGCCGTCCGTTCGGTTCCTGGCATAGTCACTGTCGGTCCGCCGAATCGGAATCACCGGATTCGGCTTCGGTTGGGCTGTCGTCTTCCTGCAGTTTCTCCTGTACCTCAGGACCGGTGCCGAGCACGCGAGCGATCCCGGAAAGCGGGCCCTGAAGGGCGTCCTTGGTCCGTACCGTGCCCCTGGATTCGGGTCGGTTTTCGTCGTTGATGAGCCACCCGTAGAGTTTCCCATCGTACATCAGCGAGAGGAGATCCCAGTTGCTCGGCATCAACGCGAAGTACGCGTGGATCGCGACGGCCGCGAGAACCCACGCCGTCGCCACCAGGTGGATTCGGAGCATCAGCTCGAAACCGATCCAGGCGTTCAAGAATCCGAGTCCGGAGACCCACCACGCCGGATCACTAGAGAGTGAGGCCCAGAGACCAAAGCCCGAGAGGGTCAAAATCCCGACGAACCCCCAGGTCACGTACCAGAACACCGTCTGCATCGGGTGGTGACCGATCCAGTGCCCGCTCTCCTCGTCGATGGAGCGTCTGGCTTTTTTGTACCCAGGGATGTAACTCGCCAGGCCGAGGAGCGACAAGGTAATGATTACCTGTTCTTCGAGTTGCTTGCGACTGAGCAACAGCTGTTTTTTGTCCACGACGAAGGCGTAGAACGGGTACAACAGGAAAGCGAACACGGCGAGGAAGACCCCCGTCCAGACGTGGGTCAGGAAGGCCGGATTGTAGCCGCCCCAGATGCCGATGTCTAAGGGTCCGTACACCCCCAGCCACTTCGAGAGCCCCGTCAAGGTCGTCGTGATCATGAAGACCAGCAACGCCCAGTGGGAGAGGATCGTCCCGTACCCGTGGATGTCGATCACCTGCTTGTCATCCTTGTCGAGGTACTGGTAGCGTTCGTAGCGCTTTGCGACTCGTACCCAAAGCCGGGTGAGCCAGCCGTCCTCGCGGCTCACGCTCCCCGTGCCTTCGACCGTCGTGCCGCCGTCCGAACGCTTCTCAGACATCACACCTCCCTCCCCCGAGTTCCGGGGCGACCGGTTCGACTTCCGTCTCGTACTCCTCGGTCGGGCTCTGCACGTGCACCGAACAGGCCAGGCAGGGGTCCATCGATCGGATCGTCCTGAGCACGTCTATGGGGTTATCGACGTCCGCGACGACGTCCCCGACGACCGCCTCCTCGAGCGGGCTCGGCTGACCATCAGCGTCCCTGGGACCGAGGTTCCAGATCGTCGGGGTGATGATCTGGTAGCGCTCGATCTCCCCGTTTTCGACGTCCATGTAGTGGGAAAGCGTTCCCCGGGAGGGTTCGAACAGGCCGACGCCCTTGCCCGTGAAGTCGTCGGTCCAGTCATCGGCCATGAAGGGTTTGGACGTGTCGACCGCGTTCAACCATTCGAGGACCTGGTCCCGGACCAACAGCGCTTCCTGGGCTCGCGCTATCAGGCGATTGAGGGTGTTGCTCTTCGCGGCCCCGCCGCCGAGAGTCGCCCGGAGGTCGAAGGGGTCGAAGTCGGAGATGACCATGCGAGCGAGCGGGCCGACTTCCATCGAATCGCCCTCGAAACGAGGCGCCTTGCCCCAGGAGTAGGCTTGCTCCTTGTCAGGTTTCGGTTCGGGCGGTTGGGCTTCGGTCGGCGGGCCACCGGATTCGTCAGTGTACCACGAGTACTCCGTGTCCTCGGTGATCCCCGACACGATCTCTTCTTTGGTGAGTTGGGTCACCGACCCGTCGCGGTAGATGCCACGCTTGAAGAACAACTCGCCCGTCTCCGGTTGCTCGAACATGCCGTTGCTGTAATAGCGATCCGGTCCTTGCCCGATGTCTGCAGCCCCCTCCTGGGCCGCACCGACCAGCAGGGAAACGATGTCGTGGAGTCCCTCGCCGAGGGAAGGGTCGAACTCCCCGTTTTGCACGTTTTCGAGGACCGCCGGCACGTTTTCGGTCGCGCCGAGCCAGTTCGAGACCTCGAGGATCCGGGACTTCACGTTCTCCATCGTCGTCACGTCGGGCCGGGTCGCCAGGCCACCCGGCACGTAGGCCACCGGGTGTGGGGCCCGGCCGCCGAATTCCGCCAGGGTCTTCATAATCTTGCGCTGGTTCTCCATCGCGCCCATGTACCCCGCCCCTTCCAGGGGGTCGAGGCGTTCGAAGCCCGTTCCAGCGACCGCATCGCTGTAATCCGGACCGACGAGGGCGAAGAGGTGAACGGCGTGGTTCCAGAGGTAGAAGATCCCCTCGACGGCGTCCCGCAAGAGGACGGCGTTGTCAGGCGGGCCACCAAAGTCCACGTCGTCCGCGTTCATCGCCGCGTCTTCGGCCGCTTTCGAGGAACAGAGCCGATGGCAGAGGAAACAGACGCCACAGACCATGCCGGTAAGTTGTGGGGCGTCCGAGGGTGGCCGACCGAGCGTGATGATCTCGGCTCCCCGGAACATCTCCATCTTGCTATGGGCCTCCGTCACCGCGCCGTCCGAGTCTACTTGCAGCGTGATGCCGTGGTGGCCTTCGATACGGGTCGTCGGATCGATGTCGATTTCTGGCATGGGTCTCAGTTACTTCCCCTCCTCGGATTCTGCTGTTTCGCCCTTCGATTCGCCCGTTTTGAACTTCCCGTAGCCCATCGCCCGACGACCGAGGTGGGCCCCGATACCAACCGCAGCCGCCCCGACCCCGACCGCTCCTGCCTGGGTCGCGCTAATGCTCCCGAGGACGCCGCTGCCCTCGAGTTCCTGCTGGAACGGGGTGAACCGATCCCAGAAGCCAGGTTCCATACACCCGATACATGGGGCGCTAACGTTCAGACAGACGCTAGTGCCGTCGTTCCAGAGCCGCGTCTGGTCGTCACAATGCGTATAGGGGCCCTTGCAGCCTTGCTTTAACAGACACCCTTCGACGCCAGGCTTGTCGGCGAACTCCCCACGGTCGAAATACCCGCGATGCATACAGTTGTCGTGGACCAGCGGCTCGTAGAACGGAAGCGGCCGCTGATACTCGTCGAGTTCCGGGACGTGTCCGTTCAACACGGTTGCAAGGGTGAGCAGTACGTAGTCTGGATTCGGGGGACAGCCGCCGAGATTGACGACCGGGAGCCCAGCACCGCCGGTGAACTCCTCGCCGAGTACGCCTCCCTTCTGCCGTTTCTCGAACTGCAGCCCCTGTGCGCCGGTAACGTTCTTGCCGAGGTCGTAGAGGCGTTTTTTGTTCTCCGCGGCCGGCCACCCGCCGAAGGACGCACAGTTCCCGACGGCGACGACGACGCCCGCATTTGGCGCGAGTTCCTTCACCCACTCTTCGGCCGGTTTGCCCCCGATCACGGCCGCCTCCGGAATGTCGGTGGGAATCGAGCCCTCGACGACGAGCACGTCCGGCTCCTTGCTCATCGATTCGATGGCCGCTTCCCCGGCCTCCGGCATAATCGTCGGATGAAAGGTCACCTCGAGGCGGAATTTGTTCAGCGCTTCTTCGAGTGTCGGATACTCGGCCTGAAGGGTCGAAATCGTACAGCCCGTACACGACTGTCCCTGGAACCAGACGACGTCCAGCCCACCCTCCGCGGCTTGTTCGAAAGCGCGAGCGATCTCCGTCCCGTACTGTGAAATGACACCTCCAGCAGCCGTCGTACCGACGAGCTGGAGGAAGTTGCGACGGGTACTCATAGTTACCTTGTCACACGTTTTATATCGACGTGAAATTCTTTAAATACGATCTTTGGTTCTCATTCGTTGCGAATAGTCACATGTCCGCCCGACGGCAGCAATATATATGACTGCTTTAAACCATCATAGAGGCGTTTTAAACCGATTTAAACCTTTAAAATCTACCAACAGTATGTGGATGTATTGTGTAATTAGAGCAACACTCCCCCGGAAACGGCGATAATCGCTTTTTGGTGAGCGCGCAACTTGCCGCATTGCTCGGAACGGGGTGTTGCCGATAAGAGTTGAGGATGATATGTACAATACTAATAACAACCTTTAGTTGTGTACCCGCCCTATCTCCGGACGAATCACAATGGCCGAAGCCACAAACGGCTCTCTCGAACGGCTGGTCGACGTAGCGGAAGGCGAAGACACGCTTTCAGTAGCGGAGTTCGAAGCGATAATCGAAGATCTGGAGACACAGAAGAAGTACACCGTCGAGTCCTACAACATGTTTTGCACCTCCGAAGACGTGGTCGTGGTCTGTGATACGGACACCGAGGAGTTCGTGCAGATCGAGGTCCCGATGGACGGCCGCGACGAAATCATCGTCACCCGGGACACCTAGGCGGTCTGGACGGTCCGTTCGACGATCGACTCGAAGTTCGAGAAGACACGAGCGGCGTTTTTCGCTTCCTCGTAGGCCGATTCAGTGACCCCAGCGAGCACTGATTCGATTCGCTCTTCCGGGAGGTCCTTTCGCTTGGTCACCTTTTCTGCGGTCTCGAGATCGTACTCCGGATGGAACTGAACGCCGTAGGTGGTCCCGAGTTCGTAGGCCTGAACGCCGACCTCGTTTTCCGCAAGCACCACGGCCCCCTCCGGGAGTTCGTACACGCGATCGGAGTGGGTTTCAAAGGCCAGGAATGACTCGGGAATACCCGTCAGGAGCTGGCTCTCCCGAACCTGCCGGATCGTCTCGTAACCCAGTTCGTACTCCTCCATCGCGACGATGCGCCCACCCAGTGCCTGTGCAAGGAACTGGTGGCCCCAGCAAATTCCCAGTACCGGGACCGCTGCTGCATGAAGCGAACGCGCCCAGTCGGTGAGTTCGTGAATCCACTCCCGATCCTCGTAGACGGATGACTGAGACCCACTTACGATGACGGCGTCGTCGGTCCAGGCTTCTGCTGTCGGCGGCGGTGGCATGTCGCCCTCGCTCACTTTGTAGGTGGTCGTCCGGGCCTCGGTCATCGCTTCTAGGTTCTTCTGGGCCGGCGTGTCGCCGATCGAAGCGTCGATGAGCGCGATATCGAGCACGAGAGGTCATAGTGGACCGAGCCCTATTATATTGTGCGTGGTTCACACAAACAGCCGGTATTACAGACTGGACCGACGGAGCCAGAGCGGGTGCCGGGATACTTAACCGCCAGGCTGTCGAACTGGCGTCTATGACACTGTCGCTCGTCGGGACCCGGCTCGCCGAGGAAGGCGGCGAGTTCGTTTACCAGGGCGAATCCGACGGCTGTGAGGGCTGTCCCTACCGCAAGCAATGTCTCAATCTCGAAGTGGGCACCCGCTACCGGATCACGGACGTGCGGGACGGCGAAGTCCTCGACTGTCCGGTCCACCAGGACGGCGTGATCGCCGTCGACGTCGAACCGGCACCGTTCGAAGCGAACGTTCCCTCGAAGGGCGCATACGCTGGCAGTAAGGTATCAATGGCGGGTCACTGCCCGCATACTGAGTGTCCGAGCCACGACCTCTGTGAACCGATTGGCGGGGAAATGGACGAGGAGTACCGGATCGCCGAGGTTCTCGGAGAACCGCCTCACGAGACCTGCCACCTGAACCGAACGCTGACGAAAGTAATCCTCGAACCGACGACCCGCTAGCTCGGCGCGACCGAGCCCTGCTTTTCGCCCCGGTATCCGAAAATGTCCTGGTAGCCATCAGCCGAGAGCAGGACCGGCCAGAACCGCTCGTCGGCCTCAATGGGTCGCTCGTCCGCGGCCGCGAACACGTCCCCCTCCTCGACGGCAGAGAAGTTGTTGGCATATACCTCGTAGCTCCCAGCGTCCGGTTTCTGGATCGGCGACCCCAGTTCGAAAAGCGGGTGTTCGGTGGGTTCGAGCTCGCCCGGGAGCCCCCCGGTCGCGATCAGGAACTCTTCGGCCAGTTGGATTGCGTTCTCCGCTGCCGCCTCGCTGCCCTGGAACCCCGCCTCTACCTCGATGACGGTAGAAGATGTGTCGAAGATGCGGCCCTCCGACGGCGGTCCAGCGTCGACGACTGCGTCGACCGAGAGCCGGGACACGATCGGAGAAACGGTCGCGTCAATGCCCGAGACGATGGCGAAGGGGTCGTGTGTCGACCGCGTGGAATGGACCGAGAGGACAGTTTTCCCGCGGATGAGTTCACGGAGTCGCTCTGCCAGGGCCAGTTCGTGGGCGGACCCCGCAGCCACGTACTGGAAGGACCGATTGAGATCGGTGTCCAAATATCGGATGTTCCGTTCCAGGGCTTCCTCGTTGGCGACGACGAGAAGCACCGGCTGGGAGACCTCCGGGTCTTCCTCGATCAACCACTCGATGGCCCGGACGCCACAGGGTTCGTCTCCGTGGACGGCCCCGACGATCGCGAGTTCCGGATCGCCGGTGCCGAGCTGTTCGACTCGCATTACTCCGTTTCAGGGCTCGCTCGCTAAAAAGACCAGCTTTCGGGTGTCAGGGTAACGACGCCGCGTAGCCGAGATCTTCCTCGCGGGCCGTGGGATACCGACCGTCGAGAGCAATCTGTAACGACTCGACCTGCTGAGGATTGTATCTGATCGCTTCGATGTCATCCCGCAGCGCAGCGACGGCGACCCCGTAGAACTGATCCGGAATCCCCTCAAGGTAGCCATGCGCCGAGTCGAAGAGCTTGCGCAGGCCGGCCGAGTTGTCGAATCCGGTGTACTTGTAGGCCCCGGCAGCGACCTGTGTCATTCCCTGGAGAAAGGACTTTTCCATGGTGCCGTTCCCGTAGTTAAACCACTCGTCTTCGAAGCAATCGTGGGCCTCGTGGTATTCACCGGCATTGGCCAGCCGCACGCCGTGAATGGTGGCCTGACGGAGGGTGTCATGGGCCCACCGACCCTCCACAGCCATCCACCCTGGCGGGTCCTGACCCGCCGGTGGCGGCTGAACGGTGGGGTCCCGCGTGTGATCGTCCATACCATGATACAGGGGCCAACGAGAAGAGGGCATTCGGATGGGCGCGGGATTCGCCGGTATCCTGGCCCCGGTCAGGTTCGCAACGCTAATGCGGGTCGATTCCCAAGCCAGCATCGCGTGCGAGGGTAGCCAAGCTCGGAAACGGCGGCGGACTCAAGATCCGCTCCTGTAGAGGTCCAAGGGTTCAAATCCCTTCCCTCGCACTGCAAAGTGCAGAAGACCCGGAGCGGTCTTCCCTCGCAAATCCTTCGAGAAAATATTCGCTGAGCCACAGCTTTCTTCGCCTCTAGGTCCGCTTCTGCGGCAGTAAAGGGTTCAAATCCCTTCCCTCGTTCTCGCGAGCGAAGCGAGTGAGAGCCTGGAAGACGAGCATCGCGAGTCTTCAATGGCACTGCAAAGTGCAGAAGACCCGGAGCGGTCTTCCCTCGCAAAACCACTTTTCCGAGCGGGTGCCTGACACCCGCTCGCAAAAACGTGGGGAAAAAGAAAGTAAATAGCGGCAGCACAAGCGTTTTGACGCGCTCCACCAGTTACTGCGGATATTTGCGCATCACGACACGACTAAGACGGGCCACCGTCTGAAAATGGCATATGCAAGACGCTATCGTGACCGCCATCTCGGCGGTCGGAGGGGCGGTATGAACTCCTACACCGCCGCCGTCGTGGGTGGCAGCGGCTTTGCCGGCGGAGAACTGTTGCGGTTGCTCGACGGGCATCCACGGTTCGCGCTCGTCGAGGCCACGAGCCGTCAATTCACGAATCGCACGGTTGGGTCGGTCCATCCGAACCTGCGACACCTCGATCTGCGGTTCTCCGATCCCGACGATTTGGAACCGGTGGACGCCCTGTTCACCGCGACGCCCCACGGCGTCTCCATGGAGCGGATCGACGAGTTCCGGACGGTCGCCGACACCGTCGTCGACCTGAGCGCGGACTTCCGGCTCTCGGACCCGGCGGATTACGACACCTGGTATGACGGCCACGTCGCTCCGGAGCTGTTAGAGGAGTCGGTCTACGCCCTCCCGGAAATCGGTCGGGAGGGACTCGAAGGTGCCTCGCTCATCGCCAGCGGTGGCTGTAACGCGACGGTCACGATGCTGGGGCTGTACCCCTTCGTGGAGAGCGGCATCATCAAGCCCGACGATCGAGTCGTCGCCGACCTGAAAGTCGGGTCCTCCGAGGGTGGGGCCGGAGGCGGTCCGGCGTCCTCTCATCCGGAACGCTCCGGAGTGGTGCGTCCCTATGCACCGACTGGACACCGCCACGAAGCCGAAATCGAAGAACAGCTCGGTCGCGGACTGTCCTTCACCGTAAACGCGGTTGACATGGTTCGGGGTGCCGCAGCGACGGAACACCTCTACCCCGAAACGATGCCGGAGAAAGCAGACGTCTGGCAGGCGATTCGGGACGCGTACGACGACGAGCCGTTCGTCCGAATCGTTACGGGCGGGGGCGGCGTCTATCGCTATCCCGAGCCGAAGGCCGTCGCGGGGACCAACAACGCCGAAATCGGTTTCGAGATCGACGAGCGGAACGGCCGCATCGTCGTCTTCAGCGCCATCGACAACGTGATGAAAGGCGCCGCCGGGCAGGCGGTTCACGCGGCGAACGTGGCCTACGGCTTCGATGAAACTGCAGGGCTCGAATTTACGGGGTTGCACCCGGTAGGCTCCCCATGACGATCGTCGTGAAAATTGGTGGCGCTCGCGCCGTCGATCCCGAAGGAGCGCTCGGGGACGTCCAAACACTCGTCGAAAACGGCGAATCGGTCGTGGTCGTCCACGGCGGCTCGACGGCCGTCGACGAGACCTTAGAGCGGATGGACATTGAGCCGGAATACGTAGAGAACCCGGACGGCGTCGTCGGTCGGTTCACGGACGCCGAAACCATGGACGTGTTCAAGATGGTTTTCGGGAAGCTGAACGTGGACCTGGTCACCCAACTGCAGGACATTGGCGTGAACGCGGTGGGCCTCTCGGGGCCCGATGGACGGGTCCTCGAAGGCGAGCGGAAATCAGCCATCCGGGTCCTCGAAGACGGGAAGCGGAAGATTAGACGGGGGGACCACTCCGGGACGATCGCGTCCGTGAACGACGAGTTGCTGACGCTGCTTCTGGAAGCGGGCTATACCCCGGTCGTCTCGGTACCGATGTACGCCACCGAAGGGACGGCAGTCAACAGCGACGCCGACCGAGCCGCCGCAGCCGTCGCGGGGGCGCTCGATGGGACACTGGTCGAGTTGACTGACGTCGCCGGGGTCTATCGTGATCCTGAAGACCCGTCGACGAGGATCGATCGAGTCGATGACAGAGCGGGGTTCGAAACGCTCGAAGCGGCCGCAGAAGGGTTCATGGGTCGGAAAGTGATGGCCGCACGAGAGGCCCTCGAGTCCGGCGCCGCGAAGGTGGTCATCGCCGACGCGAACGCGGAGGCCCCGATCACGGAGGCGCTGAACGGAAACGGGACTACCATTAGTCCGGCGGCCGTCGGCAGGAACGAATGAGCGAATTCGTCTTCTCGCCGAAGCCGATCCGGATCGAATCCGGGGACGGGCCCTGGTTGGAGGCCGAATCGGGCACCGAATACCTTGACATGGGTGCGAGTTACGCGTGCACCCCCCTGGGTCACTCCCATCCAGCCGTTGTGGAGGCACTCAGCTCCCAGGCTGAGCAGTTGACCTACGTCCAAGGATCCTATCCAGTCGAAGTTCGAGAAGAACTCTACGAACTCGTCACTGACCTGGCACCGGACCCAATCGATCACGGCTGGCTGAGTAATTCGGGAACGGAAGCCAACGAAGCGGCGATCAAATTCGCGCGCCACGCGACGGGGCGGTCGAAGATCCTGGCGACGAAAAACGCCTTCCACGGCCGTACTATGGGATCACTGGCCGCGACCTGGAAACCCAAGTACCGAGATGGCTTCGAACCGCTTGCCGGAGAGTTTGACTTCGTCACGTTCGACGACGAGGCGGCGCTTCGCGACGCCGTCGACGAGGAGACCGCAGCCGTCATCGTGGAACCGATTCAGGGCGAGGGCGGGATCAATCCGGCAAGCGAGGCGTTCCTGGAAGCTGCCAGAGCAGCAACCGAGGAGGTTGGAGCCGCGCTGATCGTCGACGAGATCCAGACCGGGTTGGGTCGAACTGGAGATATGTGGGCCATCGAGGGAACGGACGTGGCCCCGGACATCCTCACCTCCGCAAAGGGGCTCGCAAACGGGCTGCCACTCGGTGCGACATTGGTCCGGGAGTGGATCGCCGAAGACGCGGGCAATCACGGATCGACGTTCAGTGGCGGCCCAGCAATCGCGGCCGCAGGGAAAGCGACCCTGGAAACTATCGTAGAGGAGGACCTGCCGGACCACGCCGCCACCCTCGGGGAGCAGTTCCGTTCCGAACTCGAAGCAGCGGTCGGGGATTCCGTGAAGGCAGTTCGAGGCGAGGGTCTCATGATCGGTATCCAGGTCAAGCGAGGGGCAAACAGCGTCGTCCGAGACCTGGCGATCGAACACGACATTCTGGCGCTACCGGCCGGTCGGACTGTCGTTCGCTTCCTCCCACCGCTCATCATCGAGGAGGAGCACGTCGAGCAAACCGTCGAGGCCGTTCGTAAGGTCATCTCGGAGGAGTAACGTGACCGAAATTGCTGCCGAAACGGCCCGATCGCTCCTACAGGAGGTCGTAGAGATCCGGTCGGTCTCGGGATCTGAAAGGGCCTGTGCGGAACGTCTTCAGGCCATTTTCGAGGAAAATGATCGCGAGGCCTGGATCGACGAGGCTGGCAACCTCCGGGCGCCCGCAGACGATAGTGTCTTGCTGACTTCCCACATGGACACCGTTCCGGGCGAGATCCCGGTCCGCGTCGAGGACGACGTGCTCTGGGGTCGCGGAAGCGTCGATGCCAAGGGTCCGCTCGTGGCGATGGCTATCGCTGCGGTGAAGGCCGGCGTCAGCTTCGTCGGCGTCGTCGAGGAGGAAACGACCTCCGCGGGGGCCCGGCACCTCGTCGAAAATCGGGCCGCTCCTGACGCGGTCATCAACGGAGAGCCGTCCGGATGGGACGCGATAACGGTTGGCTACAGGGGCATACTCCGGGGAGAGTACACCGCCCGGACTGACGTTGGCCACACGTCTCGACCCGAGCCAAACGCCATCCAGCAGGCAATTGCCTGGTGGTCGGGGGTCGAGGAAACCTTCGCCGAAGGGGATTGCCCGACAGTCGAGCAGGTCACGCCGAAGCCACTCGAAATGAGCGGCGGGACGAGCGAGGATGGTTTCGACTTCGAGGCGCTGATAGACGCCCAGTTCCGCATTCCGCCGGGCAAGAGCGTCGAGGAAGTCCGGGAAACGGTCGAAGGAATCACTGACGGCCGGATCGACTGGTCGGACGCGATCGAACCGGTGATGGAGAGTCCCCGAAATCCGGTCGCGACGGCGCTTCGCCGTGGTATTCGATCGCTTGACGGCGATCCAAGCCACCTCCGGAAGACCGGAACCAGCGACATGAACGTCTTCGCCCAGGCCTGGGACGTTCCCATGGCCACCTACGGACCGGGTGACTCATCCCTCGATCACACGCCGAACGAGCATCTTCCACTCGCGGCGTTCGATAGCGCGATCGAGGTACTCACAGAGGCGGCTGATTCGTTGCAGGAAGGGGAGTGAGACCAAAACCCTATTGCCTGCGTTTTACTAGGTGAGGAGTAGATGGACTTCCCGAACTCGCGGATCGAACGCCTCTGGACGGCTGGAGTCGGAGCGATTCTGGCTGTTCTGGTAGGCGGATCGATCCTCGTTCCGAACCTCGTGTACGTCCGATTCATCTGGCAGTACTTCTGGGGGCCGGTCGTGGCAGACGCAAAAGGTGCCGCGGCGATCGCCTGGAACGGTGGCGACGTGCTATTCTTCAATTCTTCTGGTGCCGCCGCCTCCGCTCCGGGGCCGATTGCCTATCCAGGATACACGATCGTCTCGGAGATCGGCTATGCGGCGACCCTCCTGATCGCGCTGGCAGGGGTCGTCTTCCTCCTCAATCGACTCGACATCGAGGTCGACGTGGGACTTATTTACCCGCTCTTTCCGTTCATGCTCTTCGGCGGCGCACTGCGTGTCGTCGAGGACGCTCACAACTCCCTCCTGGAGACCGGAAACGGGCTCATAGCCTTCCCGTGGAATACCCTTCTGATCAGTCCGATCATCTATTTCACCGTCTTTTTCGTCGTGCTGGGAACCATGGTCGCCGCCATCAAACTTCGGAAGGGCGGCTATACCGAAACCACCGATTACCCGATCGCGGTTGCGGGCGGAGTGTTCCTCGGACTCTCAGTCCTGGTGCTTTTGGTACTCTCTGTCACCACCCAGGAAGTAGAATTTCACCCCAGTTTCACCCTACTCACGCTCGGGGGCGCGTCGCTCATAGCCTGGGGCGGTTGGTGGCTCGTTCGCGAGTACCTCCCGGCAGTGGCAAGTGGAACACCAGTCCTGGGCGCGCTCATCCTCTGGGCCCACTCCGTTGACGGCCTCGCTAACGTGCTGGGCATCGACTGGGGCGCAGAGTTGGGACTTGCTTACGACCTGGTGCCCAAACATCCGGTCAATCGAGCGGTGATCGACATCACCACGAATCTGGTTCCCGAGAGCATCACCGCCGTCATCGGTGCAGCCTGGGGCTTTCTCCTCCTCAAAATCGCCGCCGCACTGGTCGTCACCGGCCTCTTCGATCGGGAGATGATCGAGGAGAGCCCGCGATTCAGTACGCTGCTTTTGATCGCGGTCATCGCAGTGGGCCTGGGACCCGGAACGCGGGACATGCTGCGAGCCACATTCGGAGTCTAAACTAGTTACGATGGCGAGTTCCCCGACCCACTGGAGTCGGGGGTGAAGCCCGACACTCGGCCTAATGTTTGTCTCCTCGATATACCGTTCAACCACTTCTTCTGACACCGCACCCGTCGTTCCCACGTAGTACCCAACCTTCCAGAACCCACCACCCCAGAAATACGGTTCCCGAATCTCGGGATACCGCTCCAGCAAGTGCTTACCCGAATACGACGTAAACTGCCGGGCGAGATCGGCTGGACGGTGCTTCAGGTTGCACTGGACGAACAGGTGAACGTGGTCCTCTGCAATCTCCAAGGCGAGAACCTCGTGACCGAAGTGGTCGGCAGTCTCCGCAAACAACTCTCGCACATCGTCCTCCACTACATCGAGAACCGGGTGTCGATACTTCGGACATTGCAAATCGGAGATTTGCAAGCAGTCAATCTACGATTGACGACACCACACGAAGTGATACTTGCAGTAACTAACCGAATGTGCATGACTTCGGTACTCCTCTATCCCTAATCCCTACGTTTATGACCAATTGAAACAACCGTCAAAGTATGGGTGAAGAAGCCACGAAGACGATTCAGACGCCTTCACATAGCGTCTGGTGAACGGTCGTGGCTTCACGACGCACGCCTCGCCTCACGCGAGATATTCAACGACACCATCCACCTCAAACAGCAAGGGTACAATCGCACAGAGATACAGAAGGATGTTGACCGCGACGACTTCTTGCGGAACAACAAGTGCGCGGTCGTCGGCAAAGCCCCCCTTTAATCGTGGGATTCCTACCAGTCACTCAAAGGG
>Ga0207714_1000287_pt1 | contig 34714 bp, 27 predicted proteins | sample PonA232FremontCA_2_FD_187270 | JGI IMG/M metagenome (GOLD analysis project Ga0207714, IMG submission 187270) | Marine sediment microbial community from Fremont, CA, USA - Pond A23 Sediment 2 (SPAdes) | ecosystem: Environmental > Aquatic > Marine > Unclassified | place: USA: Fremont, California...
CCAGGGCGCGGTTGTTCACCTGATGGTCGTCGGGACTGACGACGCCCGCCTGGACATTGCGCGTGAGGTGCGGCTCGCGCTCGCGCAGTTGCGCGCCCGTCAACCAGTCCAAGCGGACACCCTGCCCCTGCTGGTACTGATAATTCCAGGACACGCGCGCCGCCTCGTCGCGGGTGATCGCCGCGACCAGCAGGCCGTCCGTGCGATACTCGGGATCGATGCCGCTGGCCGCGTGCACGGCCTCGGCGAACTCGGGCCACAAGCGCTGGCTCATCCGGCCGAGTTGCGTCAACGCTTCCTCGCCCGGCTCGGCTTCGGCGCCCGCGGCCAGCATGCCGGCGGCGGCCCGGGACGCACCCGCGCCCGGCTCGCCGGCGTCGAAGACGTCCACGGAACACCCCGCGCGCGCCAGCATCCACGCGATCCCGAGCCCGTTCACGCCGCCGCCGATGACGACGGTGCGCGGACGGTGGCGAACGGTGTTGGGAAAAGGCGTGTGCAACGGCGGGCTCCGTCTTCCGCGCGACGCAGCATGTGCTCGCGGCCCAGGATATGCGTTTTCGCGGGCGCGGGAACAAGTGGATCGCGACGGTCAGGATTTGCGCAGGTGATGCGCTGCCCGCGCCAGGGCCGCCGCCAGCCGGTCGAGCGTGGCGTGCGCGGTTCGGCTGTCGCGGGCCAGCGCCCGCAGCGCGCGCGGATGCAGAAGGGCGCGCGGCAGGCGTTGCCAGCGGACGCCGCCCTCCGGCCCCACGAGATCGAGCAGTGCCGGCGGCACGCCGCGTCCCGCCGGATCGCTGACGGCGCGCAGGGCGATCCAGGGCACCCCGCCGCGGTGCGCCGCCCGCGCCACGCGGTGGCTTTCCATGTCCACCGCGACCGCGCCCGTGCGCTCGCCCAGGGCGATCTTGTCGCGCGGCGTGGCGACGGCGGTGTCGCTTCCGGCGAGATCGCCGCTCACTGCCCCGCGACCATGGGCCGCGCCCACGGCGTCGTGCCACGCGCGGTCCGCGGGCCAGCGCGTCCCGTCGGGATCGACAACGGCTTCGGGCAACAGCGCATCGCCGGGCGCCAGCGCTGCTGAAAGCGCGCCGGCCAGCCCGAAGCTCACAAGAACATCGGGCGCCGCGTCCAGCAGCTCGGCCGCCGTTGTTTCCGTCCGCTCGGGGTCGGCACCCGCTGCCCGAACCGTCAGCTCGAGTCCGCCGGCGTCCGCGGCCGCGCGCAGCACCTCCGCCTCCGAGGCCAGCCCGGTGACGGCGGCGATGCGGGTCACGGGCACCTCACACGCCGCTGCCGAGGGCGCGCGTGTTGCTGCGCATCAGGGTCCGGTAGCGCGCCAGGGCCCAGAGCGGGAAGTACGCGCTGTAGCCGTGGTACTTGAGGTAGAAGACGCGGGGGAAGCCGATGCCCGTCCACAGCACCTCTTCCCAGTTCGGGCCGTTCATGGGCTGGCGCAGCAGGAAGCGCACCCCCTGGTCCACGGCCTCGCTCGCTTCCTCGCCCGCGGCCATGAGGCCGAGCAGCGCCCAGGCCGTCTGGGAGGGCGTGCTGTCCTTGGATTCGCCCCGCGCTTCGTCCCAGTAGGTGGCGCAGTCCTCCCCCCAGCCGCCGTCCGGGCGCTGCGTCGCCTTGAGGTAAGCCACACCGTCGCGGATGGCGGGATGGTCGGTGTCGAGCCCGATGGCGGTCAGCGCGCTCAACGCCGACCAAGTGCCGTAGACGTAGTTAACCCCCCAGCGCCCGTACCAGGAGCCGTCCTTTTCCTGCTCGTTGAGCATATAGTCGATGGCCGCGCGCACCGCGGGATGCTCGCGGTCGTGGCCGAGCTGGGCCAGCAGTCCCAGACAGCGCGCCGAGACGTCCGCGGTCGGCGGGTCGAGCAGCGCGCCGTGATCCGAAAACGGAATGTGGTTGAGGTAGTGGTAGGTGTTGTCGGCGTCGAAGGCGCCCCAGCCGCCGTTGCAGCTCTGGATTCCCTCGATCCAGGTAGTCGCGCGCCGGATCATGTCCGCGTAGGCGTCGCGGTCGACGCGGTCCAGCAGCATGCCCACGACGGCGGTGTCGTCGACGTCCGGGTAGTAGTCGTTGCGATACTGGAACGCCCAGCCCGAAGGCTCCAGGTCCGGCTTGCGCACGGCCCAGTCACCCTTCACGTGGGTAATCTCGCGCTCGGCCAGCCAGTCGCAGGCCGCCTTGGCCGCCTCGTGCGCGCCGGGCTCATTGGCCTCCATCATGGCGTGCGCCGTCAGCGCGGTGTCCCAGACGGGCGAGAGGCAGGGCTGGCAGTACATCTCCTCGCCGCGGTCGAGCAGGAGCTTGTCGATGCTCTGGCGCGCGATGGCGCGGTCCGGATGGTCCTCGGGGTAGCCGAGCGCCGAGAACGCCATGACCGCGTTCGCCATCGCCGGGAAGATCGCGCCCAGGCCGTCCTCGCCGTTGAGGCGCGGGCGGATGAAGTCGAGCGCGCGCCGCTCGGCGCGCCGGCGGATCGGCCCCGGCATGGCGCGGTCGATGAGCTTCACCACCTTGTCGCCGGCGACGAAGATGTCGCCGATCGTGCTGCCGGTGGGATTGTCGATGTAGTCGGTTTCCTCCTCAGGCGGCGTGGTGAAGAGTTCCCGGATGTGCACTCCGCGCGGGTTCGCCGCCAGCGGCTTGCGCGCCATCAGGATCGCCAGCGGCATGATGACCGTGCGCGACCAGTAGGAGACCTTGTCGATGTGGAAGGGGAACCAGCGCGGCAACAGCGCGATTTCCGCCGGCATCGTGGGCACGCCGCGCCACGGCACCTGCCCGAACAGCGCCAGGGTGATGCGCGTGAAGTTGTTCGCCTTCGCCGCGCCGCCCAGCGCCAGTACGTGCGCGCGGGCCCGCCGCATGTGCGGGGCCTCGGGATCGTCGCCGACGATCTTGAGCGCATAGTACGCCTTCACCGTGGCCGAGATATCAGTGAACCCCGCTTCGAAGAGCGGCCAGCCACCATCCGACTTCTGGATGCGGCGCAGGTAGCGCGCGATCTTGGCCTCGGTCTCGCCGTCGTCGGCCTCGCCGAGGAAGTGCCGCAGCAGGATGTATTCCGACGGGATCGTGGCGTCCGCCTCGAACTCCCAGATCCAGTGCCCGTCCGCCTTCTGGCGCTGGCGCAGCGCCCGGACGGCGCGTGCGATCCGCGAGTCCACCTCGCTGAGCAGATCCTCGGCCGGCGCGGGCGCGGGCGGCGTCTCGGCGACGGTCGCTTCAGCGTGGTCGGCTCGCTCCGTGTCCATCGGGTCGTGTCTCCGTCACAGGGTTTTACGGACCGGTGCGATCCATCCACGTTCGGCGCCGCGCAACCGGGGCGGGCGGCACCGCAACGTGCCGAACGTTAAGAAAACCGTGCGGCGCCCACAAGAGCCCCGCCGGTCAGCTCACATCCTCGTGCTCCGCGGGGTTACGCCGCCCCGCCGCCGTCGACGCCGCCTGCGCCCGCCCCTTCCATTCACCGCCGCGGCCCAGGTGGTAGCGGCGCGCGGAATCCGCGGTCATCAGCGTATAGGCGAACGCGGCAAGCGGCAGCGCCGGCGCGGCGAATGCGGGCATCCCATAGACGCGCAGCGTCGGGGTAAAGGCGACGGCCGCTCCGAGCCACGCGGCAAGCCCAAGTCCGCCCATCAGCGGATCGCCGTGCCAGGGCCACGTCAGCGCGGCCACGGGCGGCACCGCGTAGAGCGTAAGCATTCCGGCGACGGTGCCCAACAACATCAGCGGGTTGTGGCCGAGCTGCGCGTAGGCCGTGCGCGCGACCATGTGCCACACCTCGCTCAGCCGGCGGTAGGGCCGCAGGCTGCCCGAGCCGTCCGCCATGCCCAGCCAGATGCGACCGCTGCCGGCCCGTTTGATGGCGCCCGCGAGGGCGCAGTCGTCGATCAGGCACCCGCGGATCGCCTCGAAACCGCCGGCCGCCGCCAACACCTCGCGGCGCATCAGGACGCAGCCGCCCGCCGCGGCGGCCGTGCGCGCCGTCGGGTCGTTGCTCCAGGCGAACGGGTAGAGCTTGCGGAAGAAGAAGACGAACGCCGGGATCGCCAGCTTCGCCCACGGCCCCTCGGCCGAAAGCTGGACCATGAGCGAGACGAGATCGCGCCGGTCCGCCTCCGCCTTCGTTACCAGCCGCGCGAGGGTATCGGGCGCGTGGGTGATGTCGGCATCGGTGAGCCAAACGTGCTCACCCCGCCAGCCGGTCTCGTCGAGCGCGCCCCAGGCCTGTTCCAGTGCCCACAGCTTGCCCGTCCAGCCCGGCGGCGGCGTGGTGCCGTCGATCACCGCCAGGCACCCCGCGGCGCCCGCCCGCTCAGCGCCCAGGCGCGCCTGTGTGGCCGTACCGTCGTCGCTCTGATCGTCCACGACGATCGCATGCAGCTCACCGCCGTAGTCCTGGCCGAGCACGCTTTCCACGCTGGCCGCGATCGTTGCCGCCTCGTTGCGCGCCGGGATGAGCACCGCCACGGACGGCCACGTCCGGCGCGCAACCGGGTGCGGCAACCACTCGCGAAGGCGCCAGAACCCGCCCCGATCCGCCAGCAGCACGGCCCACGCCAGGGCGGCGGCCGCAACCACGAGAAGCGCCAGTGTCGTCATGCCCCTCCCGCCTCACGCGTCGTCCGACCGACGCCGCCCCGTGCCACGCCGGTGGTAGGGGGCCACCGCCGCGATCAGGCACGGCAGCACGACCAGCACGGACACCAGAATGAAGGTTACGGCGAGCGTCAAAAGCGCACCCATGCTGCTCATGCCCGCGTGATCCGAGAGCACGAGCGTGCCGAAGGACGCCAGGGTCGTTAGCACGCTCAACAGCACGGCGCGCGGGGTCGAGGTGGCGAACACCTCGTCGATCGCCGCCACCTGGCGCGCGCGCAGGACGAGGTGAATGCCGCTGCTCACCCCCAGGCCGAGCAACAGGGGCAGCACGATCACATTGGCGAAGTTGAGCGCCACACCCGCGAGCACGGCCGTTCCCAGGGTAAGCACCGCCGCCAGGGCCAGCGGCGCCAGCGCCAGCAGCACGTCCGGCAGGTGCCGCAGGGTCACCGCCAGCAGCAACACGATCGCGATCACGGCGTAGGTCGTGGCGTTGCGGAACGCGGCGACGACGGCATTCGAGGCTTCGTGGATGATGACCGGCGCGCCGGTCGCGCGGGCGTCGACCGCCAGGGCGCGCTCGGCGAATCGCCGCAGGTCGGCGTTGTCGGCCAGCACGCTTGCCGGCTGCACCTGGACCCGCGCCTGCCCGTCGGGCGTGACCCAGCGCGTTACGAGGTCGCCGGGAAGGTCGTCGCGGCCGATACGCTCCACCGATAGCGCCTCTCGCAGAAAGTCGAGCGTTCGTGGAAGATGGCCGGTCCACCGCGTCTCCAGCGCGGCCGGGTCCGTCCCATCGCCGAGCGAATCCAAGGCCGAGAGCACGCGCTGCGCCTCGCTCGCTGTTGTGCCTTCGCCCGTCGCCAGGGTGGACAGCGCCTCCCGGACGGTGGCGAAGGCCTCGGCCCGCGCCGGCGCATCCAGTGCCGCCGCGCCGTTCGTGCGGAAGAGGGGCGCCAGGAAAAAGCTGGCTTCCTCGATGGCTGACAGCTTCTCGTCCTGATCGGCCGGAACGTAGCTGGCCAGGGTGCGCGCGCGGCCGAAACCGTCGGCTTCGCGGAACCGCTCGGCCACCGTTTGGGCCTCGGCCGGACTTTCCGTGAGGACATTGACCACATACGGGGTCGTCTCGGGATCGTCCGCGATCTCGTTGAAGACCCGGATGGAGGAGGCATCGGGATCGCGCAGGTTCATCGGGTTGAAGTCGAAGGTGGTGCGCGTGGCCAGCACCAGCCCCGCGATGCCGACGAGCAGCGCCGCGATCAGGACGATCCGACCGTACTCGGCGACAAAACGCCGCTCACCCGCCACCACGGTCGGCCGCTCACCATACCCGTGCCGCGGCCGCCATACCGCGAGCAGGGCCGGCAGCACGCTCAGGGCGGCGCCCACGGCGACGAACATCCCGATGCCCGCGATCAGACCCAGCTCAGCCAGCCCGCGGTAGGCCGTAGGCAGGAAGGAGAGGAACCCAAGCGCCGCGCACACCGCGCTCAGCAGCAGCGCGCAGCCCACCCCGCGCCCCGTAGTGACGATCGTGGTCGCCGTGCCGTTGTGGCTCTCTTCGCGGTAGCGCAGCGCGAAGTGGATGCAGAAGTCGATGCCGAGCCCCAGAAAGAGCACGGCGAAGGCCACGGAGATCAGGTTGAGTTTCCCCACCAGCGCCGCGGCGATGCCGGTCGTCCAGACCAGCCCGAGCACGAGCGTGATCAGGCTGCACGTGACCAGCCTGGGCGCGCGCAGCCCGAGCAGGAGAATCGCGCCGACCGCGACCAGCGACAGCACGGCGGCCCGGACACCGCTGGATTCGACCGTCTCCAGCTCCTGGTGCTCGATCACGGCCTCGCCGGTGAGACGCACCCGTCCGGCGCCCGACTCGCTCACCGCGGCCTGCGCCGAGCGTGCCGCGGCAATTGCCTCGCTCGCAGGTTTGAGGCGATCGTGCTCCAGCTTCGGGCGAACGATCACGAACTGCTGCGATCGCGCCAAGCGTTCGCCCTCGGCCGGCGCGAACAGGTTCTGCCACGACAGCTTGCGTGCCGTCCCGGTTGCCATGGCCTCGGTGCTGGCCGCCATCTCCCGCAGCAGCCCGTCCAGCGCCTCGGGCGGCAATTGCTCGCGCCGCGCCGCCGCCAGTTGGAGCATGTCGGCTAGACCGGTCATGTTGGGGTCTTCCGCGAGCGCGGCCAGCATCGGCTCGGCCCGCGCCAGCCGGCTGAGGAGGGACTCGAGCCGGTCCGGGGTCAGGAAGAGAAAGGCGTGGCGGCGCAGGAAGTCGCCGGCCGGCCTGTAGACCTGCTCCACACTGTCCGTCCGGCGCACCTGTGCGGCAAAGCGCTCGGCCGCGACGGCCGCCGCTTCCGGCGTGGGGCCGTCGACAACCGCCAGGATGGCGTTGTTCAGGCTCGGGAAGGCGGTGTTGAAGGCCTTGGCGTGCTGGCGGAAAGGCTCCTCCGGCGAGATCATGTCCACGGTGTCGGTGGAGATGCCGAGGTTGCGCTGCGCGCTCATCACGGCCGCCAGCGTCAGGATGGCCGCGACCAGGAGCACCCCGTAGCGTTTGCGCTGAATCCACGCCGTCCAGGCGCCCAGCAACGCCGGACACGTGCGCGTCATCCAGTCCGTCATGCGGCCATCCGCTCACTGCATCTTGTGCGCCCGTCCTGGGGGACCGATGTTAGACGTGTCCCGCCCCGCAAAGGTTGTCGCGGCCCCTGCTCGCCGTGAGTCGCCATCGAAGGAGAGGTTCCATGCGCCGCCGCGCCGCGATCGCGATCTGTGCCACCGCTTGGCTGGCCGTGGCCATCCCCGTGGGCCCGGGCGCCGCCCAGAGTCCGCCGGACGCGGCCGCTTCCCCGATCCGCACGCTGACAAGCGGGCTCCTGGAAACCATGAAGCAGGCAGACAGCCTCGGGTTCGAGGGGCGCGTCGACAAGCTGGAACCCATCCTCGAGCGCACGTTCGACTTCAGCTTCATGACGCGGCTGTCGGTGGGCTCCCACTGGAAGCGCCTCAGCCCCGATCAGCAAAGCACCCTGGTGGACCACTTCGCACGCATGAGTGTGGCGACCTTCGCCGCCCGCTTCGACGGTTACAACGGCCAGACCTTCGAAGTGCTGGATCCCACGGAGGGACCACGGGGCAGCGTCCTCGTGCCCACGCGGCTGACCAGAACGGATGGCGAAACGGTTTCGATCGATTATCTGACGCGACAAAGCGACTCGGATTGGCAGGCGGTGGACATCTATCTGGAGGGCAAGTATTCCGAGCTGGCCACCAAGCGCTCCGAATACACCAGTGTGCTGGAGCGCAAGGGCTTCCAGGCGTTGCTGGACCGGATCAAGAGCCGTATCAGCGAGATGCGCCGGGGGAGTAAAGAGGCGGGCTGAGCCCGCGGCCCGCCTCACGCGCTGGCCGACCGCAGCACCGCCGCGTCGGCGTCGCTGTAGCCCAACGCCTGGAGCGCCTGCGCTGCGATGTGGTGGGCGTTCAGCCCGGCCTGCTCGTACTGTTCGTACGGCTTGCCGTGGTCGATGAAAACGTCCGGCAGCGTCATCGGCCGCACCGCCAGCCCGCGATCCAGGCACCCGGCGCGCGCCAAGTGCGTGAGCACGTGCGCGGAGAAGCCACCCACGGCGCCCTCCTCCACGGTGATCAGCACCTCGTGCTCGCGCGCCAGACGCTCCACCAATTCGGTGTCGAGCGGCTTGCAGAAGCGGGCATCCGCCACGGTCGTGGACAGCCCGCGGGTCTCCAGCGAGTCGGCCGCCGAGAGCGCTTCGTGGAGGCGCGTGCCGTAGGACAGGATCGCCACGGTGGTGCCTTCGCGGACGACCCGGCCCTTGCCGATCTCCAGGAGCTCGCCCCGTGCCGGCATCTCCACGCCGAAGCCCTCGCCGCGCGGGTAGCGCAGCGCGCTCGGCCGGTCGTCGATGCCGGCGGCGGTGGCGACCATGTGCTTCAGCTCGGCCTCATCGGCCGCGGCCATCAGCACGAAACCCGGCAGGGTGCCCAGGTAGGTGATGTCGTAGGAGCCCTGGTGGGTGACGCCGTCCGCGCCGACCATGCCCGCGCGGTCGATGGCGAAGCGGACGGGAAGCTGCTGGATCGCGATGTCGTGGACGATCTGGTCGTAGGCCCGCTGCAGGAAGGTCGAATAGATGGTCGCGAACGGCCGGTAGCCGGCCGCGGCCAAGCCGCCGCAGAAGGTCACGCCGTGCTGCTCGGCGATGCCCACGTCGTATCCGCGATCCGGAAACCGCTCGCTGAACGTGTCCACGCCCGTGCCACCGGGCATGGCGGCCGTGATGGCCACGACGCGCTCGTCCTCCTCGGCCTCCTGGATCAGGCTCTCGGCGTAGACCTTGGTGAACTGCGGCGCCTGCGGCGTGGGTTTGCTCTGCTGACCCGTCACCACGTCGAACTTGGCGACGCCGTGGTACTTGTCGGCCGAGCCTTCGGCGGGCCCGTAGCCCTTGCCCTTCTGCGTCACGCAGTGGACCAGGATGGGCCCGCCGCCCTCCGCGTCGCGCACGTTGCGCAGCACGGGCAGCAGGTGATCCAGGTTGTGGCCGTCGATCGGGCCGACGTAGTAGAAGCCCATTTCCTCGAACAGCGTCCCGCCCGTCAGCAGCCCTCGGGCGTACTCCTCCGCCCGCCGCGCGGCGTTGGAGAAGGCCCGCGGAAACTGATCCGCCAGCTCGCGCGCGGCGTTGCGCATCGAGCGATAGGGGCGTGAAGAGATCGTGCGCGACAGGTAGGCGCTCATCGCGCCGACCGGCGGCGCGATGGACATGTCGTTGTCGTTCAGGATCACGATGAGGCGCGAGTTCATCGCGCCCGCGTTGTTCATGGCTTCGTACGCCATGCCGGCCGACATCGCGCCATCGCCGATGACGCAGACGACGTTTTCGTCGCTCCCCCGCAGGTCACGCGCCACGGCGAAGCCCAGACCGGCCGAGATCGAGGTCGAGGAGTGCGCCGCGCCGAAGGGGTCGTACGCGCTTTCCTTCCGGCTGGTGAAGCCGGACAGCCCGCCGCCCTGCCGCAGGGTGCGCATGCGGTCACGGCGCTCCGTGAGCACCTTGTGCGGGTAGCACTGGTGGCTGACGTCCCAGATCAGGCGATCCGTGGGCGTGTCGAACAAGTAGTGAATCGCCACCGTCAGCTCGACCACACCCAAGCCGGCACCGAGATGGCCGCCGGTGTGCGAAACCGCGTCGATGACCTCCTGCCGGAGCTCGTCGGCAAGCGCGCGCAGGTCGTCCTCGTTGAACCGGCGCAGGTCGTCGGGGGTCTGGACGCGGTCCAGCAGCGGCGTCGTGCTCGTGGATGCCATGGGCGGGCTCCCTCTCGAAGCGGCGGCCGGCCGGAGGCGGCGACGGGGTACCGCCGCCGCGCGGCTGGGGTCGGGCGTGATGCGCTCCGGTCTGAGAGGTCGCCAGCTCACGCCCGCGCGTCAACGCCATCGAACACGGCCGGCCGATCCGGGCGAGCCCGCCCGGATCGGCCCGTGCTCTAGCCGGCCTCCCGGGCGGGCTCGCGCTCCTTCGTGCCAGCGGCGGGCTGGTCGTCGCGAACGGCCGGCCCAGAACCGTCTTCGATCAGATCGATCAGGTGGTCCTGGGCGGGGCGCGCCTGATCGAGCGGAATCTCCGGCGCCATCGGGCCCTCCGTCTTGACGCCGCGGAGCCGCACCCAAAGCGCCTTCAAGGGGTTGCGCACGGCGTTCTCGACGGCCGTTCCCTCGTAGCCGACGTGGGCCATGCAGTTGGCGCACTTCTCGTAGTTGCCGGTGCCGTAGGTGGCCCAGTCCGTCTCCTCCATGAGCTGTTTGAAGGAGTCGGCGTAGCCCTCGTTGAGCAGGTAGCACGGCCGCTGCCAGCCGAAGATGTTGCGCGTCGGGTTGCTCCACGGCGTGCAGCGGTAATCCTGGTTGCCGGCGAGAAAGTCAAGGAAGAGGCTCGACTGCGCCAGCTTCCAGCCCTTGCCCTTGCCGCGGCGGAAGATGTCACGGAACAGCGTTTTCGTCTGGCTCCGGTTGAGGAAGTGCTCCTGGTCCGGCGCCTTCTCGTACGCGAAGCCGGGCGAGAGCGTCACCCCCTCGATGCCGAGCGTGGAGACGTAGTCAAGAAACGCCGAGACGCGTTCGGCCGTGGCATCGTCGAACAGCGTGGCATTCACCGTGCAGCGGAAACCGCGGCGCGTGGCTTCCTCGATCGCCTCGGTGGCGGTCTCGAAGACGCCTTCCTGGTCCACCGCGCGATCGTGTTCGTCCTTCAGCCCGTCCAGATGGATCGAGAAATTGAGATACGGGCTGGGCTCGAACAAATGAAGCTTCTTCTTCAGAAGCATCGCATTCGTGCAGAGGTATACGTAGTACTTGCGTTTTGTCAGTTCGTTGACGATCTGGTCGATTTCGCGGTGGATGAGCGGTTCACCACCGGGGATCGATACGACTGGCGCACCACATTCCTCGGCCGCCCCGACACATTCTTTGGCCGAGAGCCGTTGTTTGAGGATGTCCTTGGGATACTGGATCTTGCCGCAGCCCGGACATTCCAGGTTGCACTGAAACAGGGGCTCCAGCATGAGCACCAGTGGATAGCGCTTCTGCCCTTGCAGCCGCTTTTTCATGATGTACGCGGCCACGCGGGCTTGCTGGCGAAGCGGGACGGACACGGTGCCTCCTCAGATCTCTTTGCTCCTGCGCCGGCCGGTCCGGCCGCCGCGGCGCCGACCGGCATCTCGCGTGGTCGCCACCGAACACCGCCGGTGGCGGCACGTCGTTCGCGGCTTCATTTGATCTCGTAACGCGAGCGCGGTACGACAATCAACTCCCGCAAGGGAATCAGCCCGGCTACCGGGCATAAGCATGCCCTGAAGCGGGCGCCCCTGCCAATGACGAGGGTGTGAGCGCGGCTTGCTTGGCGCCCGGCGGATGCACTGTCACGATCCCGCCGGCCCGCCGAGTTTGGCATCAGAAACCTTCATGACCCGCCCCATCCATCCCCTGACCGGCGCCGACCCCGTAACGCTGGCGCGGCTGTTCGCCGCCAACGGCGCGCCCGCGCCCCGCCACTGGCCGGCGGCAGCCGGGATGACCGCGGCATCGCTGGCCCGCATCCCGGTGACCGCGGCCGAGCTGGCATGCACAGCGGCCGTACGCGGCCGGGCGAACCGTCAGCCGCCGGTGATCATCCTGGGACACTGGCGGTCGGGGACGACCCACCTTTTCAACCTGCTCAGCGGCGCGCCGGGGTTCACCTATGCCACCCCCATTCCGGCCGGGCTGCCGTGGGAGTTCCTCACCCTCGGCCGGGCGCTGCGCCCGTTGCTGCGCCGGGCCATCCCGAGCGAACGCCACATTGACCCCATGGAGGTCACGGAGACGGCGCCGCAGGAGGACGAGATCGGCCTGGCGGCCATGACGCGGCCGTCCTACTACCACGGCATCTATTTTCCCACCCATCTGCGCGAGCACATGCGCGCCGGCCTCTTCTTCGACGGCTATGGCGAGGCGGAGCGCGCGCGCTGGCGCAGGGCGCTCCACCACTACACGGACAAGGTCTCCATGGCCGGCGGCGGCCGGCGGGTGCTCATCAAGAACCCGGCGCACACGGCCCACGTCGGCGAGCTGCTGAAAATCTGGCCCGACGCGCCCATCGTGCACATCGTGCGCAACCCGTATCACGTGTACAGTTCCACCCAGCGCATGTTCGGCGACCTGCTGGACATGCTGGCCCTTCAAGGCCACGAACCAGCCGCTGTGGACGACGTGATCAACACCACCTACCCGCGCATGATGGACGCGCTCCTGGCGGATACGGCCGGCCTGCCGGCGCGGCAGTACGTCCAGGTGAGCTTCGAGGCGCTGGAGGCGGCGCCGCTGGACACTGTCGCCCGCGTCGCCGACCGCCTGGAGCTGGGCGAGCGCGACGCGATGTTGACGGCGGCGCGGACGCATCTCGACCGCGTGGTCCGCTATGCCAAGCGCACACGCAGTATCAGCGCCGCAACCATCGCCGCAGTCAACACACACTGGGCCCGGCACCGCGACGCCTGGGGCTATCCCCGCTGGACGGGCAAAGAGGGCGCGTGATGGATCTGGTCACCGGCGGCGCGGGATTCCTGGGCCGGCACGTGGTGCACGCCCTGCGCGGCGCGGGCCGGCCCGTGCGCATCCTCGACATCGCGGATCCGCGCGATCTGCCCGCGGACGTCGAGCGCCGCGTCGGCTCGGTCACCGACCCGGCCACGGTCCGGGACGCCATGGACGGCGTGCGCCGCGTCTTTCATCTGGCGGCGATCCCTGAACTCTGGGCGCGCAACAAGGGGGCCTTCGACCGCGTGAACCGGCTGGGCACGCAGATGGTTCTCGACGCGGCGCGCAGCACGCCCACCCTGGAGCGCTTCGTCCACACCTCCTCGGAGACGGTGCTGGTGCCGCAAGCAGGCCGGCCGGTGCCCGAGCATCTGGACGAAAGCCTGGATCTGACCCCGGACGAGGTCATCGGCGCCTACGCCCGCAGCAAGCGCGAGGCCGAGATGGCCGTGCTGGCGGCGGCGCGGGAAGGCTTTCCCGCCACGGTGGTGATCCCGACCATGCCGCTCGGACCCGGGGATGCCTCGCGCACGCCCCCCACCCGCATGGTCGCCGACATGCTCGCCGGGCGAACGCCGGCCGCGATCGATGCCATGATGAACGCCGTCGACGTGCGCGACGCCGCTCAGGGACACCTGCTGGCGGCTACCCACGGGCGCAGCGCGCGGCGCTACCTGCTGGCGGGCGAGAATATCACCATGCCCGCGTTCATGGACGCGTTGAGCCACGCCGCCGACACGCCCATGCCGAACCGCGTGATCCCCCTGTGGCTTGCGCGCACAGTCGCCACGGTGGACGAATTCGTGGCCGACCGCGTAACCGGTCGCGCACCGCGCGCACCGCGCGACGGCGTCCGGATCGCCTGCCGCCAGCGCCCCTTCGACGGCGTCCGCGCGCGGCGCGAACTCGACTTCCGTCCCCGGCCCCTGGCGGCCACCCTCGGGGATACCGTCGCCTGGTTGCACCAAGCGTAGTGCTTGGAAACAACCTGCACCAAATGCGCGAATTTTGAACAAAAGACTTGCATCCTGACGCGTAGATGCGGCATGGCGCGGTGCGGTATCAATCAGCGACGGAGATGCTGGCGATGACGGACACGCGTTTGCCGATCGCGCTGCTGATCCTGCGGATCACCGTGGCGATCTTCCTGCTGGTCTGGGTCGTGGAAAAATTCGTGGCACCGCAAAGCATGGTCGGCATCGGCGCCAAGTTCTACGGCCTGGATCTGACGCTTACGCACGCCTACGTCGTCGGCGTGATCCAGGCGGTTATGCTGGCGCTTTTCACAATCGGGGCGGTCCCGCTCGTCTCCTACGGCTTTTTCGTGGTGATCCACGCCGTGAGCATGGTGGCGAGTTACGACAACCTGCTGACCCCCTACGTCGGGCCCAACCACCTTTTCCATGCGGGCATCCCGGCGCTCGGGGCCCTCGTGGTGCTGCTGATGCTGCGCCGCCACGACACCCTGGCCAGCGTTACGGGTCTCCGGCGCGGCGGTCAGTACGGCCAGATGGCGTAACGGGTCTCAGCTGCGCTCGGCTGGGCGCGCCACCGGCTCGGGCACGCCCCGGCGCTCGCGCATCAGCCGGTCGACCGCCGGCCAGTCGATGGCAGCGTCGCGCTCGCGGGCCTTGGCGACGACGCGGCCGGGCAGATCGCCGATCACGGCGGGCTCGAAGCTGCCCGTTTCGGTGAGCTGGCTGGCCTGACGCTGACTGGGATGCACCTCCAGCAACAGCGTGCCGCCCACCCAGCCGAGCTTCGCCGGCTGGTCCACGACCTGGACGGGCGTGCCCACCTCGACGCGCTCGAAGAAGCCCGCGATATCCTCGGGATAAAGGCGCACGCAGCCGTGGCTGATGCGGCGGCCGATGCCCCAGGGCATATTCGTTCCGTGGAAGAGGTAGGTCGGCCAGCCAAGGTACAGGGCATAGTGGCCGAGCGGGTTGTTCTCGCCCGGCGGGACGGCCTTGGGCAGATCGGGCTGCTCTTCGCGGATGGAGTCCGGGGGGCGCCACACGGGATCGCGTTTTTTCTCAACGACTTCCGTGCGCCCAGTGGGGGTGGACCAGCCCTGGCGCCCAATGCCCACCGCATGCGAGACGCGCGCCACGCCGCCGCTGAAGTGGTACAGGCGCTGGTCGGCGAGGTTGAGAACGATGCCCTCGCGGTCCGCGTCCGGAAGCAGATGCGCCGTGGGCAGCGTCAGCTCCACCCCCGCGCCCGGCAGCCACGCGTCGACGCCGCGGTTGGCCGCGATCATCTCGGTATAACCCAGGCCGAAGCGCCGCGCGACATCCAGCAGGGTGTCCTCTTCGCGCGTCGTGTAGCTGCCGAGCGTACCGATGATCGGCGCATCGGCGGGCCACGCCGGCACCGTGCCGGCGAGCACAGCACGCGCCGCCCCGGGCAGCGCCACCGCCGCCGTGGCCGCGAGACCGCCCGTAAGCAGGTGGCGGCGCGGGGGTGTCGTGGCAGTCATCCGAGTGATCCGTTTGCCTGCGGTTCGGGTCGTCGTGCGCGCAGAAAAGACCGCCGCACGCCGGGAACATGCGCGCAAGCCGGCCTCCGCAGCAAGGGAAACGCGTCGGCGCCATCAAGGTCCGATCGAGGTGCTCCGTGTCGCGCGATGGCCACCGCCGCCCGCGGCCGAAGCGTCGATCCCGAGGTGTTCGCGAGACCGGGATGTGTTGCGGAGGTCGTGTCCGCATCCGGGGCAATATCGCGGCGCCGTTCGGTTGAAATCCGCCACGGTCGTCCGAGCCGCCGCGCTCATTATCTCTCCGACCGCAAGCGACTGTGACCGGACGGCCACCGCGCTTTCCATGCCTGCGAACGGCAGGATTGGTCCGCCTGCGCGTCTCCCCGGAAAGGCCGGCGAGGATCAGGCCGCGGGGTCCGCGCCGACCCGGCCGGTGATGGGCGCGTGGAGCGTGGCGTCGTGGGTGGGCATGTGGGCGGTGTTCCACGTTCGCGGGTGCGCGAACGCGGCCAGCGCGGACAGCGAGCACATCGCCTTGCGCGTCCCGGGCACGGCGGCTCGCTGGCGCCAGTCCGGCGCGGTGCGGATGCGCGGGCCGAGCGCGGCGTAGATGTGCGACGCCGCCAGGATCGCCAGCCGGGCGCGCGCCGGGATGAAGCTTACGCCCCGCTCCGCGCTGGCGTAGTAGCGATCCGCGTACGCCACCATGATGTCCAGGGCGCGGCGCACGCACCGGTCCGTATCGCCGCCGGGGGCCGCGATCTCCGCCGGCGGGAGCGCGCGTCCGAGCCAGGTCGCGGGGAGGTAGCGTCGTTCGCGCCCGGCGTCCTCACCCACGTCGCGCGCGATGTTGGTGAGCTGCATGGCGATCCCGAGATCGACCGCGAACGGCACGCCGCGCGGATCCCGCACGCCCAGGATCGGGCACATCATAACCCCGACGGTGCCCGCGACGCTGTGGCAGTACCGGATGAGGGCGTCGGCGTCGGGGATTCTCGCCCCGTCGAGGTCGTCGCGCACGGCCCGCACCAGGGTCCGCGCCGCCGCCAGCTCAATGCCGCGGCGGCGCGCCATGACGAGAAATCGCCCCGTGTCCGGGTCGGGCGGGCGCTCACCCGTCAGCCCGGCGAGCACGGCGTCGAGCGCGGGCCGCGCGACCTCGGGGGGGTGGCCGTCGCCCAGATCGTCGACGCGGCGGCAAAAGGTGTAGAGCGTTGCCGCGTCCCGCGCCGTTTCCGCGCGCATGAACCGGGCGGCCCAGTGGAACGAGCGCCCGTTCCAGCGGACCGTGTTGGTCGGCTCCAGCGGATCGGCGCGCGTGCTCATCTCGCCATGGCTCCGCCGCCTGGTGCTCGGGCAGCCGTCGCGTCGGCGCGAAATTCGCTGCCGGCAAAGTATAACCCAGCTCGCGCTACGCCGCGACTGCGAAAACCGGATCACGCCGTATGGGTGACCCGCGCATCACCGCGAGCCGTGCCGTCGCCCGCCGCTCATCACCGGCTCGGGACCAGCCAAACGCAGCCGAACGCGCTCGGTCCCATTTCCGGGAAAGCCGAAAACCACGTCGCGCGAAGCTTGTCCGAAAATTTGCACGGTGTGGGAAAATTGGCGGAGAGGGAGGGATTCGAACCCTCGAACCGGTATTACCCGGTTACTCCCTTAGCAGGGGAGCGCCTTCGACCGCTCGGCCACCTCTCCGCAAAGCGGCGAGATCCGCCGCGCTACGTTCGCCCGATGTAGGCGGCTGTGCGGCCGGCTGTCAATGCCGACAGCCGGGGTCAGCCCACCCGATCGAGCGCCTGCTCCAGATCCGCGATGAGATCGTCCGTGTGCTCAATCCCCACGGACAGCCGCACGAGATCGCCGGGAACGGGGCTGTCCGGGCCTTCCGTGCCGGCGCGGTGCTCGATCAGGCTTTCCACCCCGCCAAGCGAGGTCGCCGGTAGGAAGACCCCGCACGCGCCCGGCAGCCGCGCCGCCGCTTCACGCCCGCCGGCCAGCCGCAGCGAGAGCATGGCGCCGAAGCCGCGCGCCATCTGCCGTGCCGCCGTGGTGTGACCCGGATGGTTTTCCAGGCCGGGATAGAGTACCGCGTTCACCCGGGAGTCGGCGGCGAAATGGCGTGCGAGCGCCAGGGCCGTCGCGCTCGCTCGGTCCGCACGCAGGTAGAGCGTGCGCATCCCGCGCATCAGCAGCCACGCCTCGAACGGCCCGAGGATGGCGCCGCCGTGCGCGCGCGTGCCCCGCACACGCCGCCACAGCGCGTGTTCCGGCCGGGCCGTGACGAGCGCGCCCGCCACGACGTCGCTGTGCCCGTTGAGCATCTTCGTCGCCGAGTGGAAGACGACGTCGGCGCCGTGCTCGAATGGCCGCGTGTGAACCGGTGTGGGAACGGTGTTGTCGACGGCCAGTAACGCCCCCACGGCGTGGGCGGCCTCGGCCGCGGCGGCGATGTCCACGATTTCCCAGGTGGGGTTGGCGGGCGTCTCGACCCAAACCAGCCGCGTCCGACCGGGTTGGATGGCGGCGGCGATCGCGCCGGATTCGCCCGCATCGACGAAATCGAGACCGATTCCCCACTCGGCGCAGAAGCCCGAGAGCCAGCGCCGCAACCCCCAGTACATCACGTGTTGCGCCACGATGTGGTCGCCGGGCCGCAGCGCCTGAACCATCGCCGTGGCCGCCGCCATGCCGGAGGCGAAGAGCAGCGCATCCGAACCACCTTCCAGCTCGGCGAGCAGCTTTTCCGCCGGCTCCACGGCGGGGCTCTGGTCGCGGGCGTAGCTGCGCCCGTCCTGAGCGCCCTGGACGAAGGTGGTCGCCGGCTGCAGCGGCGGCACGACCGCCCCGTCGCCGGGGTCCGGCGGCGCCGCCGCGTGGGCGGTGCGCGTCTCCGGATGCGGGTCGGATGCACTCACGGCGGATTCAGGACCCCTTGCCCGGTTTGTTCCCGAAGAGGATTTCGTGGGCCTTCTCGTCGAAGCCCTCCTTGCGGTGGTCCGCCAGCACCTGAAGACCGCGCTGCACGGCCGGGCGCTCGCTGATGGCGTCGAACCAGCGCCGGAGGTTCGGGAAGTCGTCCAGGTCCACGCCCTGCTTGTCCGCGCTGCGCGTCCACGGGAAGGCCGCCATGTCGGCCACGGTGTAGTGCTCGCCGGCGAGGTAGGGCGTTTCCCCGAGGCGGCGGTCCATCACACCGTACAGGCGCGCGGTTTCGTTGGTGTAGCGCTCGTAGGCGTACTGGATGCGCTCCGGGGCGTACTGGCGAAAGTGGTGCGCCTGCCCGGCCATGGGCCCGAGGCCGCCCATTTGCCACATCAGCCACTGCATCGTGCGGTAACGCCCCGGCTGGTCGGCCGGGAGGAAGTAGCCGGATTTCTCCGCCAAGTAGAACAGGATCGCGCCGGACTCGAAGAGCGGCAATGGGTGCGCGTCCGGCCCGTCGCGGTCCACGATCGCCGGGATCTTGTTGTTCGGCGAGACCTGGAGGAAGTGCTCGCCGAACTGCTCGCCTTGCCCGATGTCCACGGGATGGGCCTCGTAGGCGAGCCCCGTTTCCTCCAGCATGATATGGACCTTGTGCCCGTTCGGTGTGGGCCAGGAATAAAGCTCGATCATGGCGATCCTCGTGCGGCTTGCGGGCTGGGGCGGCGCTGCGATCGGGCTGGTGCCGGCTCGCCGCGCCCAGGGTTGTGACGAACTGTCCTCGGCGGACGCAACGGCGCATCGGCATGCGTCCCTCGACGTCCGCGACCGAAGGCGCTGGTTCCGTAGACGCACGGCGCCGCAGGCGCGCGGCTCGGATTAAAATAATTCCAGATCTTGCGCCAGGATAGCCGCGCCCCTCCGGCCAGAGCCGGGCGGCGCAGGCCGGGTCAATGAAGCGCGCGGCGCTCGACCAGCTGGGTGATCAGGCGATTCACTTGGTTAGCCGGCTGGCCGGGATGGTGGTAACAGTAGACGCGGGCTGCCACGAGGTGCGCGTCGGTGTGCGACGCGCCCTTCTCCATCATCTCGCGGTAGCACCGCACCACGGCGTCCCGGCACTTGCAGGGAATGTTCGGATCGAGCGACTCGCACGCCAGCGGGCCGGTGTCGGTGCCCGAGTCCTGCTCGCGGTCCGGCTCAGGTATCGCTTTCGTCGTCCTGATTCTTGTGACCATATAGTTCTACCCTGCGATCGACCAAATCGAAACCAAGATCGTTTGCGATCTGGCGCAGACGGGCATCGAGATCCTCGTCCTTGAACTCGACCACCTCGCCGGTGTTGACGTCGATGAAGTGGTAGTGCTGCTCCAGATTGGCCTCGAAGCGCGCGTGGTTCTCATTGAAGTCGTGCTTCTTGACCAAGTTCATCTGGCCCAGAAGATTCAGGGTCCGATAGACGGTCGCGATCGAGATGCTGGCATCCCGTTCCTTGGAGCGCATGTAGAGCGTCTCCACGGAAGGGTGATCGTCCGCCCGTTCCAGCACTTCGAGGATCGCACGCCGCTGGCCCGTCATCTTCAGGCCGGCGTCGATGCACTTCTGTTCCAGCTCGGTCATGCCAAGCACCTCACTGGGCCCAGCCAGATTCCGGCTGGAACCTGACCGTGGCACTCACCTTTTAGCCCATCCGTCGGGCGTCGATCAAGCGTCAATGTTCGACAGTTACACACTGCTCACTCTTTATAAAGATTCAAAATGCCGCTGATGACACCACCGTATGTGGGTTTTTTCACCTGAGCTGTCGACACCGGCCGGATCGCCGCGACCCCGGCCGGGGGCCGGCCGCTTCCCGGGCCGAGCCGCGAACCGGCATCAGGCCCCCAGCTTCTTCTGCAGAATCTCGTTGACCACCTTGGGGTTGGCCTTGCCGCCGGTGGCCTTCATGACCTGCCCGGTGAACCAGCCCATGACCTTCTTGTTGCCTTCCTGCACCTGGGCGACCTGCGTGGGATTCTCCTCGACCAGCCGGTCGACGATGGCCTCCAGCTCACTGGTGTCGGTAATCTGCTTGAGGCCCTGTTCCTCGACGATCGTGGAGGGCGCCTTGCCCGTCTCCCACATCTGCTCGAAGACATCCTTGGCGATGCGCCCCGAGATCGTCTCGTCCTGCATAAGGTCGATCAATTCGCCCAGCATCGCCGAATCGATCGGGGACTCGTCCAGCTCCAGGCCGGCCTTGTTGAGCGCGCCGAAGAGTTCCGTCGTCACCCAGTTGGACGCCACCTTGGGGTCGCGGCCGGCGGCGACGCGCTCGTAGAAGTCGGCCGTCTCGCGCTCGGTGACCAGTACCCCCGCATCGTAGGCGCTGAGTCCGTACTGCTCGATGAAGCGCTGCTTCTTCTCGTCCGGAAGCTCGGGCAGCGACTGCTTGATGCGCTCCACCCAGTCCGGCTCGACCACGAGCGGCAGCAGGTCCGGGTCCGGGAAGTAGCGGTAGTCGTGCGCATGCTCCTTGGAGCGCAGCGAGCGCGTCTCGCCCTTGAAGGAGTCGTAGAGCCGCGTCTCCAGCTCGACCGCGCCACCACTCTCCAGCACCTCGATCTGGCGCATCGCCTCGACTTCGATGGCCTGCATGATGAAGCGCACGCTGTTGACGTTCTTCACCTCGCAGCGCGTGCCCGGCACTTCGCCCGCCCGGCGCACCGAGAGGTTGATGTCGCAGCGCATCGAGCCCTCGGCCATGTTGCCGTCGCACGTGCCCAGATAGCGCAGGATGGACTGCAGCTTGCGGATGTAGGCGCCGGCCTGCTCGGGGCTGCGGATGTCGGGCCGGGAGACGATCTCCATGAGCGCCACGCCGGAGCGGTTGAGGTCGATGTAGGTCGTGCCCGGCTCCTGGTCGTGCATCGACTTGCCGGCGTCCTGCTCCATGTGCAGGCGCTCGATGCCCACCGGCACGACCTCGCCGTCCGGCATGTCGAGGTAGACCGTGCCCTCGCCCACCACGGGGGTGTTGTATTGCGAGATCTGATAGCCCTGCGGCAGGTCCGGGTAGAAGTAGTTCTTGCGCTCGAAGGTGGAAACGCGGTTGATCTCCGCGCGCAGGCCCAGGCCGGTCTTGACCGCCTGCTCCACGCAGAAGCTGTTGATGACCGGCAGCATGCCGGGCATCCCCGCGTCCACCGGGGAGACCTGCGAGTTGGGCTCGGCGCCGAAGGCCGTGCTGGCGGGGGAGAAGAGCTTGGCGTTGGAGATCACCTGCGCGTGGACCTCCAGGCCCACGACGATCTCCCACTGCCCGGTTTCGCCCGCGATGCGGTAATTCGCCATGATGGTCAGCTCCCCGCCACGAAGCTGGGCGCGTGCCGGAAATCGGCGGCCGTTTCGAGCACCTGCCCGGCCTTGAGCACGGTTTCCTCGTCGAACGCGCGGCCGATGAGCTGCAGGCCCAGCGGCAGGCCGTCGTCGCTCAACCCCGCCGGCACGTTCAGGCCCGGCAGCCCGGCCAGGCTCGCCGGCACGGTGAAGACATCGTTGAGATACATCGCGATGGGGTCGTCCACCAGATCACCCACCGGGAAAGCGGGCGACGGCGCCGTGGGCGCCAGGATGACGTCGACCTCGCGGTAGGCCTCGCGGAAGTCCTGCGCGATCAGCGAGCGCACCTTGCGCGCCTTGTTGTAGTAGGCGTCGTAGTAGCCCGCCGAGAGCACGTAGGTGCCGATGAGGATGCGGCGCTTGACCTCCTCGCCGAAGCCCTCTGCGCGCGTGCGCTCGTACATCTCCGTCAGCGACTTGGCGTCCTCGGCGCGGTGGCCGTAGCGCACGCCGTCGTAGCGCGCCAGGTTCGCCGAGGCCTCGGCCGGGGCGATGATGTAGTAGGCCGGCAGGGCGTAGCGCGTGCGCGGCAGCGAGATCTCCACCGGCTCGGCGCCGGCCTGGCGCAACCAGTCCATGCCCTGCTGCCACAGGCGCTCGATCTCGCCGGGCATGCCGTCGACGCGGTACTCGCGCGGGATGCCGACCTTGAGGCCGCGGATGTCGCCGGTGAGCGCCGCCTCGAAGTCCGGCACGGGCGCGTCCACGCTGGTACTGTCGTAGGGGTCGTGGCCCGCCATGGCGCCCAGCATGAGCGCGGCGTCGCGCACCGAGCGCGTCATCGGCCCCGCCTGGTCCAGCGACGAGGCGAAAGCGACAATGCCCAGGCGCGAGCAGCGGCCGTAGGTGGGCTTCATCCCGACGGTGCCAGTAAAGGACGCGGGCTGGCGGATGGAGCCGCCGGTGTCCGTGCCGGTCGCGGCCAGCGCGGCGCGCGCGGCCACGGCGCTGGCGGAACCGCCGGAGGAGCCCCCCGGCACCAGCGGGCGGTTGTCGCCCTCGCGCGCCCAGGGGTTCTTCGCCGAACCGTAATAGGTGTTCTCGTTGGACGAGCCCATGGCGAACTCGTCCATGTTGGTCTTGCCCAGCAGCACGGCCCCGGCGTCCCAGAGGTTGCGCGTGACCGTGGACTCGTAGGGCGGCGTGAAGCCGTCGAGGATGTGCGAGGCCGCCGTGGTGAGCACCTCGCGCGTGGAAAACAGATCCTTGATGGCGATGGGCAGCCCGTCCAGCGGGCGCGCCCCGCCCTTGGCGCGGCGCTCGTCGGAGGCCGTCGCCATCTCGCGCGCGAGATCCGGCGTTTCCGTGATGAAGGCATTGAGCTCGCGGGCGCTTTCGACGGCGGCGACGTGCGCGTCCGTCAGCTCGCGCGCGGAGACCTCGCCCTGGTTCAGGAGGTCGCGCGCGTCCGCGAGCGTAAGATCGGTCAGCTCGGCCATGTTCGGATCAGTCCACCACCTTGGGCACGACGAAGTAGCCGTGGCGGGTTTCGGGCGCGTTTTTGAGGATGTCCGCCTGGCGGTCGCCGTCGGCGACGACGTCGTCGCGCATCTTCAGCGCCATCTCGGCCACGGAGGTCATGGGCTCCACGCCCTCGGTGTCCAGCTCGTTGAGCTGTTCGACCCAGTGGATGATGTTGCCCATCTCCTCGGCCAGGGCGCGCTTTTGCTCGGGCTCCAGGCGGATGCGCGCAAGCTGCGCGATCTGCGCGACGGTTTGCTCATCGACCGCCATGCGGGCGTCCCTCTCTCGGGTGGTCGCGGGGCTCGCGGATGTTCACGGGAAAGGCACCCGCCGGGCGGTCGCGCCCGCCGGGTGCGCGGACGGTAGCAGGGGGTCACCGGCCGGACAAGCGGCCCGCTGGTCAGACGATCCCGCGGCGGCGGGCGGCCTCGGCCATGCGCGGCGTAGCGTTGGCGTCGCCCATCGATTAGCGTCCGCGCCATGCCCGTGATCGCCTTCGACGAGCTGCTCCAGCACATCCCCGCCCGCGCCCGTGTGCTCGGCCTGGACCTGGGCGAGAAGACCATCGGCGTCGCCATCTCCGACCGCGACCGCCGCGTGGCTTCGCCGGTGGAGACCATCAAGCGCACGAAGTTCACCCAAGACGCCGAGCGCCTGGCCGCCATCTGCGCCGAGCGCGAGGTCAGGGCGCTGATCCTCGGCCTGCCCGTGAACATGCAGGGCGAGGAAGGCCGGCGTTGCCAGGCCACGCGCCAGTTCGCCCGCAACCTCGTGAACAAGGCGGGCGTCACGCTGCCCATCGCGTTCTGGGACGAGCGCCTGTCCACCCAAGCGGTCGAGCGCGTGCTTATCGGCGACGCGGACATGAACCGGCGGGACCGCGCCAAGGTCGTGGACCAGATGGCCGCCGCCTACATCCTTCAGGGGGCGTTGGATCGGCTGACCGACCCATCGGAGCGCGACTAGCCATCCCGGCGGATTGCCGCCTGACGCCGGCTAATCCGCCCTACACATCTCGCTTCCGTGCGTTAGCCTCCGCCCATCATGCTGACGATCTTCGGGGCGATCCTGCCCGTCTTCCTGCTGATCCTCGTGGGCGCGGGGCTGCGCCGCCTGGGCTTTCCGGGCGAGGCGGCGTGGGGGCCGCTGTCGCGGCTGGCCTACTACGTGCTCTTCCCGGCGCTGATCCTGGAAACGCTCGGCGGGGCGGAGCTGGGCGCGCTGCGTGTGGGGCCCATGGCCGCGGCCATCGTGGCGACGCTCGTGGCCGTCATGGCGGTGCTCCTGGCGCTGCGGCCGTGGCTGGCCGACACGGACCCAGCGTTTTCCAGTGTCGTCCAGGGCTCGACGCGGGTGAACGGCTACATCTGCCTCGCGCTCGTGGAAAACATCTGGGGCAACGCGGGGCTGACGGTGGCCGCGATCGCCATGGCCGCCATCGTGCCCACGGTGAACGTGCTGGCGGTGTCCACGCTCGCGCGCTTCGGCCACGGCGGCGACCCGCGCGTGCGGGCGGTCGTGCGAACGCTGGCGCGCAACCCCCTGATCTGGGCGGCCATCATCGGGATCGCGCTCAACGCGACGGGCATCGGCCTGCCGCCGGTGATCGGGCCGATGGCGGAGATGCTGAGCCGCGCCGCCCTGCCCCTCGGGCTGCTGATCGTGGGCGCGGCGCTGGACTTCACGGCCGTGCGCGTCGACGCGGCGACGATCGCGCGAAGCGCGGCGCTCAAGCTCCTGATGGCGCCGGCCGTTGCCGCGGTCTTCCTGTGGCTCTTCGGGGTCGAGGGGATCACGGCCGGGGTGGCGCTGCTCTTCATGGCGGCCCCGACGGCCACGGCCTCCTACGTCCTGGCGCGCGAACTGGGCGGCGACGCGCGCCTCATGGCCGGGCTGGTGACGGCGCAGACGCTGGCGTCGCTGGTGACGCTGCCGGTTATCCTCGTGTTCGTGCAGTAATCCGCGACGCGGATGCGCTGTGCTAGGCTGCATCACCCACGGAACGGAGGCGCCATGACGGGACCGCTGGCCGGCATCCGCGTGCTGGATCTCTCGCGCGTGCTCGCGGGGCCGAGCGCGACGCAGCTTCTGGGCGACCTGGGCGCGGAGGTCATCAAGATCGAACACCCCGAGCGCGGCGACGACACGCGCGGCTGGGGCCCGCCCTACGTCGAGACGGCGGACGACACGCCCAGCGACCTGAGCGCCTACTTCTGCGCGGCCAACCGCAACAAGCGGTCCGTGGCGCTGGACATCGCCCAGCCCGAGGGCCAGCGCCTCGCGCGCGAGCTGGCGGCGGTGAGCGACGTCGTGGTGGAGAACTTCAAGGTCGGCGGGCTGGCGAAGTTCGGCCTCGCCCACGACGACCTGAAGGATTCCCTGCCCGCGCTGATCTACTGCTCCATCACGGGCTTCGGGCAGACGGGGCCGTACCGCCACGCCGCCGGCTACGACTACACCGTCCAGGGCATGGGCGGGATCATGAGCCTTACCGGCGAGCCCGGAGGCGAGCCCATGAAGGTGGGCGTCGCCATCGCGGACCTGATGTGCGGGATGTACGCCGCCACCGCCATCCTGGCGGCGCTGCGCCACCGCGACGCCACGGGCGAAGGCCAGCACATCGACCTGGGCTTGCTGGACACCCAGGTGGCGTGGCTCGCCAACCAGGGGCTCAACTACCTGACGACCGGCACGCCGCCACCCCGCCACGGCAACGAGCACCCCAACATCGTCCCCTACAAGGCGATGCCGTGCCGCGACGGCCACCTGATCGTGGCGGCGGGCAACGACCAGCAGTTCCGGCGCCTGTGCGCGGTGCTGGGTCACGACGAGTTGGCGGACGATTCGCGCTTCGCCACCAACCGGGCGCGCGTGGACAACCGGGCCGAGCTGTACCCCGTCCTCGAAGCCGCCATGCGCGAGCACGACATCGACACCTGGACGGATGCGCTCACCCGGCACGGCGTGCCGTGCGGGCCCGTGAACACCCTCGACCGCGTCTTCGCCGACCCGCAGGTCCAGCACCGCGGCATGCGGCACACGATGGCCGCGCCGGAAACCGAAACCGGTCAGCTCGACCTGCTGGCCAACCCCATCGGCTTCTCCGCCACCCCCGTCAGCTACCGCCAGCCGCCGCCCCGGCTGGGCGAGCACACCGAGGCGGTGCTGCGGGACGCGCTGGGGTTGGACGAGCGCGCGCTGCACCGCCTGAGGTCGGACGGTGTGATCCGTGGCTGAGCCCGTGCGCCCAGAGCGCTTGCCACCCCACCCTCGGCTTGGCACGGTCCGCCGCTGATGAGCGCGACCCCCGCCCCCACCGACCCGCTCGCTTCCCTGCGCGACCTCCTCGCGATCGCGGGCATGGCGCCCGAGCAGGCCATCGCGCTGCTGGACAAGGCCGACGGCTACGTCGAGCACAGCCGCGCCGCCGACAAGAAGACCGACCGCCTGGCCGGGCGCACCGTGGTCAACCTCTTCTTCGAGAGTTCCACGCGCACGCGAACCTCGTTCGAGCTGGCCGCCCAGCGCCTGGGCGCCGACGTCATCAACATGGAAGTCGCCTGGTCGTCGATCAAAAAGGGCGAGACCCTGATCGACACGGCGATGACGCTGAACGCCATGCACCCGGACGCGCTGGTGGTGCGCGCGCCGGACTCGGGCGCGGTCAAGCTGCTCGCCGACAAGGTCAACTGCGCCGTGCTCAACGGCGGCGACGGGGCGCACGAGCACCCCACGCAGGCGCTGCTGGACGCGCTCACCATCCGCCGCCGCAAGGGCGAGCTGCGCGGCCTGCGCGTCGCCATCTGCGGCGACATCGCGCATTCGCGCGTGGCGCGGTCCAACATCCACCTGCTCAACATCCTGGGCGCCGAGGTGCGCGTCATCGCGCCGCCGACGCTGCTGCCGCCCGGCATCGAGACTCTGGGCGTCGAGGCCTTCACCGACATGCGGGCGGGGCTGCAGGGCTGCGACATCGTGATGATGCTGCGCCTGCAGATGGAGCGCATGCAGGGGCACTACGTCCCCTCCATCCGCGAGTACTTCCGCTTCTACGGCCTGGACCACGCCAAGCTCGCCAGCGCCAAGCCGGACGCCCTCATCATGCATCCGGGGCCGATGAACCGAGGCGTGGAGATCGACACCGTGGTCGCCGACGACATCGACCGCTCCGTCATCCGCGAGCAGGTGGAGATGGGCGTGGCCGTGCGCATGGCGGTGCTGGAGGTGCTGGCCGGGCGTGCGCCGGAGGCGCCGGCATGAGCGTGGACGTCGAGCCCGGCACGGTCGCCTACACCAACGCGCGCGTCCTCGACCCGGCGCGCGGGCTGGATGCATACGGCGGTGTGCTCACGCGCGGCGGCACGATCGTGGACGCCGGCGCGAACCTCTTCGCCGGCGGCGTGCCCGATGACGCGACCGTGGTGGACTGCGGCGGCGCCTGCATCGCCCCCGGCTTCGTGGACATGCAGGCGCTCCTGGGCGAGCCCGGCCACGAGCACAAGGAAACCATCCACAGCGCCGGGGTGGCGGCCGCTTCCGCCGGCATCACCTCGATCGCCTGCCTGCCCAACACCGACCCCGTGATCGACGACGAGGCGGGCCTGGAATTCGTCGCCCGCCGGGCGCGCGAGACCAAGCTGGTGAAGGTGTACGCCCACGGCGCCGTCACGCGTGGCTGCGCCGGCGGCGAGATGACGGAGATCGGCCTGCTTTCGGCCGCCGGGGCGGTGGGCTTCACCGAGGGCGTGACGCAGGTGCGCGACGCCGGGCTGTTGCGCCGCGCGCTGAGCTACGCCACGGCCTTCGGCGCCGTGATCTGCCAGCGCCCTGAGGAACCGGCCATCGCCTCGGGCTCGATGAACAGCGGCGCCCTGGCCACCCGCCTGGGGCTCAAGGGGCGCTCGCGCCACGCCGAGCTGATGATGATCGAGCGCGACCTGCGGCTCGCGGAGATGACCGGCGGGCGCCTGCACATCGGCCCCGTGACCGCCGGCGAGAGCGTGGAGCTGATCCGCCGCGCCAAGGCGCGCCGGCTGCGCGTGACAGCGGCCACGGCGCCGCCCTACCTGGTGCTGACCGAGGACGCCGTGGGCGACTACCGCACCTTCGCCAAGGTGTCGCCGCCGCTGCGAACCGAGGCCGACCGCCGGGCGGTCGCGGCCGGGGTCGCGGACGGCACGATCGACGCCGTGGCCTCTGATCACAACCCGCAGGACCAGGACTCCAAGCGCCTGCCGTTCGAGGCGGCGGACGAGGGCATCGCGGGGCTGGAGACGCTGTTCGCGCTCACGCTGGGGCTCGTGCACGACGGCACGGGCGGGCTGCTGGACGTGCTGCACCGCCTGACCGCGGGGCCGGCGGACATCCTCGGGCTCGACGCGGGGCGGCTGACGCCCGGCGCGCCGGCGGACCTGACGGTCTTCGACCCGGACGCGCCCTGGGTGATCGACCCCGACTCCTTCATCGGCAAGTGCAAGAACGCGCCCTTCGAAAACCATACCGTGCGCGGGACGGTGCTGCGCACCGTGGTGGACGGGCGCCCCATCCACACCGCCGCCGCGCGCGACGCCGCCTGACACGCCGGAGCCGGGATGCCCGAGCCGACCCCGTTCCTCGCCGTCGCGTTCGTGCTGGGCTACCTGCTCGGCTCGGTGCCGTTCGGGCTGGTGCTCACCGTCCTCGCCGGCAAGGGCGATCTGCGCAAGCTCGGCTCCGGCAACATCGGCGCCACCAACGTCCTGCGCGCGGCCGGGAAGCCGGTGGCGGCACTGACGGTGGTGCTGGACGCGGGCAAGGGCGCCGCCGCCGTGGCCCTTGCCCTGCAGTGGGGCCCGGACACCGCGCTCATGGCCGCTTACGGCTCGGTGCTGGGCCACCTCTTCCCGGTGTGGCTGCGGTTTTCCGGCGGCAAGGGCGTGGCGACGACGCTGGGCGTGCATCTGGTCATGGCGTGGCCCGTGGGCGTGGCGTGCTGCGCCGCGTGGCTGCTGGTCGCGGGGATGACGCGCTATTCCTCGCTGGCCGCGCTGGTCGCCCTGGCGCTGGGGCCGGCATTCGCATGGTGGCTGACGGACGAGCCACAGCTCATCGAGTACACCCTCGTCATCGCGGTCATCGTGTGGGCGCGCCACGCCGGCAACATCCGGCGGCTGCTCACGGGCACCGAGCCGAAAATCGGGCGTGGCAAGCAGACCCACACAGGGTGACCAAGCCCGCCCCAGGTGACCAAGCCCGCCCCAGGTGACCAAGCCCGCCCCTACGGATTGACGCCCGGCCCGCACTGCCTACTATCGCGTGCATGCCGCTTCGTCCGCCCGCCGACCGCGAGGAGCTGCGTGCCTGGCTGCGCCTCATCCGCAGCGAGAACGTCGGCCCCGTTACCTTTCGCGAACTCGTTACCCGCTTCGGCGACGCCCAGCGCGCCCTGGACGCCCTGCCCGAGCTGGCCAGGCGCGGCGGCAGCAAGCGATCCATCAAGGTGTGCTCCAAGGCCGCCGCCGAGCGCGAGCTGGCAGCACTGCACGAGCTGGGCGCGCACGTCCTGCCGCTGGGCGGGCCGGACTACCCAGCGAGCCTGGCGAGCGTGCCGGACGCGCCGCCACTGCTTTTCGCGCGCGGCCACACCCAGCTTCTGGAGCGCCCGGCCGTGGCGATCGTGGGCGCGCGCAACGCCTCCGCCAACGGCCGCAAGCTGGCGCGCGAGATCGCAGCGGAGCTGGCGCGCCAGGGCCTGCTGGTAGTTTCCGGCATGGCACGGGGCATCGACGGCGCCGCGCACACCGGCAGCCTCGCCGGAGGCACGGCGGCCGTGCTCGCGGGCGGGCTGGACGTTGTCTACCCGGCCGAACACGACGAACTCTACGGCGAGATCGGCGAACGCGGCCTGCTGCTGGCGGAGAACGTGCCGGGCACGCAGCCTCAGCACCGCCACTTTCCGCGCCGCAACCGCCTGATCTCCGGCATCGCCCTGGGCACCCTCATCGTCGAGGCCTCGCCCAAGTCCGGCTCGCTCATCACCGCCCGCTTCGCCGGCGAACAGGGCCGCGAGGTCATGGCCGTGCCCGGCAGCCCGGCGGACGGCCGCGCGCGCGGCTGCAACCGCCTCATCAAGCAGGGCGCGGTGCTGGTGGAAACCGCGCGCGACGTGCTGGACGCCCTGGCCGACGAGCTGCGCCGCGAGCCCGAGGAGCCCGTCCCCATGACCTACGCCACGGGCAGCGCGCTGCCCGACGCGCTCGACACCGATGAGCTCGAGTCCGCCCGGGCCGCCGTCCTGGAGCTGCTGGGCGCCACGCCGGTCGCGGTTGACGACCTTATCCGGGAGTGCCAATTGTCGCCGCCAGTCGTGGCGACCGCGATCCTTGAACTGGAGCTTGCCGGGCGGTGTCAGCGGCACCCCGGCAACCGCGTCGCCCTTTCTCAGGAGGACGCAGCCCGGACGCCGTGATCCGCCCCGGGTCGTGCGGGGTGAGCGAGTTGGAACGCGCATGAACGTCGTCGTTGTCGAATCCCCCGCCAAGGCCAAGACGATCAACAAATACCTGGGCGATGCCTACACCGTCCTCGCCTCCTACGGCCACGTCCGCGACCTGCCGTCCAAGGACGGCTCCGTCCGGCCGGACGAGGACTTCGCCATGGAATGGGAGGTCGACAGCAAGGCCGACAAGCGCATCAAGGAGATCGCGCAGGCGGTCAAGCAGGCCGACGCCCTCTACCTGGCGACGGACCCCGACCGCGAGGGCGAGGCGATCTCCTGGCACATCCTGGAGGAGCTGCGCCGCCGCCGCGCGCTCAAGGGCGTGGACGTCAAGCGCGTCGCCTTCAACGCCATCACCAAGGACGCCGTCCAGGGCGCCTTCCGCGAGCCGCGCGAGCTCAACCAGGAACTGATCGACGCCTACCTGGCGCGGCGCGCGCTGGACTACCTCGTCGGCTTTTCGCTGTCCCCCGTGCTCTGGCGCAAGCTGCCGGGCAGCAAGTCCGCCGGCCGCGTGCAGTCGGTGGCCCTGCGCCTGATCTGCGAGCGCGAAGCCGAGATCGAGGCGTTCAAGCCGCAGGAGTACTGGTCGATCACGGCCAGCCTGCGCAACACGGCCGAGGAGCCGTTCACGGCGCGACTCGCGCACCTGGACGGCGAGAAGCTGGGCAAGTTCGCCCTGCCCGACGAGACGACGGCGATGCGCGCCAAGGAACGCCTGGAGGCCGCGGGCAGCTTCACCGTGGCCAGCGTCGAGCGCAAGCAGACGCGCCGCAACCCGCAGGCGCCCTTCGCCACCTCCACGCTGCAGCAGGAAGCTTCGCGCAAGCTGGGCTTCAGCGCCACGCGCACGATGCGCGTCGCCCAGCGCCTCTACGAGGGCGTGGACATCGGCGGCACCACCGTCGGGCTCATCACCTACATGCGCACGGACGGCGTGCAGATGGCGCAGGAGGCGCTGGACTCAGCGCGCGAGCTGATCGGCGCGCGCTTCGGCGGCGCCTACCTGCCGGACACGGCGCGCCAGTACGCCACCAAGGCCAAGAACGCCCAGGAGGCCCACGAGGCCATCCGGCCCACGGACCTCTTCCGCACGCCCGAGGACATCGGCGGCTCCCTGGACGACGAGGGGCGCAAGCTCTACGAGCTGATCTGGACGCGCACGCTCGCCAGCCAGATGACCAGCGCGCTGTTCAACCAGGTCACCGCCGACATCCGTGCGGACGACGGCTTCGCCCACCTGCGCGCGACCGGCCAGACCCTGGCGTTCGACGGCTTCCTGCGGCTCTACCGCGAGGGCCGCGACGACGACAGCGAAAGCGAGGAAACCAAGCGCCTGCCCGAGCTGGCGGAGGGCGAGCGCGTCGCGCGCGAAGCGATCACGCCCGAGCAGCACTGGACGCAGCCGCCGCCGCGCTACACCGAGGCGACGCTGGTGCGCAAGCTGGAGGAGCTGGGCATCGGCCGGCCCTCCACTTACGCGCAGATCCTCCAGGTGCTGCAGGACCGCGACTACGTGCGCCTGGAGAAGAAGCGCTTCGTTCCCGAGGATCGCGGACGCTTGGTAACGGCCTTCCTGACCAGCTTTTTCGACCGCTACGTGGAGTACGACTTCACCGCCAAGCTGGAGGATCAGCTCGACGAAATCTCCGGCGGGCGCGCGGACTGGAAGCAGGTGCTGCGCGACTTCTGGGAGCAGTTCCACCAGGAGGTGGAGCGCACCAAGGGCCTGCGCATGGCCGATGTGGTCGAGGCGCTGGACGCCGACCTGGGGCCGCATTTCTTCCAGCCCGATCCCGAGAACCCGGAGGCGGAGCCGCGCGAATGCCCGCGCTGCGGCGGCCGGCTGGGGCTCAAGATCGGCAAGATGGGCGGCTTCATCGGCTGCAACCAGTACCCAGACTGCACCTACACCCGCCCACTCACCGCCACGCAGGCCGGCGAGGCCGCCGCGGGCGCCGACACCGGCCCGCGCGAACTGGGCAAGCACCCGGAAAGCGGCGACGCGGTCACGCTGCGCACCGGCCCCTACGGCATCTACATCCAGGAGGGCGAGGCCCAGAACGGCCAGAAGCCGCGCCGCGTCTCGCTGCCCAAGGGGTACGACCCGGCTTCGCTGGATCTGCGCACGGCCGTCGAGCTGCTGCGCCTGCCGCGAACGATCACGCAGCACCCCGAGGACGGCGAGGATGTCGTCGCCGGCATCGGGCGCTACGGGCCCTATGTGCGCCACAACCGCACCTACGTCTCGCTCAGCGCGGACGACGACGTGCTGACGATCGGCGAGAACCGCGCCCTGGCGCTGCTGGCCGAAGGCAACAAGAAGGGCAAGCGCCCGAGCAACCAGACCGTGCTGGGCGAGCACCCGGCGGACGGCAAGCAGATCACCGCGGGCTCGGGCCGCTACGGCCCCTACGTGAAACACGGCCGCACCTTCGCCTCCCTTCCCGAGGGCGAGAGCCTGGAGACGATCACGCTCGACAAGGCGGTGGAGCTGGTGAACGCCCAGGCGGATAAGAAGGGAAGCAAGAGCGGCGGCGGCAAGAAGGCCGGCGGATCGGCGAAAAGCGGCACCGGGGCGTCCGGCGGCGGCAAGCAGGGCAAGAGCAAGCAGGCTGCGTCGGCCAAGTCGGGCGGCGGCACGAAAACCGGTGCCGGGACGGCCGCCGGCGATGACTCACCACAAGGCTGACCCATCATGGCCAAGCCCAAGGGCAAACCCGCGGGCGAGCTTCCCTCGCGCGAACAGCTTCTCCAGTACGTCACCGAGGCCGGCGCGCCCGTCAAAAAGCGCGAGATCGCCGAGCACTTCCGTCTCAAGGGCGCGCAGCGGGAAACCCTGAAGGACCTGCTGGCGGACCTGGAGGAGGCGGGCGAGATCGAGCGCGGCGAGAAGCGCACGTATCGCCCCGTGGGCGCTCTACCCGAAGTCATGGTGCTGGAACTCTCGGGCCGCGATCCCGACGGCGAGTTGCTGGCCGAGCCCGTCAACTGGGACTCGGACCGCGAACCGCCGACCATCTATCTCTCGCCCGACCGTCAGGGCGAGCCCACGATCCAGCCGGGCGTGCGCGTGCTGGCGCGCATGAAGCGCGAGAGCCCCGGGGTCTACGTCGCGGTGCTCATCCGTGTGCTGGCCGGCGCGCCGAAAAAGGTGCTGGGCGTCTACGAGAAGGCGGACAAGCAGGGCCGCCTGCGCCCCACGGACAAGCGCGTGAAGCAGGAGTACATTCTGCGCGACAGCGACGCGGGCGGCGCCGAGCCCGGCGAGTTCCTGCTGTGCGAGGTCAAGCCGCACCATCGCCGGGCGCCACTGCGCGAGGTGCGCGTCGTCGAGCGCCTGGGCGACGCCAGCTCGCCCAAGGCGATCAGCCTGATCGCCATCCACGAGAACGACATCCCGGTGGACTTCCCCGAGGAAGCCATCGCGGAAGCGGAATCCGCCGCGCCGGTGACGGCCGAGGGCCGCGAGGATCTGCGCGACATCCCGCTGGTGACGATCGACGGGCCGGACGCCAAGGACTTCGACGACGCGGTCCGCGCCGTTCCGGACGCGAGCGCCGATAATCCCGGCGGATACCGCATCATGATCGCCATCGCGGACGTCGCGCAGTACGTCCGCCCGGGCAGTGCCCTGGACAAAACCGCGTGGCACCGCGGCAATTCCGTCTACTTCCCCGATCGCGTCGTGCCCATGCTGCCCAAGGGGCTGTCCAACGGCTGGTGCTCGCTGCGCCCGGGGGAGGACCGCGGCTGCTTGGCCACGGAAATCCGCATAACCCGCGACGGCAAGGCGTTGGACCACCGCTTCACGCGCGGCGTCATGCGCTCGGCGGCGCGGCTGACCTACGAGCAGGTGCAGGCCGCGCACGACGGCACGCCGGACGAGACGACGGGGCCGCTGCTGGACGACGTGATCGAGCCGCTTTACGGCGCGCTCGACGCCCTGCTGCGCGCCCGGGGCGAGCGCGGCACGCTCGACATCGATGTGGCGGAAAAGCAGGTCGTGGTGAACGAGGGCGGCGAGGTCACGGCCATCGAGCCGCGCGCGCGGCTGGATGCCCACCGCCTGATCGAGGAGTTCATGATCGCCGCCAACGTGGCGGCGGCGGAGACGCTGGAAAAGCGCGAGCAGCCGTGCATGTACCGCGTGCACGAGCCGCCCGACCCGGACAAGATCGAGTCGCTGCGCCAGACGCTGAACACCTTCGACGTCGACATCGCGCCCGATCAGGCCGGGCATCCCAGCGCCTTCAAGCGT
>Ga0207714_1000288_pt1 | contig 34676 bp, 28 predicted proteins | sample PonA232FremontCA_2_FD_187270 | JGI IMG/M metagenome (GOLD analysis project Ga0207714, IMG submission 187270) | Marine sediment microbial community from Fremont, CA, USA - Pond A23 Sediment 2 (SPAdes) | ecosystem: Environmental > Aquatic > Marine > Unclassified | place: USA: Fremont, California...
TCGCATCGGGGAAACCCTGTTTTTTGGCAACAACCTGTTTACCGGAGAGGACATTGAGGAGATGGAACAGGATATTTTCAGGTTGAACGCCGAGATCATTGAACTTACAGAAAAACCGGTGGTTCCGATCGGTGAGATCGGAGAAAATGTGGCCGGGGAGGTCAAGGAGTTTGACGAAGGCAACTACGGCAAAACCTCCTATCGGGCCATTCTGGATATCGGTTTGCTGGATATTGATCCTCAAAATATTGAGCCCCTCGACGATCAAATCGAAATTACCGGCGCCAGCTCGGATATGATTGTGGTGGATTTAGGCCCGCATAAACCTCAATACCGGGTCGGCGATTTGCTGCCCTTTAAGATCAACTATATGGGTGCCCTTACCATCCTCAGTTCACAGTATATCGCCAAAAAGGTGGTGTGAGCCCTGTAAAGCTTTTCATCGTTAATCGCCGGTTTGAAGCAATGTGCCGTGCCATTGAACCTGTCGGGTCGGCTTGTGGAGTTGTTTGCAGCAGTCCCGTTTGCAGCAATGGCTGGTCATTGAGCACCCGGTTTTTTTTGGGGGGTTGTTTGCGGCAGTCCCGTGTGAAGCATTGCTATGTCATAAACCCGGCTCGGGGCATTCCGTCCCCCAACGCCGTGCGTATCATCGCTGACCAGGTGGAGCAGGGGTGTTTTCAGACTTGTTGGGTTTGGAACTGATTCAGCGCATGTTTGAGGCTGTTGAACTGATCCGTGCTGAGACCTGTAATGCTGACCGGTGGGTATTTAGCTGACCCGTTAGGGGTCTTGACATAAAAGATGATTTGCTGTTTAAAATTCAGCGGGCTTCTTACCACCTTGTAGCCAATGAAATTGGCCTTGTTCATCTCGATGGAATAGCGCTTGTTCTGGAAGGGTCTTAAGGAGACATAGCGGAAGATGATTTTTTCGCCTTCATCGCTGTAATAAATGTAGTTGAAGTCTTTGAGGTACTCATAGATGTTTTCGAGGATGTAGAGCAGGGTAACGATTACAGCCCAGTGGTATTTGTTCAGCCCGAGGAATGCTTCGCGGATCAGGTCGGTGGTGACCAGCACAATGACGATGACAATGAAGCTGATGATGGCGATGTACCTGATCTTGTTTATTTTGACCGATTTTTTGGAGTTTTCAAGCTGCATAGCCGAAAGGATTTATGAGGTCTTGCGTCTTTTCAATTCTTTTTTGATCAGTTCAAGTTCCCTGTTGGTCTGGCCGGCTACAGCAGTATTTTCTTCTGCTCTTCTGATCAGGTAGGGCATGACATTTTTGACGGGACCGTAGGGCAGGTATTTGGCCACGCGGTAGCCTTCATGGGCCAGGTTAAAGCTGATGTGGTCGCTCATCCCGTAGAGTTGGCTAAAATAGATGCGCGGGTCATCTTTGGCCAGGTTGTGTTGCTCCATGAGCTCGGCCAGGTAACGGGAACTGTTCTCATTATGGGTGCCGTTGAAGATGGCTACGTGGGAGATGTGCTCAACAGAGTATTTCAGGGCTGCGTCATAATCGCGGTCGGTACTTTCTTTGTCGGGCTGGATGGGGGAAGTATAACCGTAAAGCCGGGCCCATTCACGTTCTTTTTCCATATATGCCCCGCGAACGAATTTGGCTCCAAAGACATAGTCTTCTTTTTCGGCCACTTCAACCTCTTGGCGCAGGAATTCCAGGCGATCCCACCGGTACATTTGCAGGGTGTTGAAAACGATGGCTTTTTTGAGGTTAAACAGGCGCATGTTTTCGCGCACCACCTGGTCAATGATGTTTTGGTAGGCCACCTCTTCGGCATCGATCAAAATGGGGACATCTTTTTGATACGCCCGCTGGCAAAGGCGATGGATTCGCTCGCGGAAACGCTCCAGATCCTGCTTATCCTGCTGGGTCAGGTTTTCTCCGTTGCTGGCTTTTTCCAGGACCTGGCTTCGGCCAAAAGCCGTGGGTTTAAATACGGCAAAGGGAATATGTTCATTGCCGCCGGCATTGTCAATGGTGCGCAGGGTCTCTTCCAGGGCAGCCTGGATGTCGGCCTCATTCTCCTTGCCTTCCACCGAGTAATCCAATATCGATTCTACCCCATAGCGGGCCATCTTATGGACCACCGGGTCGCATTCGCTGATGATCTCCCCCCCGCAAAAGTGCTTGTAAACGGTGGGTTTGACCACCCATTTGATCGGAAAATGGATGGCCAGGGCCACATTTAAAAATAATTTGCCCGTCTTAACCACGATGGGCCGGGCCAGGGTGTTAAACAAAAAATGTGCCTGTCGCAGGTCTCTGTTACTTTTGCTTTGAAATGCTATCTTTGTATCGTTGAAATCGAGCATGGTTAAAAAATTTTATCTAAATATGCAAATAAATTCATTTAATAGCAAAATTTTTGTCGAGACAACGATTGGCCCTGAGTTGGCTGAATCGGTGGAGGCGTTGGCACCCAGTCAGATTTTTATCATCAGCGACGAAAACACCCATAAATATTGTGTGCCGCATTTAGAGGATTTGCCCGGGCACATTCCGGTTCAGGAATTCCTCATCGGCCAGGGTGAATCGGCAAAGGGGCTGGATACGGTGGTTACCTTGTGGCAGCACCTTCAGGACAAGGGGGCTGATACCGGCAGTTTGGTTCTTTCAGTTGGGGGCGGTATGTTGCTGGATGTAGCCGGCTTTGCTGCCGCCACTTTCAAGCGGGGCCTACGCCTGATCCATATGCCCACCACCCTGCTTGCGATGGTGGATGCTTCGGTGGGGGGGAAAACCGGCTTCAATTTCAACCGATATAAAAACCACATAGGGGCCTTTCATATCCCCGACTATGTATTGATCTATCCCCGTTTTTTGAGTTCATTGGATCCCCGCCAGCTTCATGCCGGCTGGGCTGAGATGATCAAGCACGGGTTGATTCAATCCCGCACCCATTTTGAGCAACTGACCCTTGGGCCACCCGGACAACGCCCTTTAAGAGAAATGGCCCGGCTGATCAGGGACTCGGTGGACATCAAAAATTACTATGTCACCACCGATCCCTATGAATCGGGTGTGCGAAAAGCCCTGAATTTTGGCCATACCATCGGCCATGCCCTGGAAAGCCTTTCGGTCGAGAAAAATACCCCCCTGCTTCACGGCGAAGCCATCGCTTTTGGTCTGCTGTGCGAATATCAACTCTCCATGAACCACTTTGGCATCGAGCCAGGCCCTTACCATCAACTGCGGGAATTTGTGGACCTCCATTATCCAGGCTTCCCCTTTATGACAGGTGACCTGGATCGGGTTTTTAAATACCTGGATCAGGATAAGAAAAATAAGGGGGAGAAGATCAATTTTACCTTATTGGAAGAGATTGGACGACCAGTGGTGGATCAATATGCCGGGCGGGATGAAATTGAGCAGGTTTTGAAAACCCTTATGCCAACCAACGATTAAAAACGATAAAGCCCCCATTCATCTGGGTGGCGCTTTGCTCATGGAAGGAATGATTTGCTATCCGCGCGCTTTGGCAATAAGGTTTTGGGGCGCTTATTCCCCCTTTTTATAGGCGATACCCGTCATCGTGGCACTGGGTATCTCACCGAAAGCCGTGGTGATGGTTTTGTTGGTGATCAATATATAGCGGGCACCGTCATTGGCCGCTTTTTTTCTGAGGATGGTTTTGGCTTTTATTTCCAGTGACCTGGGGGTTTCATAACCCCTGCCCGAACCCTGGGCTTTGGCATGAATTTGCTTTACCCGGTTCATTCCTTGGGCCTGGTCTTTGTCTTTGAGAAATTCTACATCCCGCCATTCAACCGGTGATTTCTCTTCCGGGGGATAATCATTGATGATGTCCAGGCGGCCCCAGCTGTAACGGATTTTTTTAACCCGTTCCTTGGCGAGACTGTAGAGTCTGGGCATGTTTGAACGCCGGTAGATCACACTGTCGTAGGTGATCTTCATGACATTGACCGCTTTTCTTTCCTGGTTAAACAGGTAGATGGTATCGCTGGGGGCCTTTTGCTCCGCATCAGGAGGGGCTTGCAAGCTGTCTGTGAAAGGTGCAGCCGTATCCCTTGAAGGCTGTCCATCATACTGGGGAAAGACCACTGCCGGAATGAACAGCAGCCCAGCCAAAACCGGTAACATCTTAACTGAAACATTCATAAAAATAAGGAATCACACGACAAAAATACATCATCCCATTTTATTAACAAAACAATTTTTCAGGACCCAAAAATTGCAGATAAAAAAAGCGGTTCCCCGGAGGAAACCGCTTTTTGAAAAGGTATGGTGATTCACTATTTAAGCTGGTGTTTTTGGAGAAATTCGTCCAACAGCCCGTCCATATCGGGTTTGCCTATTTCATCGAGGTCATAGTAAACGCGGGTGTTGGGTTTTTTGATGTTGACCACCCGGTTCAGATCGATGGGGGTGCCGATGATAACGCTGTCGCAATCGGTTTTGTTGATGGTTTTTTCGAGGTCTTTGATTTGTTCCTCTCCATAGCCCATTGCTGGCAGCAGGGCGCCGATGTTGGGATAGGTCTTGAAAGTCTCCTGCAGGCGTCCTACGGTGTAGGGGCGGGGATCAATGATCTGGGAAGCGCCGAATTTCTGGGCAGCTACCGTGCCGGCACCGATCTTCATCTCGCCATGAGTCAGGGTCGGGCCGTCTTCTACTACCAGAACCCGCTTGTTTTTGATTACCGAAATGTCGTCGACATTAATGGGCGAGGCCCCATCTACTACAGTAGCATCGGGATTCACCTTGGCAATATTTTCCCTGACGGTCTGAATGTCTTCGGGATGGGAGCTGTCAATTTTGTTGATCACCACTACGTCGGCTTGCCTTAAGTTGACTTCACCGGGGAAATAATTCAGCTCATGGCCGGCCCGGTGCGGATCGGTCACGGTAATGGAAAGATCCGATTGATAAAAGGGGAAGTCATTGTTTCCGCCATCCCACAGGATCACATCGCAGCCGTCCGGATCATTCTCGGCCTCACGCAGAATGGCTTCATAATCCACCCCGGCGTATATGACATTGCCCCGGACAATATGGGGCTCATACTCTTCCATCTCTTCGATGGTGCAGTCATGTTTTTTGAGGTCTTCCAGGGTGGCGAAACGCTGTACCTTCTGTTTTTCCAAATCACCATACGGCATGGGGTGACGGATGGCTACAACCCGAAGGCCTTTTTCCATCAGGGTCTCAATGACCTTTCTTGAAGTCTGGCTCTTGCCGCAACCCGTGCGAACCGCACCTACTGAAATAACAGGCTTGTTGCTCTTGATCATCGTATCTTTGGGTCCCAGCAGCATGAAATTGGCCCCTGCATTATGAACAATCGAACTGACATGCATTACATGCTGGTAGGGTACATCGCTGTATGAAAAGACACAGTCATCTACGTTGAAGTCTTTGATCAGCCTTGGCAAATCTTCCTCCGCATAAATGGGAATTCCTTCAGGATAAAGACCTTCCCCGGCAAGACTGGCGGGATATTTCCTTCCTTCAATGTCGGGTATCTGAGCCGCGGTGAAGGCTACAACATTAAATTCGCTGTTGCCACGGAAGTATGTGTTAAAGTTGTGGAAGTCCCTTCCGGCTGCTCCAAGAATGATTACATTTCTTTTTGCCATAACATTATTGTTTTGAGTGATTAATGATTAATTATGGAATGCTGTCGCACAAATTTATATCATTCAGGTGAAAAATAGGATGATTCACCCACATTCTTTCAAAGGATCCGGGCCTTTTTTATAACTCTGTATGTCAACAGTTAAAAAGTTTGGCGGAAGGCCTGCCGGTTAAATGTTTAGAAACATATTTGGTTATAATCCAGTCCTTTTCCATTGCGTTGCATATGAATGGGGTCCCTATTCGAATGGAAAATGATGAACATTTTTCGTATCTTAAAGTTGTACCACTGATATCGCGAAGACATTCGTGTATGCATGTCAATAACCTGTGGGGGTTATGGGGGCTTCACTAAAAAGGCCACAGTGGCGTTCCATAGCGCGTTATGAAAGAATTCTAAATAAGTTTGTCTATACATGAACTTGCTGGCCCATATTTATCTTTCCGGGCAGGACGATCAAGTGAGGATTGGAAATTTCATCGGCGATTATGTGAAAGGCCGGAAATACCGCCGTTATTCACCCGCCATCAAAAAAGGGATCCTTTTGCACCGGAGCATTGATACCTTTACCGATCATCATGTAGTACCGCTTAAGGTAAAAAAGCTGCTGCGACCTTATTACCATAAGCATGCCGGTATTGTGGTAGATGTTTTTTATGATCATTTTCTGGCCAATAACTGGAGTTATTATAGCCAGAGCAACCTGGCCGATTACATTGGCCATTTTTACCGGATTCTGGAGGACAACTTTGACCGGTTGCCCGCTTCGGTACAGCGTTTTGTTCCGGTGATGATCCGTAAAAACCGGATTTTGTCTTACCGCTGGATGTCGGGCATTGAAGAAGCCCTTCAGGTTATGGCCCGTCATACTTCCCTTCCCGAAAAAACGCCATATGCCATGCAGGTTTTGAACGACCACTATGATTTGATCAACCGGAATTTCCAGGCTTTTTTTCCGCAAATCATCAATCATGTGGTTGATGGATATCGGGTTGATATTGAGTATTGTAGGTCCTGGAACCATTGAATGCCAGGAATTTTAGGATTTTTTTCTTAACTTTGCGTGCTGGCTGAAAAGAAGGGGTGTGTTAATAAAAAATTGAATATGAGAAAGAAAAGTAAATTTGAACAGGTCAGAATCACTCCTGAATCGGAGCGGTTGGTTCACCGGTTGATGGAAGAAAATCCCGGGCTGGAGAACATTTTAATTGATAGCACCATTGAAAGTCAGCTGTATGCCAGTTTGCGCAAATGGGTATTGGATTGTCTGGAACGGGATTCGATGGCGCTTCAGTATTATTCGGGCCATGCCCATGGCCGTGATGCCTATCTCAAACTTAGTTGGAGTGATATGGCGGCCATACGGATTTTGGATTATATTGATCATGAAGGGCGGGATTATATAGATCCCAATTTACGCGGGGAGCGATTCATCAATCAACCTTTCCGGTTGTTATGGCTGGCCGTTCGCTATGGAAGGGGAGGTGCCGGCCCCGCTTTTTTCAGGGATATGTTGCATCTTTTCAGACAGTTTAACGGGCGTGCCATTCGTCACCTGCCCGATCAGGAGAAAGTGATGGAATGGATGGATCGCCATCCTTCGGGGCTGGACGAAGAGGTGATCAACATCCGTCGAAAGAATAAAACCCGCATCATCAACCTTTTTATTAAGAAGATCGAGGCGGGTACCCTGACTAGTTCCACTTTTGTACTGGATCCTACCTGGAGCCGCAAGGAAAAATACCAAAAGATTTTAGAGTGGTGGGATAACCGATTGTTTCATCTCCATTTTGCCATCCGTTCGCCTGAATTGCTTGATGAGATGTTGGACCACTCGCTGGACCCCGAGACGATGGCCTTGCTTTATGAAGCAAAGGAGGTGGGCATTCCATTTTTTATCAATCCCTATTACCTGTCTTTATTGGATACCCGAAAGCATGGGTCTTATATCGGTGCTGATCAGGCGATTCGGGATTATGTGATTTATAGTAGGGAGTTGGTGGATGAGTTTGGCCATATTGCGGCCTGGGAGAAGGAGGATGAGGTTGAGCCGGGCAAGCCCAATGCGGCGGGATGGTTGCTGCCTGATGGCAATAATGTACACCGCCGATACCCGGATGTGGCCATCCTGATTCCCGATTCAATGGGTCGGGCTTGCGGGGGCTTATGTGCTTCCTGTCAGCGTATGTATGATTTTCAGCGGGGTCACCTCAATTTTGACCTGGACCGGCTCCGGCCCGGTGAGTCCTGGCCTCAAAAGCTTCAGCGGTTGATGGCCTATTTCCGCGGCGACACCCAGTTGCGCGACATCCTCATAACCGGCGGGGATGCCCTGATGAGTTCGGATAAATCGCTCGAGCGAATACTGGATGCAGTCTATGAGATGGCCCGCCAAAAAAAGCAGGATAACCGCTCCCGGCCCGACGGGGAAAAGCACGCCGAGATGCTGCGCGTGCGCCTGGGTACCCGTTTGCCGGCTTATTTGCCCCAACGCATCCATGAAAAACTGACCCAGGTGCTGGCCGGATTTAAAAAGAAGGCCCGTGAAGTGGGCATACGCCAGTTTGTCATCCAAACCCATTTTGAATCGGCCATGGAAGTTACCCCCGAAGCCCGCCACGCTGTTAGACAACTCATCGCTGCCGGTTGGGTGGTTACCAATCAGCAGGTCTTTACGGCTGCCGCTTCCCGCCGGGGCCATGCCGCGAGGTTGAGGCAGGTGCTTAATCAAATCGGGGTGCTCCCTTACTATACCTTCTCGGTGAAAGGATTCCGGGAAAATTACCACAATTTTGCCACCAATGCCCGTTCCGTTCAGGAACAAATCGAAGAAAAACATTTTGGTGCCATTTCCCACCACTATTACCACGATATCGCCCGGTTGAATGAACAACCCGAAAGGATGGCCGAGCAACTGCACGAACTGCAGCAGCGTGCCGGGGTGCCCTTCCTGGGTACCGACCGCAATGTTTTGAACCTGCCGGGAGTCGGTAAAAGCTGTACCTTCCGTACCATCGGAATAACCCGCGACGGCCGGAGAATCCTTGAGTTTGACCACGATGCCACCCGCCGCCACAGCCCCATGATCCATAAAATGGGTAAAGTGACCATCGTCGAATCCAAATCCATCTCCGATTATCTGGATCAACTCGTAAGTATGGGAGAAGATCCCGATGATTACCGAAACCTCTGGGGTTATTCAATGGGTGAGACCGAGGAGCGGATGCCCCTCTATGAATACCCCGCATATAACTTTTCTGTGACCGATGAGCTCTCTAATTTCAAGTTGTCGGAGGAGGAAATTTCCTGACCCTTAGGATGAGCCTGGCGTGATTTGGAATTATACCGTAAGCAGAACCTTTCTTCTCGGGGAAAGAACCTTTGTTCTCGGGGAAAGAACCTTTGTTCTCGGGGAAAGAGCCTTTATTCTCGGGGAAGAATCCTCCTTATCCGGTGAAGGACATTCCAGCCCTGAACAGAACCCTTCTTCTCGGGAACAGCCCCTCTCCCCGGAACACTCCCTCCTTTCTCGGGAACGTAACCTGTTAATAGGGGAACAGCTTCCCTTTTTTTCGGGAAAGATTTTATCCCAGGAAGAAGGATCTTCCTTCTTCTGGAAGAACTTTTTTAGACCGGGATCTTTTGGGGGGAAGTTCTGAATGGCGTTTATTTTTTGTAGCTTTGATGGAGTATGGCCACGGATAATTGGCCCCTGAAAATATATAGTGCCACGGTCAGTTCATTGTTTCTGGAGGGAACCCGTATGCATTGGCTTGCCCAATAAAGAAAAACATAAAGCCGGTGGGTATTATTCCATGAAGGTTTCCCCCGGGGCAACACCGTTACTGTTGAAATGAATGATTTATGGCCCACCTGGAAAATATGAGTTTTGGTGATCGCTTATCCCGTTTAGCGGGCCTTGCGTTGTTTTTGTCTGTTTTGCTCTCCAGCCTGGGGGTTTCGGCCCAGGTGGGCGGTGAGAGCACCTATGGTTTTTTGAACCTGACCACCTCGGCGCGGGCCATGTCCCTGGGCTCGAAAACCATTGCCATAGACGATGGTGATCTGAACCTGACCTATTACAACCCGGCCCTTTTGAATGATCACATGGAGCAGCATCTGGCCCTGAATTATGTGAATTATTTTGCCGGCATTCAATATGGCTATGCAGGGTATGCCCCGGCAACAGACAGCAAGTATCAAGTAGCCGGTGGCCTGCATTATTTGAACTATGGCACTTTTCAGCGGGCCGATGAAAAGGGCGTTAAAAACGGACGTTTTGACGCTGCCGAATATGCCCTGAATCTGAGTGCATCCATGGCGATTGATTCCTGTTGGCGTATAGGGGTTAATTTCAAACCTGTGTATTCCGACCTCTATGAATACCATTCCTTTGGTATTGCTACCGACTGGGGGGTAACCTATACCGATACCAGTGGTTTGTTTACCGCTGCCCTGGTGGTTAAGAACCTGGGTACCCAGATCAAACCTTATCGCAGCGGCCATTATGAACCCCTGCCTTTTGAAATCCAACTGGGCGCTTCCCTGAAACTTCGACACGCCCCGTTTCGGCTGCTGCTGATTGCTGAACACCTGGAAACCCCCGATTTATCCTATCAGCGACCGGACGACCGCGAGCTCCAATATGGATATTACCAGGGCAATGAGGGGAAATCGGGCTTTTTTGATCAACTCATGCGCCATATGATTATGGGGGTTGAATTCATGCCATTGGACCATTTTTATTTACGGGCCGGTTATAGCTATCGCCGTCGGCAAGAGCTTAAAGTGGAATCTAAACTGTCTACGGTCGGTTTTTCATGGGGATTTGGCCTTAAAATATATAAGCTTTATCTGAATTACGGCCGCAGCACTTATCATCTGGCCGGGGGCACCAATCATTTTTCGGTCCGGGCCAATCTTAACGCTTTTTAGCGGTTGATAAGCAGGGGGCTGTGCGATTTATGGGGTGGTATGACAGCCATTCGGAATTGTCTTTATGTTTTTGCTAATCAGCAATTTAACTTCTATTTTTGAGGATGTCTTTAAGTAATTGATATAACAAGGCGAACCATATTTGAAAAGTCAGGTTATGAACCAGAATAAGCGTATGATTGTGGCGGTAGATGGATATTCTTCCACTGGAAAAAGCACCCTGGCCCGGGATATTGCCCGTTACTTCAGGATTAAGTATATAGACAGCGGGGCCATGTATCGGGCGATCACCCTATATGCCCTGCGTGAGGGGCTGTACGACCGGGCAAATGCAACGATTAATGAAAAGGCGCTTCGCAAGGCCCTTGAACATTTGACCCTTGATTTTGAGCTAGATACTGATTCCGGCCAGCAGGCCATTTTGCTAAATGGCGAAGATGTAGAACGGGAAATTCGTCAGATGGAGGTCAGCCAATGGGTTAGTTCGGTCAGCCAATACCGGTTCATTCGGGAAAAGCTGGTGGAAAAGCAACGAGCTTTTGCCCGCACCGACAGCCTGGTGATGGACGGACGGGATATCGGTACAGTGGTTTTTCCCCAGGCCGATGTAAAAATTTTTATGACCGCCTCGCTGGAGGTTCGAACGCAAAGGCGATTTAAGGAACTTCAGGAAAAGGGCCAACACGTCAGCCTTGAGGAGGTTCGACACAATGTGGCTGAACGCGACCGCATTGATCAGAACCGTAGCGAAAGTCCGCTCCGGAAAGCCCCCGATGCCGAGGTCATTGACAACAGCCACCTTTCCCGCCAGGAACAACTTCAACAGGCCATTGATATGATTGTTAAAAAAATGGGTGACCACCCGCTCCTGGCGCCCTGAAACGAGCCTCATCCAAATACCCTTGCTTAAAACGAAGGGTGTTCCTTTTGTGTTCAAGCTTTATCTATTTTGGCAGCCAAACATATGTTTTATCCCATTTTGATTTTATCTTTGTAGTTCTTTCGAACTTCATGAAACAGGGGTTGGTCTTTGGTTGTTTATCTGATGAGGGGCCATTTTAGTAGAATCAGGTGGTCTGGGTAATCAGGTCAGGGAAGATCAGCCCAAATACTAGTGTTTAATTTTTTTTAATGGACCTTTTATGGTAAATATGAGGAAAATAGGAGTTTTGACCAGTGGTGGGGATGCCCCGGGGATGAATGCGGCCATCCGGGCCGTCGCACGAACAGCTCTTTATCATGGCATTGAGGTGGTCGGCATCAAGAATGGTTACCAGGGAATGATCGACAAAAATTTCAGGCGCCTGGAGTCGCACATGGTAAGCGATATCATTCAGCGCGGGGGTACCATGTTAAAATCAGCCCGCAGTGAGGAGTTTATGACAGAGGAGGGACGCCGTAAGGCCTATAATCAGGTCAGTGAAGAGGGTATTGACGGGTTGGTGGTTATCGGAGGAGACGGTACCTTTAAAGGGGCCCGGATGTTTTCACTTGAACACAACATCCCGGTGGTGGGCATTCCCGGGACCATCGACAATGACCTTTATGGCACCGATTACACCATTGGTTATGATACCGCCTTGAATACCATTGTGGAGGCAGTCGATAAGATTCGGGATACGGCAAGTTCTCATAACCGGTTGTTTTTTGTAGAGGTGATGGGCAAGGATGCTGGTTTTTTGGCCCTGCGTGGTGGAATTGCCTGTGGGGCTGAGGCCATATTGATTCCCGAGTTGAATTTTGATACCACGTCGCTGAGAGAGCATCTGGAAGCTGGTTATAAACGCAGCAAGCTGAGCAATATCATTTTGGTGGCTGAGGGGGATGAAACAGGCGGGGCTTTTAATATTGCCGAACAGGTGAAGGATCAGTTCGAGGGGTATGACATCAGGGTAACCGTTTTAGGACATATTCAGCGGGGTGGTTCTCCCTCGGCCTTCGATCGGGTTATTGCCAGTCAGTTGGGGGTAGCTGCTGTTGATGCCCTTTTGGATGACCAGAAAAGCGTTATGGTAGGTCTGATGAACCGGGAAGTTGTTCATATTCCCTTTAACCGGACCATTAAGCACCATAAGGATGTCAACCGGCGCCTGGTGGATATTCAGGATATCCTATCGATTTGATTTTTTTCAATTGAAACCTGCATTTAAGCACTTACACAACAAGGTAATGAATAAAACATGCGGGTTCCATGGCAGAGGTTACCGAGACCAACGAATTACATTCTATTATTATACTGAAATACAAACTGTTAAGTAAGCTTTATAAGAATGAAACCCTCATGCAAGGACCTACACAACAAGGCAATGAATAAAACATGCGGGTTCCATGGCAGAGGCTACTGAGACCAACGAATTGTTTGCTATTATTATATTATACTGAAATACGGACTGTTATTTAAATTTTATCCGTATGCAATCCACATGCACGGACTTACACAGCAAGACGATGTATGAAGCATGCGGGTTCCATGGCGACAGAGCCGATAAAAACAGATGATGGCTTAATATCAGGTGGATGAATCACCTTTAATACGTCTTTTATATTGATCAATACTTAAATCGCCTTACTGCTGTTGGAGCAGGCTTTCTTGCATTATGAAGGACAACGGTTTATATGTGGATGTGATCCTGCCCCTGGCTTTGCCCGGGGCTTTTACCTACCACGTAGACCCTGCTCATCAGGATCGTATAGCCACCGGCCAACGGGTGATTGTTCAGTTCGGCCGGCGCAAGTATTATTCAGCCATTATCTACCGCCTGCACCGTCAAAAGCCTTCTCAGTACCGCACCAAGCCCGTAGAGACTGTGCTCGATGATCAACCAGTGATCAACCCCATTCAGCTCAGACTCTGGGAATGGCTCTCCAAATACTACATGTGCACCCTGGGCGATGTCTATAAAGCTGCCCTGCCTTCAGGTCTTAAGCTTGAGAGTGAAACCCGGGTGGTGTCCAAATCTTCTTTTGACCGGCCTGGTGAACTCACTGATAAGGAGGCTCTTGTTCTGGAATTGGTGCGCGACCAACAGGTCACCGGCCTGAAAGACCTGACGGAGAAAACCGGCCGGAAGGATGTTTTGCCCATCGTCAATGAGCTGATGAACAAGGGAGCCCTATCGGTGGAGGAAAAGCTGCGGGAATCCTATAAACCCAGGAAAGAGAGCTATTTGTCCCTTAATTTTCCCATTGATGATCAGCAAAAGCTGAACGAGGTTTTTGACCGGCTTAGCAATGCCCCGCGGCAGGTAGAAGTTGTGATGCGGGTGATTCGCATGATGCGCAGCAACGGGCCACACCCCCTGAAGAATATCAAAAAGCAGGACTTGTTGAAGGAAGCTTCGGTGAGTTCTTCCGTGATAAAGGGTTTGGTCGACAAAGATATCCTTCGCGAAGAACAACAGGAGGTTAGCCGGCTGAAGAATGGCGATGCGGGCGAAGATCAGATCAAGCCATTAACCTCGGCTCAGCAGGAAGCCTGTGGGCAAATAAAGCAGGAGTTTGAGCAGAAGGATGTGGTGTTGCTGCACGGGGTTACTTCCAGCGGGAAAACAGAATTGTATATTCATCTGATCCGCGAGCAGCTGGAGCGGGGCAATCAGGTTTTATACCTGCTGCCTGAAATCGCCCTGACATCCCAGATTATTCAGCGGCTGAAGGCGGTTTTTGGCAATCAGGTAGGGGTGTATCATTCGAAATTCCCGGATAATGAGCGGGTTGAGATATATAACCAGTTGCTGAATGATTCCGGGGGTAGTGATTACCAGGTGATTCTGGGGGTGCGCTCTTCCGTTTTTCTTCCTTTTTCCAGGCTGGGCCTGGTCATTGTGGATGAGGAGCATGAGAACACCTACAAGCAGTTTGATCCGGCGCCGCGGTATCATGCCCGGGACGTGGCCATTATGCTGGCTACCATGCACGGGGCCAAAGCGCTGCTGGGAACAGCCACCCCTTCCATCGAGAGCTATTACAATGCCCGCAAAGGCAAGTACGGCCTGGTGGAATTGTTCACCCGTTACCTGGATATTCAGTTGCCCCAAATCCTTGTCGGGGATGTATTGGAAGCCCGGCGCAAGAAAAAGATGAACAGCCATTTTACCCCGCTGTTGATCGACCACATGCAAAAAGCCCTGGATAACCGGGAACAGGTGATCCTTTTCCAGAACCGGCGGGGCTTCGCTCCTTACCTGGAATGCGCCGACTGCAACTGGATCCCCCAGTGTAAGCACTGCGACGTGAGCCTGACCTATCACCGCCAGTCCAAAAAACTGGTGTGCCACTATTGCGGATTTACCCAACCTATTCCCGATACCTGCCCGGTGTGTGGTAGCCACAACATCATTACCCGCGGATTTGGTACCGAGAAAGTGGAGGATGAAATCCAGATCTATTTCCCCGAGGCCCGGATAAAACGAATGGACCTGGATTCAACCCGATCGCGCCATGCCTATGAGAAAATCATCCAGGCCTTTGAAGACCAGCAGATTGATATCCTGGTGGGCACCCAGATGGTGACCAAAGGCCTGGATTTTGACAACGTCAGTGTTGTCGGGGTGCTTAATGCCGATAATCTTTTGAATTTTCCTGATTTTAGGGCTTTTGAAAGGAGCTACCAACTGATGGCCCAGGTCAGCGGACGGGCCGGCCGGAAAAAGAAGCGGGGAGAGGTGATCATACAGACCAGCCAGACCTCCCATCCCATCATTCATAATGTGCTCCATACCGATTATTACCGGATGTATCAAAGTCAGCTCCAGGAACGAAAGGAATTTATGTATCCCCCTTTCTATAAACTGATCCGCATTTTGATGAAGCATAAAAAACCGGATGTACTGAATGATGCAGCCCGAAAACTGGTCGATGAACTGAAAAAGCCATTCGGCTACCGCGTATTGGGCCCCCAGGATCCCATCGTTGGGCGCATACAGAATTATTACCTGAAACACCTGATCGTTAAAATTGAAAAGGAAAAATCCCTCTCCCAATCCAAAACCGTTATATTGGGGAAAGCCGATCAGCTTAAAAAAAACGCCTCTTTCCGCAGCCTCCAGATTCACTTCGACGTTGACCCGTTGTAGCATTTTTAGACGAATACCGCAGCCGGGAAATTTATTTCAACGTTGATTTGCTGAAGAATTCTCCGCAGAATACTGAAGCCTTCAGATCCATCTCGAGGTCAATCGCAGTAGCATTTTTCGTGGAAGCTTGCCGGGGCAAGATGGAGGTAAGACCCAAAAAAGCAGATCCACGCCGGTGTCAATCATTTCGGCGTGGATCTGTAGGAGCGATAGGTTTAAACTGATCAAAAGGTGTACCGCTTATTGGGTAAACCCCTTAAGAGGGCTTTGTTTTGTCATGATTTTGACCGCAAATGGGTGCTTGTTGATCAATTCTTATCCCTTTGATGCTTTACCCCGCGTGAGCGCTAAACACGCTTCACCGGGCAACCCGAGTGTTTGTGCTATTGTGCTTTTTGTGTGGCTTGATGAATTTTACTTTTCCCGGTTAAACCAAAATACTTGAGCGCATACTGGCATTCATGTTTCTGGGCCCTGGTCAGGCAATCACCGGAGGATAGCAGCCCGTGGTGAGCGGCCTTCTCCTTGTCGGGATTGTCAAAGTAGCGGGCAACTTCTTCTTCGGTCAGATTCAGTTTTTCCCAGTAATGGGATACCAGCTTCTTACCATAGTAGTAAGAGATACGTCCTTCTCTAACAGCCTCATAAATGCGGCGAGTGGACTTGACGGTAAGCCTGATGGCTTCTTTTCTGGTGCTTGTGGTTTTCATGGCTCCCCAGGTTTTGATGGATCAACAATTGATTTGGTTAATAAACATGCAGGCCACGCATCATTTAACGGCCACATCAGGAAAATTCAGCTGCAGCCCCCTGCTTCTGAACCTCCGGGATGTATCTTGATCGGGCGTATGGTCTGGTATGGGAGCGTCGACCCGGCCCGGGTTATTGTTTTGTGTTTTGGAAAATGACCTCCTTTCATGCTGCTCCCTTTTTTTTGGATTTTTTGGTTGTTATCCTTTGATATCTTGTACGATACAACCTATGTTAAAGTTCCATAAAAATGCAATCGTTTGCAATAAAAAATGATTGATTTTTATATGCTGTTGAGCAGGTAAGGGTTTGGCCTCATGTATAAACCCCATCCATTTATAAATCAGTGTTTTATCTTTGCAGCTTGTCAACGTTAATATTAGGGGTTTAATTGTTCCAATTACTGATTGAAACATTGCTTATCAATATAGCTTAGGAAAGGGTGTCTCAGGCAAGTCAATAAGGCAGGTGACCCACGTGATTCAATGGGAATTGTTCTAATCATTGATTGAAATTTAGTCCTTCTCTTTTTGTCATTATAGTTAGGTTAATCATTGGGTCATATTGCGGGGATTGACCCAATTGTCGAATTGTCTTTGAGTCAGGTATCCCGTTTCAGTGGCAGCCTGTCGCAGGGTTTTGTCTTCGCGGTGGGCTTTTTGTGCGATTTCAGCAGCTTTTTCATAGCCGATATGATTGTTTAGTGCAGTGACCAGCATCAGTGAGTTTTGCAGGTGTCTGTTGATGTTTTTCGGGTTGGGTTGGATGCCCCGCACGCATTTTTCGGTGAATGAGAGGGTGGCATCGCCTATGAGGCGGGCTGATTCCAGAAAATTGGCAATCATCATGGGTTTAAAAGCATTGAGTTCATATTGGCCATTGGAGCCACCTGTATGAATGGCTACGTCGTTGCCCATCACCTGGGCACTGACCATTGTAAGGGCTTCTGCTTGGGTGGGATTGACTTTTCCCGGCATGATGGAAGAGCCCGGTTCGTTTACCGGGAGGTTGATTTCCCCTATGCCACAGCGGGGGCCGGAACCCAGCATGCGGATGTCATTGCCGATTTTCATCAGGCTTACGGCAATGGTTTTAAGGGCGCCGTGGGCCTCCACGATGGCATCGTGTGCCGCGAGTGATTCGAATTTATTTTCGGCGGTTTGAAAAGGCATTCCGGTTAGTCTGGCAATTTCTTCGGCCACTATAGCAGTATAACGGGGTGGAGCGTTGAGCCCGGTTCCTACCGCCGTTCCTCCCAGGGCCAATTCGCTGAGGTGATCAAGGGTTGCTCGTAAAGCCTTTATGCCATGATCAATCTGGGAGGCGTAGCCGGAAAATTCCTGGCCGAGGGTTAGGGGCGTCGCATCCATCAGGTGGGTGCGCCCGGTTTTGGTAATATCTTTGAATGCCAGGCTTTTATCGTGTAACCCGGCGCCAAGACTTTTCAGGGAGGGAAGGGTATTGTCTTGCAGCATCCGGTAGGCCGCAATGTGCATGGCAGTGGGAAAAGTGTCGTTGGAAGACTGCGATTTGTTGACATCGTCATTGGGGTGAAGCACCCGGGTGCCTTCCCCCAGTCTGCCACCCCTGATCACGTGCCCCCGGTTGGCAATGACTTCGTTGACGTTCATGTTGGTATGTGTGCCTGATCCGGTTTGCCAGATGACCAGCGGAAAATGTTCATCAAGTTTGCCAGCGGTGATCTCGTCGCATACCGCTGCAATCAGATCTTTCTTTTCCCCCGGTAAAACACCCAGGTGATGATTGGTGATGGCAGCTGCCTTTTTCAGATAACCAAAGGCATGGATGATTTCAGCCGGCATCGAAGCCTGGCGGCCAATCTGAAAATTTTCCAGAGAACGCTGGGTTTGAGCCCCCCAATACTTATCGGCCGGTACTTTTACCGCTCCCATTGTATCGTGTTCAGTTCTGTAATGCATCATTTTTTATATGTCCAACAAATGCCGCTTAAAATGGTTTGAATGGCTGGCGGTGTGCCGGCCATGTTTCGGTGCTGCCGGTTTGTATACCTGCTCTGCCCCCTGGCCTGATGTGACAGGGGGCAGGCTGGACCGTAAGTGTTTCAACAGGTGGGGTTTAGGCAGGCATCAACATAACCGGTGCCAGAGAAGTGATTCATTCAGATTCTCTGGCACCGGTTATGTTGACAGGGGTTTGCCGGTCAATAATTAACTGGTAACGAGATTTTTACAGGGGTTTGCCGGCCAACAATTCCCTGGTACTAGGATTTTTGATAGGGATCTGCCAACCAACAGTCTTCTGGCACCGATGTTTTTGACAGGGGTTTGCCGGCAGCCTCAGCAGAAGGTTATTCCTCTTGTGGCAACAATTATCGGTCAATGGTGCCCTGCCACCCGTTTGGGGTGATGTTTTTTTGGGCACCCGTTTGTCCCTGCCGGATCTATAGGAGTGGATAGCAGGAGACCGCTTATTGACCCATCTTGTAAAAGTCATTGCCTTTGTCATCGACCAAAATGAAAGCCGGAAAATCCTTTACTTCGATTTTGTAGATGGCTTCCATTCCCAGCTCTGGGTATTCCAGCAGTTCGACATTGGTGATGTTTTCCTGGGCCAGGATGGCTGCCGGGCCACCGATGCTGCCCAGGTAGAAGCCACCGTATTTTTTGCAGGCGTCGGTCACTTGCTGGCTGCGGTTGCCTTTGGCGATCATCACCATGCTGCCGCCATTGCGCTGGAAGGGTTCAACATAGGGATCCATTCTGCCGGCGGTGGTTGGTCCGAACGACCCGGAGGGCATGTCTTCGGGTTTTTTGGCCGGACCGGCGTAATAAATGGGGTGTTCCTTGATGTATTGCGGCAGCCCTTCACCTTTATCCAGGCGTTCTTTGAGTTTGGCATGGGCAATATCGCGGCCCACGATGATGGTTCCGCTGAGCGACAAGCGGGTACCCACCGGATGCCTGGTCAGTTCGGCCAGTACATCTTTCATGGGCTGATCCAGGTCGATGGTGACTGCTCCGTCTTCTTCTTTCTTTCGATATTCCTTTGGAATGAAACGGCCCGGATGCTGCTCCAGCTTTTCAAGCCAGATACCGTCTTTGTTGATCTTGGCCTTGATGTTGCGATCGGCCGAGCAGGAGACGCCCATACCCACCGGGCAGGAAGCGCCATGACGCGGCAGGCGAATGATGCGCACATCCAGGGCAAAGTATTTGCCGCCAAACTGGGCGCCAATACCCAGGTTGTAGGCAGCTTTAAGTATTTTGTCTTCCAGCTGGGTGTCGCGAAAAGCTTGCCCTCCTTCATTGCCATGGGTGGGGAGTTGATCCAGGTATTTGGTGGAAGCCAGTTTGACGGTCTTCAGGTTGGCCTCGGCCGAGGTTCCCCCAATAACAAAAGCCACATGATAGGGCGGACAGGCGGCAGTGCCGAGCGACTTGAGTTTTTCCACCAGGAAATTTTCCAGCTTTTCGGGGTTGAGCAGGGCTTTGGTTTGCTGAAAAAGGGCCGTCTTGTTGGCTGATCCCCCGCCCTTGGCTACAAAGAGGAAATGGTATTCCGGCCCGTCGGTGGCATGGATGTCGATCTGCGCGGGCAGATTGGTGCCGGAGTTTTGTTCCTTATACATGTCCAGTGGGATGGTTTGGGAATAGCGCAGGTTTTCGCTGGTATAGGTTTCATAAACGCCTTTGGACAGGGAGATTTCATCGCCGCCACCGGTCCAAACCTGCTGACCCTTTTCGGCAAAAATGGTGGCCGTTCCCGTATCCTGGCAGAAGGGTAGCTTGCCTTTGGAAGAGACTTCTGCATTGCGCAACATGGTCAGGGCCACGTATTTGTCGTTTTCACTGGCCTCCTCGTCGTGGAGGATGTTGGCCACCTGCTGTAGATGTTCGCTGCGCAAGAGGAAATTGTTGTCGTGGAAGGCGGCTTTGGCAAGCTCGGTGAGCCCCTCGGGCTCGACTTTCAACACTTCCTGGCCCTCAAACTGAGCCACGGATACATGGTCTTTGGTGAGCAGATAGTATTCTGTCTCATCTTTTCCCAATGGGAAGGGGTTCTGGTACTTAAATTCGGGCGTTGGCATAGGGCGTTTATTTTGGTTTGAGTTACGGCGGTTTTTAACCCCGAACCCCGCTTAGCGGGGTCGGATAATTTTTTCACCCCGCTTAGCGGGGTGAACTTGTCCGGGACTAATCTGACCCCGCTAAGCGGGGGTACGAATTCCAGCAATAAGATACAAAAATTATAGTAAGGCGTCAATATTTTCGGGCGGATTCCCGATGACAGCCTTTTGGCGGGTCTCTACAATCGGGCGTTGGATGAGCCGGGGGTTTTCTACCAGTATCTTGATCCACTCATCCCGGGTGAACTGTTTGCCCTTGAAGTGGTCTTTATAGACTTTTTCCTGGGTTCGGATGATGTTCTGGGGCTCCTCGTTGAGCTTCATCAACACATTGCGCAGGGATTCTTCAGTGAAAGGGTGGTCTTTCAGATATTGGATGATCTCAGGTTCATGGCCTTTGTCCTGAAGATATTTGAGGCCGGCGCGGCTTTTGCTGCATCTGGGAAAGTGGTAAATTTTCATATGATCCGTATTAGAGGTTGATTCAGTTGCCCCCGAATTCCATCAGGTAGCTTTTGATCAGCTCGTTGATGTGCCCGTCCAAAACATCAACCACATTGGCCGTTTCGTAATTGGTGCGCAGGTCTTTGACCATCTTGTAGGGATGCAGTACATAACTCCGTATCTGTGATCCCCATTCAATCTTCTTTTTCTGGCCTTCCACTTTATCCTTTTCTTCCTGTTTTTTGCGCATCTCCATCTCATAGAGCTGCGAGCGCAGCATGCGCATGGCTTTTTCCCGGTTTTTGTTCTGGGAGCGGGTTTCCTGATTTTCAATGATGATGCCCGTGGGCAGGTGTTTAAGCCTTACGGCCGTTTCTACTTTGTTGACATGCTGACCGCCGGCACCGCTTGCGCGGAAGGTCTCCCACTCAATGTCGGAAGGATTGACGTGGATTTCTATGTTGTCTTCTACGACCGGTGAAACGAAAACAGAAGCAAAGGAAGTGTGGCGGCGTTTGTTGGAATCGAAAGGGGAGATGCGCACCAGCCGATGGACCCCGTTTTCACCCTTGAGATAACCATAGGCATATTTGCCCTCAAATTCCAGGGTAACGCTTTTGATGCCCGCTTCATCGCCAGGCTGGTAGTAAAGTTCCTTGACCTGATAATTGTTGATCTCGCCCCAGCGCATGTACATGCGCATGAGCATCTCCGCCCAGTCATGGCTTTCGGTGCCCCCCGCACCCGGGTTGATCTGCAAATACGCCCCATTGACATCCTCCTCCTTGCGGAGCATGTTCATGGTTTCCAAATCTTCTATCAACCTGAGGGTCTTGCGGTACTGGGCATTGACCTCCTCCTCGCCGGCAGCCCCTTCATTATAAAGATCCTGGTAAACCTTCAGCTCTTCAATGTTGGTGTGGATCTCATCGAAACGCTTGGTCCACTCTTTCAGGTCAGAGATGTATTTGAGCTTTTTCTGCGCGGCTTGCGGGTCATCCCAGAAATCCGGGGCCTGGGTCTTTTCTTCTTCCTCTTCTATGCGAATCTTCAGGTTATCGATGTCAAAGATACCCCCTCAGCGCTTGAGTGCGCTTTTCGATTTCCTCAATTTGATCGGTTGCTATCATGGTTATTGATTTTTACACAAAACTAATAAATCTCCACCAATATGGCCATATTTATGATCCACCGCCCTGTTCCTCCAGCTTTTTCATCTCTTTTTCAAAGGTTTCCTTGTATTTTTCGTAGTCATAATCGATCTTGAGTTGTTTGTCCCTGGATAGTTTTCGCCTGAAGGCTTCTTCGAGGGCATCGGCTTTCATTTCGATGGCCAGGTAGGTTTTGAACTTTCCGGAATTGGCGCGGGTATGCTTTTCGCAGATGGTACGCACATCATTCAACTGCTGATGAATGACTTCGCGGTTGAGGCTTTCAAACCGTTCTTCCACTTCTTCGGCATTGTTGAATTCGCGCGAAATGATATAGTTATCAGTGGTGCTTTTGATGATCGATTCGATTTTGCCGGCCAGGGCAACTTTGGCGTTGTTCATGGCTTTTTTCCGGGCTATCTCGGGATCCTCACTTTCGCCGATGGCATTGGCGCGGAAATGTTTCCGGTCGCTTCTGTATTTCGGTTCATTGCAGTAGATGGTCACCAGTTGTTCCTCTTCACCAGTCCCGGTGGAGGCCTTTTTCTTTGAGCCGCAACCTGAAAGGCCGATGCTTAAAAGCAGGGCAGCAAAAATCATCAGCGTAGCCGGTTTATAAACATGTGCTTTCATGATGGTAGGCATTAATGGATTAAAACTTCAACGCTTGCAGTTCAGGTAAGATTTTTTGACGGATTTGGTCTTTGGCTTTTTTACGGGCATCGCGGGCCGCCATATTGTAACCCCCGGCCTTCATGCCTTTGATATTCTGAAGCCCCGTGCTGTATATTTCCGTTTGATCGCCAGCCCTGATCAACGAAACGTTGCAGTTCAGGTAAGCCGTGTAAAGGTCATACCTGTCTATGAGTTTGCCTTTGGTGGTATTGGCTTCGATCTTGATGATCACATCGGCCTGTGAAGGATTGCTCACCAGGGCAAAGGCATTTCGGGTAAGGACCTCTTTGAACAGGTTGGCCACCGGATGGGCTTGGGCAGGTTTGCCGAATTTTTCTTCACTCGAGGTGAAATACGCCTGAAGCGCGTCAATCTTAATATTTATGTATCCCGTGGGAACCGATCCCTGAGTCTTGAAAAGCCTTCCCAGTAAGTTGTTTTGGCTGTCTTTTGAATCAAAATATACCCCGGTGTTAAGTTCAACTTTTATGCGGTTTTGATCACCGGTGAAGGGCATCCCGGCGAGGCTGCAGGTGATTTTGCCCGACTGATTGCTTTGCACCTGGTGGTTTGAGCTGCTATTCGCTTCCGCCAGGTAACATCTAAAGGGAAGGTCGGTTACCCGATGCTTCCCCTGATCGTCGCGGTAGAAAACGGTGGCCGAAACAGCCTTTTGGCCCTTTGAGAAGGGTTTGACCCGAAAAGGCTCCTGGTCAGGAACGACGGCTATGGCATTGAGCGTTTCCTGAATTTCCCGGTACAGAGCCAGCCCCAGATTGACTTTCCCCTGGTCGGTCATCACAGATAAATCCTGATCAAGGAAGGTGCGGATGGCAGCAAAAGCCTTCCCATAATAGTTGAGGGCTTCATGTATGTTGCGATTAGCCCTTGCATCCCGGGCTTTCTGGTAAAATTCCCTGGCAGTGGCCCGCGCCCTTTCCAGCTTTTCCCTTTTCATCCGCTGGTATTTGGCTTTGGAAAGCCGGTAATATACCCAATGGTGCTTTCTGCCGGTGTAACTGTCCACCACCTCATAACCTTCCAGTTGCTCCTGTAGGGAAGTGCGGGTAAAAGATTCATATTTCTGGCGAAAACCACCTTCATCTTCCACCTGGTGCAAAACCGAACTGCCCGATATTTCAACCGAAATTTCCGAAACCAGGTCGGTCAGGGCATTTTTTTTGGCGATTTTCATATACTGAGCCTGGTTGGTCGGAGCCATGCCGATGCCGATGTAGTAATCCGAATTTACCGGGCGTTCTTTCACCCAGGCTGGCTTTTTTCCGCCGGTACCTCCTATTTTTGATGAAGAGCAGGATGTCAGGACGGTCATCCCCGCCAAAAACATCATTAAAAGAAGCTTGCCGGATAATTTTTTCCGGTGAAGTCGGGCCGTGGGATATGTTTCCAGGTTTGGGCTTTTGTTTGGGCTATATTCTAAAAAGTTTACCATACAGGGAGTCTGTGTTTTAATTTTATTGTTATCGATGCGGGCCAACCCTTATAACGATATTCGCAGAAAATGGCGGCTGTTTGTGTTTATCTTCTGATGATCAATCTGATGATCAATAGATGGTTGACGAAATGTCGTATCAATCCTCATATTCTTTTAACTTTTTCTCTACCAGTTCAAAAACCTTGCCATGTTCAAATCCTTTTTGGATGAGGAACTGGCAAAGTTTGTTTTTCTTTTCTCTTGCATTTTGGGCTTTTATGCGAGGTCTTTTCTTTTCGAGCTCTTCCAGCAGGATGGCATCATACTGTTGTTTAGGTAGTTGATTAATGGAGTGCTGAATGTATAGGTCTTCGATGTTTTTGTTTCGCAGGGCATAGGTGATTTTATTGATGCCCCAATGGTTAAAGCGCATTTTATCACGGGCAAAGGCCACGGCATATCTTTGGTGGTTGATGAAATCCGAATCCTTCAGTTGTTCGATGAGCCTGTCCTGGTCCTGATCATGAATTCCCCATTGAATGAACTTTTGGCGGATGTCCTGTTCGCATTTTTCTTTCCGGGCGCAAAGCTGGCTGGCTTTTGCCAGATAGTGGCTGTATTCTTCCTGGTTCATGATTTCTGAGCTTTGATCATCCGGTCTTTTTGGTTGAGGTCCTTTTTTAAAACGATGTTCTGATAATGAAAGTCTCTGAGCAGTTGCTTCATCTGGGGGCCCATATATTCGTTGATTTCGAAATAGATCCATCCCTGGCGGCTAAGGTGGTTGCGGGCAAAATGCAGTATTCTGCGGTAATAGAGCAGGGGATCGTCATCGCTCACATAAAGGGCTTTGGGGGGTTCATGCTCCAGGACATTGGGGTGCATCCATTTTTTTTCCGATTCCCTTACATAGGGGGGATTGCTTACAATAACATCCCAGCGTTTGTCTTCTGGAGAAGACATTTCTTGGGTAGGGTCCTTTTCAAGGTCCTGCACCCAAAAGCCCACCTCAACCTGGTTAAGCTGCGCATTTTCCCTGGCCTGTTCAATGATCCGGGGGGATAAATCGTTTCCCCCGAGCGAAGCCTGTGGCAGGTTTCTGGCCAGGGCAATGGCAATGCATCCGCTGCCGGTACCGATATCCAGAATACTAACCGGGGCATTGCCCGTATCGCTGATGATCCACTCCACCAGCTCTTCGGTTTCCTGTCGCGGAATCAGCACCTGCGGTGACACCCTGATGGGCAGGTCATAGAATTCGGTCTCTCCCAGGATCTGTTGAATGGGTTTACCGGATTTTAACTGTTTTGTTATATCTTTGATTACACGAATGTGCTCCTCTTCGGCCTTCATGTCCTGATAAAGGTGAATGTGGTGGTTTTTTTTCAAAGGGGTTGCCTTTTTCAGCATGATGCGAACGAGGCTCTCGATTTCATAATCGGGATAAAGGCCCCGAAGTTCATTGCGGATTTCATGAACCAGATCGCGGATTGTTTTGTCTTTGTTCATCAGCACAGGAAATGACCATTCAAATTTAAGAAATTGTTCAAAACAGGCATGGGCTCAGATGAAAAATATATGCGGCGTTGTTTGGAGCTGGCGGCGTTGGCATCGGGACATACGGCTCCCAATCCGATGGTTGGCTCGGTGTTGGTTCATAGGGGCCGGATCATCGGGGAAGGTTATCACCAGCTATACGGGCAGGCTCATGCAGAAGCCAATGCCATCCGTTCGGTTCAGGACCGTGGCCTGCTGAAGGATGCCACCCTTTATGTGAATTTGGAACCGTGTTCCCACCACGGCAACACCCCGCCCTGCTCGGAGTTGATCGTGCAGCATCAGGTTCCACGGGTGGTCATTGGCACGGTCGATCCCTCATCTCGTGTGTCGGGCCGGGGGATATCGATTTTGAAGGCCGGAGGCTGCCAGGTTCAAACGGGTGTACTGGAAGCCGACTGCCGCTTTCTGAACCGGCGTTTTTTTACCTTTCATCAGCAACAGCGGCCTTATGTGGTGTTGAAGTGGGCCCGGACAGCCGACGGATTTATCGATAAGATCCGTCAAAGAGGTGATCCCGTTCAGCCCAACTGGATCACCAATGATCTGAGCCGCCACCTGGTCCATAAATGGCGTTCACAGGAGCAGGCCATCCTGGTGGGAACACATACCGCCCTGAAGGATGATCCCGGCCTGAATGTGCGCGAATGGCATGGCAAGGATCCCCTGCGACTTTTGATTGACCGGGATCTCCAGATAGATGCCAGCTACAAGATGGTGCACGACGATTTGCCGCTGGTGATCTTCACCGGAAAAAACCGCCATAAGGCGAAAGAGCAACAGCTGAACCATCATCGCGTGGAAATGGTGGAAATGGATTTCGACCAGCCCTTGATTCCTCAAATTTTGGACTACCTTCACCGGAAAAATATCCTTTCCCTTTTTGTGGAAGGGGGAAGCTTTACCCTCAGTCAGTTTTTGAAGGAAGAGCTGTGGGATGAGGCCAGGGTCTTTACCGGGAACCGTTTCTTTACTGCCGGAGTGAAAGCCCCTGAATGGCCGCATTTTCCGGCTACTGAAACCAAAGACCTCTATGAAACCCGCCTTCATGTGTTTTACAATAAATGAATCCCGCATGCAAGGAGTTACGCAACAAGGACATGCAAAAAGCATGCGGAATCCATGGCGGGAGAGTCGATAAGAATGGATGATGGTGCAATCTTATGCTGATGAACAACCTCTGAAAAGTCTTTATACCCATGAAATCCTTTTATCTTTGGTCTGCAAACCAAAAATCCACTGCTTTGAGCCGGTTTAAAATATTGTTTGTTCTCTTATCCCTGTTTGCTTTTAAGGCAGAAGCGCAGGCTCCGTTTTTTTCTTCCAAATCGCAAATCAGCCTGATCACCTGTTCGCCGGGAAGTGAACTTTATTCGGTGTTCGGGCACAGCGCCATCCGGGTTCATGATACCACGAGCAACACCGATTTGATCTTCAATTACGGGGTGTTCGATTTCAATACCCCGCATTTTTACTGGAAATTCATCCGGGGAAAGTTGCGTTATCAGCTGGCTATACAGCGTACGGACGATTTTGTCCGGGCCTATGCCATGGAGGGGCGATCGGTGAAGGAAGAAAAATTGCAGTTGACCCAAAGTGAGAAGAGGCGGGTGATCTATTTTCTGCGCAAAAATTACCGGCCTGAGAACCGTTACTATCTTTATGATTTTTTCTACAACAACTGTTCGACCAAAATCTGGGATGTAGCCGATGAACAAATCCCTGCGGAACTGGTGTTTGACACTTCTGTTTATACCCGCCAGTCGTTCAGGGAGATGCTTGAGCCTTACCTGGAGAAGGCGCCCTGGTCAAAGCTTGGTATTGACCTGTTACTGGGCATACCGGCCGACAAGATAGCCACTTTTGAGCAGCAGATGTACCTGCCGGATTATTTGTCTCGGAATATGAGCCATACTTTACGGGAGGAGGCGATTGGCGGGAAGGAAAAGTTGCTGGGGCCGGAGCAGGTTATTTTGGAGCGCGACCCCCGCAGGTCGGGTTTAAAGAAGCCTTTTTTCACACCTTTGCTGGTGTTTGGACTGGTGCTTGTGGTTTCAGTCGGGATCACCATTTGGGGCAGCAGGGGGACCAAACGCTGGCTGGATGTTTTTCTGGCTGGTCTGCCGGCATTGCTGGGGGTTGTGTTGTTGTTTATGTGGTTTGGTACCAACCACCAGCAGATGGATGGCAATTTGAATTTGCTGTGGGCCAATCCGTTGGGACTGATCTTCATTTATTTCCTGTTGCGTAAGAGCCCTCGCCTGGCCGGTTGGTGGGCCGGGGTGTTGTTGGTTTTCCTGGTGATCAATCTGGCCGGATGGACTTTTCTTCCGCAACAATTTAACCTGGCATTGTTGCCTTTGGTCTTTGCCCTGGCCATAAGAGGGGCCGATCATTTTTTGGCGGTGTGCTGCCCGCTTCGCAGGATAACCCCGCTTAGCGGGGTCAAATGATTCCACCCCCGCTTAGCGGACCCCGCTAAGCGGAGTCCGACTACGATGGGTTCGGCTCCCCTGGTCCCGCAGGCCTCAATTGTTCCTGACCCCGCTATACTGACCCCGCTATCCTGACCCCGCTTAGCGGGGTCCGCTGTCCGAACCCCCGCTAAGCGGGGGCCTGTTCCATCGGATCAGTAACCGATGCTTTGAATTTGTTCCTTGAGGATTTGGGCGCTGTTTTTCAGGGCCTCTGTCTCTTGTGGGCTCAGCTTAAAGGGAAGCTGGGCAATAACCCCCTTGCTGCTGACCAGGTGCGGCAATGACAGGGTGACGTCTTTGACCCCTGCAACCTCATCTACCGGGGCACATACCGTAATAAAGGCCCGGTGGTCATGTTCAATGATGTCTACGATGCGGGAGATGGCACCACCCACCCCATAGTAAGTGGAACCCTTGCCCTGGATGATGTGGTAAGCGGCATGGCGCACCTGATCGTCTATGCGTTTGCGCTCCTGGTCATCCATTTTAACCTTCCTTAGATCGGCAAACTCCTGAAGGGGCAGGCCGCCGATGTCAATGATCGACCAGGTCAGTACTTCGGAATCTCCATGTTCCCCAATGACATACCCATGCACATGGGCCGGATCCACTGCCAGATGATCGCCCAGCAGCGTTCTGAATCTTGCCGTATCCAGTGTGGTGCCCGTTCCAATCACTTTGTTGGGATTAAGGCCCTTGTCCTGAGCATATTTGGAGGCAATATGGGTCATGATGTCAACCGGATTGGTCGCTACCAGGGTCAGACTATCAGGGGCGTAATAGACAATATGGTCCATGATGTCTTTGAGAATGGAGGCATTCTGATTCAACAAATCCAGCCTGGTCTGTCCCGGCTTTTGACTCACCCCGGCAGTGATGATCACCATCGTGGCGTTTTTCAGATCGGCATAATCCCCGGCATATACTTTGACGTGATGCACAAACGGACTGGCGTGGCGAATATCCGCCGCTTCTGCTTCAGCCCGTTGCTTGTTCTTGTCAACCAATATAATCTCACTGGCTCCGCCTTTCAGCATGATGGCATATGCTGCCGTGGCTCCGACAAATCCGCTTCCTATGATTCCTAATTTCATCTTTTCGCTTTTTTCTGGTTCAATAATGGGTTAATTGCTTATCGTGTCTCTAACCTGCTTCGGCTTGAAATGTTTATCCAAAAAGCATGATTTTTAACAGGTGGCTCTGGTCAGGTCACATTAGTTCAAAGTTGATGGTTTAACAGCCATATTAATGAATGAATCATTCCAGGTAGATTGCTGATTTCAGGGTTTTGGCTGGTGGAAGCGGTGCCTTTTGAAAGCCACCTTATAGATGCGCTCCTGGTCATCTATTTCTATCCCAAAGATGATAACCGGGATGTACAGCTGATGCCTCTGGGTTTCGTGATCATTATGAACAGTTTTTTGAATATGTGCTTACGGTGAAGAGCAACATCGTCAGTTCGCGGCTGCGGGAAGGAGTGGATTCGCTTCGCCTGCTGGAGGATATGATAAAGTAAGGCCTTCCGGCAGTGCCTTTGGGTCCGTCGACCATACACATGATTGGACACCTGGATGTTACCGATGATAAGAAGCGAAAGGCCATTAAAACTCCAAACAAATTGGATGGTTCTTCAATGAGAGGATAGACACCTTGATCATTAATTATTTAGGGTTTGCCCTGGGTATTTCATTTAGACCCATTATTATTAAATTCTTTAATTTTTTTTATTTTTCCATGTTAATGTAAGTTTCTAAGAGGAGATGGAAAAAGAAAAAGAACTTGTTGATTTATTAAAAAAAGATAGCATAAAAGCTTTTGATCAGCTTTTTTTTAAATACTCTCCGCGTATATACTCTTTTGCCTTTTCTTTCCTTAAAAATCAACAAGATTCAGAGGAAGTGGTTCAGGAGACCTTTTTACGCATCTGGAAAAACCGGAAAAAGATCGACCGGCATTATTCGTTTCGGTCTTTCCTTTTCACCATAGGTTATAATCTGGTCATGGACCAGTTTAGAAAAAAGGTGAAAGACTTTGAATTCCTGGATGTGTTGAAATCTGAGCTAACCTTGAAAGATACCACCACCGAAAAGGAAATTGATTTTAAGAGCGCCCGCCGTCGATACAATCAGTTACTGGAACAGCTTCCGGACCGCAGGAAAGTCATTTATAAACTGGCTCGTTTTGAAGGCTATACCTATAAGGAGATAGCCGATTATTTGAAAATTTCTGTTAACACGGTTGAAAACCAGATGACTGCTGCAATAAGGTACCTGCGAAAAAATCTAAGCCAGGAATCTTTTGTTGCCCTTCTTTTCTGCTACCTGCTTGTTTAGCTAAAAAAAATCAAAAAAATTTCCCGGCTCGAATGGTGGTTTAGTAAATGCACCACGTATTAGGGGTAGTTATTTAGTATAATTCCTTTTTAAGAATGGAAAAGATTTCCGACTATACAGAGGATTTTTTCGTATATCAGCAGGCAGTAAGCGAAGTACTGGCCATTATAAATGACAATGAGATAATAGCAGGACCATGAGCAAAGAAAACGATTTGTACAACCTTTTTAAAAGGTTTGCAGAGAACAAGTACACTTCACAGGATCTTGAATGGATCCGGCATGAATTGGAGGATTTCTATAATGAGAAAGATATAGAACGGGCCATTCGTCATTTTTGGTATCACGATGTGATGTCTGAGTCATCAGAAAATCCGAAGCATACTGGATTTGACAGGGAGCAATTGCTAAAAAAAGTTCACAGCAGGATTCAGCAAGGTCATGGGGATTTTTCAGGCAAAACGCAAAGAGGCACCTTGAAAGGGATACTATCCCGTTCACTTTATATTTACTACAGGGCTGCCGCTGTTTTATTGATCCCCCTGTTGGGAGTGGTAATGATGTATTTTATACAGAACGACTTATCCCAGAAAGGGCAGGAGACACAATATTCAGAAATATACGCACCTCAAGGATCCAGGGTTAATATGGAGTTGCCAGATGGCTCCAATGTATGGCTGAATCATGGCAGCCGGTTAAAATATCCCCAAAATTTTGAAAAGAAACACCGCGAAGTAACTTTAACCGGGGAAGCTTATTTTGAGGTTGAAGCGAATCATAAAAGGCCTTTCATAGTGAACACCTCGAAGGTTGCCGTTCGCGTTACCGGCACCAGCTTTAATGTTATGGCTTATGATGATGAGGAGAAAGTGGGGGTCAGTTTGGATGCTGGTTCTCTGGAAGTTTTGAAATCCGGGGCGGAACCGGGGGGGAGTACCAGTCAAATCAGGAAAATGGAACCGGGAGAGCATTTGAATTTTCACAAGAAAACCTCCAGGGTTGATGTATACCGGGGAAGAAATGAAGTATATACTGCCTGGCGGCATGGGAAGATCATATTTCAGGATGAAGCCCTCAAGGACATGGTCAAAAAGCTGGAGAGGAGGTATAACATGCAAATTGAGTTAAAAGATGAACAGTTGGCTGATTATACTTTTACGGCAACTTTTTCTGATGAAACACTTACCCAGATCCTTAATTTGCTTTGCAAAGCCGCCCCATTGAAATATGAGATGAAGGAAAGGACCAAGATGAAAGACAATAGCTTTTCCACAGGAAAAGTAATCATCAAAAAGGAATAAGTTAATATGGAATCTGTCCACCGCAATAGCGGGTTCGGTTCCATGCAGTCAATAAATTTAGAAACAGCTACATGAATGGTAAAATGTTTATGATAAAACTCCAGCCTGCTTATGAAACAAAACCCTAAAAAAAGGGAAAGTGTGGCAGCACTTTCCCCTGATTTAAAGTTCAGACAATCATTAAAGGTTGATTACCTGTTGAGATGTTAAACCCTAAATCCTTACAAATTTATGAAAAAAACTAAATTTTCGGAATCCATAGATCAAATATGGGTTTCAAAACCCTTCAAAACTATGAGGCTTACATTGTTGATATTTATCATTGCGGCCCATTGTGTAGTGGGTAGTGAGAGCTATTCGCAGAACACACAATTGTCGCTTAATATGCAAAATGCAGCCGTCGAAGATGTATTGAAACAAATAGAGAACAACAGTGAATTTTCTTTTTTATATAGCAATAAGTTGATAGATGTCCAGCGCAAGGTGAATGTTTCGGTTGATCAAGAGCAAATCAGGGATGTTCTGGACCTAATGTTTAAAGGTAGCGATGTGTCTTATCTGGTGATTGACCGGCATATTGTTTTGTCGCCTAAGACTAAGACCAGTCAGAGGCAGGATAAGGAGCAAGAGTCTGTAGAGGTGAGTGGCACGGTTATCAGTGCGGAGACCGAAAAACCATTGCCTGGTGTATCCATCATAGAGAAAGGCAACGAAACCAATGGGACCACCACGAATATGAGTGGTCATTACAGCATCACCCTGCCGGAGGATGCCACACTGGTATTTACCTTTGTGGGTTATCATAAAAAGGAAGTGCCGGTGGATGGAAGGAACACGATAAATGTGAGATTGCGCCCCTCCGTTCAGGAGTTGGAAGAGGTGGTGGTGATTGGTTATGGCACTCAGAAAAAGAGAGATTTGACGGGGTCTGTGGCATCCGTCGAAACCGATGACTTGCAGGATATTCCTGCGCACTCCGTGGATGGATTGCTGCAGGGTAGAAGTGCTGGTGTTCAAGTGCGCAATACATCGGAACGCCCGGGTGCCTCCTCTGTGGTGAGGATACGTGGTGAGAGTTCTTTGCGGGGCAACAACGCACCCCTGGTGGTTGTTGATGGTTTTCCCCTTGGCTCTGCCGGTAATCTTAAACAGATCAACCCGGATAATATTCAATCCATCGAGATCCTCAAAGATGCCTCTGCTTCTGCCATATACGGTTCGAGGGGTGCCAACGGTGTGATCATGATTACCACCAAAGATGCCGGTAAGGGCGAATTTCAGGTTTCTTTGACCCAGCAAACCACCATATCCGAGTTTACTTCTAAATTAAATGTGACCAGGGATCCGGTTCAAATGGCCTTGCTGAACAATGAGGCCCGATCCAACGGAGAAGGGTATGCTCCCCGATACATTGGTCAAGAGGATGTCAATGGGGTATACTATCCATCGGTCATGGAACTCAGGACCGGTGAATGGCCTTATAATACCGACTGGCCTGATGTGGTGTTCAGAGATGCCCCCATTACAGAAGATCTAACCGCATCGATCAATGCCAGTACAGAAGATACCAAGTACAATCTGAGCATGAATTACCTCGATCAACAGGGTATTTACAAAGGCGATGATTATAAGAAGTTTAATGTCAACCTGAGTGTGGATAAAACTTTGACCGAGAACATTCAGGTCTCTACTTCCAACATTTTAAGCCGGGGCCTGCAATACAGGACCCGAGGGACCAGTTATAACAGGAATCCCATATTCCCTGTTTACGAGGAAGATGGTGATTATTTTCTCTACAGCGACCGGGATTACTATCATCCGGTGGCCAGAAGGGAGAATTCAAAAAACCAAACCAAGACGGTTGACTTCATCAGTTCATTAAAACTGGACTGGGACTTGTTGGATGTTTTGACTTTTACCTCCCAAGCCAACTATAAATATGGAGCTTACGTGTCCGATTCATATCAGCCCTCTGAATATACTTATATCGGAGATATGAACAACGGAGCTGCCAACATTAGTAACTGGCATGCCCATGACCTGGTTGTCGACAACCATCTGACCTACAACAACGAATTTGGTGTTCACGATCTCAAGGTCATGCTGGGCCACTCCTTTGAATTTCATAAAAACCGTACTTCCACATTACAGGCTTTTGATTTTGTCAATGAAACCCTGATGAATGAAAATCTCTCAGCCGGCGATTCCGAGCTGAACCAGGTATCCAATGACCTGAATCAACACAGGCTTGTCTCGGGCTTTACCCGGATCAATTATACCCTGATGGATAAGTATCTGCTTACTTTTACCAGCAGGATGGACGGCTCATCCAAATTTGGTGCAGACAACAAATGGGCCTTTTTCCCATCGGGAGCTGTGAGCTGGAAACTGCATGAGGAAAATTTCCTGGCAAATGTAGATGAGCTTGATCAGTTAAAACTTAGATACAGTTATGGTGTGTCGGGTAATCAGGGCATCAGTCCCTATCAAAGCCTGAGCCGCTATGGAAACGACCAGTATTTTGTTGCAGGTCAATGGGAAACTGCCATCGGACCTGGTACTCCTGTAGCCTATGATTATTATGGTGTAAAATATTGGGGTGGTATGGCCAATCCCGATTTGAAATGGGAAACGACTGCCCAGTCAAACATAGGAATGGATATGGCCCTTTTCGACAACCGGGTGGCCCTTACCCTGGACATGTATAAAAAACACACCAAAGATCTGCTACGCGAAAAGTTCATCGCCCCTTCCGGCGGTTTTGATAAGATGTGGATCAACGATGGAGAGATCATCAACAAGGGCTT
>Ga0207714_1000289_pt1 | contig 34608 bp, 37 predicted proteins | sample PonA232FremontCA_2_FD_187270 | JGI IMG/M metagenome (GOLD analysis project Ga0207714, IMG submission 187270) | Marine sediment microbial community from Fremont, CA, USA - Pond A23 Sediment 2 (SPAdes) | ecosystem: Environmental > Aquatic > Marine > Unclassified | place: USA: Fremont, California...
TTCATCAGGTGAAGAAGGGTCAGACGCTTTACTCCATCAGCCAGGCCTATGGTGTTTCTCAAAAAGTGATTGCCCGCGAAAATCCCGATATTCTTCTTGGCTTGCGGCCAGGCCAGGCCTTAAAGATTCCCTATCGTCCTGAACCTGCTGAAGAAACCTCTTCACACGATACTTCCCGTTATCGTTACCATCGGGTTAAGAAGGGCCAGACCCTTTATTCGCTTGCCCAAAAGTATCATGTATCTGCGGAAGTTCTGCGCCGCTACAATCCTGTCTTGTACGATCAGGAGCTTAAAGCCCGTCAAACCATTAAGATTCCAAAGGATACTGCCCGTCGGAAGGCTGTAGATAAGGACAAACAGCAAAGGGCCAAAACTTCCCGCTTTATTTATCACCGGGTTCAGAAAGGCGAAACTTTATATGCCCTCTCTCAAAGGTATCAGGTGGATATTCGCCAGATCATCAGGGCCAATGAGAAACTTAAGAAGGAAGACTTGCAGGTGGGTTCAGAGGTACGGATACCCCGAAAAAAAGCCTCTGGGCGCCAATCACCGGTTATGGACTCACCCCGGCCGGAAGAATTGAGGGATACTGTGCCGACTTATTACCGTACGGTTCGGAAGCATCTGCCCGATTGCGACTCTTCCGGCTATTATAAGGGCCGTACCATCCGGGTGGGGTTGTTTTTGCCTTTTTACCTGGAAAAAAACCAGCAGCAATTTTATGTCGATTCCACCCGTTTCGATGCCCGCGGCCAGGCCGTCACCCAGAAAGTCAAACGCAATCCCAACGACATTTATCCAGCCTCCGAGCATTTTGTGGAATTTTATGAAGGGGTCCTGATGGCCCTGGATTCACTCTCCGGAAAGGGCATTCGGGTGGACCTGCAGGTTTTTGACACCGCTGGCGATAGCTCCCAAACCCGGGCGATCTTGAACCAGCATAACCTATCCAGCCTGGATCTGATGGTTGGGCCTGTCTACAAAAGCAATTTCCGGGTTATGGCCCGCTTCGCCCGGCGCCACCAAATTCACATCATTTCACCCTTCTCCAAAAGTCCCCGCTGGCTGCAACAAAATCCTTACGTGCTCCAGGTCTATCCTTCCCGGGATGCCCAGTTGGACCAGTTTGCCGCCTATATCTCCAATTTTAGTGATAGAAACATGATATTGGTCCACAGTGGCGATAGCCTTTTTTATCCGCAAATCAGGAAGTTTAAGGACAGGATTTTTTCTTATCTTTCCCATGATACCACCTTTGCGGATGTTCGCTTCAAGGAAGTGGCCTTCAAAGACAGTTTGTTTTACCTCAAACAGGCGATGAACCGGGGAGAAGAGAATATAATGATTGTGCCCTCCGAAGAGGAGGCTTTCGTTACCGATGTGGTCAACAACCTGAATACCCTCTCAAAGCAAGGCTACGACATGCGGGTCTTTGGTTATTCCAATTGGCAGGATTTTGTCAATATTGAGATGGAGTATTTCTACAACATCAATTTGACCTTGTTCACCCCTTTTCATGTAGATTACCGGCGCCCGCCCGTGCAACGGGTGATCCGAAAATACCGACAAACCTTCTACTCTGAACCGAGCCGATACGTATTCCATGGTTTTGACATCAGTTACTATTTCCTCACCGCCTTGCATCGCTATGGGCGTCATTTTGAGGACTGTCTCTATCGGTATGATATCCCCCTGTGCCATTCCGACTACCGGTTTTATCGGCCTTATCGGGCAAGCGGGATGGAAAATGTGGGCCTTTACCTGCTCAAATACCGCGACGATTTGACCATTGACCGGGTCACCATGAACCGATATATGCCCCGGTGGGTGAACCGATAGGGGTGAAGCCCGCTTCATATGGCTTCCTCCAACTTCATCCCTTTTTATTTGTCTTTCCCGAAGTTCCCGCTGCTTAATAAGATGATGTCCCGCTTTTCTCATCGAGGATATCTGTCATTTTCAGATTTTATGGGCTTAATCAGCCTTTCTCATGTTTTATTTTACGCTCACCAACGGTGGTTTTCCCTTCTCTCAGCGTTTTTAAAGGCTTTCAGATGCTTTATTCTGCTTTACACCGCGATTTTTAAGGAAAGAAGGGGTGATTTGCTTGAAATATCAACAAAAATCCGCTAATTTTATCCTTGTTTATCAAACCAATCAAAAAAGGAGGAAATAATGTCACAGTATCACGAACCTGCAAATGAATTGAGCAATGATGCCCGCAATTACACCCGGGCATTGAATAGCCTGAAGGAGGAGATTGAAGCGGTGGATTGGTACCACCAACGGGTCGATACTTCCGACGATGAGAGTCTGGCTGGTATCATGGCACACAACCGGGATGAAGAAATTGAGCATGCCTGTATGACCCTGGAGTGGCTCAGGCGCAATATGCCAGGTTGGGACGAAGAATTGCGGAACTGGCTGTTCAAAGAAGGCGACATTGCGGAAGAAGAGGAAGGAGCGTCCAATCATTCACAAAACAACCCAGGCAATGGGGATCTGGGAATTGGCAAAATAAAATAAAAAGGAGGATTTATGGATCATTTAAGAAAATCACTGGCACCCATATCACAAGCGGCCTGGGAGGAGATTGAATCGCAGGCGCGCGATATTTTTCAAAACACATTAACCGGAAGGCGTTTTGCTGATGTAGAAGGGCCCAAAGGGATGGACTTTGGCGGCATTTCCATTGGCCGCCTGGAGATGGATGAACAGCAAAAGGAGAATCAGGTGCGTTATGGCATTAACCGTGTATTGCCGCTGACTGAAATCCGTCGTTCTTTTAAATTGAATCTCTGGGAGTTGGACAATGTGGTGCGCGGGGCTGAAGACGTTGACCTGGGGCCCCTGGAGCAGGCTGCCGGCGAAGTGGCCGCATTTGAAGAGAAAAGCATCTACCATGGTTTTGATAAAGCCTGCATCAAGGGCCTGCAATCGGCCAGCGAACATCAGGTGATGAGCTTTCCCGATGACGAAAAGGAGATTTTGCGCAACCTCTCCGAGGGGATTGACCAGCTGAGCCGTTCTTTTATTGGCGGGCCCTACCATCTGGTGGTCGGTAAAGATCAGTGGCAGAAACTGATGGTTAACAGCGGTGGTTATCCCCTGAAAAAGCGGGTAGAAGACCTGATTGGCGGGGATATCATTTTAAACTTTTATGTGGATGAGGCCTATTTAATTTCCGCCCGTGGGGGTGATTTTAAACTGACCCTGGGCCAGGATCTCTCCATCGGCTACGAATCGCATTCTGAGAAGGAAGTTCAGCTTTACTTTACCGAATCCTTTGCCTTTCAGGTACTGGATCCTGCTGCCGTGGTGGTCTTTAAGTAGAGCCCCTATGAACCTGGATATTCCTTAAGCAATGCCCCTGATGAACCCGGATATTGTCAGGCTAGAGCCCCTGATGAACCCCGGATATTACCAGGGGTAGGTACAAGTAGGACAGCAATGATCTAAGAAAAAAAGGTCACCAATATACCGACCCCGGATCGTCCAATCCGGGGTTTTTTGTTTTTAAGGGGGCAACTGATCATGATATGGGTTTCTGTGCTGGCTTTCGGCCAGCTTTTTCACCCCATGGGTGAGATGGGGCTATTCGGTGGGGTGGGCTGTTGGTTTATTTTGAAGGATCCGGGTACATCCTGCGGGATATGGGTTTGTCGGGGGTTTACGGGTGTTTAGGCAGGCCATGGCTCTTTAGACCGATTATAAATTGTTGGGGGGTTGGTTTTTTTGTTTTTAAAGTCTTATTTTGAGGGCGTTTTCGAGGGGAGGCCTTTTCGGTAGGATCGGGCCGGGGAGGGGTCAAACATGACTTTTGTCATTTACTTGGTCAAACTTCCATTCTAATTTTAGAAACAAGGCCCTTGCAGGGCCCCCAAAAAAATGCCGTTATATTTTTAACAGTGTTAATGTTTTCACAGTACTAATATTTAAAAGGAGTCAATATGCCTGAAATGAAAGAATTAATCAAGGATTTAGCGGACCAACATGGGCGGAACCGGGAGAGTTTGCTGCCCATTTTACAGGGGATTGTCAAACAGGAGCGACATGTCTCGGAAGAGGCCATGACTGAAGTGGCCCGTGAATTGGACATGTCGGCGGCCCTGGTTTATGGCACCGCCACATTCTATTCCTTCCTCGACACCGAGCCGCGGGGCAAATATGTCATCCGCCTGTGCCGAACCATCACCTGCGATATGCATGGTAAAAAGGAAATCCTCGATACCCTCAAGCAACTCTTGAAGATCAATGTGGGGGAAACCACCAAGGACAACCGTTTTACCCTGCTTGAGACCAATTGCCTGGGTTGGTGCCACAAAGGCCCGGCCATGCTGATCAATGAACAGGCCTATACCGAACTGACCCCCGACAAAGTCAGTGAGATCATTGATGAGTATATGAAAGTTGAATATTAATCGAAAACCTTAAACAACACCATTATGCCAGATACAGCCAATACAAGACTTAAACGCGTAGATCTGATCTTTTCGGAGGATTGCAGTTATAAAGAGGTCTTGAAGCAGACCCTTCAGCGCTCGCGCGATGATGTGATTCAGGAGATCCTCGATTCAGGCTTAAGAGGCCGGGGCGGAGCTGGTTTCCCCACCGGTTTGAAATGGAAATTTACCGCCCAGGAAGAGAGCCCGGAGAAATTTGTCGTTTGTAATGCCGATGAAGGTGAACCCGGTACATTTAAAGACCGCGAGATTCTCCTGCGCGTGCCTTTTAAGGTATTCGGGGGGATGGCCGTTTGTGCCTATGCCATCCAGGCCAAAGAAGGGTATATGTACCTTCGCGGTGAATATGAATTCCTCAAAGACGACATTCAAAAGAAAATAGATGAGTTCCATCAGGTCCTCGACGAGTTGGGCCTGGATTTCAGGATCAAATTGTTGTTGGGCAGCGGCGCCTATATCTGCGGGGAAGAGAGTGCCCTGTTCGAATCAATGGAAGGCAAACGCGGTGAGCCCCGCAACAAACCTCCTTATCCCACTCAAAATGGCTTCCGGGGTGAACCTACCGTTATCAATAACGTGGAGACCCTGGTTTATTCGCTGATGATATGCAATTTGGGCGCCCAAAAGTTTCAGGAGCTGGGCACGGCCGATTCCAGGGGTTCCAAAGTGTTCTCCATCTCCGGTGATACCCCCATCCCCGGCATTTACGAACTGGAGCTGGGCATGTCCCTGGCTGAATTCGTCGAGGAATTTGGCGATGGCGACACCAAAGCCGTACAGGTTGGAGGAGCTGCTGGTTTCTGCGTTCCGAGGAAAAAATTCAATGATACCATCATTGGCTTTGAAGGCGTACCCACCGGCGGGTCGATGATGCTTTTCAACAGTTCCCGTTCGATGTATAATGTATTGAAGAATTACGTGGAGTTTTTCCGGGAAGAATCCTGCGGACAATGCACGCCTTGCCGCGCTGGCTGTCAGCAGTTGCTCAAGGGCATTGAAGCGGTCAAACGGGGCGATCAGCCCACCACCTACCTGAATACCCTTTTGAAGCTCACCGAAGTGATGAAGATAACGGCCAAATGCGGCCTCGGTCAATCCGTCGCCAATTCCTTCTCTTCTATTGTCGATAATTTCAAAGAAGAGATGATTTACTAATTTTTGTAGAATCAATTAAAACCACAATAAAATGGCCAATACAGTTAATTTAAAAATAGATGGATTTGATGTACAAGTAGAAAAGGGCAGTACGATTCTGGATGCGGCGCGGAAGCTCGATATACACATTCCCACCCTTTGTTATCATGAGGACCTTTGTGTAGCGGGTAACTGCCGGGTTTGCATGGTGGAGCGCAAGGGCGCCAATAACCTGGTTCCTTCCTGCGCCACGCCGGCCGAAGAGGGCATGGAGATTTCAACCAACACCCTGAAGGTACGCCGGGCCCGTCGCTACATTGTCGACCTGCTGCTGAGTGAGCACCGGGAAGATTGCACCAAATGTTACAAAAACGGCAACTGTGAACTCCAGTCGTTGGCTTCCGATACCATTATCAGCGGCGATTATTTGTTCATGGACCTGGTACCCGACAAAAACTTCACCATTGATCAGTATTCGCCTTCGATCATCAAGGATGATGGCAAATGTGTGCGCTGTCAGCGTTGTGTGAGAACCTGCACCGAGCTGCAGCATGTCAGTGCCCTGGGGGTCGCCTATAAGGGCAGTGAGATGAAGATTTCCACTTTCTTTGAAAATCCCATGATTGATGTGGTCTGCACCAATTGCGGGCAGTGTGTCAACCGTTGCCCAACCGGGGCCCTGGTTGAGCGCAACTACATCGACCAGGTTTACGATGCCATTTATGATGAGGATACCCACGTGGTGGTTCAAACCGCCCCTGCCGTAAGGGTAGCCCTTGGCGAGGAGCTGGGATTTGATCCGGGTGAACGGGTTACCGGCCGGATGGTGACCGCCCTTAAGCGCATCGGTTTTGATTCGGTGCTCGATACCGACTGGTCGGCCGACCTGACCATCATGGAAGAGGGCACCGAGTTGCTGACCCGCCTGAAAAAGGCCCTGGTCGATAAGGATCCCAATACCAAGCTGCCGATGACCACTTCCTGCTCGCCGGGTTGGATTAAGTTCATTGAGCACACCTACCCCGAATATCTGGACAATGTATCGACCTGCAAGTCGCCCCAGCAAATGTTCGGTGCCCTGGCCAAAACCTATTACGCCGACAAGAAGCAGCTGGACCCCGATAAGATTGTATCGGTTTCCGTGATGCCCTGTACGGCTAAGAAATACGAGGCCGACCGGCCGGAAATGCGCGATAGCGGTTACAAAGATGTCGATTATGTGTTGACTACCCGCGAGGTGGCCCACATGATCCGTCAGGCCGGTGTGGATTTCCTCAGCCTGGAGGAGAACAAGTACGACAGCATCATGGGTGAATCATCCGGTGCAGCTGTGATCTTTGGTGCCACCGGCGGGGTGATGGAAGCTGCCCTGCGTACGGCCTATGAGATTGTAACCGGCAAAGAGGTGCCCTTTGATAACCTCAACATCACGCCTGTACGGGGTATGGAAGGGGTGCGCGAAGCCTCCATTGTAATTGAGGGGGCCAAGAAAGAGTGGAACTTCCTGGAAGGCGTGGAACTCAAAACCGTAGTCGCCCATGGCCTGACCAATGCCCGTCAGGTGATGCAGAAAGTGCGCGAAGGCAAGGGTGACTGGCACTTCATAGAGATCATGGCCTGTCCCGGCGGTTGCCTGGGCGGTGGCGGACAGCCCATCCCCACAACCCCCGAAATCCGTCAAAAACGTGCCGATGCCATCTATGCCGAGGACTCCGATATGCCGGTTCGTAAATCGCACGAAAATCCTGAAATACAGGCTATCTATAAGGAATACCTGGGTGAGCCCCTGGGGCATAAATCCCACGAATTGCTCCATACCCACTATAAAGAGCGTAAACGCTACTAATCGATTCCTTTATCCAACCCTCCTTAAAAAGAGGCCTCCACTGTGGGGCCTCTTTTTATGCTTCCTTGTTTTTTTGTATTTTGTTGTTCCGCACACAGCCTCAACAAGCATTTTGGGCCTCTTTTGGGGGTACTTTTTATACAGGCTGCCTGTTAAAAGGCGGCATGTGGCTAAAACATCCCAATTTGGCCTTAATGAAGATTACCGCCCGGGGCCTTACAAATAATGCTGATATTCATCCGGCACATCAAAATATTCCTTGTAAAGCTCCACATCCGGACCCATCCCTTCTACTTGTTTGTCGCGCAGTTTGTAGGTGCATTTCTCGCCTGCAATGCCGGAAAAGAAAATTTCATATTCCTTGCCTTGCTCATCCTGCATGAACACCTTGACCAGGTTGTTGTTTTCTTCCCGGTTTAAAGTGGTATGGCAGATGGGGCAATACAGGGAAAATTCCTCCCCTTCTTCAATCTGAAAATTCGGATGTTTGCTGGTGGTGTAGTTCCCCAGTTCAGGACTCAGGAAAATCAGACCTTTCTGATTGGTCTTTTTGCTCCTGGCGGTGAATACCAGGCTGTTTTCAACCCGAAGCTGACCTTTGCACACGGGGCAATAATAATCATACCACATAGGACCTCCCATTTTTAAATATGTTGGTTGTTTAATAGCTCTGTTGCTGGCCATTCATCGCCGATGCGGTTGATTTTTTCGACCAGGGCATCGGCTGTTTTCCTGACCTGCGGGCTCAGGCCTTCACCAAAGGATATGTCGAGGGGCTGGATCCCCAGAATATAAACCGGACAGTGGAACAATTGGGATACCTGTTCCAGCGAGATGTTGTGGGTATTGGTCGTATGCCCGGCAATATCTGTGGCAGCCTTCAGGTCCCAATGGCCGGGTGCCGCACCCAGATCCATACAATCGGCCAGGATCAACACCTCGGGATTCAATGTGTTGATCTTTCCAATGTAATTTTCTATGCTCATTTCAACGGTTAATGCCTTTACCCGGGCAACCGGGCCAATATGTTGACTGATGTAGACCCCGACCCCGTCGTCTTTTTTTAAAACATTTCCAATGCCCACCAGCAGGATGTTTTGACCGTTGTTATGTCCGATGATGTTGTTCATGGTTGAGACCTCTTTAAATGGAGGCGTATGAACCTCCTTTTCAGGGATTTTTTTAGGATGCCGATCAATGAAGTGGTTGATCAAAACAGCTTTTAATAAACCCCACTCAATCCACCCCCTTGCGCTCTTGTTGGTTGTTTCCCCGCTCTGAATGAACCTTTATCCAGTTTGAATGGACCTTTTCCCAGTCTAAATGAATGTTTTTCCGGTCTGAATGATCCTTTCCCCGGTCTGAATGATCCTTTATCCAGTCTGAATAACTCCTTAAGAGGCTGAATGAACCCCTCAACGGTCTGAAAAGACTTTTAACTGAACTTCCCGCAGGCAGTTGGGGCAGAGGATATTGAACATATCGCGGCGCCTGAGTTCATCCTCGCTCAGTTCAACTTGCGTTTCTTCGCGCGAGGCCAGTTTCAGTTTTTCATTGAGCATATTCAAATTCATTATATTGGAGAAAGCCTTGGGGCCCAGTTTTCGGTGCATAAACAGCAGGTGTTCGCGGGTGGTGATGATGGCCCCGCAATTTTTGCAGATCAGCAGTTCTTTTTCCTGATATTCCACGTTGGTCTGTCTGTCAAAAGACGAGAGGTCGTATATTTGGTCCGACAGGATCACCCCTTTGCCGGTGATGCAGTGTTCTTCGCACTGACCGCAAAAAAGGCATTTGCCATAGTCCCGTTTGATGACCCGTACCCCTCGCTCGCGGTCATCTTCAAAGGTGATGGCCAGGGAGGGGCAGACATTGGCGCAGGTTTCGCATCCCACGCAATTTTCGTCATCCACCACCGGCTTGCCCCGGAATTTTTCGAAGGGCACATGCTCCTTTTTAGGGAAAGAGGTGGTATAGGCGGGGGAAAACAAGGAGGTAACCGCCTCTTTCAATTCACGAATCTTTGGATATCTCATGGCTCGTTGCTTTTCATTGAATTATTTTTTTCCTGTTCATAATCGTCGCGGACACTTTTTTTCCCCAGGGGAATGCCGAAAATATGTGATCCCCGAACCAGGGCATGGGCCGAGACTGTGGCTACAAAGAACAGGATGGGGATGGCAACCAGGGCTTTCACCCCGATGTCGATAAAACCGTACCGCACCAACACCCCCACCAGGATGCTCCAGGTTCCCAGGGTAACTGTTTTGGTGGCTGACTGCAGCCTGTTGTATACGTCCGGTAACCGGATCAGTCCTATGCAACCAAAAAGGTTGAACAGGACACCGATAGCAATAAGGATTGTACTTGCCATATCATTCGTTTAATTTTTTACCACTGATGTATTTGGCCAGGGTCAGGGTTCCGATGAAACTCAGAATCACCCAGGCAATGCCGATGTCAATGAGGAAGGTTCTGCCGGTGACCACCGCCAGGATGGCGCATATTCCTACCACCAGGATGCCGAAGATGTCGATCCCCACCATCCGGTCGGCGATCGAGGGCCCCCTGATGATGCGATAGAGGCAGAATACGCTCAGTCCGATCTGTATGTACAGTAAAATGTGTAAGAAAGCCATATCATTCAAAGATTTTTTCGATGTATTTTTCGAACCGGCCCGAGACCTTTCTGGAATATACCTGGGGATCTTCTGAACTGACATAAATCCAGTGCACATACATCACATCACCGATGATATCCACGGCAATGGTCCCCGGGGTCATGGTGATGGAGTTGGCCAGCATGGTCCGGGCCAGGTCGGTTTGGATACCCAGTTGTACCCTGACAATTCCTGGTTTGATGGGCATAGCCGGATGCAATACCCGGTAGGCCACATCAAAATTGGCTTTGATACATTCCCAGAGAAAGACGAAGATGTAGATCAACAACCATCCATATCTTTTGGGTTCCAGGAATTTTCCGACTTTCCTTACAAAGTATTTGCCGAACAGCAGGGTCGTCACCCCGGCGGCCACGATGCCGGTAATCAGACTGGCCAGGCTAAGGCTAAGGGTGATCAACAGCCAGAAAACCAGGGTGAGGATGAATAATGCCAGATGTCGTTTCATATTACATGCCGGTTAAGGTCGTGGTTGCATAATTGGTTGTTTCCATCAGCACGTCGACGGCCGGGGAGAGGATGATTTCTCTTACCCCCGGGAAAATCAAAAGGCTTAAGCCCAAACACAGAATGACCAGCACAATCATGGAAAAACGCATCGTGAAGGGCACTTCTCTGATTTTTTTTGAAAATTTGGGCTGATCGAAAAATGCGTATCGCTGAAATTTCATGAATGAAGCCAGGGTGATGATGCTGACCACCACGGCGAGTGCCGCCAGCAGGTAAAATTCTCCCTGGATGGCCGCCACGATAATGATCAGTTTGCTAAAGAATCCGTTGAATGGGGGGATACCGGAGATGGACAGGGAAGCCCCCAGGGAGGTGGTGGAAGTCACGGGCAGGGTTTTGAACAGCCCGCCCATCATCTTAAGGTTTCGTGTACCGGTGACGTGTTCGATGGCACCGGCATTAAGGAAGAGTAAACCTTTAAAGACGGCATGGTTGATCAGATGGAACAGTCCTCCGGCAATAGCCAGGGAAGCCACTGAACGATCGCCGCCTTCCACCAGCAATATCATCCCCATGCCCACGCCGATGACCACGTATCCCATTTGGCTGATGCTGTGATAGGCCAGAAGGCGTTTGAGGTCCCACTGGCCGATGGCCAGCAATACCCCGATCACCATCGAGAGGGTACCGATGGCGGTAATGACCAGGCTGATTTGGAAATCAATGGCGAACATATTGAAAAACAGCCTCAGCAGGGCATAAACACCCACGGCTTTGATCAGCACACCGGATAACATGGCCGATATCGGGGCAGGTGCAGAGGAGTGGGCATCGGGCAGCCAGGCATGAAAAGGGATCATCGCTGCCTTGAGTCCGAAGCCGCTGATCAGCAGGATCTGGGTAAAGGTCAGAAAAGCATTGTTTTCACTCTGGGCTAGCACCTGTGATATATGGGCCATATTGAGGGTCTGGGTTTTCCAGTACAACATAGCCACCCCCAGCAGGATCAACAGGGAAGCAACACCCCCGAGCACCTGGTATTTGAAGGAAGCCTCCAGCTCGGTTCGTTCGATGCCGAAAGCCACCAGTGCATAAGAAGCGATTACGGCAATTTCCAGGAACACATACAGGTTAAACATGTCGCCGGTCAGCACGACCCCGTTCATTCCAGCTATCATCAGGGCCAGCAGGGCATAAAAATTGTTTTCAGCCGTATAGCGTTTGATGTAGGAAATGGCATAAAAACCTGCCAGAAATCCGATCAGGCTGATGATAAGAAGTACCAGGGCGCTCAATCCGTCCATAACCAGATAGATGGCGATGGGCACACCGGCAACAGGCTCCCAGCCGCCAATCTTATAAGCTACGGGCTGATCCACCCCGCTAAAGAGGATGTAGAAGGTTAGAACGGTCAGAAACAACAGCACCGCTGAGAAAAGGGTCTTCTGGAATCCCTTCACCATCCGCCCGATAACAGGAATCAGGAAGGCGGTAGCCAGGGGTAATATCACATATAAGGGTACCAGATGGGTCATAGCTTATCCTCTTAAATTGTTGATTTTCCTTATATTAAAAGTTCCGTATTTTTTATAGAGCCGGATGGCAATGGCCAGCAGCATGGCCGAGGTGGCCAGGCCGATGACAATGGCCGTCAATACCATGGCCTGGGGCAGTGGATCCACGAAAGTGGCTTGTTCCGGTACATTTTGGCTTAAAATGGGGGCATATCCCTGGTCAATATAGCCGATCAGGGCAAAAAACAAGAATATACTGAATTCCATGATGGTAAAGCTGATCACAATTTTGATCAGGTTGCGTCGGGTCACCATGCCGTAAAGACCCACCAGAAACAGGATAAAACACATAAAATAAATGATCATCGTTGTTCTTCCTCTTCTTTAAAGATGATTAAAGCCAGAAATATGGTAATGATGGCCGCTGCCACTTCAATGCCGATCAGGATGTTGTAGAGGGGAATGGCACCGGCGCTAACGAGTTGTCCGATTTGTCCGGGGGGAAGGAAATTTTTAAAAAAGACCTTGCTTCCGATCAGCAGCCCGGTTGAGGCCAGAATAAGAGTAACCAGCAGCGATAAGCTTTCCGAGACAGAAGAGCCTGATTCTTCTTTGCGGAGTTTGATCACCTCGCTGCCGAAAGCCAGGATCAGCAGGATGAAGGCCCCGGCCAGTATAATTCCCCCGGCAAATGCCCCGCCTGGTGTGAGGTGTCCGTGTACTACGATGTAAATGCCATAGATGAAGATCATCCCGCACATCAGCTGGGCTATTTTTTTTACAATGGGTGTGAGTCCTTTCATCGGTTTTTCATTTTATTGTTTTCGCGGGCTTTTTATTTGTTGGGCGGGCCCCTGTTTATAGGACAGCTTCCGCCGTTATTTTTTTCCTTTCATGCGCAGCACGGTCAACACGCCCAGGGCTGCGGTAAACAGGATGGTGGCTTCACCCAGGGTGTCGTAAGCCCTGAAGTCCCATAATACTCCTGTTACCAGGTTGGCAGCCCCCGTTTGGGCCGCCCCCTGCTGGGTGTAGGTTTGAGACATGCGCAGGGTATGTTCCCCAAAGGGTTCCAGGGAGGCGGTAGCCATATCGAAGAAATAGAGCATGAAGCCGATAAAGACCAATCCCACTACCACGTTGATGGTGCTCCGCCAGGAAGGGGGCGATTTGATTTCTTCGCGGCTGCTGTCGAGCACCACGGCTACCATGATGATCAGGGTAATGGTCTCGACCACGATCTGGACAATGGCCAGATCCGGGGCACTCAAATGAAGGAAGCAGATAACCAGCCCATATCCGACAATACCCTGGGCGATCACTGCTGAAAGCAGATCTTTGGCATGAAGGGCATAAATGGCCCCGATGATCATGAATCCCAGTATGATGGTTAGCAATGTTTCCATATATTCGCTATATTGATTTTTAGAGCAGCCAAAGCATGATGATGATAAAACCGGCAAAAATCCAAATCACATAGGTGGTCATCACCCCGGTGTGGAGGACTTTGAATACGTAGTGAAGCCCGTAGAACAGGTTTTTAAACAGGTAATAGATATCAAACCAGCTTTTTTCGGCCTTATCGTAAAGCCCCTTCAGGGGCCTGAGCTCCCGTACGGTGTTGTAAAATTCGGTAACGCGGTAACCGGCTTTTTCCTGGATGGCTTCACCCCCGAGAAAGGCATCGGCCGTGCGCATGTTTTTTACATTGCCCAGCAAATAGAACACCCCGCCCAGGATGAGGGAGAATACCACCAGCAATGAGACCGTAGAGGATTCCCAGATCCCGATATACTCGATGGTTCCTGTATAGGGTTGGAACAAATGGGGTACCACCCAACTGGTGGCGAACACACCAAAGCCTATACAGGTAAGGGCCAGCAGGAGTTTTGGGAACCACATTAAAAAGTTGACCTCCTTGAGGTTGTCGAAAGCGGACTTTCTTCTTCCCAGGAAAATGCCTGAAATGAATTTGATGAAACTGGCCAACGTCAATGCGGAACCCAAAACAGCCAGGGCCAGCCATACAATCCACAGTTGGCTGGCAATGCCACCTGTCTGGCCAAAATCTATGATGCCCTGGTAAATCATCCATTTAGAAGCAAAGCCGTTAAGGGGCGGGATGCCGGATATGGCCAGGGCAAATATCAGGGCGGAGAAGAAGGTTACGGGCATTTTGGATGAGAGGCCTCCCAATTGATCCAGGTCGACCTGGCCGGTTTTTTCCTGGATGCTGCCAGCCGAAAGGAACAAACCACTTTTATAGAGGGCGTGGTTGACCATATGGAACAGACCTGCAGCCACGCCCAGGGGGGTGGCCAGGGCGATGCCCAGCACCATGTATCCTACCTGGGATACGGCGTGAAAACTCAGCAGCCGCTTGAAATTATGTTGAATCAGGGCCATCATTACGGCAATGATGATTGTTGTCACGGCAATGATCAGCAGGATGAGGGTCAGGGTTGGGTTCACCCGGAACAGGTCTATGCAGATGCGGGCCAAAAAGTAGATGCCCAGTAGTTTATCGAGTGAAGCCGGGAGGTAAGCTGAAGAAGGGGGCGGTGCATTTTCACCGTAATCGGGGATCCATGAATGAAAGGGGAAAGCCCCTGCTTTGGTAAAGCTCCCGACCAACAGGGTGATGAAGGCAGTCACTTCCAGGGAAGAGGCGGTGGCCAGGGACAATTGGCTCATGCTCCAGGTGCCGGTTAGTTTCCAAATGATCGCCACCCCCAGGATCATAATGCCGTCTGAGGCGCCCACGATGATCAGGGTCTTTTTGGCCGCCGCTGAGCTCCTGGGATCCTTCCCTTTGATAAGCTTGTAGAGGGTGAAGCCCATAACACCCCAGAAGAACAGGAACAAAAGCAGGTTATCGGCCAGGGCTGCACCCATCGCACAACCCAGGGTGATCAGGAAGAAGGGGTAGAAATGAAAGATCTTTTTCTGAGGCGTTACATATATCAGGGAATAGACGGATATGATTGCGGCAAACCCCGCGGCAAACAGGATGATCAACTGACCCAGATGATCCAGGTTGAAGCTCATAAACTGGCTCATACCCGCCAGGGTTTTTGCCATCCAGCTGCTATGGAGCCCGGCTTCTGGTACCAGTGGGAGGGAGATGATTTCAGGGTGCTGCCCATACATCCCGATGCTCATGTACAAGACCATCAGCGCCACCACAAGGGTTATTCCTGCCTTGATGGGCTTGAGCCGCTCCGGAAGGATTAACAGCAATATTCCGGTTACGATGGGTAAAAAGATGATGTAGTAAAGGGCCTCCATAATCAGTGTTTTAAAGGGTGTTTTTTAGTCTTTCTGTTTCTTTGCGTGAGCGTTCCACCAGTTGATTGCCGTCATATATTTTGTCTCCGCTATGCCAGTCATAGGCAAAGGCCATGCGTTCGGTGCAGCAGTAACACGGGTCGACGGCGGCCAGTGAGATGGTGGCATCGGAGATGGTTTGGCCCACGCAGGCTTTTTTAAAGGTGGCAATATTGACGTAGCTGGGCGCTCGGATCTTATGGCGTACCGGTGAATTGGACCCGTCGGTTTTGACAAAGTGGAAGACTTCGCCCCGGGGGGCTTCAGCCCGGCCGGTGCCTATTCCCTCGGGTATCTCCTTGACCTTGAGTTCGATGTCGCCCTCGGGCTCTTTTTCCAGTCCGTCGAGGCACTGTTCGATGATCTTGATGGATTCGTAGTTTTCCAAAAGCCGCACCTGGGTCTTGGCAAAGACATCGCCATCGTCTGCGGTGATCACCTTCCAGTCGACCATATCATAAGCCGCATAGGGGTCATCGCGGCGCACATCGATTGCCCAGCCTGAAGCCCGGGCCGTGGGCCCCACGGCTGCATAGTCCATCACATCGGCTTTGGTCAGCGTACCCACCCCTTTGGTCCGGGCATGGATCACCGGGTCATCGGTGACTGCTTTGGTCAACAGGTCATTTTTCTTTTTCAGATCACGCATCGTTTTGCGGGCCAGTGCGATCTGATCGCCGGTGACATCCCTTCTTACCCCGCCAATTTTGAACATGGCGTAACTGTTGCGGTTGCCCGAGATGATCTCGAACAGATCCAAAATGGGCTCGCGGTATTTCCAGGCCCACATCCACACGGTGTTGTAGCCCAAAAAATGACCGGCCAGGCCCAACCACAGATAATGGCTGTGCAGGCGCTCGAGTTCACCCACGATCGAGCGGATATATTTAGCCCGGTTGGGGGGCTCCACCTGGGCAATCTCTTCCATGCAGTTGGCATAGGCAAATGGATGGGAGGTGGAGCAAATCCCACAAATTCGTTCTACCAGGAAGAAGACCTGTTCAAAGGTTTTGCTTTCACTGAGCTTTTCGATGCCCCGGTGGTTGTAACCCGTCTCCCATTTGATGTCTTTGACGGTTTCCCCTTCACAGTAAAGCTTGAACAGTTCAGGCTCCTCCTGAAGCGGGTGATAGGGACCTACGGGTATGATTCGCTGGTTGGCCATCTTATGGATCATTTAAAATTTTTACGGTACGGATAAACCCCTTCTGCCCAGTTGCCATCAGATATGAGCTTTTCGGGTTCGGGATGGTTGCGGAAGGTGATGCCCAGTATCTCCCGCATCTCCCGTTCAATCCAGTTGGCCCCGGATAGCATATGGGTCAGGGACTCAATCTCGGGTTGATCCTGGGGCAGGATCACATGCAGGTTGATGATGTTGCCTGCCGCATCGTCGCTGAAATGATACATGATCTCAAAGCCTTTTTTGGTGTGAAAGGCAGAGGCAATGATAAAGCGGTACTTCAGGGTGTGGTAGAGATAACCGGCTATGGTGAGCAGGGCCGCCGGTTCAATGTCGATGACAAAGCGGTTGTCCCGAATCTGCCCGGTTTGAATGACCCCCTGAGGCAACTGTTCGCGCATATTTTCCAAAAAGGTTTGTTTTTTCATGAGCCCTGTTTATATGGTTTGCATCAGTTTGCTGAGACCGGAGATCATAGCTTCCGGCTTGGGCGGACATCCCGGTATATAGGCGTCAACCGGAACGATCTGGTCCACCGGCCCGGCAAAGGTGATGCCTTCGGCGAACACCCCACCGGTACACCCACAAGCACCAAAGGCTACCACAAAAACCGGCTTGGAGGCCTGGTGGTAGACTTCTTTAAGCCGGGGTTTATCCCTTTGGTTGATCGAACCGCTGATCAGTATCACATCGGCATGGCGGGGACTGCCCACCAGTTGCATCCCGAAGCGTTCCACATCGTATCTTGGAGTGAGCACATCAAGGATCTCAATGTCACAGTTGTTGCAGGAAGCCCCTGCAAAATGATAGACCCACAGTGATTTTTTCAGACAAAAACTTTTCAGTCCCATCTTAATTGGTTTATAGACTCAGATATGTCAAAATAATGGCCACAATGGCCAAACCGTTCATGCCAATGAGAAAGAACCGCATGGCCTGTTTGATTTTAAGCCGTGGATTGGTGTTGCGGATGAGGGTCATCAGCAGGACCACGGCCAGAATTTTCAGAATCGCCCAGATGATACCGGTTCCGCTCAGGTTGAACCCGCTTATGAGGAACCCCACCAGCAGGGCTGGAAGGATGAACAGCATGATATAGCGGGTTAGTTTGACCAGGGCGTAGACTGTTCCCGAATATTCAATGAAGGAACCTTCGGACAATTCGGTTTCGGCTTCGGCCTGATCGAAGGGAACCATGCCCATTTTGGCCTGTATGCAAAACACCCCGACGATAAAAAGCAGGACCCCGGAGAGGCTGCTGATGAAAGGACCTGATTGGGCCTGCATCTGGATGATCTGGCTCATCTGCATGTGTTGATCAGCTTTAAGCACAATGGCGGCAAAAAACAGCAGGAAGGTCAGTTCATAGGAAATGATGAGTTTCATCTCGCGCGAGGCGCCCACTGAGGCCAGAGGATTTCCTGAAGCCAGTGCCCCGATGATATATGTCAGGGAAGGGATGGTTAACAGGTAAAAAATCACCATCACATCGCCCTCAAAACCGATGTTGATGTTGAACAGGGGCAGCAGGATGAAGGTTCCGGCAGCGGTGGCACCAAAAAGCCCCAATATGGGGGCGATCAGAAAGGTCGCTCGCGAGCCCCTGGCCGGCAGAATGGTTTCTTTGACCAACAGCAGCTTTAAAAAGTCATAAAAAGGCTGCAATAAGGGGGGGCCTTTGCGGAATTGCACCTGGGCAGTGACCTTACGGTCGAACCAGGCCAGCAGACCCCCGATGACCCCTGCAAATAATAGCCCCGGATAGACGAAAAAATGGTACAGTATTTCACCCATGGTTTTCTTGTTTTAGTTTGTCATAGGGAACCTCTTTGACCAGCACCCGGTCATTCAATGCATAAATGTTCTGGTCGGGGTCGGCTTCCATTTCTACCAGCCGGACGGCCCCCCCCGGGTTATATTCCACAAAACGGCGCAGTTCTTTTTCATCTTCCAGGTTGAAGTAATTTTCTCCCTGGCGCTTGTGTTCAAAGAAGTCGCTCATCATGGTGCCAAACGGACAGATCGTGACACACGACTTACAGCATATGCATAGATTGGTGTGGCGCACAATCATCCCGTCCGGATCTTTTTCCAGGGCATCAGCCGGGCAAACCTCGATGCAGGGGGCATCTTCGCACCTGCGGCAGGTAAAACGAAAGACGGCCAATTCCCTGAGGGTCTTGAGCCCATCGGTGTTGGGATGTTCGGTGAGTATCCCATCCAACCGCGGCTGATCGCCCCGTCCGGTAATCTGGTGATCCCGGAGCTTGGTCATATCGATGAGGATTTTTTGGGTCATATCAATGGATTTTATTTCCAGATGTCGGGTTTATCTTTGATTTGATCATAACTGAAAACAGGTCCGTCTTTACAGACAAAGTATTCGCCCATCATACAGTGGCCACATTTGCCCAGGCCACACGACATGTTTTTCTCCATGGAAAGCAGGATGTTGTGTTCAGGGTATCCCATTTCCAGGAGTTTTTGGACGCTGAACTTCATCATGATGGGAGGCCCGACCACAACGGCCACCGACTCGTCAATATTGATGTCTATTTTATCGAGCAGAACGGTGGCCACGCCTACCTCCTCGGTCCACGATTCATCGGCTTCGTCCACTGTTCGCATGACTTCGAATTTGGGCACATTGCGCAGCTCATCGATATAGGGTTCATAGATGCATTCCTGGGGGGATTTGGAGCCATAGCAAAAGGTAACTTTTTTAATGCGCTCCTGTTCGGCCTGCAGGTTGTAAAGAAGGGAGCGCAAAGGGGCGAAGCCGCAGCCTCCTCCGAGTACGAGCACTTCCTTGCCGTAGAGTTTTTCCAGGGGGTAGCCCCGGCCATAAGGGCCTCTGATGCCCAGGGTTTCGCCTCCTTTGAGTTGATGCAGCCGCTGAGTCAGGTAACCGGTACGCATCACGGTAATGTCGATTTTATTCCTTACCAGTGGCGAGGAGGAAGGGGTAAAAGGGGCTTCACCTACCCCTTCGAGCACCAGCTCCACAAACTGGCCGGTGTGGAAGGAGAAGTGGTTCTCGGGTTTAAGCACAAACGTCTTAATGGTCGGAGATTCCTCGATGACCTCTTCCAATTTGGCTTTTATGGGTTGATAAATGTTGTTGTTTTTCATGGCAGGCAGGTTAATGGTTGGCCAATTCCTGGAAAAGTTCATTCTTGTTAATCTTGCCGATGCAGGCTTCTATGCAACGCCCGCAGCCGGTACAGGCCAGGGCATCGAATTTCTGGGGTTTCCACACATATTTGCACATATATCGGTTGTAAAACCTTTTATATAGTGGTCTTAACGGATCCTCTCCGGCGGCCACCTTTTCAAAACCCGGATACTGACATGCATCCAGGTGGCGTACTTTCTCAAAACCGGGCCGCTCCAGTAAAAGGAAGCAGGTGCAAGTAGGGCATATGGTGGCACACGCCCCACACGAGACGCAGGTTTCAGAATACCTTTTCCAGATCTCCGCATCTGATTGGTCAATCAATTCACCCGTTTGTTGGTAGTTGGGTAATTCCTGGTTGTTTTGATTGAGTTTCCTTTCAATTTCCTCCCGCTTATCAAACAGGGCCTGAATCTCATTTTCAGTAGGGGCACCCGGGGCGCTGTATTTTTCAATTTCTTTGATCAGGGCCCTTCCTTTTTCTGAGTGGGTATACAGGTATATGGTTTGATCACTCAGGCTTAAGCTCAAGTCATGGTTCTCTTGGGGATAAGGTTTGACCCCATAGGTGGTGCAGTGACAGTGGGGCTGGATGCTGTGACAATCTGTGCCAATGAGGATGGTGGCTTCGCGGCGTTTTTGATAGGGACCGTCGAGGTAATCGCGGTTCAAATACATCTCATCCTGGATGTTCATGGCCGCCAGATCGCACGCCGGGATGCCCATAATGATGCGGGGGGTAGGATGGGAAGTGGGGGCGATCACGTTTTCGGCCACCGGCAGGAAGAAGGTCTTCAGGGGTGTGGCGGGCTTGGGTTGGTTGTAGATGATACGGGGGATGTCTTTTTCGCCGATCAGATCATAATCCTGTTGTTCCCCCTCCCCCAAAGGGGCATAGAACAGGTATTGGGAAATAAGATGGATCAGTGCCCGATCCCATTCTTCCTTGGTTAGGGTGTAATATTTGTGCATGATTATTGTTATGTTTTTCACAAATCAAGATATGAAGAATGTGAATTTGAGTCAATAATCGAGGTACAAAATCACAACATTCTGAATTATATAGAACTGGATTAAATAAAGATAAGTTCGTTGGCGGGGATAGAAGCGGAGGTTTGTAATTCAGCAAAAATAGTTATATATTTCACAATAAAAATAACCAGCCACAAATTTTCACAACAATTATGGCATCGTTCACGCAGACCAAACGATTGCTTCGATACCGCATGGGGTTGATCCGATTAAAGAAGATGGGCCTGGAGAAGGTTTTTTCCTATACCCTGGGCAAAGAGGTGGGGGTCAGTGCCGAGCTGGTGCGGAAGGATTTTTCGGCCTTTGGCATCAAAGGCCACCGCCGGGGAGGTTATGAAGTGGATGATTTGTTGTCTTCCCTGGAAAAGATCTTTGGGAAAGACCGCATACAAAATGTCATCGTTGTGGGGATGGGAAATATGGGGCGGGCCCTGTCCATGTATAAGGGCTTCAGGGAGCACAACATGAATGTGGTGGCGGGTTTTGACATCGATCCGGCCAAGCTGAACAAGAAGTTTCACATCCCGGTTTATTCCATGGAGAGTTTGGGCGAGGTCATTGAAGCCTTCAATGTTTCGGTGGCTGTATTGGCCGTACCGGAAGTAGCTGCCCAGGAAACGGCCAATCAACTGGTATCCCACGGCATATCTGGCATACTCAATTTGGCTCCTGTTCTGTTGAAAACCCCCGACCACGTGCTGGTCAATAATGTCAACCTGATGGTGGAGCTGGAGCGGCTGATGTACCATTCGGGGGTGATTCAATGAGGAAATGAGTGAATGAGTGAATGGGGAAATGATTGAATGCCTGCCCCGACGCAGTAAAACGAAGGCGGGGATTGAATGATTGAATGATTGAATGGCTAAATGATAAAATGCACCAAATCCATCCCAAGTGAGCGCATATAAGATACATATAAAGGGCCTGGTTCAGGGGGTGGGATTCCGACCCTTTGTTTACCGTTTGGCCAGGCAGAACGACCTGAAGGGTTGGGTGGTCAACCGAAACGACGGTGTTGTGATTAAACTGATGACCGGGGAGCAGGAAGTCTCCGATTTTGCCGGGCAGATCCGCAGGTATGCCCCGGCAGCTTCCCGTATACGGTTGATTGACTGGCAAATGAGTGAAGAAGAGGAGCTGGACGGTTTTCACATCATCACCAGTCGGAATGCTTCACAGGATGCCACGGACATCAGCCCGGATATTGCCGTTTGCCCCCATTGCCTTGAGGACATGAGGCGACAGCCCCACCGGATCAATTATCCTTTTGTGAACTGCACCCATTGTGGGCCCAGATTTTCGATCATCAAGGGGTTGCCTTATGACCGGGCCAGAACCACCATGTCGGATTTTACCATGTGCAGCATCTGCCATGAAGAGTACCATGATGTGAATGACCGCCGTTTTCATGCCCAGCCGGTGGCCTGCAACCATTGTGGTCCGCATTATGAGTATTACCAGCAGGGTCGGGTCATGCATGATATCAACCGGGTGCTTACCCAGGTTACCCATGGCCTGGGTAAGGGGTGGATCATTGCAGTAAAAGGCATTGGCGGTTTTCACCTGATGTGTGATGCGTCCAACGAAAAAGCTGTTGCGCGTTTGCGCCGCATTAAGCGCAGGGAGACAAGGCCCTTTGCTTGTATGTTCTCTGATTTGGAAACCCTGCGTCAATATGCCCATGTGAACCAGCTCGAGGAACAGCACCTGACTGGTTGGCGCCGGCCCATTGTTTTGCTTGAACAAAAACAGGCCCTGGCCCCTTCACTCAACCTTCAGGTGAACACCATCGGGGCCATGCTTCCCTATATGCCTTTGCATGAGCTGATATTTGCCGGATTGAACCTTCCGGCCCTGGTGATGACCAGTGCCAATCTAAGCAATGAACCTTTGATTGCCGATAATCAAACGGCCCATCACAAACTCTCCCGCCAGGCCGATGCGCTTTTATTGCATAACCGCGCCATTGCCAACCGGGTAGATGATTCGGTGGTCCGTATCATTGATGGCCAGATCCAGCCACTGCGCCGCTCCAGGGGGTATGTCCCGGAACCCCTCCCTTTGAATTTTACGGTCAATGGAATCCTTGCCACCGGTGCGGAGCTGAAGAACTGTTTTTGCATCGGTAAAGGCGATCAGGCCATTATGAGCCAGCATATAGGCGACCTGAAAAATTATGAGACCTATGATTTTTATACCCATGCCGTGGACAGGCTCCTGAGCCTGTTTAGGGTAACCCCCCATTGTGTGGTGAGTGATCTCCACCCCGATTATTTTTCAACCCGATATGCCAGGAACTATGCCAAACAGAAAACCAGAATGGGCGAGGCAGGTGATAACCACCAGGTTCAGCATATCCAGGTGCAACACCACCATGCCCATATCGCTTCCTGCATGGCTGAACATCACTTACGGGAAACGGTCATAGGGGTTGCCCTCGATGGAACAGGCTTTGGCCCTGACGGACACATATGGGGCGGGGAGTTTTTGACGGCCAACCTGACTTCCTTTCACCGTTATACCCACCTGACTTATGTACCCATGCCCGGAGGGGATAAAGCGGTGCATCAACCCTGGCGAATGGCCCTGTCTTATTTGTACCAAAGCTTTGGCCCGGAATTTTCTTCCCTGCCGCTGGATATGCTGTCTCACCATTCCCGGGAGGACCTGAGGCTGATGAGCTCCATGATCCGAAAAAGAATCAATTCGCCCTTGACCTCCAGCACAGGCCGGGTTTTTGATGCGGTTTCGGCTTTGCTCAATGTCTGTACCCATAACCGTTTTGAAGGAGAAGCTGCCATGCGCCTCGAGGCACTGGTGGATCCCCACACCGAGGGTCACTATTCATTCGGCCAAACCCCGGAAGGCATTGATCTTACCCCGGCCTTCCGCGAAATGGTTACTGAGCTGCTCAATGGCCATGAATCTTCACTGATTGCAACACGTTTCCATCACACCATTGCCCGGATCATTACCTCTGTGGCCGAAAAAATACGTCAAGAAGCCGGATACAACAAGGTGGTGCTTTCCGGCGGCACCTTCCAAAACAAATACCTGAGTGAAACCACCGCCCAATGGCTTCGCAACCATCAATTTGAAGTGTATGCCCATCGCCGTGTTCCGGCCAATGACGGAGGCATTGCGTTGGGGCAGATGGTCGTGGCAGCGAATAAATGAGTAGGGAGCAATGAACAATGAGTAAGGAGTAATTAGTAGGGAGTAAATTAGTAGGGAGTAATTAGTAGGGAGTAATGAGTAGGGAGTAAAATAGTAGGGAGTAATTAGTAGGGAGTAATGAGTAGGGAGTAATTAGTAGGGAGTAATTGGTAGGGAGTAATGAGTAGGGAGTAGGGAGCAATGAACAATGAGCCAAAAAAAAAATCATCACTATGTGTTTAAGCATACCAGCGCAAGTTATAAGTATTCAGGGTGATACGGCTACTGTTTCTTTTGCCGGCAATCAATATCAGGCCGGGTTGCACATGCTAAACGACGTAAAAGAAGGGGATTATGTCCTGCTTCATGCCGGTTTTGCCATACAAAAGATCAGCGACCAGGAGGCCCGTGAGACCCTTGAATTGTTGCGAGAGATGGGCGAATTGGACTAATTCATCCGATCAATGGATTGCAAGGGAACATTGATAATATTCCAATAAGGATTGTTGTTAAGAGTTTGATTATCAATGTTTTGTTTTAAGATGAATGATGGAGATTATTGGTGGGGGTTGATCAACAGCAGCAAGTTGCCATTCCATCACTAGGGTTATAAATAATACACCCATGTTTTAAATAGGCCGGATTATGAAATACATGGATGAATACCGCGACCGGACATTAATTGCCGGGCTGACTAAGAAGATCAGGGCACGGGCAGGTCGTTTCTATACCTTCATGGAGGTATGCGGGGGCCATACCATGGCCATTCATAAGTTTGGTTTGCCTTGGCTTCTGCCTTCGACTATCCGGCTTAAATCGGGACCGGGGTGTCCGGTATGTGTTACGGATCAGTCTTATGTTGACCGGGCGGTGGCCTATGCAGAGATGGAGGAGGTGGTGGTGTGCACTTACGGGGATCTTTTGCGGGTTCCTGGCACCAGTGCCTCGCTTTATGACAAGCGGGGAGAAGGTTGTGATGTACGGGTTGTTTATTCGCTTTTGGAGGCCTTGCGTATTGCACGGGAAGAATCTTCTCGGATGGTGGTTTTTTTAGGGATTGGTTTTGAAACGACAGCTCCGGGCAGTGCGGTTGGCATATTGGAAGCAGAGCAGGAAGGGCTTGATAATTTTTGTCTTTTAAGTGCCCACAAACGGATGCCACCTGCGATGGAAGCTGTTGCCAGTGATGCGGGTCAACTGGATGGTTTTATTTGTCCGGGCCATGTAAGCACCATTACGGGCATGGGCATTTATGAGGATCTTCCGCGTCTTTATGGGATGGGTTGTGTCATCAGTGGTTTTGAGCCCACCGACATGCTTGAGTCGATTCTGCTGTTGGTGGAACAAATGGAAGCGGGGCGTCCGGAGGTGGCCATTCAGTATAAGCGGGCGGTTCGCCCGGAAGGCAATCTGAAGGCCCGGGCCTTGATGGACCAGGTCTTTCAACACGGTGATGATACCTGGCGGGGCTTGGGGGTGCTTCCCGACAGTGGCCTTCGGATAAGGCCGGAATATGCCAGATATGATGCCGAACAGCGAATACCTGTTGAGGTCGGCCCTGCCCGTGAAAATGCAGGATGTATATGTGGTGAGATCCTCAAAGGTCAAAAGGAACCCTCCGAGTGTCCGCTGTTTGCCACATCCTGTACACCGGTTCATCCGGTAGGGGCTTGTATGGTTAGTTCAGAAGGAGCCTGTCAGGCTTACTATAAATACCGACGTTATGCATGATCGCATTGTTTTAAGTCACGGCAGTGGTGGGGAGATGACCCAGCAATTGATCCGGGAGGTTTTTCTCCATCATTTTAACAATGAATGGCTTTGTGGCCTTTCCGATTCGGCTATGCTGAGCAATGGTTCAGGCCGGACCGTTTTCACCACTGATTCTTTTGTGGTGGATCCTCTGTTTTTCCCGGGGGGTGACATTGGGAAGCTGGCGGTTTGCGGTACGGTCAATGACCTGGCCGTAACCGGTGCCATCCCGGCCTATTTAAGTGCAGGTTTCATCCTGGAGGAAGGGTTAACCCTGGAAACGCTTCACCGGATAGCAGCATCTATGGCAGAAGAAGCCCGCCATGCCGGTGTTCAGATTGTTACCGGCGATACCAAGGTGGTACATCGGGGCAAAGCTGACGGGGTATTCATCAATACTTCGGGCATTGGATTTTTACCTGCGGGCAGGGCGGATCTGTCCAATACAGCGGGCATCCGACCCGGCGATCGCATTATTGTAAATGGCCACCTTGGCGAACATGGGGTTGCGGTGTTATCGGCCCGGGAAGAACTGGAGGTGGCCTCGCAGGTGCATTCGGATTGTGCCAGCCTGAACGCATTGATTGATCAGATGTGCCAGGTGTCGGGAAAAATTCGTTTTATGCGCGATCTAACCCGGGGCGGACTGGCCACGGTGTTGTGTGAGGTAACAGACCATGCTGATTTTGGCCTTTATCTGCTCGAAGATAAAATGCCGGTAGGGGAGGCCGTTCGGGGAATCTGTGAGATGTTGGGGATGGATCCCCTTTATATGGCCAACGAGGGCAAACTTGTGGCCATTGTCGACCCGGCCGATGCAGATGACCTTTTGGGGGCAATGCACGAGCATCCCCTGGGGGCCAATGCACAGGTGATCGGGCAGGTCGCTGGCCAACACCCCGGACAGGTGGTGATGGAGACACAGGTCGGGGGGCGCCGCATCATTGAACCCCTCACCGGCGAACAATTGCCCCGGATTTGTTAATCTTCCAAATGATCTGAAGGATGCATGAAGTTGCCATCGTCAATGACCTGTTCCGCATTGTTCTGGATGTGGCTGAAAAAGAGAAGCTGAAAAAAGTGGACAAAGTGCATTTTCAGCTTGGAAAAATGATGCAGGTGGTACCGGATCTGTTTAAATTTGCTTTCGATTCGGCCAAGGCCGATACCCTGGCGGCAGAGGCTGAACTGGAGATTGAATTTTTGCCCGTACGTATGAAATGCCGTCAATGCGGGACTGAGTTTGAACTCAAACAACAGAATTTCCAATGTCCCGATTGTCAGGGTATGGATCTGGATATGGTTCAGGGAAGGGAGTTAATTGTTAAAAGCATAGAAGGAGAATGAAGCCATTCAGCTAGCGGCCATCAGGTTAAGGTTGTCATAAGTTCAGGTTATGAAAAACTGAAGGCCGGGCCCACGCCTTTTTGCCTCCGCTGACCCCGCTAAGCGGGGTTCGTTGAAGTGGGGTTCGTTGAAGTGGGGATCCTCCAGCCGGGTGGGGGTTAATCATGAAGTTAATACATCATAAATAAAGCAAAATTATGGAAATCAAAGTTATGAAAAGGGTGCTCGATCGCAATCAGGACAAGGCTGAGCAGATTCGGGCGCTGTTAAAGGAAAATCATGTACGTATGTACAATTTGATCAGTTCACCGGGTGCCGGTAAAACAACCCTGCTCGAACAAACCTGTCGCCATCTGGGCCCGGACTATGGGGTAGGTATAATCGAAGGGGATGTTTATACCGACCGGGATGCCCGGCGGCTTCAATCCTACGGTTTTCCCATTGTCCTGATCAATACCGAGGGGGGCTGTCACCTCGACTCCAACAGCATCAGCGGAGCCCTTCAGGAGTTCAACCTGCAGAATTTGCGCCTGCTTTTTGTGGAAAATGTAGGCAACCTGGTATGTCCCTCGCATTTTGACCTGGGGGAAACCTCAAAAATTGCCGTGGTCAGCACCAGTGAAGGCGATGACAAACCCATCAAATACCCCATGCTTTTCAGAGATGCCCGGGCAGTGGTGCTGAACAAAATGGATTTGCTGGAATATACCGACTTTGATTACAACCATTTTATCAGCGACTTGCGACAGGTGAATCCTACCGTGCCCCTTTTCGAAACTTCCTCTACCAAAGGCCAGGGACTGGAAGGATGGTTTCATTGGCTGGAGCAGGAGATGAAGGAGCAAATGAATAAATGATTAGATGATTAAATGCCTGCCCCGACGCAGTAAAACGAAGGCGGGGATTCAATCATTCTATCATTCTCTTCTCATCACTCTCCAATCACCTTGACCAAAACCCGTTTCTTCCTTTTGCCGTCGAATTCTCCATAGAAAATTTGTTCCCAGGGACCAAAATCCAACTTCCCTTCGGTGATGGCTACCACCACTTCTCTGCCCATAATGGTGCGTTTAAGGTGGGCATCGGCATTGTCTTCGGCAGTGTTATGATTGTATTGGCTGTAGGGCTTCTCCGGGGCCAGGCCTTCCAGCCATTTCTCAAAATCCTGATGCAGACCCGATTCATCATCGTTGATAAAAACACTGGCGGTGATGTGCATGGCATTGACCAACACCATGCCTTCCTTTACCCCGCTTTGGGCAACGGCTTCTTCCACATCCGGGGTAATGTTGATCAGTTCTCTTCTTTGCTTGGTACTGAACCACAGTTCTTTTCGGTATGATTTCATAATGTGCGGGTTTGGAGTGAGACTTTGCTTGTATCGTTGTATTTAACGTACTTCTTTGTTATCATGGCCATTTTATCTTGCTCTGGTTTTGTTGTGCCTCTATTTCATTCTGGCCCGTTTTTAGCACAACTTCTGATGGCTTTTCTATAGCCTCTATTTCATTCTGGCCCGTTTTTAGCACAGCTTCTGATGGCCTTTTTTTCTATAGCCCCGATTTCATTCTGGCCCGTTTTTGTCACAGTTTTCTGATGGCCTTTTTTCTATAGCCCCGATTTCATTCTGGCCCAATTTTGTCATAGTCTCTGGGGCCCCTTTTTAATCAGGGGCTTTATCCCTACTTTATGATGGCCCAATGTTTGTTGAGCACCTTCTGGCACCCGATATTCCCGGGCTTGATCCGGTGCTTCTCTGACTGAACCGGTTCTTCCTGGCTTGATCCCAGTGCCCCCTGAGATTAATTCCGGTCCTCCCGGGCTTGATCTGGGTGCTTTTTGACTTGAACCGATTCTTCCTGGCTTGATCCCAGTTTTCCCGGGCTTGATCCGGTGTTTCTCGGATTTATCCTGAGCTTCCGGGAGTAGTTTGTTGCTGTTACCGGGATTGTTGTTTTATTTTCAGGCCCCATCCGCCCACCAGGTTCCATCAATCCTTCTCCTTTGTATCCGACAATTTAAAGTGCATCTACTTGACGGTCATCTATTTAGCAGCTGACGGATTGGCATTCAATTACTTTGCATCCAACAACCCAGAAGGGGCTATTTAATGTTCAGGGCTTCAATGATTTGATCAATGCGCTTTTCCAGCATCTGATCCACTTTTTCAAAGTCTTCCCTTTTGGAGAGCCTGTCATTGACGCTGAAATAGAATTTGATTTTGGGTTCAGTGCCGGATGGGCGCATTGAAATTTTGGATCCGTCTTTGAGCAGAAACTGCAGCACATTGGCCTTTGGCAGGTTGATTTTATAGCGCAGATGGCTTATCAGATCCAGGGTTTTTTGTTTGTTGTAATCGTGGATGAGCATCAGATCCTGGCCGTTGATGGTATCGGGCGGATTGTTGCGGAACTGATCCATCATGTGGCGGATGGCTTCTTCGCCTTCTTTTCCTTGTCTTACAATGGACAGCAGGCGCTCTTTAAAGAAGCCGTGTTCAGTATAGATGTCGATCAGCTGATCGAATAATGATTTGCCCTGATCTTTGGCAAAAGCAGTGGTTTCAGCCAGCAACACACATGAAATGACGGCATCTTTATCCCTCACAAAATCGCCCGCCAGGTAGCCGTAACTTTCTTCTCCTCCGGCAATAAAGGTTTTTGTTCCTTCCAGCTGTTTGATTTTATCGGCGATGTATTTAAAGCCGGTGAGGGTATCATAATGGTCTACTCCGTATGCTTCGGCGATGTCGGCCAGCAATTCGCTGGTAACGATGGTCTTGACGATGTACTCATTGCCGGTAAGTTTGCCCCTCTGCTTCCACTGGGAAAGCAGGTAATTAATCAGCAGGGCAGCCGCCTGGTTGCCGTTGAGGATCTCCAGTTCTCCTTTATGATTTCGTACAGCAATGCCCACGCGGTCGGCATCGGGGTCGGTGGCCATCACCAGATCGGCCTGGGTCTGTTCTGCTTTTTTCAGGGCCATCTCCAGGGCTGCATGTTCTTCCGGGTTCGGAGAGTGAACGGTAGGAAAATCGCCGTTGATCTGGTCCTGTTCGGGCACATGAATCACGTTTTGGAAACCCAGTTTTTCGAGGGCCTGGGGCACCAGGTGCACGCCGGTTCCATGGAGCGGGGTGTAGACAATCTTTAGGTCTTTTTGCCGCTCGATCATTTCCGGATTGACCGACAAACCTTTGATGTTGTTCAGGTATTCCCGGTCCACCTCTGCTCCAATGGACTGGATTTTCTGATCGTCACCCTCAAAATTGACCTCTGATATGCTGGTGATTTTCTGCACCTCATGGATGATGTTTTTATCATGCGGGGCGATAATTTGGCCCCCGTCCTCCCAATAGACTTTATAGCCATTATATTCTTTGGGATTGTGGGAGGCGGTGATCACTACTCCGGCCTGACAGTTGAGATGGCGAATGGCAAAAGACAGCTCCGGAGTAGGGCGAAGCTGGTCGAACAGGTACACATAAATGCCATTGGCAGATAAGACTTTGGCGGTTTGTTCTGCAAAGAATCTGCTGTTGTTGCGGGAATCGTAAGCAATAACGGTTTTTATGCGGTCCAGGTCGGCAAACTGCTTGTGGAGATAGTTGCTCAGGCCTTGTGTGGCGCTTCCCACCGTGTATGTATTCATCCTGTTGGTGCCGACCCCCATGATGCCTCTTAATCCTCCGGTTCCAAATTCGAGGTCCTTGTAAAAGGCATCGATGAGTTCCTTTTCATCGTTTTCCAGGAGATGCTTTACCTGCTCCCGGGTCTGTTTATCATATTCTTCCTGCAGCCAGGCATGGGCTTTATTTTTAACCTGGGTTAACAGATCAACATTTTCTTCCATAGTAATATTTTTGAGTTAAAGGGGTTTAACGATGCAATAACGATGGTTAAAAATAAGAAAATATCAGGATCAATCCAACGTAAAAAGCGGTGGTAAGGTTTACCCGTTGGTTTTTTCAGCAAATGGTAAAGGTTTTGAATCAAAGATGGAGCTATGAACAGGGGCATTTCGGCGGTAAGGGTTCCCCGGTCCGTTTTTCGGCAAATGGTAAGGGTTTCGAATCTGAATGGGAACTATGAACAGGGGGAACTCTGCCGGTAACGTTTTTTTATTCCTTTTTCCAGGATTTGGTAAAGGTTTTGAATCCAGATTGGACCTGTGAACCGGAGTTATTCAGCCGGTTAGGTTCACCGGTTTGTTTTTACCAGCATTTGGTAAAGGCTGTTGCGCCAATAGGGGATTTCAAGTTGGAAGTGGTTTTTGATTTTACTTTTATTGAACACGCTATAGTGTGGCCGTGGGGCAGGGGTAGGCCAGTCTTTGCTTTCAATGGGTTGGATATGGCATGAAGACTTTTGAATGCGGGCTATTTCCTGGGCGAAATCGTACCAGCTGCAGACCCCTTCATTGGAGAAGTGGTATATTTCTTGAAGCACTGATGGATTGGAGGTGGTGTTGAGGATATGGATAATGGCGCGGGCCAGGTCGCCGGCATAGGTAGGCGATCCCACCTGGTCGTAGATCACCTGCAGCTGGTCTTTTTCCCGGACCAGCCTGGAGATGGTTTTAACAAAATTTTTGCCATAGGGGGAATAAAGCCAGGCGGTACGGATGATCATACCGGCCTGATGGTGGATCACCTTTTGTTCTCCGGCCAGCTTGCTTTGGCCATAGATGCCCTGGGGGGCCGGGTTGTCGGTTTCCACATAGGGTTTATGGCTGCGTCCGTCGAAGACATAGTCGGTAGAGATATGGATCAGGCGGATGTTTCGTTCACTGGCAAGGCGGGCCAGGTGGCCAGTAGCGGTATCATTGATCAAAAAAGCTGATTCCTGGTTGCTTTCAGCCTGATCCACGTCGGTGAAGGCTGCACAGTTGATGATCACATCGGTGGGGTGCTGATCGAGGTATTGGGCCAGCCCTTCATACCGGGTGATGTCAAGCTGGGGTTGATCGGTAAAATACAAGGTATGGCCTTCATTTAAAAGCTCCTGCTGGCGGTCGTACAGTTCACGGCCCAGTTGTCCCTGGGCTCCTGTTACCAGAATATTCATAATGATCAGATTGAAAAATTCATGTCGGCTTCGTTGAAATCGGGCAGCACTTTATCCTTTGCTGAAACAATGGCTTTGCCGGGATCGATCTGCCAGTCGATGCCCAAAGCGGGGTCTTTGTAATTGATGCCCCTTTCTGATTCGGGGTGGTAATAGTTGTCGCATTTATAAAAAACAATGGCCCGATCGCTGAGCACTGAAAATCCGTGGGCAAATCCCCGGGGTATAAGCATTTGATGTTTGTTTTCATCGGAAAGTTCCTGACCGTACCATTGGCCAAAAGTAGGGGAGTTTTCCCTCAAATCCACGGCCACATCATAAATGCGCCCCTGAATCACACGGGTCAGCTTGGTTTGGGCATACGGGGCCAGCTGATAGTGAAGCCCCCTGATGATGCCATAGTTGGAGAGCGATTCATTGTCCTGGACAAAATCGTAATGGAGCCCGTGTTCGTTGAAGTTCCGCAGGTTATAACTTTCGAAAAAGTATCCGCGGTGGTCCTCAAAAACTTTGGGTTTGATCACGTACAGACCACTGAGTGGGGTTTCGATGATTTGCATAACGGATTATTTTTGGGGGAACTTTTTTTCTGCGGTCAGTTTTAACAGGTACTGGCCGTATTGATTTTTCTGGAGTTTTTCGCCCAAGCGTTTCAGTTGCTGTTGGTCGATGTAACCTTTGAGGTAAGCAATCTCTTCGATGCAGGCTATTTTAAGGCCCTGTCTTTTCTCGATGGTAGAGATAAAGTTGGAAGCCTGAAGCAGGCTATCGTGGGTACCGGTATCGAGCCAGGCCATGCCGCGTCCGAGGAGTTGGACCCGAAGGCGGCCTTCATTCAGGTAAAGGCGGTTCAGGTCGGTGATTTCCAGTTCACCTCTTTCGGAGGGCTGAAGGGATTTTGCCTTCTCAACCACGTCGTTGCTGTAGAAATAGAGGCCGGTGACGGCGTAGTTGGATTTGGGGTAGGCGGGTTTTTCTTCAATGCCTAACACATTGGCGTTTTGGTCAAAATCGACCACCCCATAGCGGTTGGGTTCTGTGACATAATAGCCGAAGATAATGGCTCCGTCTCTAAGGCTGGCGGCCTGTTCCAGCATTCCGGTCAGGGAATAGCCGTAAAATATGTTGTCGCCCAGGATCATACATACGTTGTCGTTGGAGATGAAATCTTCCCCGAGGATAAAAGCCTGCGCCAGTCCGTCGGGCGATGGCTGGACCTTATAGGAGATATCCAGACCCAGGTGGCTGCCATCTTCCAGCAGGTTCTGGTACAGATGGAGGTCGTCTGGGGTAGAGATGATCAGTATTTCCCGGATGCCAGCCAGCATCAGCACGGAGAGGGGATAATAGATCATCGGTTTGTCATAAATGGGGATGATCTGTTTGGAGATGCTTTGGGTCAGGGGATAGAGCCGGGTACCGGCTCCTCCGGCCAGGATGATGCCTTTCATTTTTGCAGTTGTTTTTTAAAGTATTCAATGGTACGTTGCAGGCCCCTGTCGAGGTTGACCACTGGTTCCCAACCCAATTGTTCTTTGGCCAGGGAGATATCGGGTTGTCGCTGAATGGGGTCGTTTTCTGGCAGGGGGTGGAAACTCAGCCGGGAAGAAGAATGGGTCATATCAATGATTTGGCGGGCCAGCTCCAGCATCGTAAACTCTCCGGGATTGCCCAGGTTGATGGGATAAGTGTGCTGATCGTCGCTGTCCATCAGTTGAATCAGGCCTTCAATGAGGTCGTCCACATATTGAAAGCTTCGGGTTTGTTCGCCGCTGCCGAAGATGGTGATGGATTGGTTTTGAAGGGCCTGGATGACAAAGTTGGAGATGACCCGCCCGTCGTTCAGGCTCATGCGGGGGCCAAAAGTGTTGAATATGCGCGCTATACGGATGTTTACGTTGTTCTGCAGGTTGTAGTTCACAAACAACGATTCGGCACATCGCTTGCCCTCATCATAACAGGAGCGTTTGCCAATGGGATTGACATTGCCCCAGTAATCTTCCGTCTGGGGATGGATGGTGGGATCGCCATAGACTTCGCTGGTGGAGGCCTGCAGTATTTTGGCCCCGATGCGCTTGGCCAGCCCCAGCATGTTGATGGCTCCCATCACCGAAGTTTTGATGGTTTTAATGGGATTGTACTGATAATGAACCGGCGAAGCAGGACAGGCCAGGTTGTAGATCTCCTCCACCTCGGCGTAATAAGGCTGGGTGATGTCATGGCGAATCAACTCAAAATAGGGATTGTCCATCAAGTGAACGATGTTCTCTTTGGAACCGGTAAAGAAGTTGTCCAGGCAAAGCACTTCGTTGCCCTCATTGAGCAGGCGCTCACACAGGTGAGAACCAATAAACCCCGCTCCGCCGGTCACCAGAATGCGTTTTTTCATAGGTTTTGGATTTTACAACAGGCTCACACAGGAGCCTTTTTTTCAGCCACAGGCATCATGTTGCAGCCGGGCCTTATTGCTGCAGGCGCAG
>Ga0207714_1000290_pt1 | contig 34534 bp, 35 predicted proteins | sample PonA232FremontCA_2_FD_187270 | JGI IMG/M metagenome (GOLD analysis project Ga0207714, IMG submission 187270) | Marine sediment microbial community from Fremont, CA, USA - Pond A23 Sediment 2 (SPAdes) | ecosystem: Environmental > Aquatic > Marine > Unclassified | place: USA: Fremont, California...
GCAGCGGCTCCATCGGCCACCTGCTTGCGCGCGGCGGCGAATAAACCTCCCGGTGGCTGGACCGGCAACCCCCTGGTCCCCCGGCTACTCCTCCAGCAGGTCTTCGAGGACCTCGCTTTCACCGCCGTCGCCCACGGCCTGGCGGACGCGCCGGTACTCCCGTTGGCTCACCTCCACCGTTTCGGTGCCGCCGTCGCGGGTTACCTCCAGCGTGACCGTCCCCGCGGGGCTGTTGCGCCGCCGGAAGGTGGCGACCGCCGAGAAGACAAAGGAGAGCGCGACCGCTCCGCCCAGTGCGTAGGCGGCGGTCGTTTCGAAGGCCATTCCGCCGGGACCGGTCCACTGGGCCGGGTAGGCGGTCCAGAACAGCCCGACGCCAGCCAGCGTGAGGACGCTGCCGGCGACGACGCCCAGCCGGGCCCGCGTGCTCGCGGGGAGGACGACGACCACCGCCAGGAGCATCGCGGGGATACCCAGCCCGGCACAGAGGCCGGCGTACCGGCGGGCGGCGTAGGACTCGCCGGCGACTGCCACCAGCAGGATGGCGACGAGCACGGCGAGGGCGCCCGCAGCCCCGAGGGCGGCGCCGGCGAGCACCCGGCGCGGGTCCCGGTCGGTCGGCGTCCGGCTGTACGCCTCGTCGAGACGCTGCATACCCGACGGTTACCGTCCACGTACAAAACGGTGCGTCAGACGCGCGTGCGACGGCTCGCGTCGGGCGCGTGCGTGGCTGGACGGGGTACAAAAGGGGAGACGGGGTACACAAGGGAAGAAGCCGCGAGCGTGGAACCGGCGGCGCGGGCGTGGCTGGTGGACCGGAGGTGCTGACGTGGGCGGGTCAGTTGCTCTGGATCCGGGGGGCGAGCATGTAGGTGACGGTGCCCTGTCCCTCGGCGATGTCGAAGTGGAGCTTGACGGGGAACTCCTCGCCCAGTTCCATGGTCACCTCGGCGTCGCCGGGGATGGCGGAGTTCATGTCGTCGAGGTAATCCAGCGAGAACAGCGAGGAGGCGGGGCCAACGGTCAGGTCGATGAGGTCCTCGGCGTCGAGTTCGAGGTGGACGTCGTCGGTGTCACCCTCGGCCTTCACGTAGAAGACCTCCGCCTCCTCGTCGACGCCGAGCTCGATGTGGTCGCTCACCATGTCCGCGGCGGTCACAGCGCGGTCGATGTCCCGGCCCTCGATGACGATCTCCGCCGGCAGGTCCAGGTCCGGCAGGTCGGGCTCCTCGCGGATTGATTCGGGGTCGATGAGTGCCAGCGTGTACTCCAGCCCGTCGATGGAGATATGCAGTTTGCGGGTCTCCTCATCGAGTTCGAGGTGGACCAGCTGGCCGGCGTCGGCCATCCCGGCGATGTCCTGCAGCCGGGCGAGGTTGACGCCGATCAGCCCGCCGTCGGTCTCGTAGGACTCGAAGGCCGCCGCATCCAGAGTCAGGTCGACCATCCCCACGTTGGCGGGGTCGACGGCCCGGATCTCCAGCCCGTCCTCCTCGAGGTGGATCTTGCACTCCTCGACCAGCACGCCCACGGAGCCCAGCGTCGCCTGGAGCGTGTCCGCGCTCACGATGGCGTTGAACATCTTGAGGCGAGGTACGCCCGCATCGGTTAAAAACCCCGCCGTCTCGGATTCGTTGTCTGCGCGCCGCTACGGCACTGCTGTCATCGGCTCAGCCCCGCTCGCCCAGCGTTGCCGCGACCAGCCGGCGCTCGGCCCGCCGGAGCAGGTCCGAGGCGGTCGACGTGCCACACCCCAGCCTGGCGGCCACGTCGGCCAGCCCGCCGTCCCGGGGCAACTCGTAGTAGCCGACGCCCCAGGCTGCCCGGACGGCCTCGCGCTGGCGCCCGCTCAGCGGCGCGCCGTCCTCGCGCTCGTAGGTCCCCGTCCGGAGGACCTCGACGCCGACCTCCCCGGGGAGCTCCTCCAGGGCCGCGGCGAGCTGGTCGCTGTGGCCGACCATAGTCTGCCGGACCGTTCCGTCGGAGCGGAGTTCGACCGGCGGCACGACCAGCACCGAGTCCCGGTCGAGCGCCTCCCGGTACCCCGCCTCGCGCTCGCGGAGGCTCGTCCTGACGTAGAGATAGAAGCCCGTGCCGTCGCCCTCCGCGGTCCACTCCTCGACCTGCGGGACCGCTTGCAGACGCCGCTCGTAGGCCTCGCGGTCGCCGTCGACGTACAGCAGCAGTGTCGTCACCTCGCCGCGGGCGTCGCGTTCGAGGATCGTCTCGCGGTCGACCGCCGGGGACTCGCAGACGAAGGCGTGCATCGGGTGGAGGTACTCCTCCGGGATCTCCAGCGCGACCCGGGCCGTGTGCATACGCCGTGGTGGGCGCGAGCGCCCTTCACGTTCAGGGACGCAACCATCACGCTCAGGGACGGCGGACCGTCGCGTTCAGGAGCGGTGAACACACGCGTTCAGGGACGGTCGGGGTCGACGGCGTGGACCAGCACCTCGCAGTCGGTCTCCAGCGGCGGGGTGAGAAACTCCCTGGGGTCCTCGAACAGCCGCCGAAATAGCCAGTCCGAGACCCGCACCTCCCAGTTGCCGGAGGCCTCGTAGGCATCGTAGAGGCGGTCCATGTCCTCGGTCTTCATGTAGTAGCGGACGACTGGCGACGGACCGGTCGGGTCGAACAGCAGCGACTCGGTGTACATCGCTTCCTCCTCGAGGGTCTCCGTCCGGTCGCGGGCCCACCGCCGGACCGGGCCAAAGCCCTTCAGCCAGTTCACGACGTCGATCCCCCGCGCGACCAGGCGGGTCCGGAGGCCAGGCTTGAGCCGGAGCGAGGTCAGGACGACCGGCAGCGGCAGGTCGTCGCCGGCGACGGGCGCGAGCAGCGGCCGGCCGACGTGTGTCTCGTAGCGGGCCTGCCGGTCGGGGTTCGTGGCGTGGGTCACCAGCCGGCAGCCGTCCCGGCCATCGGCATAGACGGTCCCGGAATCCTCGAGCAGCCCCTCCAGTCCCGCGGCGAACAGCGGCGATTCCCTCACTGCCGCGCCGGGGTCGGTCCACGGTCCGGCGTCGTCGTCCGCCACCTCCACGTACCAGACGAGGGCGTCCTCGCCGCTACCGGTGTCGCCGCCCGGTCCGCCGACGCCGAACCCGCCCCGGTCCAGAAAGAGGGTGACCAGATTGACGCCCGCGACCGGCAGCAGCGTCCGGGCGTCGCCGTCGCTGTGATCCCGTGCTCACTCCGCGATCAGGTCCCGGACGGCCCCGGTCTCGCCGGCCCGGACCAGCTGGCGGACCAGAAGCGAGTCGAAGATGTCGATCCCGCCCCGGGGACGGTCGGTGGCTGCGTCAGCCGGGTCGCGTGTGGGTCCCGTCGCCGCGTCGCTCATGTGGCCCAGTTGGACCGACCGAGTAAGACCGTTCAGGCGCCAGGCTCCGCCCGTTTAAGTACGACCGACTGCTGCCTGTCACCGTACGTCGCCGCTCACTCCCGGTAGCGGCGCTCCCACCTCGGGACCGACCGCCGGAACAGTCCGAGGCCGACCGCGCCCAGCAGCAGGCTCCCGGCGGCCAGCCCAGCCAGCACCGGCGGGGACAGGTCGACGGCAAACCCCACCAGGAGCACGGGCACCAGTGGGACGACCATGGCGGCCCCGAAGACCGCGTAGAGGGCGGTGTCGAAGAGGAACTCGTCGGGGGAGAGTCCGGTGAGGTAGACGGTCACACCGAAGATGTAGCAGGCGACGCCGACGAGCAGGGCGGCACCGACGGCCGCCTCCAGGGGCTGGCCCCCCCGCCAGGCCAGCGCCAGCACATAAAAGCCCAGTCCGGCCAGCGGCCCAAGCAGTAGGAAGGCCCGGAGCTTCCCGGCAAACACGTCGGCCACGCTCAGGGGCTGGGCGAGGTAGGGATCGACGTCCTCGGCCTGTGTCAGCCAGTTGTAGGTCGTGAAGCCCGAGAGGCCGAGGACGGCCCCGAAGGAGACCCCAACCGAGGGGGAGACGCCGGTGATCCGGCCGGCCAGGTCGACGAGCGCGGCGGTGACGCCAAAGAGGATGGCGCCGGAGAAAAGCACCTTCCAGACCCCGCCGGCGCTGCGGTGGACGTCAAGCAGGGTTTTCGCCGCGACGGGGTCGCCGACCCGCCCCAGCCAGCGCCGGAAGGTCGGCGTGACGGTCCTGGTCCTCGGACGGTCCGTCGGTCCGAAGGTGAGCGCGCCGACCAGGAAGACCGCGCCGAGGAGCGCGGCCGCCCCGGCCACTCGCACCGGCGCCGGCGCGAGGAAGACGCCGTAAGGCGTGTAGGCGACGACGTCGAGCCCGCCGGCCCAGGCGGCCCCGGCCGCGGCGCCCACGCCTGCGAGGCCCACCCAGCCCGGCAGCCCCAGCCGCGACAGCCCCACTCCCGCGAGCATCGTCCCGATGCCGAGCACGAAGGTAAGTGTCAGCGTCGTCCACACCAGCAGGACCGACATCGCGACCCCGCCAGCCCCGCCGGCGCCGGCAGTCGCGCCGGCCCCGGCCGTCCCTCCTCCGCTCGCGAGCACGGCCGGCAGCGTCCCCAGCGCCATCGGCAGCAGGAACAGTGCCGTGTAGTAGACGACGTCCTTGACGACGAAGACGCCGAGCAGCCGCCCCCGGGAGAGCGGCAGCGTTCGGGCCGAGAAGACCAGCAACGTCAGGTCGCCCAGCAATCCCCGGAGCGCGTCCCGGCCGACGAGCCCGATGGAGCCGGTGTGGAGCCCGAAGACCAAGGCGAGCGCGTGGAGCCCCGCAAAGACGGTGTCGGGGGCGGTGCCGGTGACGACGAGCAGTTCGGTCGTCCCCGCGACCAGCGCCACGACGAGCAGCGGGAACGCCGCGAACCGGCCGCCGCCGAACAGCCGGCTGTGCAGGCGCCACTCCTCGCGGAACATCTCGACGAACACCCGGCGGGTCCGCCCGTCAGCCATGGGTCGCGTCTCCTGTGCGTCCGACTCCGGCGTCGTCCCGTTCTCCCTCGACTACGTCCTCGGCCCCTACCCCGACGGCGTCCATGAACACGTCGAGCAGCGCCGTCCCGTCCTCGAGATCGGCGGGCTGGACCTCCCTGACGAGGTCGCCGCCGTGGACGACCCCCACGCGGGTGCACAGCTCCGCGGCCACGCTCACGTCGTGTGTCGAGAGGACGACCGTGTTCCCGGCCTCCCGGTAGCCCGAGAGGAACCGCTTGACTCCCTCCTGGGCGATAGGGTCCAGGTTCGCCAGCGGCTCGTCGATGAACACGAGCGCGGGCTCGTGGAGGAAGGCGGCCGCGACCATCACCTTCTGCTGTTGCCCGCGCGAGAGGTCGGTCGCGAGGGTGTCGAGCTTCCCGGCGACGTCCAGGCGGTCGGCCCAGGTCCCGACCCGCTCGTCGACGGTCTCGTCGGGGAGCCCGCGGACGGCGCCGACAAAGCGGAAGTACTCCCGCGGCGTCATGAAGCTGGGCGGGGACTCCTTTTCGGGGAGGATCCCCACCCCCTCGCGGGCCGCCGTCGGCTCCGCGACGGGGTCGACGCCCAAGACGCTCGCCGTTCCGCCGTCGGGCTCGACCTGACCGGTCAGCACCTCCATCGTGGTGGTCTTGCCGGCGCCGTTGGGGCCGAGCAGCCCGAACAGCTCGCCCTCCGACACCGAGAGCGAGAGCCCGTCGAGCGCGGTCACGTCCCCGTACGCCTTCCGCAGGGAGTCGGTCTGGATCGCCGGCACGGTACTCCCGGGAGAGTCGGGTCGAGCCGACATAAAAACACCCGTCTCCGCAGAGCCGGCGTCGCCGGCGGCGCCAAAGCGCGTGTCGCCCACCAGCCGTAACGGCCCGTGGCCTCTCACGTCCGGCCTGCGTCACCGGCCAACGACGGCGAGTACACCGGCCCTCGGCGGCCCGACGTGTTATATCTCGCCGGCGCCAAGCGTGTCCATGCGCGAACTCGTCTTCGCCCTCGAGTACACCCCCGGCTGTAACCGGGTGGCGGACACCCTCGCCGACCACCCGGCCGTCCGGGTCCGCTCGCTCTCGCTGCACGCGACCGCCGACAGCCTCTGGCGCGTCGACCACGCGACCGGGCCCACCGACTCGCTCGAAGCGGTCGAAGATGCCTTCCTCAACAGCGACTACTACGCGGACTGTCTCGCGGCCGAGGACTGCGGCGCGACCCAGACGACCCGCGTCCTCGACCGGACCGACGACACGCTCGTCCTGTACTCCCACTGGGAGCGGACGCCCACCTGCGAATCCGTTCCCCACATCGCCCGCGACCACCTCGGCGACGGGGTGCTGTTCGAGACCCGCCACGAGGGCCGCCACTACACGTGGCGGCTCATCCACTCCGGCGAGGGCGACGTGACGGCGTTTTTCGACGACCTCGAGGCGGCCGTCGGGGAGTGCGCCCGGATGGAGATGCTCCGAACCGCGGAGACGAGCGCACCGGCAGGGGCGAGCGAGGGGGGCCCGAGCGGGCTGTCCCCGGCACAGGAGGCCGCGCTCCGGGCCGCCGTCGAGCACGGCTACTACGAGTCCCCGCGAGAGGTCGACGTCGGCGAGCTGGCCGAGCACCTCGGCGTCCCGCGGTCGACGCTCACCTACCGGCTCCGGCGGGCGGAGGAGCAGCTGGCGAAACAGCACGTCGCAGGCGAGGGGGTCGAGGAGCCGCCGGTCTCGCTCTGACGCAACGGTTTGGAATATTCCAACAAAGACATATCGAACTCCCGCTCCTACCCCCACGTGATGACAGCGAACCCGGACGCCGCGGGGCAGACGGGCGGGGGCGGACAGCGACGGGAGCTGACTGCCCGCCTCGCCGTCCCCGAGATGGACTGTCCCTCGTGTGCCAAGAAGGTCGACAGGAGCCTCCAGCGCGTTGACGGTGTCGTCGACGCCACGCTCCAGCCGACCACCGGCACGGCCACCGTCACCTACGACTCCGACCGCGTCGCCGAGGCCGGCGTCGTCCGGGCCATCGAGAACGCGGGCTACGAGGCCGTCGGCGGGGACGACGCGTCGTCGGATACCGGTCCGGAGGTCGCGCCCCCGTCGGAAATCTGGACGAGTCCGCGCGCCCTCAAGACGTGGACCGGTGCGGTGTTGGTCGTACTCGGCCTCCTCTTCGAGTTCGTCCTCACCGGGCAGAACGTCCCCGTGGCGACCGTTCTCGACTACCCCCTCCACCTCGCCGACGTCCTGTTTCTCGGCGCGACTGCCGTCAGCGGCTACCCGGTCGTCCGCGGCGGCTACTACTCGGCGAGGAACCTGAGTCTCGACATCGACCTGCTGATGGGGACGGCGATCATCGCCGCGACCGGTATCGGCTACTTCGTCGAGGCCGCGACGCTGGCGGTCCTGTTCAGCGTCGCCGAGTTGCTGGAGGACTACGCGATGGACAGAGCGCGGGATTCCCTGCGCGAACTGATGGAACTGTCGCCCGACGAGGCCACCGTCCGCCGCGATGGGAACGAGGTGACCGTCCCCGCCGACGGGGTCGAGGTCGGCGAGACCGTGGTCGTCCGCCCCGGCGAGGAGATACCGCTCGACGGCACCGTCGTCGAGGGCGGGAGCGCCGTCGACGAATCGCCGATCACCGGCGAGAGCGTCCCCGTCGACAAGACCGTCGGCGACGAGGTGTACGCCGGCAGCATCAACGAGGAGGGGTATCTCGAGTTCGAGGCCACCGCGCCCGCCTCGGAGTCGACGCTCTCGCAGGTCATCGAGATGGTGCAGGGCGCACAGGAAAAGAAAACGGAGAAAGAGCAGTTCGTCGACCGGTTCGCGGGCTACTACACCCCGACGATCGTCGTCCTGGCGCTCCTGACCGCCGCGCTCCCGCCGCTGCTCATCAGCGGCGGTGCCACCGTCAGTTTCGCCGGCCTCTCGCACACCTTCACCGGGAGCTGGCAGACGTGGTTCATCCGCGGACTCACCCTGCTGGTGATCGCCTGCCCGTGTGCGTTCGTCATCTCGACGCCCGTCTCCGTGGTGTCGGGGATCACCAGCGCCGCCAGGAACGGCGTCCTGGTCAAGGGCGGCAACCATCTCGAAGCGATGGGCGACGTGGACGCCATCGCCCTCGACAAGACGGGCACCCTCACGAAGGGCGAACTCGCCGTCACGGACGTGGTGGCGCTCGACGGTGCGAGCGACGAGGAGGTACTCCGGTACGCGGCCGCGCTCGAACGGCGCAGCGAACACCCCATCGCCGGGGCCGTCCTCGCCCGGGCCGACGACGAAGACGTCGGTGACCTGCCGCCCCTCGAGACGTTCGAGAGCATCACCGGGAAGGGGATCCGTGCGGCTGTCGACGGCGAGACGCACTACGCGGGCAAACCCGCCCTCTTCGAGGAACTGGGCTTTGACCTGTCCCACGCCCACCTCCGTACCGACGGCGGCGCGGCCGCCGAGGTGGCCGACGAGTGCGAGCGCGAGGACTGCGCCGACCTCGAACGCGGCGCGCTCTCCCGGTTCGAAGCAGAGGGAAAGACGGTCGTGCTCGTCGGGACGGACACCGAACTGATCGGTATCGTCGCCATCGCCGACGAGGTGCGACCGGACGCCGAACGGGCGGTCGAGCGGCTGCACGACCTCGGCGTCGCGCACGTGGTGATGCTGACCGGAGATAACGAGGGGACGGCCCGCGCTATCGCCGAGCGGGTCGGCGTCGACGAGTACCGCGCCGAACTGCTCCCCGACGAGAAGGTCGACGCCGTGGAGGCGTTACAGGCGGAGTACGGCGAGGTCGCGATGGTCGGCGACGGGATCAACGACGCGCCCGCGCTGGCGACCGCCGACGTCGGCGTCGCGATGGGTGCCGCGGGGACGGACACCGCCCTCGGGACCGCCGACATCGCGCTGATGGGCGACGACATCGGCAAGCTGCCCTACCTCTACGCGCTGTCGCACAAGGCAAACGGCGTGATCCGGCAGAACATCCGGGGGAGCCTCGGCGTGAAGGCGCTGCTCGCACTCGGCGTCCCGCTGGGACTGGTGAGTGTCGCCCTCGCGGTCGTCGTCGGCGACATGGGGATGAGCCTCGGCGTCACCGGCAACGCGATGCGGCTGTCACGGATGAAACCCGACCGGTTCTTCGGGGCCTGAATTCGGGGCTACACGAGCCCGTACTCGTCCACCCGCACTTCTCCGCAATGCCTGAAGCCGGCGGGATGACGGAGCGGGTTCGCCCAGTCAGTCCTCGAACTCGCGGAGCCTCTCCTGTACCTGCGAGTAGACCTTCGGATGCAGGTTCATCCCCTCGTCCACGAGGTCGTACAGGAGGTCGGTCGCCTCGTCCGTCGTCAGGTCACCGTTCTTGATGCAGCTGAGCAACAGTGTCGTCACCCACCAGCACTCGACGCCGTGGCTCCGGGCGACCTCGATCAGCCCCTTGTCGTTGGCGAGGAGGGTCTCCTCGTCGTCCTTTGCCAGCAGACTCACGGACGCGTCGGCTACCGCGATGCCCTCCATCGACGCCACATCGTCGGCCCGGGCTGGCGTGTCGTGAATCGCAACGTCCGCCAGGAAGTCGGCGAGCGCCGTGGTACCACGCTTCCCTTCGGTGAGGACTTCTTCATTACCCTCCTCTGTCGTGCGAACGTCGTCGAAGGTGGTCGAAACCAGACCGAGCCGGCCGACCCACGCAAGTGGAATCAGCGCGGAGGAGTCGACGACGACCATCAGATACGGTCGAGGTCGCGTTCGAGGTCGTCGGTCGTGTACCCCACGTCGATGCCCTCCTCTGCGGCCAGCGTCAGCATCTCGACGTACGGGACGTCCGCGAGTTCCGCCGCCTTCCGGAGCGTGATGCTGTGGTCGCGGAGCTGGTCGAGCGCCCGTTCCTTGCGCCAATCGTCCAGCCCCTGCCGGATGAGACGCCGAAGTACCTCCGACCGATCGGCACTCATCTCCTCCTCGAGTTCGGCGAGTGCCTCCTCGTCGTCCTCCGGGATGCGCGTGGTGACCGTCTTCATCGTTACGAGCGAGTACGTTACGATACGGCATAGCTGTAACGGCAGTCGGAAATGCCCATGGTCGCACCGAGAGGGGGTGAGTTCGGGCCCGGCACTCTTCGATGTCCCTTTCCGGTTCCGTGGCGTGCGTTCTGGTATGACCCAGAGTTCGGTGACCGTCTCCGCGCGACCCGCGTTCAGAGTTTCGGCGAGGTGACCATGTCCGGAAAAGACGAATACTACAACAAGGCCAAACAGCAGGGCTACCGCGCCCGGTCGGCCTACAAACTCCAGCAGCTTGACGAGACTGCCGGCCTGCTCGGTGAGGGCCGGACGGTGGTCGACCTCGGGGCCGCGCCGGGCGGGTGGCTCCAGGTCGCCGCCGAGCGGGTGGGCGAACGCGGCCGGGTGGTCGGCGTCGACCGCCAGTCCATCGACCCGCTGGAGGAGCCCGAACCGACGGTCGAATACGTCCGCGGCGACATCACCGACGAGGAGACCGTCGCGCGGGTCCGCGAGGCCGTCGGCGGCGACGCCGACGTCGTCCTCTCGGATATGGCGCCGAACATGACCGGCGAGTACGACCTCGACCACGCCCGCTCGGTCCACCTCGCCCGGCAGGCCCTCTCCATCGCCGAGGACCTCCTGGCGGCGGGCGGGGACCTCGCAGTCAAGGTCTTCGACGGCCGCGACCTCGAGACCCTCCAGGCCGACATGGAGGGGGAGTTCGAGTACGTCCGCCAGGTCCGGCCAGACGCCTCCCGGGACGCCTCCTCGGAGCTGTACCTCGTCGCGAAGCACCGCCTGACGGCACCCGTCCGGACGGGCGACCGGCTGACCGTCGACGTGGTCGACGAGGGCGAGGACGGCGACGGGGTCGCGAAGGTCGAGGGCTTTACGCTCTTTGTCCCCGGCGCCGACCCCGGCGAGACCGTCGAGGTGAGCTTGACGGACGTGAAACCGCGGTACGGCTTCGCCGAGCGGGTGGAGTAACGTCTCGCCGGTCCCGGGTCGTGACCCCCGTCAGTCGCCCACCCCGGCCGCCGGGGCCGGCCCGTCCTCGCGGGCACGCACCGCGGCCACGACGGCGTAGACGAACGGGGTGTCGACCACGGCCACCCCGACCTTGACGAGGTACTGACCGACGACCAGCCCGACCGCTTCCCCGGGCGGGAGTCCCTGGAAGACGACGAAGGCGACCGTGATGAAAATGACCGTGTCGATGAACTGGCTGGTGAGCGTCGAGCCGAGGTTGCGCAGCCAGAGCCGGTCGCCGCCGGTGTAAGCGCGGATCCGGTGGAAAACGACCACGTCCCAGTTCTGGCTGACCAGATAGGCCAGCAGGCTGCCGGCCACGATGCCAGTGCTCGCGCCGAGCACCCGCGAGAACGCCGCCTGGTCGACCGGCGACGCCGGGGCGAACACCGGCGCCGCGATGGCCAGCCAGACCAGCCCCAGGAGTACAAAATTCATCAGGAAGGCGACGTTGACGAGCCTGGTCGCCGCCCGCCGGCCGTAGAGTTCGGCATAACAGTCCGAGGCGAAGAAGGTCACCGCGTAGGCGAAGGCGGCCGCCGGAACCAGCAGCGTCTCGCCCGCCAGCGGGAGCGCAACGGGCAGTTCGGCCCCGACGAGCTTCGCGGCGGTCACCTGTGAGGTGACCAGCGCGGTGACGAAGAGCGCGACCAGCCCTAGCTGCGGGACCGGGAGCGCGCCCTCGCCGAGCGCGTCCTCACTCATCGTCCAGCCGACCGTGGCGGGCGTCGACCTCGTCGAGGATGTCGAGGGTCTTCCGGACCGAGGCCCGGACCGCCTCGCTGCGGTTGACGAATTTCCCGTCCTCGCCGACGTGTTCGTCGAGGTCCTCCAGGAGCTCGCGTGGCACTTCGACGCTGATTTTTGGCACCCGGATCACCTCCCGCCGGGTCCGTGGTCGCAGGCTCTCCGGGCGACACCACCGGCGTTCGGCTCCGATGTTCGCACAGTCATCCCCGGAGAATATCCCGGCCGGTGGCAAAACAGCACCGCTTTTGGGCTACCGGTGTGTGGGGCCGGTCACAGGTCCAGTTCGGACATCTCGTCGACGTCGAACCGCACCACCTCGGGCTCTCCGGCCAGCCACCCCGGCAGCGCCTCCGCGAAGGCCTGGTAGTGGTCGGTCTGGGAGTGGGCGGCCAGGGCCTGTTCGTCCTCGTAGCGCTCGAAAAAGCGGACGACATTGGGGTCGTTGACGTCCGTCGTCGCGCGGTAGTCGAGGACGCCCGGTTCCTCCTCGCGGACCGTCTCGGCCAGGTCGGCGATCTGTTCGAGCGCCTCGTCGCGTCTCTCGGGGTCCAGCGGCATGCTGGCGTGGATGACGAGCATTGCGTCCCGACCGTCGCGGGGCGCCACGAAAAAGGCGTGGGTCCAAGCGGCTGCCCGACCCGCCAGTCCGCCGGTCCCCGTCTCGGTCCAGCCCGTCACGACGGGCGGCAGTTCATTCCGGCCCGTCGCGACGGCTGGCGGCACCGGTGTCAGTCCGCGGCCTCGCCTTTGGCCTTGGGCGTGCGGGTGCCCGTGATGCGGGTGTACAGCCACAGTAGCCCGAGGCCGACCCCGTAGGCGAAGGACGCGGGGATGGCGAGGATCAGCATCGTGAACACGCCCTTCGGGGAGACGAGGCCGGCGACGGCGAAGAAGCCGAGCACGACCACCCGCCAGTGTTTGCGCATCGTGGTGTAGGAGACGATCCGGCCGCGGTGAAAGAGGATCATCGTCACGGGGATCTCGACGAGGACCCCGACCCCGACGGTGGTGAAGATGACAAGCCACCCGAAGTTGTTGACCCGGTAGGCGATCACCATCGCGGAGGTCAGCGCGTCCGTCGCCAGGAAGCCGATGATTGCGGGCGCGATGTAGAAGAATCCAAGCAGCGTGCCGCCGACCAGCGCGAGGATGATCGTCCCGCCCCAGACGCCCAGGATATTGCGGTTGCCGGTCGTGATCCCCCGCTGTTCGATGGCCGGCCACGCGAAGTAGACGACCAGCGGGATGACGGCCACGACGGCCAGAAGCGCCGAGAACTTCACCTCGAAGATGAGCGCCTCGACGGGGTGGAGGGTGACGATGTCCACCTCCTCCGCCAGCCCCGGAGGCATGCTGCCGAGGAAGGCGTCCCTGATGTCGCCGATCCCACCGGAGTAGAGGTAAATAAAGGACCCCCCCAGGACGGCCATGAACACCGCGACGATCCAGATGGCTTTCGAGGTCAGCGAGTCGAGGATGAAGCGGATGTCGTAGTAGTAACCGCCGATGTCGTCCTCGGTGGTCTCGTCTTCGGTGAACGCGTCGGCCATCCCCGCCGCCGTCGAGGTGATGGGGTTCGACGTCTCCTCGTCTTCCCCGTCGGCCTCCGCCTCGGGTTCCATGTCCTCGGCCTCGTCGAACCGGTCGAGGATGAGTTCGGCCTTCTCGGCGTCGCCCTCCTCCATCGCGCGCTCGGCGTGTTCCAGCGCCTCCCCCTCCGAGAGGTCGGCGAAGGCCTCCGGCGGGGCCGCCCGAACCGCCGGTGCGCTCAGCGCATCGATGTCGATGTTCGCCGGTTCGCCCACGCTGGCAGCGGTCTCCTCGGCGGTCGCCTCGGCGTCGGGAACGTCGCCGGGGCCGAGCGCGTCCACCCCGGTGGCGTGGGACTCCAGGGCCTTGATGCGGAGATAGAACAGGGCGACCAGCCCGGCAAACAGCGCGACCACGGCGGCGAGAGCGGCCGCACTGGCGGCCGGCGAGAGCCCGGCGACGCCGAGTTCGCCCGCCGTGGGGAACCGGTAGCTCGACCCGATCCGCGCGAGCAGGCCGTTCGTGGCCTCGAGCCCGCCCCGGGTGAGGTATGCGTAGGTCCCCCCGCCGGCGAGCACGAGGACGCCCGCGAGGACGTTCCAGCGGTCACGGACCACGGCCCGGACCGGGACGTTCGCCCCCGCCCGGGCCGTGAGCACGAGGAACCTGGTCACGCCGAGGCTGAAGGCGTACAGCGTCACCAGCGGGACCGCCCACATGATCTGGGTAAAGGGGTCCGGCGGAGAGAACAGCGCCCCCATGACGAAGATGCCCAGGATGGCGTAGCGCCACTTGTCACGGAAGGTCTCGTAGCGGACCACCCCGAGCAGGGCCAGGCCGCTCATCGCCAGGGGGAGCTGTGCAGCCAGGCCAAAGGAGAGGGTCAGAAAGAGGATGAACTCCGTCCACTTGACGATGGAGTAGGTGGGACTGAAGCCGGCGTTGACGGCGTTCTCCGCCAGGAAATTGAACATCAGCGGGAAAAAGAGCTCGTAGCCGTAGGCCAGCCCGCCAACGAACAGCGCCAGCGCGAGCCCGCCGGCCGCGACGAGCTTCCAGCGGGCGACGGACCTGTCGGGCCAGACCCCCCGACTGCGAAGCGCGCCCCGCGAGTAGTACAGAAGCACCGGCAGGGAGACGACCGCGCCGATGATGATCCCGACTTTGACCTGCAGCAGGATGACGTCGAAGGGCGTGACTGCGACGATCTCGGTGGCCTCGGCGGTCGTCAGGTCCATCTGCTCGTACAGCAGGTCCTGCTTGAGCAGGTCCCAGACGAACGTCTGGAGCGCCCAGATAGTCCCGACGAGCACGACCACGAAGAGGATGAAGATCTTCTGGAGGTGGCCCTGCGCCGAGGACAGCACCGCACCGACGGTCTCGCGACCGCGGTTGACCGTGCGGACGGTGTCCTCGTCGAGCGCACCCGACATTCTCGTATCGTAGTGGCTTGCCGACTGTGCGTTATCAATCTATTGCGTCGCGCCCGGGGCGCAAGAGAAGGCTTACAAGCGGCGCTCGCAAACCGGGGCCCGATGACCGAGGGGGACCCCGACGAGGACGCCGGTTCGCCCGACGGACCGGCCGGGGGCCCGGACGAACACCCCGACGACCAGGGTCCGGCGTCGGACGGGGAGCCGCCACGCGACACCCCCGACGACCACGACGAGCCCGAAGGCGGGGACGGGCAGCCCCGGGAACGGGACTCCGACGAGGTGGGTCCCGGAGGCGAGAAGCCTGAACGGGACGGCGAATCGGGGGCTGACGCCGGCGACGCCGGGGACGACACCCCGACCGAGTGGAACGGGTGGGAGCTGCCCGAGGGGGCCGAAGAGCCGGGGTCGGTGACCGGCGAGACGCCGGACCCGCCCGAGGCTCCGGAGGCGGGCGACGGGGGCGGAGCGGCAGACGACCCACCTATCGCGAGCCCGAAGGCGGACGACGTTCCGGACGCCCCGGGCGGGGCACGCCCCAGCGACGCGCCGGCCCCGGAGGACGTGGACCCGATGGAGGGGGTCGGCGGGGAGGCGTCGACCGCCGCTGCAAGCGGTGCTGGCGCCGCCGCTGGTGGGGGTGGCGGTGGTGGTATGCTGGGCGGGGGCGAGGGCGGCGCGCCCGACGACGAGGAGATGCCGCTCGCGGCCCACATCGAGGAGATGGTCCGCCGGCTGGCGGCCGTCATCGTGGTGATGGCGCTGGTCAGCGCCGTCGCCTTCCCCTTCGCCGACCGGCTGATCAACTTCTTGTGGTACTCCTTCCTGCCCGGGTCGGTCGAGGCCTGCCGGCCACTGGCGGCTGCGGCGGCCAACGCGAGCAACGGGACGGTCAACGCCACCGGCACCTTCGCGAACGCGCCGGACTGGACCGCCCTCCAGGCGACCGTCCCGAACGGGACGACCCTCCGCGGAGTCGTGCCGGACCCGACGCTTCTGAACCGCAGCTACCCCAACGGGACCGTCATCCAGGCCACCTTCCCAAACGGGACGGTCCGGAACGCGACCCTGACCGCCGGGGCCCCGGGTCCCGCGGCGACCGACGCGGCCTGTCCCCGGATCTACCAGCCGCTCGCGCTCGTGCTCGCGCGGCTGAAGATGGCTTCGCTTGCCGGCTTCGTCGTCGGCCTCCCCGTGTTCGTCTACCAGACCTACCTGTTCATGCGTCCGGGACTGTTCCCCAACGAGCGCCGCTACTACCTCTCGTCGGTGCCGACCAGCCTCGTGCTGGCGGCGGTCGGGATCGGCTTCGCGTACTTCCTCGTCCTGCCCGTCATCTTCACCTACTTCCTGGGTTACTCCGAACCCGTCGCCAACATCGCCTTCGGGCTCGCCGAGACCTTCGACCTGATCATCCTGATGCTGGGGATGTTCGCGCTGATCTTCCAGATCCCGCTGTTCGTGATGCTCGCTATCTTCCTGGGCGTGACCAGCCGCCGGTGGCTGGAGTCGCGGCGGCTCTACTTCTGGGCGGCCTTTGCCGGGATCGCATTCATCTTTAGCCCCGACCCGACCGGGATGGCCCCCTTTATCGTCGCGCTCACGATGGTCCTCCTGTTCGAGGGGACGCTGCTGTTGCTGCGGTGGACCGGGCGGTGACCCGGCCCCGGAGCCACTCTCCGGCCGGGGAAAAGGCAAATATCCGCCGCCCACCACCGGGGGGACGTGAGCGAAACCACAGTCGTCGCCGTCCGGCACGGCGAGACGGAGTGGAACCGGACGAGCCGGATGCAGGGGTGGGCACACGTCTCACTGAACGAGCGGGGCCGCGGCCAGGCCCGCCGGGTCGGCACGCACCTCGCCACCGAGTACGACTTCGACCGGGTCGTCTCCTCGGACATCCAGCGGGTTCGGGAGACGACCGCCCACATCCGCGACGCCGGGGTGGCGCCCGAGCCGACCTTCGACCCCGGCTGGCGCGAACGGGGACTGGGCCGCTACCAGGGGTTCACCCGCGAGGAACTGTTCGACCGCCACCCCGAGTTCGACTACGCCAACGGCTTTCTCTCGCTGGAGGCGCGCCCGGAGGGCGGGGAGAGCATCGTCGACCTGCGCGAGCGGGTGCTCGACGCCTTCGGCCGGCTCTGTGTCGACGCCGCCGGCGAAACCGTACTCGTCGTCACCCACGGTGGCCCCGTCCAGATGGTCTACAGCGCCGTCACCGGAACGGACCTGCTGGCGAGCAAGACCCGCTCGCTCTCGAACTGTAGCGTCACGGAGTTTCGCGGCCCGACGCCCGCGGAGATGCGCGTCGCCCGGGACAACGAGACCGTCGTCGCCGCCGACTAGCGGGGACCGCCTTGGCCGTGTCCGGCCGCCTCCCGCCCTGCCCGTCCCCACTCAGTCGGTTGGGTACTCGGTGCCGAGCGGGTCCGCGTCGAGCGCCGCCGGGTCCGCGTCCCCGGCTTCGCTTCCCTCCTTGCCGCCGGGGCTGACGCTGCCGGTCCGGTACCCCTCCAGGTCCAGCGTCACGTGCTCGAACCCCAGGTCGGCGAAGTGCTCACGGACGGTACGGGCGAACTCCGGCGTGAGTGCCGCGGGCAGCTCGTTGGCGCCGACCTCGATGCGCGCGAGGCCGTCGTGGTCCCGCACCCGGAACTGGTCGAACCCCCACTCCCGGAGTAGCCGCTCGGCGCTCTCGACCCGGGAGAGGCGCTCCTCAGTCACTTCGAGACCGGTCGGAATCCGGGAGGAGAGGCAGGCCATCGAGGGTTTGTCCGCGACCGAGAGGTCGTAGTGGCCGGCGATCTCCCGGACCTCCGCCTTGGTGATCCCGTGTTCCAGAAGCGGCGAGTGGGCGTCGAGCTCGTCGACGGCCTGGAGGCCGGGGCGGTGGCCCTCGCCGGGGTCGGAGGCGTTGGTCCCGTCACATACAACTGGAATCCCGAGTTCGCGGGCCCGGTCGTACATCGCCGAGAGCCGCATCGTCCGGCAGTGGTAACAGCGGTCCTCGCCGTTTTCGACGAAGGCCTGGCTGTCCAGTTCCGAGAAGGTAACCTCCTCGTGGCGGACTCCGACCTCCGCGGCGACCCGCCGGGCCGCCTGGAGTTCGCTCTCGGGCAGCGTCTCGCTTCGGGCCGTGCAGGCGACGGCGTCCCCGCCCAGTGCGTCGTGGGCGATGGCGGCGACGACGCTCGAATCCACGCCCCCCGAGAAGGCGACCAGGACGCCCTCGCGGCTCGCGAGGTCCTCGCGGGCGGCCGCCAGTTTCGACTCGACCGTGGACTCGACCATGCCGCGGGTATTGCTTCCGTCCACATATGCCCGTTGGAGCCGTGGCCGGAGCGGGACCCCGGCCGGACGGGCCTGCGGTCGGGCGGGACCACGACAGGCTGTGGCCGACGCCGGCCGTTCAGACGACCCGGTTTCTCAACTCCTCCGGCCGGCCGTCGGCGAAGGCCTCGTAGTTCGCCGCGAATATCTCGGCGATCCGCTCGAACTTGTGGGGAGTCGAGCCGGCCATGTGCGGCGTGACCACGACGTTCGGGAGGGCCCACAGCGGCGACTCCGGAGGCAGGGGTTCCTCCTCGAAGACGTCGAGTGCGGCGCCCCGGATGCCGCCCTGCTGGAGCGCATAGACCAGTGCGTCCTCGTCGACGACCGCGCCGCGGGCGACGTTGACCAGCACCGCCTCGGCCTTCATCACGCCCAGTTCCTCGCGGCCGACCAGCCCGCGGGTCTCTGGGGTCAGCGGGCAGGACAGCAACACGTAGTCGGACCGACCGAGCACCTCGAAGAGGCCGTCGGGGGCGTAGACCTCGTCGACGGCCGCCGGCGCCGTGTCCGGGTCGCGTTTCGTCCCGACCACGGTCATCCCGAACGCCTGTGCGTACTCCGCCGCGCGGCTCCCGATGGCACCCAGACCGACGACCCCGAGCGTCTTCCCCCGGATCTCGCCCCCGCTATAGCGCTGCCAGACCCCCTCCTGCTGTTGCCGGATCCCCGTATGTATACCCCGTTCGAAGGTCAGCAGATAGCCCAGGACCTGCTCGGCGATGGGCTCGGCGTGGACGCCCGCGGCGTTGGTCAGTGCGACCCCGTGGGCTTCGATGGCCTCCAGGTCCAGGAAGTCGACGCCCGAGGACAGCGCCTGGATCCACCGCAGGTCCGGCGCCGCATCGAGCAGGTCCGTCGACACGTAGGTGGCGAGCAGGGCGTCGGCCTCGCCGGCGAGGTCGCGGGTCTCCGGGGGTGTGCGCGCGACCCGGAGGTCGACCTCCGGAACCCGGGCCTCGAGCTCGGTGCGGAACGCCCCGACGTCGGACCAGTAGCCGCCGTCGACGGTGTGGGAGACGAGCACGGTCGGGTCCGCCATGCCCGGCTCCACGCCCGACGGCCCGAAAGTGTTTGTGACGGGGCGTGTCGGGACGGGCAGCCCACCGCGGGCCGCCGCTCACTCGCTGCCGTAGCCCGCGAGCATCGCCTCGAAGTCCTCGCCGAGGAAGTCCTCGACGTAGGTCGCCCAGCAGTCCGTGCAGAGCCGCTCGACGCGGGAGGGCCGGGGGCGGTCGACGAAGTCCCGGCGGACGATCTCCGTGTGGTCGGCGCCCATCGGGAACGCCGTTCCGCACCGCGCACACTCGAAGGTCGTCTGCTCCATACCGGGTGTTCGGTGAGCCTCGCATATCAGTCGTCAGGTTTCGGCAGACGCGGCCCAGGGGGGTGACCGATACGTGCCGGCAGGCAGCGAGACGGGAGCGAGAGACAACAGTTAATGTCGTCGTACGTGAAGCCGGACTCGAACCTCCCCGGGGGAGCACACACGGTGTCAGGTACAGACTCGACGGCGACCGACGAGACGACGTACACCGAGGGCGAGATCCGGACCATCGCGCTGGCGATCATCGCCGGGGTCCTGTTCGGCGGGGTCGCGACCGGCGTCGCCTTCCCCACCCTCCCGCTTCTGGACCGGATCCTGGGTATCTCATCGCTGATGCTGGGGATCATCCTCAGCGCCAACCGGATCTCACGGCTGCTGATGAACACGCCCGCGGGCAACATCATCGACAGGTACGGCGCCCGGCGACCGATGATCATCGGCCTGTTCGTCCAGGCGCTCGGCCCCTTCGGCTACGTGCTCGGCCTCTACACCCCGGCGGGCGTGTTCACCGTGCCGGGACTGGGACCGGTCTCCTATCCCGGGGTCGTCTTCGTGCTCGCGCGGGCGATGTGGGGGATCGGCAGCGCCTTCGTCTTCCTCGGGGCGTTCGCGACGATCACCCACGTCACCACCAGCGACAACCGCGGCCGGTGGCTGGGCTACCTGCGCGGCGGGCAGTCGCTTGGCTTCCCCTCCGGGCTCGTGCTCGGCGGGCTGGTCGCCGACTTCTATAGCGCCGAGGCCGCCTTCCTGATCGCCGGCGTGCTCGCCTTCGTGGCCGGGATCGTCGCCTCGCTGGTCCTCCCCGAAGTGAAAGCCGAGACGGACCAGCAGGCACGGCTGCGGGACATCCCCGCTATGCTCCGGCGCGAGCCCCGCATCTTCCCGCTCGGGGTCGGCAACATGACCATCCGCTTCATGTTCGGCGGCGTGATGCTCTCGACGGTTGCCTCCTACGCCACCGCCGCGGATATGCAGCTGTACGGCCTCTCCGGGGGCGGCATCAGTGGCGTCGTGCTCGCGACGGGCGTGTTCTCCTCCTCGGCGACGATGGTCGTTGCCGGCCGGGTCTCGGACCGGCTGGACAACCGCGTCGTCATTACCGTTCCCGCCTTCGCCGCTATGGCGACCGGCCTCGCGCTGCTCGGGCTCTTCCCCACGCTCGAGGCGCTCTTTCTCGGCGTCGCGCTCGTCGGCATCGGCACCGGCGGCTCCGGCCCCGCACTACTCGCCATCCTCGGTGACATCACCCCAGGCAGCGAGATCGGCCGGATGGGCAGCGTTTACAATGTGATGGGCGACGTCGGCCTGGTGCTCGGGCCGCTGCTTGCGGTGCCGATGGTCGAGGTCTGGCCGGGCTACCGCACCAGCTACTACCTCTACGGGGCCGCCGTAGTCGCTACCATGGCCGTCGTCGCCATCCCGCTGTTGCGCTACGAAGTCACCGACGTCGTCTCCGACGCCGCCTGAGTGCGGGCGGCAGCCGCTCTCGCGGCTGCCAGCCCGACTGGCTCCTCGCCGTCTCTGTTGTGGTTACTCGCTGTCGTTGACGACCGCGGTCTCGATGCCCTCCGCAGTCAGGGAGACTCCCGCCGCACAGACCGCGTGTTCGAAGGCGTGGTCGTACAGCTCGCGAGCGGCCCCCGCCGCATCGGTCGCCGCGAGGTCGAACGGTTCCGGACTGTCGCGCTCGTAGGTCGCCACCAGCGTCGGCTCCGTCACCCGCTCGACGAGCAGGGCGTCCCGCCGGACCGTCCCGACCATCGCGCCCGGCTCTTCGCCGTCCCCGACTGCGGGGTCCTCTCTCAGCCCCACGATACCGGCGATCCGGGGGGTGTCGTAGTCGTCTTTCTCGAAGTCCAGCGCCGCGAGCGGGCCCCCCAGCGCGTCCCGGGCGGGCGTCCCGAGTTCGAGTTTCTCCGCGATGGGGTCGACGTGGGAGCCGTTGCCGATTACGACCCCGCGGCCGGTCCGGCGCAGGCAATTGTAGGAGATGTAGGGGTTATCGCTCGGCGGGGCATCGGGTGTCGGCTCGACGGTCACGGCACCGTCGCGCTCGACGGCCCGGCGGTTCGGAAAGGACCTGGAGGAGACGCGGTAGGCGCCCACCTCCGGCGCGACCACGAGGAAGCGTCCGACGTACATACCCCGACTGGCCGGCCGGCGGGCAAATCGGTGTCGGTTGCCGGACAGCGTTCAAGTACAGAGGCGGCCCCACTGTCCGCATGGCGACCGAGAAGGAGTGTCTGGATGCGCTCCGGGCGGCGGCGCGGGAGCTGGGTGAGTCACCCACGAAGGCCCAGTACGAGGACCTGGGGCTGACGCCCGCCGCGTCGATGATCCTCAGGGTCTGTGGCGGCTGGAACGAGGCCAAGGAGGTGGCGGGGCTGGAAACCAACCCCTCGACGGGTTCGCGGGTCGCTCATGAGCCGGACGACGTGTCTCTACCCGAGGGAACGGCCTGGGCAGACCTCTCCCAGGACCAGCGGTGGCACTACCGCAACGTCGAACACAACACGGAGCGGACGCTCGCGCGTCGACAGCGCCTTCGTTCGTGGGTGAACGAGCAGGGGTGTGTGAGCTGTGGCGTTTCCGACCCCCGGTGTCTCGACTTTCACCACACCGGCGAGAAGCGACGGTCCGTTGGGGAGCTGGTGACGTACGGACACGGTCGCGAGAGTCTCCGGGCGGAGATCGAGAACTGCGAGGTGCGGTGTGCGAACTGCCATCGCAGGGAACACAGCGGCGAACGCCGGTCGACGGACCTCAGGGAGTGGGTCCACGAGCACAAGCGACGGGAGGGCTGTGCGCGCTGTGGGTGTTCGGACCCCAGCTGCCTCGTCTTCCACCACTCCGGTGAGAAGCGGGCGACGGTTGCCGAGATGGTCGCGGCTGGAAAGTCGAGGGAGGATGTTGTCGAAGAGATGGGTCGGTGTGTGGTTCTCTGTGCGAACTGTCACCGCAAGCAGCACGTCAACCGTCCGAAGGCAGATAGCGGGACAGAGCCGTGACGATAGTCATAAGTGCAGCCACTTACTATCGGCTGACGCGAAGTCCCGTGGTGTAGTGGCCAATCATGTAGCCTTCTGGGGGCTACGACGGAGGTTCGAATCCTCCCGGGACTATACCCGAACGATCGAACCCGTCAGTTGCGGCTGTCGAGCGGGTCGGTCACTTTGGGATCGTCACGGGCTCGAACCGCTTGAGGCCGAAGTAGGTGTTCAGGACGGCACCGAACCCGACGGCAGCGACCCCGAGCTGCACGAGCCCGCCGACGTAGGGAACCACCCCCAGCAGCTCCAGCACGAGCAGGAAGACTCCGACCCCGGCAACCGTGGCGACCTGCACCCGCTCGACCGGAACGCGCGTGCCGACCAGGTAGCCGAAGACCACCTGGCCGTAGACCACGACCAGGAATTCGGCGACGAGTCCGACGATAGCGAGCGGGATCAACACGAGCGTGAACGCCATGTACACGAACAGGACCAGCAGCGTCGCCGCCCCGAGAGCGCCGACGACGCCGCTGACGAGCGTGTGGTCCGTGACCGCGGTACCGACGTTCTCGAGCAGCGTCGGGTGTCTGCCGACCAGCCACCACCCGATGGCCCCGAGCACGAGAAACTGCAGCAGGAACCCGCCGACCCGCTGGGCCGGGGAATCGGACGGCACTGGCGCCGCGAACTCGGAGATGCGCCCGACCGTCGCGCCGTCGGCGACTGCCGAGTCCCCGGAGACGGTCTGGACGGTTCCGGTCACCGTCGCGCCGTCGGCGACGGAGAGATTGCCGGCAAGCAGCGTCACGTCACCGTCGACCGTTCCCTCGACCCGCGTGGTCCCGCCGATGGCGTAGACGTCCCCGCTGACAGTGCTCCCGGCGGGCACGGTCGTCGTTCCGCCGGCGACCACGTGCACGTCCTGGAGCGTCTTGAGACTGGTTTCGCCCCCGAACGTCACCGACAGCTGCTGGACCTCACCGCCGCCGGCGGAGACCATGAGCAGGACGACGACCAGAAGCGGGATCGCGTCGGTCGGGCTCACGTCGCCGACTCACCCCCGTCGCGAGCGAGCCCGACCATCCGGTGGACGTACAGGCCGACCGCGAGGCCGAACAGCAGGAGCAGAGACAGCGCCTGGACGACGTTGAGGTGGGAAAGCAGGGTCAACTCGGCCGCCTGGAAGTACAGTGCCAGGGCCGTGCTCGTGAACGTGGCCAGCCAGCCGGCGACGCCGATGCCGACCGCCGACCGCGTCCCGACCGTGCTCGCGGTCGAGAGGTCGGGCCAGAGCGCGAAGTTCAGCGTCGTGTAAAAACTCACCGCGACCGCGTACACGGCAGGGTTGAGCGGGGATGTCGCTCCCTGCGTGAGCGACGGAAAGACGGCGGCGAGCCGCAGGTCCGAGGTGTAGAGGACGTGGGTCAGCGCGAACAGCGCGAACGTCCAGAGGAACACGCGGGACAGCGAGTAGTTGACGTAGATGACGCCGGCCATCACCGCGCCGACGACGTGCGCGACGGCAATGAACAGCCGCGTCGAGAGCTCCGGGGACTGCCACGAACTCAGGAGTAGCGACGGCGTGTCGATGATCCGCAGAAAGCCCAGACTGTCGACGAAGAACACGCCGAACATGAGAACCACGGGTACCGCGAACGCGAGACTTCGTGTCCGGATCTCGGGGTGACAGAACCGGCCGGTCCCGAACGCGCGGTGTTGTGTCCCCAGCTCGGCGAGCAGGGCGTCGAGACGGTCGACCCGGGCGAACGAGAGGGCTCCAAGGACGAGCGCGCCGGGGACCATCGCAGCGACCATCACCCGGCTGAAGACGTCGACCGACCACGAGAGCGGGACCGCGTTCGCGACGAAGTACGCGATGGCGGTGACCGCGGCGGCGACGTACCCGCGGTCGGGGACCGGGACGAGGTCGATAGCAAGCGAGAACGAGACGGGGAACCCGACGCCGAGCCCGACCGACGCGGCGACGACCCAGGCGCCGAACGCGGGCACGGAGCGGATGCCCGGGGCGAGGAGCGTGAGCACCAGCTGGAGACAGACGACGCCGAACAGCACCCGGAGTTTCGTCCGGAGCGCGGTGTTCCACCCGCCCCGGTCCATCGCCACGCCGGTCGCGACCGCGACGACGAGTGTACTGAGCGCGAGGACGGCCATCCACGCCGACACCGCCGTCTCGGAGAGGCCGACGAGGCGGGTCCCGAGGTCGATGAGCCCGAGCTGGACGAAGGTGATGTTGTAGTAGTAGCCGGCGACCATCAGCGCGACGAACAGCACGTACCCGAACGCCGTCGTCCACCGACCCTCCCGGACGTGCCTGACGAACTCCATGTGGGGTCGCCGTATCACTTCTTGTTAGCGAGACGTAATAAAAGGCGATGGGGGCGTGTCCGGTCTGGACAGCGTCGCTGTCCTGGCTCGCGGGTCGTGTGCCGGGCTCCCTCCGGCGGTTCGAGTTCACCGGTCAGCGAGGGCCTGCAGCACTGTCCGGCTCGGTGCCCGCCGGTCCGCGGAGGTACGCGCCCACTCCGGCGGCGAGCCCGACAGCGAAGGCGACCCCGAGCGCGAGGGTGATCCCGACCCTGAACAGACCGGCGAGGGCGACGAGGGCGAACAGAAAGACGGCACCGAATCCGCCGAAGGCTCCCGCGACCCGCCGGCGTCGGGCTGGCGCCTCGTCGGCCAGCCCCAGGTACACCCCGGCCGCGGCGAACGCGCCGGCAGCGACCCCTGCCGGAATACCGAGCAGCAGGGAGAATTCGACCCACGGCTGGGTGAACTCGGTCACGGCGACACCGACGAGGAGGAACGCGGCGGTCCCGGCTGCCAGGGCCAGCCCGAGCGTCTTGGCGTTCATGCCCGGGTATTCACTTCAATTGATATTATGTGTTCGGGACTGCCGACGATAGCGGTCGGAGTGCCCGACTTGATACTTCAATCACACTTACGTGTGCGGTCGTGCATCTCCCAGTATGGACCGCCGAACGTTCGTCAGTGGCCTGCTGGCAGCTGGAAGCATCGGTATCGCGGGCTGTCTCGGTGCCGGTGACGACGAACCGACGCGGGAAGAGCGCGCGAGGGTCACAGTCGTCAACCGGCTCGGCGGGGAGCTCACAGTCGATATCGGTATCCTCGAACCGGGCCAGTCGTTCGAGGAAGGGATCCGGTGGCGGGTCACGTTCGGCGTGGGCGAGGACTCGGTCGAGGTCGTCGAGGACGGCGTAACCGGGTCGGAGTACCGGGTCGTTCTCCGGGCGGAGGGGTACGACGACTACGAGCGCGTCTGGAGCCTGGCGGAGTGCGCCGAACTGAGCCTGACAGTCGAGGTGCGCGAAGACGGGTTCCGCGAGGCCGTCCGGAGCTGCCGTCGCCCGCAGTGATCAGGGCACCCGGAAGACGCGGACGGTGTCGCGCTTGCCGGGTTCACAGACCAGCTGGGCGAGCCCCAGCCCGGAGAACACCGCCTCCCAGTCACGGTAGTACAGCGGGAAGTCGTCACGGACGCAGCTCACGTCGTTGCCCGGGCGGCCGCGCTCGGGGCTGTTGCCCTCGTTTTCGGCGGTGACGAGCAGGTCGTCCGTGACCCGCACCAGTTCCTCGAACACCCACTCGCTGTCGGGGTGGACGTGCTGGAGCGTCTCCACCGAGTAGATGACGTCGAACTGGCCGTCCCCGAACCCGGGGACGACCTCCTCGAGGGCACCGGTGTGGAAGGTACCGGTCTCGGCCAGCTCGGGGTAGTACTCGGCCATCACCTCGAAGGATTCGTCGTTGATGTCGACGCCGGTGAGGTTCTCGAAGCCGCTGTCCAGAAGGTGGGCGAGGTGGCGCCCGGAGCTACAGCCGACTTCGAGGACCGCCGCACTCTCGTCGGCGTAGTACGAGAGCACGTCAGCGAGGGTCTCGCTCACCTCGTTCGGCCCGATCTCGGCGTAGTAGGTCGGGGAGAACTCCCCCGAGCGCTCGGCCCAGCTGCGGTGGGTCTCCTCCGGGTTCATACTTCTGCCGACGACCCCCACACGGCTAAAGTCACGGATCCCCGTCCGCTCCCGCGGGACGGTGCCGTCACCGCCGCTGTGGCCCCGTCGGGCACGACTGCCGGAGTCCCAACGTACAACTGCCGACCCGGTGTAGCGGGGGAGCATGCCCGACACCGACGAGGACGGCGGAACGCACACCGTGGAACTGTCGCTTTCCGATGCCGAGTACGACCGGCTGCAGGCGCTCGGTGACGACCCCGAAGGGGTGCTCGCGGGGGCGCTCGAGCGGGAGTTGCGCGTCCGGGAGGCGGCCGCCGCCGCCGAGACGCGCCGGGCAGGCGAGGCCGAGGAACCCATCGACGTGCCGCCGCTCGGGCCGCTGTCGGACTCACCGGTCGGCAGCCTGCTGGGCTGGGAGGTGGAGTCGGTCGATGACGGCGAGGCAACCCTCTCGATGGAGGCGAGCAGCCGCCACGCCAACCGCGGCGGCCCAGTCCAGGGCGGGGTCATCACCGCGCTCGCGGACACGACCACCGCCTTCGCGTTCATGACCACCCTCGACGAGGGGGAGTCGACCACCAACATCGAGTTGAAGATCAACTTCCTGCGGCCGGTCTTCGAGGACCGCCTCGAGGCGACGGCGACGGTCGTCGACCGCGGCCGGACCATCGGGATGGTCCAGTGTGACGTCCACAACTCGGCGGGGAAACTGGTCGCGCGGCTGTCGACCACCTACATGGTGTTGCGGGGTGACCGGGACGGGGGGGAATGACGGCCTCGCCTCCGGACACCGTTCTGCGTCCCGCCCTGTCTCGGGGACCGGTCGCTTTCCCAGTTCTGGATCCGGGGAGCGGCGGCGGCTCCGAGTCGGTCGGACCGCCGTGCAGCAGTCGTTCGACCGAGACCCTGCCGCCCGCCCGACAGTTCAAGGATTGATACTCCGGCCCAAACGGTTATGACATCGATCCGTGATACTGCGACAATGGCACCGTCGGCCCACCCGGAGACCCGCGTGCTCCACGTGGACGACGACCCCGCCTTCGCCGACCTGACGGCCGACGTCCTGGAGCGCCAGCGGGCGTCGCTGGTCGTCGAGACCGCGACCAGTGTCGCCGAGGGGCTCGAGGTGCTCGCCGACGGGACGGTCGACTGCGTCGTCTCGGATTACGATATGTCCGGCCGGAACGGCATCGAGTTCCTCGAAACCGTCCGCGAGGAGTACCCCGACCTGCCGTTCATCCTGTTTACCGGGAAGGGGAGCGAGGAGGTCGCCGACGAGGCCATCTCCGCGGGCGTCACCGACTACCTCCGGAAGGACGGCGGGACCGACCAGTACGCGCTGCTAGCGGACCGGGTCGTCAACGCGGCCGAGCAAGCCCGCGCCGAGCGGACCCGCCGGCGCCAGCTTGAGGCCATCGAGGCCAGCGGTCTGGTCTGTGCCGTCCGGGACGTCTCGGGCCACGAGGAGCGCGAGCAGGAGCCAACCCGGTACAGACGACTCACCGAGGCCATGGGCGACCCGGTCTACGTGCTCGACGCCGACGGCCACTACACGTACGTCAACGACGCCCTCGTCGAGGCCTTCGGCTACGAGCGCGAGGAGCTGCTCGGGGAACACGCCTCGCTGGTCATCTCCGACCCGGCGTTCGAGCGCGGCAGCGACCTCATCCGCGAGCTGCTCGCCGACGAGGACCGCCAGAGCGTCACCTGGGAGCTCGAGACCGTCACCGCCGAGGGCGAGGAGGTCGTCGTCGAGAACCGCCTCGCCCTTCTCCCCTCGGCCGACGGGGAGTTCCGTGGGACGGTCGGCGCCGTGCGCGACATCACCGAGCACAGGGACCGCGAGCGCGACCTGCGCCGGTACGAGCAGATGGTCAACGCGATGCAGGAGGCTGCCTGTCTCTACGACGAGGAGGGCCGGTTCGTGGTCGTCAACGAGTACCTGGCGGACTTCTATGGAACGACGCGAGAGGCACTCCGGGGCCGGAAAAGCGCCCTCGTTCCGGCGGTTCGCGAGGAGAGCGACGGTGACCCGTACGCGGAGCTGCTGGCCGGCGAGCGCGAGCAGTTCCGTGGCTGGGTGACGAGCGAGTTTCCGGGGCGCGGGACCGAGACGCTCTCCTACCGTCTCGTGCCGCTGACGGCCGACGGGGAGACCGAGGGGGTCGTCGGCATTGCCCGGGAGGTCACCGAATCCGGGGAATGCGAGCGGAAGCTGGAGCGCCAGAACGAGCGACTCGAGGAGCTGGCGAGCGTGGTCTCTCACGACCTCCGGAACCCGCTCAACGTGGCGCAGGGTCGGGCCGAACTGGCGCGGGACGGCTCCGACAGCGTCCACCTCGACGCGGTCGTCCACGCGCTCGACCGGATGGAGGCGCTGGTCGACGACCTCCTGGCGCTCGCACGCGAGGACGGTGCCGTCGAGGGGACCGAACCGGTCGACCTCCGCCGGGCAGTCGGGGGTTGCTGGCGGACCGTCGACACGGCGGGGGCGACGCTGATTACCGACACCGACCGGGTGGTCCGGGCCGACTACAACCGCCTGCAACAGCTGCTCGAGAACCTCCTCGGGAACGCCGTCGACCACGGCGGCGACGGCGTGACGGTAACGGTCGGCGACCTGCCCGACGGCTTCTACGTCGCCGACGACGGCCCCGGGATCCCCCTCGAGGAACGCGAGCGGGTCTTCCAGAGCGGCTACTCGACCGCCGAGGGGGGGACCGGGCTCGGGCTGGCAATCGTCCGCGAGGTCGCCCGGGCCCATGGCTGGACGGTCACCGTGACCGGGAGCGCCGACGGCGGCGCACGCCTCGAGGTCACCGGCGTCGAGGTCGTCTGAGCCGAGCGCCCCGGGACGGGGCGGTTCTACCGCGGGCAGTTACTCCGAGAGGTCGATGCCGCCGCCGGGATCGAGTTCCAGCTCGCGGGCCAGGGCCCGGCCCGCCTTCGAGACGATGCGTTTCTCGGCGGATATCTGGTGGGCGTGGGTTCCCTCCAGCTCGCAGACCTTGGCCGCCCAGGGTGCGACGCCGTCGGCACCCTCCGCGGTCAGCTCCTGGTGGGTCAGCACCTTCAGGTAGGTGGTGACGTTGACCCCGCCGCTGTAGCGGGCGACCTCCAGGGTCGGGAGGGTGTGGTTGGTGCCGACGGCCTTGTCCCCGAAGACCACCGGCGCGTGATGCCCCAGAAAGAGCGACCCGTAGTTGTGCAACTGGCCCATCAGCGCGCGGGGCTCGTCAGCCATCACCTGGAGGTGCTCGGGTGCCCAGTCGTTGGCGACCGCCGCGGCCTCGTTGCGGTCCTCGACGAGGACCACCTCGCCGTTCCCGCTCCAGGCCTCGCGGGCGACCTCCTCGGTCCGCAGGGCCGGGAGCTGCGCCTCGAGTTCCCGGACGGTCGCTTCCGCGACCTCGCGGTCCGTCGAAACGAGCGCCGCCCGCGAACGGGGATCGTGTTCGGCCTGGGCGAGCAGGTCCGTCGCCATCAGCTCGGGGTCGGCGGAGCCGTCGGCGATGACCAGCACTTCGGTGGGCCCGGCGAGGAAGTCGATCCCGACGTGGCCGTAGACCTGCCGTTTCGCCTCGATGACGTAGACGTTGCCCGGGCCGGTGACCTTGTCGACGCCCGGGACCGTTTCCGTCCCGTAAGCCATCGCCGCGATGGCCTGAGCGCCGCCGGCGACGTAGACTTCGTCGGCGCCGGCCCGGTCCATCGCGTACAGCTGTGCGGGCTGGACCGAGCCGTCAGATTGCGGGGGTGCGCAGGCGACGACGGTGTCCACGCCCGCGATGACCGCGGGGACGATGGTCATCGCCGGCGCCGCAACCAGCGGCTTGCGCCCGCCCGGGACGTACACCCCGGCGCGCTCGACGGGGACCAGCCGCGTCCCCAGCCTGACCCCCTCCTCGACCTCCGCCTCGAACCCCTCCAGGTGCGCGAACTGCTCCTCGTGGAACTCCCTGACGTTCTCGACGGTGTTGTCGATGGTCCGCCGTTCGGCCCCGCTGAGTTCGTCGGCCGCGGCTTCGATTTCATCCTCGCTCACCCGGAGTTCCCCGCGCTCGACGTCGTCGAACTGCCGGGTCAGCTCGCGCACGCCCGCGTCACCGTCAGCGCGCACGGTGTCGACGATCTCCCGGACCGACTCCGTCACGTCCTGGGGGACTTCGAGTGAGGCGCCGGTTGCGGACTTGAGGTACTCCATATCACACCAACCTCTCCCGGGGACAAAAACGTCACCGCGGCTCCGTATGTCGTGTTTATTGGGCTATGCTACGTGGTCTGGAAAGCCCCCGTCGCGCTCCGCTTGCGCGGCTCGCTGCGCTCCTCGTTCGTTGCACTCACTGCGGTACTTGCGTCGCTGTGCTTCCCGGAGTGGGACGGCCCCTTTCGATCCCACCCGAAACCACACACCTCCCCAGCCGATTCGCTCCCTCCCTGCGGTCAGTCGCTCATCCGCCGGAAGACTCGCTTCGCTCGTCTTCCGAGCCTTCCCTCGCTACGCTCGGGAAGACCTCGCACGACGGCTGTCGCGCGATGGACCGCGCGACAGCGCGCCAACCGCTGGCTCACTACTCTGTAGAGTTCCTACGCCTCGGCTCTGACTCGCCACTTCCCCTCGCGGCCGCCGAATAGCTGGCCGTTCAGTTGACCTCCCGCTCCTCGTCTTCCCAGTATGGTTCCCGCAGCGCCTTCTTGTCCATCTTCCCGTAGGGGGTGGTCGGAATTCCCTCGACGAACTCGACGGATTTGGGAACCTTGTAATCCGCCAGGTGCTCGTCGGCGGTTGCCAGGACGCCCTCGGCGGTGAGGTCGGCGTCGCCGGCCGGGACCACGACCGCGTGGACGGCCTCCCCCCAGTCGTCGTCGGGGACCCCGATGACCGCCACCTGTGCGACCCCGGCGTGGCGGTCGATGGCGTCCTCGACCTCCGTGGTGTAGACGTTCATCCCCCCGGAGATGACCATATCGCTGGCCCGGTCGAGCAAGTAGACGTAGCCGTCCTCGTCCATCCGGGCGATGTCGCCGGTCCGGAGCCAGCCGTCGACCAGCGTCTCGGCGGTCGCCTCCGGCCGCTCGTGGTACCGCCTCATCACGTACGGCGAGCGCATCAGGAGTTCGCCCTCCTCGCCAGGGGGGAGGGGGTCGGTGTCTTCGGGGTCCTCCGGGTTCGCGATGCGCAGGTCGACCATCGCCGCGGCCGTCCCGCAGGAGCCGACCTGGTCGGCGCCGGCAACGTGGTCTCCTTTCGGGAGGATGGTGCCGATGTCGGGCATCTCCGTCTGGCCGTACAGCTGGATGAACACGCTCCCGAAGACCTCCAGCCCCTCCTCCAGCCGCTCGGGGGTGATCGGTGCGGCGCCGTAGACCACGGTTTCCAGGCCCGAGGTGTCCGTCTCCGCGAGCTCGTCGTGGTCGAGCACGCGGTAGATCTGCGTGGGGACGAGAAAGGTCCAGGAGACCGGCTCGGTGTCGACCAGCCGGAGGAACTCGCCGGGGTCGAAGCCGGCGGTGACGGTGAAGTGCGCACCCTGGACGAGCGCGGACATCGCGACGTAGCCCGCCGAGTGGGGCAGCGGCGTGGTGAACAGCATCTCCTCGCCGTCCCGTATCCCGAGTTCCATGACGTGGGCGAGCATCGCCATCGCGACGCCCTCCTGGGTGTGGCGCACGCCCTTGGGCCGGCCGGTCGTCCCGCCGGTGTACGGCAGCATCAGGAGGGCATCGGGGTCGGCCGGGTGGTCGTCGACGCCCTCGGCTGCGTCGAGTGCCTCCCCCAGGAGGACCTGTTCGCCCGCGGCGTCCTCGACGGCGACCTGTACCTCGAGGTCAGTGGCGGACGCGATCTCGGCGAGCGTGTCGGTGAAGCCGCCGCCGACGAGGGCGCCACGCGCCCCGGAGTTCGCGAGCATGTACTCGAACTCCTCGGCGGTGAGCATGTCGTTCATCGGGACGGCGGCATACCCGCCGCGGAGGCAGGCGAACAGCCCAGTAAAGTAGTCAAGCTGGTTCGACATCATCAGCCCGACGCGGTCGCCGGCCGCCAGCCCCCGCTGTGCGAAGGCGGCGGCCAGCCGTCCCCCGCGCTCCCAGGCCTCGCCGTAGGTCCAGGTCTCGCCGTCGACGGTCGCCAGCGGCCGGCCGGCGTGTGTCCCGCAGGCCCGGCGGACAAGTTCCTGTGCGGTGAGCGCACGCTCCGGTGGCATGGGCTGACCGACCGCGGCCAGCTACTAGTCGTTTTCGGGGGCCGTGGGCGGATACTGCCACGCCGGCCGGACGCGGACGAGCCGGTCGTTCCAGAGGCTCCCGAGGTAGAGCGCTCCCTCGTGTGGGGTCGCGGACGTGACGCCGAAGACGCCTCCGGTGGGGTCGTGGTGGCTGTCGACGACTGCCCCCTCCTCGTTCAGCCGCAGAAGCAGGCCGTAGTCGTCACCGTCGACCCCTGCCAGGACACGGTCGGGGAGCTTGCCGAGCTGGCGGACCAGCCAGGGGTACTGGTGGAGCCCGTCGAGCGTCGCGTCCCGGGGCGCGGGGACTGCGACCCAGTAGCCCTCGCCGTTGGCCACCCGGTCGATGTTGTCGGGATAGCCCGGGAGGTTCGCCGCGAAGGGCTCGCTCTCGCCGGCGCGGTCCCCGCGGTGGTAGTAGCGGGTCACCCGATAGCGGGAGGTCTCGGTGACCAGCAGCGACTCCCCGTCCGGCCCGGGAACGACTCCGTTGGCGAAGCCCAGTCCCTCGAGTTCGACGGTCACCTCGCCGTCGCGGTAGGCCAGCAGCCGGCCGGTGTCGCGCAGCTCGAAGAGCTCGTGCTGGAAGAGGTCGTGGACGGTGGCGTCGGTGACGTAGACCGCGTCGTCGGTCACGTGGAGGTCGTCGGCGTAGGCGATGGGCCGTCCCCCGGCCCGCTCGGCGAGCGTCTTGACGCTTCCGTCCGGGCTGATGGACACGAGCCCGACCGACTGCACGCACGCGAGCAGGTCGTCGCCGTCGAAGGCCAGCCCGAGCGGCCGCCCGCCGGGCTCCGCGAACGGTTCGACGGCGAACCCTTCGTCCTCGGGCCCGACCGGCTCGACGGTCCGGTAGACGGTGCCGTCGGCCCCACCGGTGTAGAGCCGGCCCTCCTCGTCGAAGGCGGCGTCCTCGGGACCCTCGACCTCGAGGACGGTCCCGGCGCCGGCGAGGCTGTCGTTGGGGGCGAGCGCGCCGGTCATCGTCGGCCGCTTGGGCGGGTCCCACGCCACGGGGTCGAGGGTCGAGTCGGCGGACGCGATGGCGGCGGCGGCCGCCCCGACGACCAGCCCGCCGGTCGCGAGCGGATGTCTGCGGACGAATCCGAGCATACTGGCGGTTGGACCGGGGGTCGTACAACCTTGTCGGTCGGTGTCAGATTCCGTTGCTGTCCCCGTCCCCGGTTGCGCGGCGGTGGGCGCGCGCGACGGCCGTGACGAGCGGGCGACGCGCCGGCGCGCCCGCCAGGTGGGTGTCACAGCCACAGTCCGAGCAACCGAAGCCGTCGACGGCCGCGCGGCCGGCGGCCGACAGCGCCCCTGCGACGGCACACTCGACGTCGAGGCCCGCCGAGGCGACGACCGCGTCGAGGGAGGCCGCGGCGTGGCCGAGCAGGTAGTCGACGTGCCAGTGCCGGGTTTCGCGCTCTCCCGCCGCCAGCTCGCGGTGACGCCGGACCCGCGAGAACCCGCCCGACCCCAGCGCGCTGCCGACGTAGGCGTACCAGCCGGCCGGGAAGTCGACGGCGCCGAGCGCCCCCACCTCGACGGTCGCCGGCTCCGCGAGTTCGACGAGCAGGGTGTAGGTGCCCCCTGCGGTGTCCTCGCTCACGGCCCTCGCCACGGCCGGAGCCGGCATAGACGTTCGGATGGCGGGGCGGGTGTGCTTAGTCAAGACGTTCGTGGGACGAAATCCCTGAAAACAGCAAGAAAGCCCCGGGCGTCCGGACTCGGGGGCACCGGCAGACTCACTCCGTTCGTCTGCCGAGCCTCCGCCCGTTCCACTCGTGGAGACCTCGCTGCAGTCTCTGCTCACGGCGGCGAAGCCGCCGTTCGCATGGTCCGACGGAGCTTCGCTCCCTCGCTACTTGCGTCGTCCGCCATCGTCCGGACGCCCGCCCCTTTCAGCCCCATCCGACACCACTCACCTCCCCAGCCGATTCGCTCCCTCCCTGCGGTCGCTCGCTCATCCACCGGGAGACTCGCTTCGCTCGTCTCCCGAGC
>Ga0207714_1000292_pt1 | contig 34512 bp, 37 predicted proteins | sample PonA232FremontCA_2_FD_187270 | JGI IMG/M metagenome (GOLD analysis project Ga0207714, IMG submission 187270) | Marine sediment microbial community from Fremont, CA, USA - Pond A23 Sediment 2 (SPAdes) | ecosystem: Environmental > Aquatic > Marine > Unclassified | place: USA: Fremont, California...
CGCCTGCATATTGCGGTATGGACAAAGTGATGGTGCTCTATGAAACCCAGCTCAAGCGGCCCCGCCTGCCTTCGCTTTTTTGTTGTATTTCAAAAAGTTAGACACATTTTCCTACAAAAAATAAAAAGGATTGCCACACCCCGCTAGAGCTGCGCCAGGACCCGCACCGTCTCCAGAACCGCGTGGGCCGCTTCCGCGCCCTTATTGCCCGCCTTGCTGCCGGCCCGTTCGATGGCCTGTTCCAGGCTGTCCGTGGTCAGGATGCCGTACCCCACAGGCACGCCGAATTCAAGGGACACGTTGGCCAGCCCCTTGCTCACTTCCGCGGCAACATAGTCAAAATGTGGAGTCGCTCCCCGAATGACCGCCCCCAGGCAGACAATGCCGTCGTATTCGCCCTTGTCCATGAGCTTTTTGACCACAACCGGCATCTCGAAGGACCCGGGGATGCGGATCAGATCGAGCTTGGCACGATCCGCGCCGTGCCGGACCAGGTAGTCCTCGGCCCCGTTGATCAGCCTGTCCACGATGAAGTCGTTGAACCGGCTCGCCACAAGCGCGAACCTGAGCCCATCCGCGCGAAGCTGCCCCTCTATGGCCTCAAGCTGACTCATGTCCCTTCTCCTTGTCCGTTGGCCGTTTCCTCGTTGACCTCCAGCATATGGCCCATCTTTTCCTTCTTGGCCCGAAGGTACATCTTGTTCTTCTCATTTGCAGGGCACTCCATGGGCACGCGTTCCGTGACCTCCACACCGTACCCCTGCAGGCCCACGATCTTCTTGGGATTGTTGGTGATGAGCCGCATCCTCCGAACCCCTAAATGGACCAGTATCTGGGCCCCGATCCCGTATTCGCGCAAGTCTGGGTTGAATCCCAGGGCGAGGTTGGCCTCCACCGTGTCCTTGCCTTCGTCCTGAAGGTGATAGGCCTTGATCTTGTTCCCCAGGCCGATACCCCGTCCCTCCTGCCTCATGTAGAGAAGCACTCCCTGGCCCTCGCGCGCGATCATGGCCATGGATTCCTGCAGCTGGGCTCCGCAGTCGCAGCGCTGACTGCCGAAGACGTCCCCGGTAAGACACTCGCTGTGGACCCGGACCAATACGGAGTCCTCCTCCCGGATCTCCCCCTTGACCAGGGCGATATGGGTGAACTCGTCCGTCTGGCTCTTGTAGGCCACCGCGCGGAAATCCCCGTGGCGTGTGGGAAGATGGGCCTCCCCCACCGGTTCCACCAGGGAGTCGAACTTGGAGCGGTAGGCGATCATGTCCTCGATGGTGGTGATGTTCAGACCGCTCTCCGCGGCGAATTTTTCCAGATCGGGCATGCGCGCCATGGTTCCGTCGTCGCGCATGATCTCGCAGATCACGGCCGCGGGCTTGAGACCCGCCAGCCTGGCCAGATCCACGCTCCCCTCGGTCTGTCCGGCCCGGACGAGCACCCCTCCTTCCCGGGCCCGAAGGGGAAAGACATGGCCCGGCGTGGAAATATCCTCCGGACCGCTGTCGTCCCGCACCGCCTCCCGGATCGTCGTGGCGCGATCATGGGCGGAGATCCCCGTGGTCACCCCTTCCGCCGCCTCGATGGACACGGTGAATGCCGTCCCGAAGCGGGATTCGTTCCGGCGCGGCTGCATGGGGAGCTGAAGCTTCTCCACCCGTTCCGGGCCCAGGGCCAGACAGATGAGCCCCCTGCCGTACTTGGCCATGAAGTTGATGGCCTCGGGGGTAACGTGCTCCGCGGCAATGGCCAGATCGCCCTCGTTCTCCCGGTCCTCGTCGTCCACCAGGATCACCATCCGCCCCTGCCGGATATCCTCGATTGCCTCTTCCATCTTGCACACGCCCATAATTCACTCCATATAGAAGACGGAGGCCCTCTGTCTCCTAGAACCCGTATTTTTTCAGAAAATCCCAGGAAATCCCCTCCTCGTCACCCTGGCCGCTCCACGGCCCCAGCATGCGCCGGACATACTTCCCGATGATGTCGAATTCGAGGTTCACCTGACGGGAAGGCCCCCATTTCGCGACTGTGGTCTGGGTGGAGGTAGCGGGGATGAGATTCACCTCGAGGAAACCGGCACCACACCTGGTGATGGTCAGGCTGATCCCGTCCAGGGCAACGGAGCCCTTGTCCACAACAAGAGTGGACCAGGAGCTGGGAAAAGCGATGCGCACCTTTCTGGATTCGCCTGCTGCGACAACGGACTGCACCTCGCCCAGGCAGTCCACGTGACCGCTCACGAAGTGTCCGCCCACTCGGTCCCCAACAGCCAGGGCCCGTTCCAGATTGACCTCGTCGCCTCGCTGCAGACGGCCCAGATTGGTCGCGGACAGGGTCTCCTGCGAGGCGTACGCGGCAAAGCCCCCGCCTGCAAAGGATTCCGCGGTGAGGCACACGCCGTTGACACTGATGCTCTCTCCCTGTCGCAAGTCGACGAAGGCCTCATTGGGCACAATCCTCAGCCGGGCCTCCTTTCCCCGCAGCCGCATCTCCGTCAACTGACCCGTGGTCTCAATGAGGCCGGTAAACACGTTTCATTCCCCGCACGACGGATTGTCATCCTGTTGCCGGTTGCCCTCTTCCGGGTATGGCAACAGGGTTATCTCAAGGTCCCGACCGATTTCGCGATACTCCGCAATCCGGTAGGAGAGCGCCTGCTGCATCGCATCCACGGATCTGCCGCCGAAGGCGCTACGGCCCTGCTCGTCACCCAGGATCCTCGGGGCCAGGAAATAGACGATCTCATCCGCCAGGCCCTGCTGACAGAGGCTCATGGCCAGGCGTCCCCCGCCCTCGCACAGGAGGTAGTAGCAGGCATGCTCCCGATACAGGCGCCTCAGTCCGCTGGCCAGATCGTATCCGCCGGAGGCGAGCTCCTCCAGGGGCCAGACCCGAACCCCGCGGGACCGAAGACGCTCCGCGGCTCTTCCCTCCGCCTTGCCGGCCTCGGTCCAAAAAATGGTCTCCTGTGGTCTGCTGCGAAGGAGGAAAAGCTCCTCCTCGGGGTCCGGAAGGCGACTGGTGACCACAACGGCAAGCTTTCCGGCGGCGGATGGCTCCTGCCCCTCTGCGCGGGGCGTGAGTCGCGGGTCGTCCTCGTACAGGGTATTGCCGCCCACAAGCACCGCCTGGGAGCCCTGTCGAAGACGATGCACCTCCTGCCGAGCCTCGCGGCAGCTCACCCAGGCCGAGTCACCGCTCCGGGTGGCGATCCTGCCGTCCAGGGTCGCCGCCAGCTTGAGCCGGACATAGGGGCGCTGGCGCAGGTGCCAGCACTCGAAGTCGCGAATGAGGTCGCGGCAGGTCCGCTCAGCGATTCCGGTTTCCACCTGGACCCCTCTCTCGCGCAGGAACTGGGTCCCTCCGCCTCCTGTCCGGGGATTGGGGTCGGCTGTTCCCACACAGACCCGTTCGATGCCGGCCTCCAGAATGGCCCGGGTGCAGGGAGGGGTTGCTCCATGGTGATTGCAGGGCTCAAGGGTGACAAAAAGGGTGGCTCCCCTGGGATCGTGTCCCGCCTGACGCGCGCTCTCCAGAGCTGCGACCTCGGCATGCGGCCCCCCGCGAACCGCGTGCCACCCCTGGCCGATGATCTCGCCATTTCGGACCAGCACGGCTCCGACACAGGGATTGGGAGCGGTATGGCCCCGTCCTTTTCGGGCCAGGCTCGCGGCCCGAAGCATCAAATCCCTGTCAGCCATTGCTCGCCTCACAGTCCCTGCCCGGGGTCGCCCGGATCAAGCCATACATGCGAACGCCCCGCGTCCGGGCCCGGATCACAGATCACCTCCGTTTCCGTCCCCTGAATCCAAACCGCAGCTCACTCGCTCGTAATCGATTCCCGCCTCGTCCAGAAAGGCGCGGGACAAATCGTCCGGGTATCCACGGGAAAAATAAATCCCCCGAATGCGACAGTTGATGAGCATCTTGCTGCAGATAAGGCAGGGCTGGTCCGTGCAATAGATGGTCGCTCCGGTGAGGGGGATGCCGTGCACCGCGGCCTGGATGATCACGTTTTGCTCCGCGTGGAGCCCCCGGCACAGCTCATGGCGCTCGCCCGAGGGAACGCCCATTTCCTCGCGCATGCATCCCACATCCAGGCAATGGGCCATGCCGGAAGGGGCGCCGTTGTACCCCGTGGCCAATATGCGCTTGTCCAGGACCGCCACGGCGCCCACGGCCCGGCGCAGACAGGTGGAGCGCTCGGCCACCAGGGCGGCGATGCGCATGAAATATTCGGACCAGGACAGTCTCTGGGACATTGGATCAGGGAACAGGGGCATCACCCCTGATAGCGTTTAAACAGGATGCAGGCATTGGTCCCTCCGAAACCGAAGGAGTTGCACAGGGCATACTCGCATTGCTGTTCCCGGGTGCCCTGGGCCACATAGTCCAGATCGCACTCCGGATCCGAATGCTCCAGATTGATCGTGCCCGGAACTTTCCCCTCGTACAGGGTCTTGACGCTGAACACGCTTTCCACGCCCCCGGCGGCTCCGAGCATATGCCCGATCATGGACTTGTTCGCGGTCACGCTCATGGAATAGGCATGATCCCCGAAGACATTCTTGATCGCGCGCGTCTCGGCCATATCGTTCATCGGCGTGGAGGTCCCGTGGGCATTGATATGATCCACGTCTGCGGGAGACACCTCCGCCTCCTTGAGGGCGGCGCGCATGGCTGTAGCCATTCCCTGGCCGGACTCATCCGGAGCGGTCATATGATGCGCGTCCGCAGAGGCCCCGAATCCGCAGACCTCGCCATAGATGGTCGCCCCGCGCTCCAGGGCCTGATCCAGGGTTTCCAGGAGAAGCATTCCCCCGCCCTCGGAGATCAAGAAGCCGTCCCTGTCCCTGTCAAAGGGCCTGGAAGCCCTCTCCGGCTCGTCGTTCCGGGTGGAAAGGGCCTTCATGGCGTTGAACCCGGAGACGGCCATGGGGGTGATCGTGGACTCCACACCGCCGCAGATCATGGCCCGAACCCGGTTCAGCTTGAGATCGGAAAAGGCGTATCCGATGCTGTGCACACCCGAGGCGCAGGCCGAAGTGGTCACCATGTTCGGCCCCTTGGCCCGGGTGAAGATGGCGATCTGGCCCGCGGCGATATTGGAGATGAGCTTGGGGATGTAGAAGGGCGAGATCCGGCCCGGACCCTTGTTCATCAGCCGGGTGTGGAACTCCTCGATGGTTTCCAGGCCGCCCAGGCCGCAGCCGAGCACGATCCCCACCTCCTCCTCCATCTCCTTGGTTATCTCGTATCCCGCCTGCTCCAGGAGCATCAAGGCCCCGGCAACGGCGTACTGATTGAAGCGGTCCATGCGCTGGGCCTGCTTCCTGGTCATGAAGTCTTCCGCATGAAAGCCCTTCACTTCCCCGGCGATCTTCGTGGCGTACTCGCCGGAGTCGAATCGGGTGATGGGCGCTATCCCGGACTTCCCGTCCAGAAGATTGGCCCAGCTCGTCTCCAGGTCTCCTCCGATCGGCGTAATTGCCGACACTCCGGTCACAACCACTCGCTTTCCTATCATAAGACCACGCTTTGGCTACTGGTCAGGGTTTTCCACACACTGCGGGCCCATAAGGCCCGTCCCGCCCTCTCTTCTCCCCCAGCCAGGGAAATGGAGGGAGGGACGTCGCCCCTGCAATTCTTCGTCCCCATGGCATCCGGAAAAGGGAAGACCAGGGCTCGGGATCGAGCTGTCTCCCCTTGGCAGGAGGACTTCCTGGACGGAAATTAGCTGTTCGCCTCCACGAAAGTGATCACATCCTGCACGGTTCGCAGCTGCTGCGCCTTGTCGTCATCGATCTCCAGGCCGAACTCGTCCTCCATGGCCATGATCAGCTCGGTCAAGTCCAGGGAGTCCGCGCCCAGATCGTCGACAAAGGACGCCTCCGGGACGACCTGATCCTGATTCACATCCAGCTGCTCGGCCACGATCTCCTTTATCTTATCCAATACGGCCATATATCCTCCCATTTTCGTTTTCCATTCCGGCCCGACCAGGTCAGGCCACTTCCCAGCTCGCCGAGAGATTCGACTACAGATACATTCCGCCGTTCACCGAAAGCACGTGTCCGGTGATGAAACCGGCTTCCGCAGAGGCAAGCCAGGACACGGCAGCAGCGACTTCCCAGGCCTCGCCGAATCGTCCCAGAGGAATACGGGATAGATAGGCCTGCCTGGTCTGTTCGTCGAGCTCCTGAGTCATCTCCGTGGCAATGAAGCCCGGAGCAACCGCGTTCACCGTAATTCCCCTGCTCGCCAGCTCCGCGGCCGCGGACTTGGTCAGCCCGACAAGGCCCGCCTTGGAGGCGGAGTAGTTCGCTTGTCCGGGATTGCCGGACTGGCCCACAACGGAGGTGATGTTGATGATTCGACCCTGTCTGCGCCGGACCATGATCTTGGAGGCCTCCCGAAGGCAGGCAAAGGCACCGTTGAGGTTGACCTGGAGGACATCCTCCCAGTCCCGATCCTTCATCCGCAGCAGCAAGCCGTCCCGGGTGACCCCGGCGTTGTTCACCAGGGCCCCGAGGTTCACCACCCCCTTGATCTCTTCCTTGAACCAGGTCGCGACATCCTCGGTCCGCGACACATCGAGCTGAAAGGCCCGGACCCTGCCTCCCTGCTCCTCGGCTTCCCTGCGGACCTGTTCCGCCTTGTCCGCATTGCTCACATAGGTGAAATAGACCTGCCAGCCGTCCGCGGCCAAGCGTTTAACCAGTGCCTCCCCGATTCCCCTGGAACCGCCAGTAACAACCGCTGTCTCTAGCAAATCCGTCATACCGCGTCCACCTGTTAGGGTTCGCCGGTCCCTGTGGTCCTCAACGAACTCGCCCGGGATCGGCTGGCTCGCACTCGGCTAGAACTGGAGCAGCGCGCTGCCCCAGGTCAATCCGGCACCGAAAGCCGTAAGCATCACCCTGTCCCCAGAAGTAATGCGCCCACCGACATACGCCTCGCTCAGGGCGAGGATCACCGAGGCGGCTGATGTATTCCCATAGCGGTCCACATTGACGTAGATATTCTGCATGGGATACTCCAGCTTCTTGGCCAAAGCCTCAATAATGCGCAGATTGGCCTGATGCGGAATGAAGAGATCCACATCCGCGGTGCTCAGACCGTTCCGATGCAGCAACTTGGTGGACAGATCAGCCATGCCCCGGACGGCGTGGCGGAAAAGCTCGCGGCCCTTCATCTGGATGAAAAAATCTTCGGATACAGCCTGTCCCAAATGATAGGGACTGGCCGATCCGCCCTCCTGGCCCACGGGCAACAGATGTCCCAGCGTCCCGTCTGAATGCTGCAGGGCGTCCACAACACAGGGATCGGCCTCGGACCCGTCGCCGATCACCGCAGCACCGGCTCCGTCACCGAAAAGGACGCAGGTGTTCCGGTCGGAAAAGTTCAATCTGGCGGTGCAGACCTCGCTGCCCACGACGAGGATGACGGCCCCGGGGTCGATCGCCAACAGGCCCCTGGCCAGATCCAGGGAATAGATGAACCCGGAACAGCCAGCACCCACGTCCGCAGCCATCTGGCAGCGCGTCGCCCCCAGTTGTCCCTGCAGGACACAGCTGCTTGTGGGGGTGCAATAGTCGGGGGTAAAGGTGGCCAGCAGGATATGGGTCACGTCCCCGGCGTCGCAGCCGGCGTCCTTCAGGGCCCGACGCGACGCGTGAAAAGCAAGGTCCGAGCAGCCCTGTCCCTCGGCCGCGATCCTTCGTTCCTTGATCCCGGTCCTTGTGGTGATCCACTCGTCCGAGGTCTCCACCATCTCTTCCAAGTCGGGGTTGGTCAGGACGGAGTCTGGCACGTAATAGCCAAGGCCCAATATATTCGGTTGTCCGCTCATAAAGCTCGATATGGTAAGAGAACGCCCAGTTTCAGGGAAATCTTTTAGCCTCGCCGTTCCTCGGAAGCATCCTCCTCGGAGTGCGAGCCCGATTTCTGACCCGAAGAGATAAAGTGACGGAAACGATGAAAGCGGGAAAGCTCGGGATGCATCTCCAGCGTGTGCCGGATCGCGTCATTGGCCTTGGTGACGGTGTATTCCACGCCCATCTTGACCGCCTGATAGATGGCTGTTTCACCAGCGGAACCATGACAGACAAAGACCGTGCCGTTCAGCCCCAGGAGGGGAGCTCCCCCGTACTCCTCGTAGTCCAGGCGTCTCCCGATGCGATGCAATGCGGGCCTGGCCATCAGGGCCCCGAGCTTGCTCAGTCTGCTCCTGGCGAGCTCCTGCTTGAGCATCTTGCTGAAGGCCCTGCCCAGGCCCTCGCTCAGCTTGAGGGCAATGTTGCCCACGAATCCGTCGCAGACGGCGATGTCGATATCCGATTGGAACACATCCCTGCCCTCCATATTGCCCACGAAGTTCAGGGAGGTGCTCTTGAGCATGGCGTAGGCCTCGGTCACCTGGGCATTGCCCTTGCCCTGCTCCTCACCGATATTCAAGATCCCCACCTTGGGATTGCTCTCCTTGAGCACGTTCCTGGCCAATGTATCCGCCATGATGGCGAATTGGACCAGATGGCGGGGCTTGGAGTCGACGTTGGCCCCCACGTCGACGAGCAGCAGGGGCTTGTTCTCCCGGGGAAGGATGGTGGCCAGGCCGGGCCGATCGATCCCCTTGATCCGGCCCAGGATCAACATGGTCGTGGCCAGGGTGGGACCGGTGTGCCCCGCGCTCACCAGGCCCTGGGCCTGATCGTCCTTAACCAGGTGGCTCGCCACCTGAATGGACGTGCCGCGCTTCTTGCGCAGCCTGTGCGAGGACTTCTCCCCGGCCTCGGCCACTTCGTCGGCGTGGACGATTTCCACATCCAGATCCTGGCAGGGATGCTGATCCAACACCAGACGCAATTCACTGTCCCTGCCCACGAATTTCAGGCCAATGCCCGTCTCCCGCGCGGCCCGCAACGCTCCGGGCACAATAACGGAGGGTCCCCAATCCCCTCCCATGGCATCGATGGCCATGGTTGTGCCCTTATTGCTCATTCGACCCGCCTGTTACTTGTTTTCCCTTGTAACTCCCGCAAGCCGGGCAGGCCCGATGGGGCATGGCGGGCTCGCCGCAGGAGCAGATTGTGACCTTGGGCTTGGAGACGCCGTCGTGGGAGCGCCGCATGCCCTTTCTGGATTTGGAAACTTTCTTCTTGGGTACTGCCATCCTCGTTTCTCCTGTCCTGTTTTGCTAGCCGCGATGCCATTGCGCGACACCGCAGTGGGTCTCTATCATGGGGCCGAAAAGAAGGCAAACCGGATGACCCGCCCGCATTGCGAACAGCTCCCCCGGTGGATCAAGCGTCACCGCCGTCCCCCCACCCCCTCGGTCACAACAAGATTATTCGATCTTGAGCCGTCGAAATACGGCCAGTCTGGGGTCGCCCTCCTCGGCCTGACAATCACAGGGACCGAGATTCAAATTGCTCCCGCAAGCGGGACACACCCCCTGGCACTCCTCGTGACAGACATGCTTGATGGGCAGATTGAGCACCATCTGCTCCCAGAGCACTCCTGCCAGGTCCAGGAACCAGACGTTGTTCTCCATCCAGAGGAATCTCGGCCCGAGAAGATCCGCTTCACTCAAGGAGGGGTCCGATTCCTCGAAGATACTGAAATGGGCCGCCAGAACGAACCCGGCAGCCTCAGCGCAGCGATCACAGGGGATCTCGACCCTTCCGCGGAGATCGCCGCTGATTAAATAGCCCTTGTCCTGGGGTGAAATGTGGACCTTGGCCTGCAGGGCTTCCGCTATGGTGTAGGGCAGCCCGAACTCGGCAATGGGATCCTCCCAAACAGCCTGGTCCTGGACGCAATAGTCCTCGCCTGCCGGGGGCAGGTCCTTGAGATGAATCCAGTAGCTCGACATAATGAAATACCCCGAAACGTATTTATTTACTTAGGCAACAACCCGTTTGTCAAGCTTCACCCTTGCGTTTTGCCGCAACTTGGTATAGGATCTTTTTTTCTTGCCGGGAGCGAATCCGCTTCAGCGAAGGCAACTGGGGGGCTGGCCTCCTTTTTTGAGAAAAGGAGAAGCAAGGAAATCAACGGGTTCCAATACCATGTTTGTGTTTCTTTTTTTTTCGAAAAAGGAACACAAGCGAGTTCCCGAGTGGAAGCTCGCTGGGCTCGAAGAAGCAAATAACTGCCCATGGGAGGTTTATTTATGGCCAAGACATGCGAGATATGCGGCAAGACGCCCCAAGTCGGATTTCATGTGAGCCACGCCAACAACAAGACCAAGCGCCGCTTCAAGCCCAATCTGCAAAGGGTTCGGGCTCAGATGCCCTCCGGCGAGGTCAAGCGGGTGAAGGTCTGTTCCCGCTGTCTGCGCAACGGCTCGGTCCGCAAACCGGCAATCCGTTAGCCGCGGGTTGATTGTATTCCACGCCGATATTCCGCCACGTCCCTTCACCCACTCGATGGACAGCTCATTGTTGCCTTTGTCGAGTTACCTTCTGAGTCAGTCTGTTCGCAAAAGCAGCATTCCGTGCCTCGAGTGGGTGAAGGGCCTTCGAGCCTACCTAGCACCCGACCGAAAACCGTGATTGGACGTAAACGTGCCCGGATACGAGGAGGCGAAACTTTGAAACCGCAGTGTATATTAATACATAAGGATTTCAAAGTGTTGCAGCGACGAAGGAGGTGGGTGAGTTTTCGTCCAAGCACCACCTAGGCCTCGGCCAGCTGCAGCGCCCTCTCCAACCGAGCCAGAACACTTTCCCGCCCCAAGAGCTCCATGGTCTCGAAAAGCCCCGGACTGGCCTTACTCCCTGTCAAAGCCACGCGAATGGGCTGAGCCAGACGCTTGAAGCGAATCCCCTGCTCCTCCAGAAAGCTCTCCAGGCACGACTCCAGGCTTGATTGATCGAAGCGCGGCAGCTCGCGCAATACGCTCGCCAGCCGCTCCAGATAGGCAGCCACTTCAGGGGTGAGGAACTTGTGCAAGAGCTCCGGGTCGTAGGCCAAATCACGATCCGCGCGAACGAAGGGAGCGGCCCACTCGGCCATTTCCCGCATCGTCTTGGCCCGCGGCTGCAGCAGGGGAATCAGTCGGAGGAGAAAGGCCTGTTCCGATGACGGCAGATCCTTGGCCGCAAGGAACTCCTGCAGGATCGGGGCCAGCTCTTCTGCCGCCGCGGACTTGACATGCTGGCTGTTGACCCAGAGCAATTTGTCCGCATCGAAGACACAGGCGGACTTGCTCAGAGTGTGCAGGGAGAACTTCTCCTGCAGCTCGGCCATGGAAAAGATCTCCTGGTCCCCGTAGGACCAGCCCAGCCGGGCCAGATAGTTGCTCATCGCCTCGGGCAGATAGCCCTGTCGCCGGTATTCCAGCACGGACATGGCCCCGTGCCTCTTGCTTAAACGCTTCTTGTCCGGGCCCATGATCATGGGGACATGACCGAAAACCGGCAGATCGACGCCCAGGGCGCGGTAGAGAAGGACCTGCTTGGGCGTGTTGCTCAAATGATCGTCTCCGCGCAGGATATGGGTGATCCCCATGTCCACGTCGTCCACCACGACCGCCAGGTTGTACGTGGGCGTGCCGTCCGCCCGACGCAGAACAAAGTCGTCCAGCTCCCTGTTGTCAACGGCCACATCGCCCTTGAGCACGTCCTTGAATGCGGTCTCCCCCTCCAGGGGAGACTTGAAGCGGATCACCCGCTCCGGGCCCGGACCCAGATCCCGCTCGCGGCAGCGTCCGTTGTACTTGGGCTTCTCCCCTTTCTTCCGGGCCTCTTCCCGCATCTGCTCCACCTCCTCAGGCGCGCAGCTGCAGTAGTAGGCCATGCCCTTGTCCAGGAGGTCGTCGATGAAACGCTGGTAGAGATCGAACCGCTGCGACTGGTAATAGGGCCCCTCGTCCCAGTCCAGTCCCAGCCAGCGCATGGCCTCGAGGATGGAATCGGTCATCTCTCTGCTGGAGCGCTCCACATCGGTATCCTCCATGCGAAGCACGAAGCGTCCCCCCATGCTCCTGGCCAGGAGCCAATTGAACAGGGCGGTGCGCGCGCCCCCTATATGGAGGTACCCTGTCGGGCTGGGAGGAAACCGCGTCACAACTGTCTGCATACTCGCTCTCCGCTGGGATTTTCACGTGAGACACGGACAAAGAAAAAGGCGGGATAGCCCGCCTGCTCATGGAAGCCGCTCCGCTCGGAAAAAAACGGGCTAGACCGATTCCACGGCCTTCACTTCGGGGATTTCCTTCTTCAGGGCCTGCTCGATGCCGTTCTTCAGGGTCATCTGGGACATGGGGCATCCGGCGCAGGCCCCCTGCAGCCGAACCTGCACCACGCTGTCCTCGGTAACCCCGACCAGCTCCACATCCCCTCCGTCGGCCTGAAGCTGGGGCCTGACCTTATCCAATATTTCCTGGACCTTTTCCTGCATGATTTCCTCCTCGGATCTGTCTCGTCCCCGCCCTGGAGGAAAGCCTCCCGGGAACCGGAGACGGGTTTGGGCTCCGACGCCTTTTTAGCTGCTCCCGTCCAAGGCGGCGAGCAGCTTTTCCGGTGGCCTCCTCTCCGGCACATGGACATGGGGAATGACACCCTCATTCCATTCCGGGGATACGTAGAGGCCGCAGTAGCAGCTGCCGTATTCCCGGATGTCCGGCCAGGCATAGGTACAGGGACAAAGGATGTCCTTGTCCATCTCGTAGTTCCCGCTGGCCAGACGACAGGGGCAGCTCATGTATCCGTAGCGCTCCTTGTTCACCAGCAGGCTGTGCAAGAGATCCCGCACCAGGGCCTCATCCTTGTTGAAGTAGAGCCCCCTGGGCTCCTGGAGCTCCTTGAGCTTGGCGTAGAGCGAGTCCACATCATACATGGCCCTGCAGCGCCTCCTCGATCTCGTCCTTTTTGTATCCCACCACACATTTCTCCCCGATCACGAGCGTGGGAAAGGAGAGCGAGGGATTGTACTGCTTGACCTCCTCGATCGCCTCCTGACGCTCCTGGCCCTCGAGCTGATCCACATCCGTGACATCGTAATCCACTCCCTTGCTCTGCAACAGCTCCTTGGTCCTTTTGCAGTGACCGCAGGTACTCAGGGCGTAGAGCTTCACTTTATCCGGCATATTGTGCTCCTTGCTTCATCGCTTTGGGGATACGGACTTTCACCATTCTCATAATAGTAGCCATTCCCCCCGGAATGTCAACTCGCTCCGCTTCACCAAAGAGCCGAAGCACCTTCTCCCGCCTTTCCGAAAACCCTTCCTCGCCCCCATCCCATAAGGCGGGGCCATCGAGCGCTCATCCTTTTCTGGCACGCTTGAAAGGATCTCAGGTCTCATCCCCCTGATACCCGCTTGCTTCAAAACGCCCCTCCGCCAGTCGAGCCTCAACAGTGGCCAGGATCTCACCCTGGATTCCTTCCGGGGTGTCGCTTCCGTCCACCAGGCGAATCCGCTGCGGGTGGGCCCGGGCCAGACGCAGGTATTCCTGCCGCACCCGCTGATGGAATGCGAGATCCTCCGCCTCGAAACGGCCCTCGCTCTGCTGGGCCCGATTCGCCGCGTTGCGTCCCCTGGCCCGCTCCAGGCCGGTCCGGGCATCGACATCGAGGACAAGGGTAAGATCCGGATACACCCCGCGCGAGGCGATCCGGTTCAACTCCGGAATCGCCTCGGGATGAACCCCTCTGCCCCGTCCCTGGTAGGCCAGGGTGGAATCGATGTAGCGGTCCACGATCACCACCCGGCCCCGGGCCAGGGCGGGGGCGACAACCTGGGCCACGTGCTGCGCCCTGTCCGCGAGGTAGAGGAAGAGCTCCGCCTCCTGGGTGAGATCCGTGCTGGCCGTATCCAGGAGGATGCGCCGCAAGTCCCTGCCCAGGGGGCTGCCCCCCGGCTCCTTGGACAGGAGCGTGGCCAGGCCGCGCTGGCGCAGATTCCCTTCCAGGAGCTCGGCCTGGGTGCTCTTGCCGGAGCCCTCTATTCCTTCAAAGGTAATAAGCATCGCTTGCTCGCGCTCTTGCCGGAGGTGTCCCTGCCCTTGTCCGAACCGCCGGTGCTGCTGGCCCGATAGACCTTGCGCTCCAGGGAGCGCTGATACGCGGACCAGGGATCGTCCTCCTCCCGTCCCTCCAGGGCGGCGTCCACTGTGTTCAGCTTGGCGTCGAGGTTATCCGCGAAATGCAGGACAAAGGCCTCCTTGGTCTTGGGTCGCTTGGGCGAGCCGTATTCGAACTCACCGTGATGGCTCAGAATGAGATGCCGCAGATGGAGCAGCAGCTCGGAATCGAGCTCCTGGATACGGCCCATGATGGGCTCCAGGACCTGAAGCCCCAGAAAGATATGCCCCAACAGCCGTCCGGAGTCGGTGTATTCCGGGGCTACGCCGAAGTGCAGCTCCCAGGCCTTGCCCAGGTCGTGCACCACCGCGCCCACGAGCAGGATCTCCCGGTCCAGGTCGGGACGCTGATCGCATAGGGCCAGGCAGGTTCGGGCCACGCTCAGGGTGTGCTCCAACAGGCCGCCCCGATAGGCGTGATGAATGGCCTTGGCCGCGGGGGCGGCGAGCAGCCTCTCGCGTGTCTGCTTGTCCCCCAGGACCTCGCGGCAGAGCTTTTTCCAGCCCGGATGGGTCAGCTCCCTGCGGCACAACTCCTGCAGCTCCTGCAAAAGCTGTCGCGGTGGAGGGTCGCTGCTTGGCAAAAGCTCCGACCAGTCGAAATCGCCCTCCCGCAGATGGATCAAATCGGAGAGAACCAGCTGCTGCTGCTCCCGGAAGGTGCGCACCTGGCCCTTGACACGGACCACCTGCTCCGCTTGGAGGTCGGTGTATTCACTGCTCAGAGGGGACCATATCTTGGCCTCGATCTGTCCGGTGGCGTCCTGCAGACGCAGATCCCAGTAGGGCCCGTTGCGGGAAGCCGCCTGCCTGGCCTGGACCAGGACAAAGACGTCCTCCACCTCCTGGCCGGTGCGGAAATCGCTGATGGGGCAGGTCTTCTTGGTCATCTCGCCTTGTCATGCACTCCGGTTTGCGTTATACAAGCCTCGTTTCAGCCGCAATGCACGGGCACGGCTCCGCCCCTCGCCCCGTACGTGGGGTGGGGGGTTCCCGGCAAAGCCAGAACACTCTAGCCTGATTCGCATTTTTTTTCAAAGCCCGCACCCGTTTCCGTGGGGCCGTGCGCAGGAATCGGTCCCCTTGACCAGAAGCGGTCGGGGCAACAAGGATCGGACACTCCATGAACATCATACTGACCAACGACGACGGCATCTGGGCAGTGGGGCTGCGCTGCCTGGCCCGAGAGCTCGAGCGCGCCGGGCACAGTGTGCACGTCGTCGCCCCCCTTACGGAACAGTCCGCTGTGGGCCACGCGGTAACCCTGAGCCTGCCCCTGCGCACCAGGGAAGTGCGGGAGGACCACTTCCGGGGCACCGGAGTCTCGGGAACGCCGGTGGACTGCGTGAAAATGGCCCTGGGCACGGTCTTCCGCTTCCAGCCCGATCTTCTCATTTCCGGGATCAACAGCGGGGCCAACGTGGGGGTGGACGTCCTCTACTCCGGAACCGTGGCCGCGGCGACAGAGGCGGCCCTGGTGGGCACCCCCTCCCTGGCGGTCTCCGTGGACCACTTCAATCCCGGCGACCTGACGGAGCAGGCCCGCTACACCGCGGGGCTCCTGGATCGGATCGACTGGCAGGGTCTTCCTGCCAAAAGAGTGCTCAACCTCAACTTCCCGGACTGCCCCCTGGAGCAGAGCCGGGGCCTGAAGTGCTGCCCCCAGACCAGCGCGGTGTACGAGGACTGGTACGAAAAGCGAAGGGATCCCAGAGGACGGGACTACTACTGGCTCTGCGGCGAGATCCTGAAGGAGAACCTGGAGCCGGAGACGGACCGGACCCTGCTCACCCAGGGCTCCATCACCCTGACCCCGCTCACCTTCGACTTTACGGACAGGGAGCTGATGCGCAAGCTGGAGCAGAGCACGGGCTCAATCTCCTGACAGGCCGAGCAGCTCCTTGATTTCCCCAGCCGCGCCGGTGACGAAGGCATCGCGGTCCGCCCCGGGAGAAATATCGCCGCCCCGCACTTGCCGCGGCCGGTTAATCAGCTCCGGGCGCGGCACGATATCGTATTCCGGGGGAAAGCCGTCCTCGAAGTACATCTGTTGAAAGGATTGGAACTTCAGGGAATGGGCCGTGGCGTTGAGCACTGCCGTCTTGTCCCTGGAAACGGACCCCTGTCGCACCGCCCGGAGGAGCCCGGCAAGGCTCTCTCCGCCCTGGGTGCAGGCGATGTGCCCGTTCCGGTTCGCCTCGAGCATCCCCTCCACGATCTCCTGCTCCGTGACCTGGACCACCTGGAAGGCGGACTCCCCCGCCAGGGCCTGGTACTGCCTTGCCAGGGACCGCACCCTGGGAAAGGACACCGGATCGCCGATCATGGCCGCCTGGGCCACGCTGGACCTGACGGAAACCGGCTCGTAGCGGCGCTCACCCGGGGGAGAGCTGTAATAGCGGTACACCGGGTCCGCGTGACAGGACTGCACCCCGAAGATCTGGGGCAGCTCGGAGATGATCCCCAGGCGGTGGAGCTTGAGGAAGCCGGCCATGATCGCGGAAATGTTGCCCGCGTTGCCCACGGGGACGAAGACCGCCTTGTCCCCAGTGTTCCAGTCCGCCCACTGGGCCACCTCGAAGGCGTAGGTCTCCTGGCCCAGGATGCGCCAGCTGTTCTTGGAGTTCAAGAGGGCCACGGGACAGGTGTCCGCCAGGTGCTCCACCACCTTCATGCAGTCGTCGAAGACTCCGGGCAGCTCCAGGACCCGGGCCCCGCTTCCCAGGGGCTGGGCCAGCTGCTGCGGAGTGACCTTGCCCTGGGGCAACAGGACCACCGCGGTGATCCTGCTGCCCACGTACGCGGCGTACATCGCCGCGGCAGCTGAGGTGTCGCCAGTGGAGGCACAGAGGGTGAGCATGTGCTCCCACTGCTTGTGCCGCATCACGGACTGCACATAACTGAAGGCGCAGGCCATGCCCCTGTCCTTGAAGGAAGCGCTGGGATTCTGCCCCTCGTTCTTGAAGGCCAGGGCTCTTCCCACCCGCTCTTCCAGGTCGGCATTGGCCCGCACCACCGGGGTCCGGCCCTCTCCGGGGCTCACGATGTCCTCGGGCTCCAGGATGGGGGCGACGAGCTCGTAGAAGCGGAAGATCCCCTGGAGGGCGGGATGCTTGGAAGCGGCCCTGGAGTCGAATATCTCCCGCCACGTCGCTCCGGAGGTCTCGGCCAGCTCGGCAAAGCGCGTGTCCTCCAGGAGGAAGACACCGCCGCAGTCGGGACAGGTATAGTAGAGCTCGGCAGCGGGAAAGCGGCTCCCGCATCCCTGACACACGTATTCCATCGCTCCCCGGTAGGCGGGGAATCCGTCGCGCGCATTCGCCATGTTCTTCCCTCTCCTAGGGCCAGACCCGGGGCAGGGCCAGCATGATCAGTACCATCCCCAGGCCGGCCTTGGCCGCGAAGCCGAGAACCCGGCCCAGCATGGCCCCCTTGGAGGCGTGAACCGCCCGGGCGATCGCCTTGCCCGAGACGAGCTCCAGGATCAGGCTGCCCAGGAAGGCGCCGGCCACGGCCCCCAGGATGGCCCCAACGCCGAAGAAGAAGGGCGCTCCCGCGATCGCCCCGACAAGCGCGCCCGCGAGGGAGCCCCAATTCCCTCTGGAGCTGGCCCCGTAGCGCTTGCCTCCCCACCACTGACTGGCGAATTCCAGGGCCTCGCCGATCGCGGCCAACAGGAGGAGCCCCAGAAAGAACCACCATCCCGCGGGCATCTCCGGATGGAAGAGCTTCCACAGGCCCAGAAGGGCCACGTTGATCCAGTTGCCCGGCAGGCTGAAGAAGATGGAGGCCCAGGCCAGGAGCATGAGCAGCAGGAGCATTGCGGCCGCGAAATAGATCATACTGAATCAGTTCTCGTTCTGCCGCATGTCCAGCACCCGCTCCGCCTTGCCCTCGTTCCGGGGCAGGCTGCGGTGCTCCACGAGCTCCACCTTGGGGCTGACCAGGATCTCCTCCCGCAGGCTGCGGGCGATCTTCTGCTCCAGTGCCTTGAGGGCCCGCATGTCCTCCACGAAATATTCGTCCTTGATCTCCACCCGAACCCGCATGTGATCGATGTATCCCGAGCGTTCCAGCACGATCTGGTAGTTCTCCCCCACCTCGGGAATGTCCATGAGGATCTTCTCCACTTGCATGGGATAGATGTTCACCCCCTTGAGGATGATCATGTCGTCCGTTCTGCCGGTTATGCGCTCGATGCGGCGATGGGCCCGGCCGCAGGGGCATGTTCCCGGGACCACCCGGGTCAGGTCCTTGGTGCGGTAGCGGATGAGGGGCATGCCCTCCCTGGTCAGGGTGGTCATGACCAGCTCCCCGTATTCCCCGTCGGAAACGGGCTCCAGGGTCTCGGGATCGAGGATCTCCATGATATAGGAGTCCTCCCAGAGGTGCATTCCCTGTTGTTCCGGGCACTCGAAGGCCACTCCGGGGCCGTTCATCTCCGAAAGGCCGTAGGAGTTGTACGCGCTCACCCCGTAGATGGCCTCGATCCGCTGCCGGATCTGCTCCGTGTGGGGCTCGGCTCCGATAAGCATGATGCGCAGGGGCAGATCCGCCGGGTCGATTCCGGTTTCCCGGATCACCGTGGCCAGGTGCATGGCGTAGGAGGGAATGATGTGGGCCACGCTCACTCGGAAATCCCGCAAGAGCTTGATCTGCCGCTTGCTGTTCCCGGCTCCGGCCGGAATGGTCAAACAGCCCAGCCTCTCGGCGCCGTAGTGGATGCCCAGCCCTCCGGTAAACAGCCCGTACCCGCTCAGGTTCTGGAAGATGTCCTCGGGTCGGACCCCGACCATGTACATGCAGCGGGCAACCAGGTCGGCCCATCGGGCCAGATCCTGCTCGGTATAGAGAATGGCCGTGGGGCTTCCGGTGGTGCCCGAGGAGGCGTGCAGGCGCACCATGTTCTGCACGGGCTGGGTCAGGAATCCCAGGGGGTAGTAATCCCGGAGGTCGTCCTTCGTGGTCAGGGGCAACTGCCTGATGTCCTCGGGACTGACCAGCGAGTCGGCATCGACCCCTTCCAGCCGCTGGCTGTAGAAGGTCGAGCTCTTGGCCCGCTCCACGGTTTGGCGCAGCCTGTCCGTCTGCAGGGAGGCGATTTCCTCCCTGGAGAGCCCTTCCTCGGAATGGAAAAATTCCGTGCTCATACTGCGTTCCTCGTGCTGTGCGTTCCTCGGCATCCGCCAGCCGTATCCGTCCCCCAGTAGGGGCTCATTCTCCGCCGGTTGCGGTTTCCTCGGAGGGCGCCGGCATCTGGGCCAGGTTCTCAAAGGCGGTGCTGCTGTTCAAGTAGGAGAGCTTGGCCGTGCCCACGGGGCCGTTGCGCTGCTTGCCCACGATGATTTCCGCGATACCCTTGTTGGGATTATCCTCCCGCGTGTTGTACACCTCGTCCCGATAGAGGAAGACGATGAGATCCGCGTCCTGCTCAATGGCCCCGGACTCGCGCAGATCGGAGAGCATGGGCCGCTTGTCCGTGCGATCCTCCACCTTGCGATTGAGCTGGGCCAGGGCGACCACGGGGACGTCGATCTCCTTGGCCAGGGACTTCAGATTGCGCGATATATGGGAGATCTCCTGTTCGCGGGACTCCTTGCGCTGATTGAGGTGCATGAGCTGCAGGTAGTCCACGACAACCATGCCCAGGCCCTTCTCCCCTTTGAGGCGGCGGCAGCGCGCCCTAAGCTCCAGGGGATCCAGAGAGGGTGTATCGTCAATGTAGATGGGGGCCTGGGAGATATCCTCCGCGGCCTGGTACAGCCTGGCCCAGTCCTCGTCCGTGAGGAACCCGCTGCGCATGCGCGAGAGGCCCACGTGCCCCCAGGCGCAGAGCATGCGCATCATGAGCTGGTCCATGGACATCTCCAGAGAAAAGATGGCCGTGGGAATCTCGTGCTTCACCGCGGAGCGCATGGCCACGTTGAGGCCGAACGCGGTCTTGCCCATGCTGGGACGGCCCGCCAGGATGATCAGATCCGTGCGCTGCAGCCCGGCGGTGATCTCGTCGAAATCGTGATAGTCCGTGGGCACCCCGGTGATGAGCTCATTCTGCTCGAACCGCTGTTCCAGGTATTCAAAGACCTGGTCCACCAATTCCTTGCTCGACTTGAAGCGGGGCTGGGTGCGCGCCTCGGAGATCTGGAAGATGTCCGTCTCCGCCCTGTCCAGAAGGCTTTCCGTTTCGTCCTCGGACTGGAAGGCGCTGTTGATGATCTGCGAGGCCCGCTGGATGAGCTCCCGCCGCACGGCCTTTTCCCGGACAATCTCCGCATAGCTCAGGGCATTGGCGGCACTGGCCACGGATTCCATGAGGGAGCTCAGATACACCGCTCCGCCGGCTTCCTCCAGATGACCCGTCTTTTGCAGATGCTCGGAGACGGTGACCAGATCGATGGGGCTGTTCTGGGTGTACAGATCGCGGAAGGTGCGGAAGATCACCCTGTGGGCGGGGTAATAGAAGTCCTCCTCCCCGAGCATGTCCACCAGGGAGTGAAACACGGTATTGCGTAAAAAAACCCCCCCCAAAACCGCCTGTTCAGCCTCCTGGTTTTGAGGGGGGCGCTTGCTCGCAAGGTCGCTCGTATGCTGGGTCAATGAGGCGTCACCGTAGGGATTGCTCCGAGCCTTACTGCTCACCTGCCTGCTCGGATTCCTGTTCTGGTTCCTGCTCATCTTCCGCGTGTTCCTCGCCATGGCGGACAACAGCCAACTTGATTTCCGGCCTGACCTCGGGATAGACCTTCACCGGCACGGTGTATTCCCCGAGGGAACGGATGGGCTTGTCCAGCTCGATTTTCTTCTTGTCCAGGTCGAGCCCCTCCTCGGCCAGGGCGCTGGCGATCATGGCCGTGGTCACCGAGCCGTAGAGCTTGTCCCCTTCGCCCACGCGAACGGGGATGCGCAGCCTGAGATCCTGAAGCTGCTCGGCAAGGCGCTCCGCGTCGGAACGGGCCTTATCCAGCCTTTCCTGGAGCTTCCGCCGCTGATGCTCGAATTCCTTCATATTGCCGGGAGTGGCCTCCATGGCCATATCCCGCGGCAATAAATAATTGCGGGCGTACCCGGGCTTGACATCGACCACGTCGCCCAGTTTGCCCAGACGCTCTATGTCCGTGCGCAATATTACCTGCATAATCTCGCTCCTGACTCTGTTCCCTGCGATTGCTGCCGCGAGCGGCTTTTCCGGATGAATGCTAGATGGTATCTGACCGAAAATCGTGATTGGACGTAAACTTGCCCAGATACGAGGAGCAATACATTTTGAAACCGCAGTGTATATGAATACATGAGGATTTCAAAATTTTGCAGCGACGAAGGAGGTGGGTAAGTTTTCGTCCAAGCACTAGATGGTCTTCTTCCTCACCTCTGTGCTGTGAACCGCGGTATAGTAGAGAAGGGCCATCTGCCGCGATTTCTTGATCTCACGGGTGAGCCGCCGCTGGTGCTTGGCGCAGGTCCCGGTGATCCTGCGGGCTATGATCTTGCCTCGATCGGTAACAAAATTGCCCAGAATATCCGGACGCTTATAATCCAGCGGCAGATCCTTGTCCGCGCAAAAACGGCAAAACTTCTTTCGTGGGGTGAACTTGAACGCCATATTTCCACCTCGTGGGAGTGATTTGTGTGCTTGAGAGCCCTATCCGGCCCGTGGACCGCTCCGAAAACATAGCTCGGCCGCGCCGGAAAAAAACGCTTCCTGTCGGGAACGTTCTCAGGCCGCCTTGTACTCGTCCGAAAGCTTCACGGTGAGGAATTTGAGGACTCCCTCGTAGATGCGCAGCTTTCGCTCCATTTCCGGGATGATCCCGCCGTCGGACGCAAACTCCACCCGCACGTAATGGCCCCGGGTGTACTTGCGGACCGGATAGGCCAGCTGACGCATTCCCCAGTCGTCGAGCAGGGGATCCTGACCGGATTCGCCCCGTATGACCTTGCTCACCTCTTCCAGGATGTTCTGCCGTTCCTCGCTATTCAGGTCCGGGCTGAAAAGAATCAACGTCTCGTAGTGTCGCAATGCGGCACCTCCTTATGGGCTTTGGCCCCGGCTCTGATACCCGGGGCAAGGAAAAAAGTACTGTTATACTCCTATCTCGATCTTGTCAAGGCACGCCAGCTCGCTAGTAGCGGAGGATCTCCGGGGTCTTGATATCGATGTCCGCCTCCTCGCGCAGCATCTGAACCAGGTTGTCCATCATATTCTGTTTCCTGGTGGCGCTCAGGCGCTGGATCCAGAAGGACTTCTGCTGCTGCCACGTTTCGTCCGAAGGCGGGCTCACGGCATCCATCCGGGCCACAACGTACTGGGTCTCGAACTGGTAGACCTTGGGCAGCCACTCCCCTTTTTCCGCGACAAAGGCGTCCCTGGCCAACTCCTTGTTGGCTCCGAGCCCCGGGATACGGCCTCTGCGGCTGAACTGGCCGCTTTCCTGCATTTCGTCCCGCAGGGACTGCGGCACTTGGCCCTCCTCGCGCAGACTTTCCAATGCCTCCTCCGCCTTGGTGCGGGCCAGCTCCGCAGCCTTCTCCCCCCGCAGCCTCTGGACGATGCTGTCGCGGACCTCGGAGAGCTGAAGGGTGGTGGCCTTTTCCATGCCCGTTTTCTGGGCCAAGAGATAGCCGTTGTCCAGAATAATGGGCACGTTCGTCACCTGCTGCGGCTTGAGACCAAAGAGCTGCTTCAGATGGTCCTTCCGCAGGTCCAGGCCCTTGGGGCCGTTTTCCCTGCTGAACCAGCCGGTTGTTTTCACCTCGAGCCCAAATTCCCCTGCGGCCTCCGCCAGATCCTGCTCGCCGAAAACCTTTTCCAAAAGATTATCCAGGGTCCTGTCCAAGGATTCGGCAGCCATGTCCTGTGCCACGCGCTCCCGTACCGTCTCCCTGACCTCGTCGAGGGGCTGGACCCCGCCTTCGCGGCGATCCTCCACCTTGATCAGATGCCATCCCTTTCCAGTCCGGACAGGATCTCCGAGCTGACCGGGCTCCAGGGAGAAGGCCTCCTCCTGGAAGGCGGGGAGGGTATCCCCCTTGGCTATCCAGCCCAGGCTGCCTCCCTCGGAGGCGCTCGGCCCCTGGGAGTGCTCACGGGCGGCTTCCGCGAAATCCACTTCCCCTGCCTCAATCCTGTCCCTCAGACGGAGGATCCGCTTCCGCGCCTGTGCCGCCGCCTTTTCCGTGGCGTTTTGCTCCAGGGAAAAGAGGATGTGCCGGACCTTGACTTTTGCTTCGCCTTGAAAATCCTGCCTGTTGCGCTCGTAGTAGCTCCTGATCTCCTCTTCCGGGACCTCTTGATAGCGGGCCAGCGATTCCGGGGTGAGCCGCAGGTAGTCCATCTTCATCCGGGCGGGCTCCCGGAAGGCCTCCTTGTTCTCCCGGTAGTAGCCCTCGATCTCCTCCTGGCTCACCTCCACCTGGTCCAGATAGTCCTTTGCCGCAAAAGCCAGATAGCTCACCCTGCCCTGGAGATTGACGTATTCGAAGAAGTCCTTGGCCTGGCCGGGAGCCGGCTCCACTGGGCCGGCCAAAAGGTCCCTCATCTTCTGGACCAGCACATCGCGCCGCAGCCCCGCCTCGAACTGGGCCGGTGACATGCGGTTGGCCCGGAGGATGGAAACGTAGCGCGTGGCGTTGAAGGCCTTGTTCCTTCCCTGAAAGACCTCCATGTTCTCGATCCGATCCCTGATCCTGGAGCGGGGCAGGATCAGGCCCAGCTCGTCGACAGCGTCCAAGAGGAGCTTCTTATCCACCATCTGATCAAAGACGCGGCGCTTGAAGTCCATTTTCCTCAGGTCCTGGGTGTCCAGATCCTCGCGCTGCTGCCGCAGGGACTCCAGCCGCCTCTGATAGCGCTTCTGGAACTCCCTGGTCTCGATGCGCTCTCCGTCCACAGTTGCCAGAATGGCCTTTTCGTCTCCCTGGAAGCCGCCCACTCCCCAAAAGACGAAGACCAGCACAATAACGCCGAATAGGAGCTTGATTCCCCATGACTGAGCATTCCGCCGCATTCCGTCCAGCATAGATGTCCTCTACAATTTTGTTCCGGGCTCTCCGTCCCGTTTCGGTCAGGGCCTGCGCCTGGTTGCGCCAAAATCTCGCTGAAGGGGTCAGGCCTCTTTGGACCGCACGTATTCCAACCTGCCGCCGGCCAGGACGATGTCCAGCTCCTGGCGGCTTAGATCGTTGTCCGCCAGAATCCGCCCGCCTCGATCCAGAAGCTCCAGCTCCACTGTCCCCGTCGGAGTCAGGTCCCCGCTTGCCAGCCCTATGCGCTCTCCCTGGGCCAGGGCAGGATAGTCCGCCTTGCTCCGGAAAATCAAGGGGAGAATCCCGAAATTGATCAGATTGGCCCGGTGGATGCGGGCCAGGGATTTGGCCAGGACAATGCGGACACCGAGGTATCTGGGCGCGAGCGCGGCGTGTTCCCTGCTGGATCCCTGCCCATAGTTCTCCCCGCCCACAATGACTCCCTGCCCGGAATCCCTGGCTCGCGCCACGAATTCCGGATCCACCCGCTGGAAAACGTGTTCGCTGATCGCCGGCACATTGGAGCGGAGCGCGGTTACTTCCGGCCCTCCGGGAAGGATATGGTCCGTGGTGATGTCGTCCTCGGTCTTGAGCAGGACGGGCAGGGTGAGGCGCTTTGGCAGGGGCTCGAAATGGGGCAGGGGCTCGATATTCGGGCCGCGCCGCACCTCGACCTGCGAGCCGTCCCGCGGGGGATACTGGAAATGGCTCGCCCCGGCCCTGGAATAATCGGGGATTTCCGGTCGTTCCGGCGCCTCCCCCCAACGGGCCGGATCTGTGAATCTCCCGGCCAAAGCTGCCTGGGCCGCGGTCTCCGGGCTCACCAGATAGACCTGGGCATCCGCCGTCCCGCTCCTGCCCTGGAAGTTCCGATTGAAGGTGCGCAGGCTGACCCCTCCGCTCACAGGGGCTCCCCCCATGCCCAGACAGGGACCGCAGACGCACTCCAGGAGACGCACCCCGCTGTCCAGGAAGTCCCCGAGCATCCCGTCCTCGTCCAGCAGGCGGAGCACCTGTCTGGAGCCCGGAGAGAGGAGGGCATCCGTTCCGGTATGGACGCGGCCGCCCCGAAGGATACCCGCGGCCCGCGCCAGGTCCACATAGGAGGAATTGGTGCAGGAGCCGAGGATCACCTGATCCACTTCCAGGCCGTCGAGATCGCGAACCGGGACTCCCCGATCCGGCATGTGGGGCGCGGCTGCCATGGGCTCCACGCTGTCCAGGTCGAGCTCCAGCTCATTGTCGTACATGGCATCCGGATCGGGGCCCAAGGGGACGAAGTCCTCTTTCCGTCCCGCGGCCTCGAGGAAACGCCGGGTCTGCTCGTCACTGGGAAAGATGGACGTCGTGGCCCCGAGCTCGGCTCCCATGTTGGTGATGGTGGCCCGTTCGGGCACGCTCAGCGTCTCCACCCCCGGGCCGGTGTACTCCATGACCGCTCCCACTCCGCCCTTGACCGTGAGGCGAGCCAGGAGAGTCAGGATCACGTCCTTGGCACTGGCCCATCCCCGAAGCTGTCCGGTGAGATGAACCCGCACTACACGTGGCATGGGCAGGGTATAGGGCTCGCCGGCCAGGGCCAGGGCCACTGCGAGCCCCCCGGCGCCCATGGCCAGGGCGCCGATTCCGCCGCCCATGGGGGTGTGGCTGTCCGAGCCGAGGAGCGTAGCCCCCGGCTTGGCAAAATGTTCCAGATGCAACTGGTGGCTGATCCCGTTGCCCGGAGGGGAGAAGACCAGGCCGTAGCGGGCCGCCACGCTCTGCAGGTAGCGGTGGTCGTCGGAATTGCGAAACCCCATTTGCAGGGTGTTGTGATCCACATAGCTCACGGAGAGGTCCGTGGCCACTCGGTCTTTGTCCATGGCCTCGAACTGCAGATAGGCCATGGTGCCTGTCGCGTCCTGGGTCAATGTCTGGTCCACGCGCAGGCCGATCTGCTCTCCAGGCTCTGTGTTGCCCTGAAGCAGATGCTCGGCTATGATCTTCCGAGTGAGGTTGTCGCCCATTCGTCCCCCTTTTCAGGATAAAGCGCAGGCATAGTGCCCCGAGACCGCCCAGGAGTCAAGACCTCGGCCAATGCGGCACAGGGGAAGGGGTGCTGCCTCTTGCCAAGAGGCTCCGCATGATTCAAGGTGGGAGATGGTTGGGGGATGCGTGAAAATGCGTTGAACGTGCGAACCCCACAGGAGTCACCATGCGCACCACGACCATAGCCACCCTGGGCCCGAGCTCCTCGGAGCGCGAGATCCTCGCTTCCATGATCGGGCACGGGACGCGCATATTCCGGCTCAACTTCTCCCATGCCCCCGCGGAGGAGTTCGCCCCCCTTATCGAGCTCATCCGCGAGCTGGAGGGGGAGCTGGGCACCACCCTCACCGTGCTGGGAGACCTGAGCGGCCCCAAGATCCGCATCGGCAAGGTGGGAAACGCTCCCTTGCAGGTCTCCCAGGGTGACAGGGTCTATCTCGGACCGTCGGAATACAGGGACAGCTACCAGGACCTGGCCTATCTTCCCCTGGACACGCCCGAGGTCCTCGAAGGGCTGGGGAGCGGGGCCCCGGTGACCATCAGCGACGGCGTGCCCCGCTTCACCGTGAGCCAGGTCCTGGAGCCGGATCGGGTATTTCTGCTCCAGGCCCTGGACCACGGGATCGTCGCCTCCAGCAAGGGCATCACCTTTCCGGGCAAGCCCCACTCCCTGCCCGCATTCACCCAAAAGGACAAGCACGACCTCCACGCCGGGCTGGAGGCCGGGGTGGACGCCTTCGCCCAGTCCTTTGTCCAGACCCGGGAAGACATGGAGACCCTGCGCTCCGAGCTCACCTCCTACACAAGATACATTCCCCTCATCGCCAAGCTGGAGCGGGCCAGCAGCCTGGACAACCTGGAGGCCATCCTGTCCCTGGCGGACGGCATGATGGTGGCCCGCGGTGATCTGGGCCTGGAGTGCTCCCTGCCCGCCCTGCCGGTGATCCAGAAAAAGGTGATCCGGGCCTGCCGGCGGCATCAGAAGCCGGCCATCGTGGCCACCCAGATGCTTCTGTCCATGGTGAACAATCCCCTGCCCACCCGGGCGGAAGCAACGGACGTGGCCAATGCGATCATGGACGGGACGGACTGCGTCATGCTCTCCGAGGAGACCGCGGTGGGCAGCTATCCCATCGGCGCAACCAAGATGATCCGGGACATAGCGGACCATGCGGAGAGCTATCTCCTGCAGCAGATGCAGGGACCCTACCGGCCGGAGAACGAAAAGGACACCGCCAAGTACCTGGCCTATTCCGCCTGTCTCATGGCGGACCACGCCGAGGGCAAGGGCGTCGCCTGCCACTCCACCTCCGGGCGCACCGCCGCGCTCCTCTCCAGCCGAAGGGCCTCGCGCCCGGTGTACGCCCTGACCCCGCACATCGAGGTCATGCGCAGCCTCAATTTCTTCTGGGGAGTGATTCCGGTGCAGAGCGATCCGGGAATCGCCAATCACTTGGATCGGGTGGAGCGCTTCGTCCAGGACAGCGACATCTTCGCTGCCGGAGACCGCATCGTCCTCACCTCGGGCCAGCCCACACCGGGACAGCGGGAGACGCACACCAATCAGATCAAGATCTACACCAAATAGGTGGCGACTCGGAAATACGCAGTGTGCCGCGGGCTCACGGGATGGTGGAAGATGTGAGGGCCATGTGCCAGGATATCGCCACCAGGGCCAGGCCCAGCCCACCGACCCAAAGGTCCGCTCCGCGCGGCGGGGGCAGGGACCTCTTCCCCACGCTTCCCAGGCCGAGCCCCAGGACGACCCCAGAGGCGAATCCGAAAACATGGCTGGCCACGTCAATGTTCCCTCCGCCCGTGCCCAGCATGGCCAACAGCCCGAGCCCGGCGCCGACAGGGACCAGACGATCCATGCGGGTGCGCTGCTCTGAGCCCTCCAGGGCCCGCAGCCCGGCCAATATGCCCACCGCGCCGAACACGGAGGTGGAGAAGCCCAGGGCGGAGTGGCTGTAGTCCTGCACCAGAGAGTTGAGCCAGTTGCCGCCAATACCGGCCGCAAGGGTGGCGCTCCAGGCCGTTCCGGGCCCCAGCTCCCGGATGAGGAACACGAGGAAGACGCCGCCCGCGGCGACATTGCTCAAGAGATGGGTGGGATCCCCGTGCAGGGTGAGGCCGGTGACCAGACGCCACCACTCGCCCTGGTGCACCTTCCAGACATTGACGCTTCCCAGGTCCTTCCAGGGGATGGATTGGTACCCGAAACCGGCCAGATCCATGGTGGTCAGCTTGTAAAAGAGCATCAGGGCCAGCATGACCCAGAACGTGGCCTCCACTCCGCCGCTCGCCGCCGGGGCGGGCTCCTCGATCTCCGGCTCCTCGTTCTCCCCCTCGAAGGCCTCGATCTCCCGGACCGCTTCCTCCGCCCGCTCCGGGTCGACCTCGATGCGCCACACCCAGTTCTCCCGATCCACGGAATGGGGGATGCCCCTGGCCAGGAGCACCAGGGACCATAGCTCCACTTTGTCCCGGCTGACCTCGGGACGCACCCTGCTGCGCGCGACCCGGGGGATTATGTCGACAGATTGCGAATCCATTGCTCTGTCCCTGAAACGGGGGCTAGCGGTCTCCCGACAAAAAGCCGTGTCGCGAAAAGACCTCCCGGGCCGCGTCGGAACGCAGGAACCGAAGGAAACGGGAGGCGTTCTCCGGATTGGGGCCGCCGATGAGACCGGTGGCGTAGTAGGCGATCGCCTCCCTGCGATCCAGCCCGGGACCGGGGTCGATGCCCTCCAGGGCCAGACCCAGGCCCTGAGCCCGCTGGATCTCGGTCCACCACACCGGACCCGCGTCAGCGCTTCCCTCCAGAATCCGCTGCGGGGTCTGCCTGTGGTGCACACTGGTCCACAGCGTGGTTCCCGCGTCCGCCTTGTCCCGCAACACGGCGCGGACGAGCTCCTCGCCCCCGGCCTGGCGATACATCTCTTCGATATACAGGGCGATGTGCTCCCCCGCGGGGTCCGGCTGCGAGACCCGGACATCCTCCCGGCCCAGGTCCCGGACCCCGCGGACGTCCTTGGGATTGCCCTCGGCCACCATGATCCCCAAGCGGTTGCGCAGGTAGACGAAGGGATCGCCATCGCGGGCCAGACCCTTCCGGATCAGTCTCTGCATGGCCTCCTCGGAAACTGCGGTGTACACATCCGGCAGACCCGTAAGCAGGCGCTCCCCGAACCGAGCGCCCCCGGCCAGGATCTGACCGAGCTCCAGGCCAGGGGGAAGGGTCTCGTAGGCCACGGGCTCCGCCCCGGGGCATTCGCGCAGAAAGGCCCGAACCAGGTCCGGCAGGGCCATGAACTGATTCCCGGCCATGAACAGGATCAAGCCGGCCCTGTCCGCCGCCTCCATGCCCTGGAGATCGTCGCCCCTTTCGAGCGGGATGACGGGATACTCCCCACCGGCAAAAGCCTCTGCCATTTCCACCTCCCGGGCTGATATCCCCAAGTCTCGATCGTTCCGAACGAAACATGCATACGATCAGTAGACCAGTGTTCGTGCCCATCGGGCATAAGGTCAGGATGCGTGTCAACACGCACTAGGCAGCCTGCGAAATGGCACATTGTCAAGCAGGGCGCCCCCCAAATTCCAAGTGCAAGGCGCGAAAAAAGTTCAAGCTTGAACAGTAGTGAGCCTACGTGAAATCTTGAACTTTTTGAAGCAACGCAGCAATTGGAAGATTGAGGGCGTCCTGCTAGGGACGCCAGCGGGCCATGAACTCTCCCGGGCTCCCTCCATCCCGGATATGCCGGATCAGGGCGCTGCCGAAGACCACCGCGTCCACCCGCTGCGTGATCCCCTCCAGCTGCTGTGGCCGGCTCAGGCCGAAACCCAGGGCCAGGGGCGTGGCAGCAAAGATCTCCCCCGCCTGCCGCAGCCCCTGGGCAAGCTCCGGGGAGAGGCCGCCGTTGCCTCCGGTTGTGCCCAGCACGGAGACGAAGTAGACAAATCCCTCCGCGTGCTCCGCATAGAGACGCATCCGCTCCGGAGAGGTGTTCACCCCCACCAGACGGATCAGGGAGGCGCCGCTCGCCCCGAGCGCCCTCTCCAGACCCGCGCTCTCCTCCAGGGGGAGATCGGGGGCGATCAGGCCGCTCACGCGGCACTCGGCCATCTTGCGGGCCAGATTGTCCCAGCCGTATTGCAGAAAGGGGTTCACGTATCCCATGAGCACCAGCTCCGCCCCGATTTCCTCGCGGATCCCGGCAAGCCCGGAAAAGATCCAGTCCAGATCCACGCCCTGGGCCAGGCTCTGCTGCGAGGCCTCCTCCACGGCCTGGCCGTCGGCAACCGGATCGGAAAAGGGCACCCCGATCTCGATGATGTCCGCCCCGCTCTGGTCCAGCTCGCGGACATGGTCCCAGAAGGTCTCCGTATGGGGAAATCCCGCCGGAAGAAAGGGGATCAGGGCCCGACGCCCCTGGGCAGCCGCCCGCTCGATCCGCTGTCGCAGTCGCTCGCCTCCCTCAGCCATGGCTCACCTCCTTGCCGCCACGGGCGTCCTCGTATTCGAAAACGATCTCCAGATCCTTGTCCCCCCTGCCGGAGAGATTGACCAGCACGCGGCTCTGCGGGCTAAGCTCGCCCTCCCACTCCAGGGCCCCGGCCAGGGCGTGGGAGCTCTCCAGGGCGGGAATGATCCCCTCCTTGCCGGCCAGCCGCTTGAATGCGCGATACGCGGCCTCGTCCCCCACCGTCCTATAGGTCACTCTTCCCGAGTCCCGCAGATGGGAGTGCTCCGGCCCCACGCCGGGGTAGTCCAGCCCGGGGGCCAGGGAATGGGAGGGCAGGATCTGGCCCTGCGGAGACTGCAAGAGGTAGCTCAGGGATCCGTGGAGCACCCCTGGCGTTCCCTGGGTCAGGGTGGCGGAGTTGAAACAGCCCGGCTCTCCCGAGCCCGCCGCCTCCACCCCGGTGAGGGCCACTCCCTGGTCCTCGAGGAAGGCGGAAAAGATGCCGATGGCGTTGGATCCGCCCCCCACACAGGCCAGGACGTGATCCGGCAGCCCGCCTGTCGCGTCCTGGAACTGCTGTCTGGCCTCGTCGCCGATGACCGCCTGCAGCTCCCGGATGAGGCTGGGGAAGGGATGCGGCCCGGCAACGGAGCCAAGGCAGTAGTGCGTGGTCCCCTGATGGGCGATCCAGTAGCGAAGCGCCGCGTTGATCGCGTCCTTCAGGGTCCTTGTGGAGCTGGTCACCGGCTCCACCCGGGCGCCCAGAATCTCCATGCGCCGCACGTTCACGCTCTGCCGCTGGACGTCCTTCTCCCCCATGAACACGAGGCAGTCCAGGCCCAGCAGGGCCGCCGCGGTTGCCGTGGCCACGCCGTGCTGGCCCGCTCCTGTCTCGGCCATGAGGCAGGTCTTGCCCATCCGCTTGGCCAGCAGGGCCTGGCCCATGGTGTTGTTGATCTTGTGCGCCCCGGTATGGGCCAGATCCTCCCGCTTGAGCCACAGATCGAAGCCGAGCTCCCGGGAGAGGTTGCCGCAGCGGGTGAGCGGCGTGGGCCGGCCCACGTAGTCACGCAGCAGCCCGCGGAACTCCCCTTGAAAGGAATCGCTTTTCACGATCTCCCGCAGTCCCTGATCCAGCTCCTGCAGCGGCGGCAGCAGAAGCTCCGGCACATAGCATCCGCCGTATTCACCGAAATAGCCCGTACTCATTCCGCATCTCCTTCAATCGTGCTTAGGGTTTGCGCCATGGCTTGGCGATCCTTGATTCCGGGCGCGGACTCCACCCCGGAGTTGAGATCCACTCCATCCGGCCCCAGGGCCAGCCCAGCCCCGATGCTCTCCGGACCCAGGCCTCCGGCCAGGATCCAGGGCCGCCGGAAGCGAAGACCCTCGCCCAGCCAGGGGGCCTGAATGCGCGTGCCGTGGCCTCCCCCGGAGAGGCCGGCGTCCAGGAGGAACCAGGCACAGCAGGGGGCATAGCGATCCAGCTCCTGCTGCAGATCCTCCTTGGCCTCGTAGCGCTGGGGCCAGAGCACCTTAAGGACCCGCTCCGGCCCCACGCGGCGGCAGAAGTCCGGGTCCTGGTCCCCGTGCAGCTGGGCCAGATCCAGCCGACAAGCCTCCATGATCGCCAGGATCTCCTCCGGATCCTGCCGAACGAAGACTCCCACGCGCAAGAGACTTCCTGTCTCCAGGGACGCGGCCCGCTCCGGGGCGATATAGCGCCGGCTGTCCGGATGGAAGATGAACCCGGCCCAGTGCGCCCCCAGCTCGCGGCAGGCATTGACGTCCTCCTGCCGGGTCAATCCGCAGACCTTGATCCGCATCGCGTGCCTCCTTTGTTGGCGCCAGCCCGGACCAGCCCGGCCAAAAATTCCCCCGGGGCCGGGCTCTGCATGATCGAGGTCCCCACCAGGCAGGCGTCGTATCCCAGATCCCGGACCTGTCCCACATCCTCCGGAGAGGCGATCCCGCTGGCGCTGATCCACAGCTCCTGAGGATCCCTCTCCCGGATGAGCCGGCGGCTGGCCTCCCGGTCCACGCACAGGGTGACCAGATCCCGGTTGTTGACCTGGATCAGGCGCGCCCCGGCCCGCCTGACCGGATCCAGCTCCTGTTCCCGGGTGATCTCCAGCACCGGCTCCAGGCCCAGCTCCCGGGCGCACGCGCAGATGTCCGCCATCTGTCCGGGGCTGTCGCGAAAGACCGCGGCGATGACAAGCACCGCGGAGGCCGGGGTGGTGGCGGTGTGCCGGACCTGCAGCGGATCGAGGATGAAGTCCTTGCGCAGCAGGGGGAGCCCGGCTCCCTCCATCCGCGCCAGAAAGCCCATCTCCCCCTGAAAACGGCTTGCCTCGGTCAGAACGGAGATAGCCGAGGCCCCGGCCCGAAAAAAGATCTCGCCCGCCTCCTCCGGACCCATGTCCTCCCGGATGACGCCCTTGCTGGGCGAGGCCCGCTTGTATTCCGCAATGACCGCTGTCCCCTGGCAGCCCTCGATCGCTTGGGCCAGTCCCGGGCCCCTCGCGGGGACAAGCTCCGGGAGGCGGCCTTGTTCCCGCAAGCGCCGCAGCTGGTCCACTTCCGCCCTTTTGGCTGCTACGAGCTCATCCAGCATGCAGCGCCCCCTCGGTGAGCCCGGTCTCCACCTTGTGTCCAGCCCGGCGGACCGACTCGGAAAGATCCGTGCCGTCCAGAAGGGAAAGGGCCATACCCAGGTTGAGCGCCACCATGTCCCGGACCGGATCCGGAGCACGGCCCTGCAGGACATGCCCCATGAGCTCCAGGGCCTCTTCCTTGTCCCGGCAGGCCAGATCCTCGGGCGCGCAGCCCCCGATGCCCAGCTGCGCCGGATCGAGGCGCACGGACTTGCATTCGCCCTCCTCCACCAGCACCACGTCGTTTTCCCCGCAGGGCGTCAGCTCGTCGAATCCCCCGGCCCCGTGGACCACTGCCGCGCGCCGCACTCCATTCAGGGCCAGAGTGCGGGCCATGAGATCGAGCGCCTCCGGGCTGCCCACGCCGAGAAGCTGATGCGTGGGGCGGGCCGGATTGAGCAGGGGCCCCATGAGGTTGAACAGGGTGGGAATGCCCAGCTCCTTGCGGATGGGGGCCACCTCCGCGAAGGCGGGATGATAGGACGGGGCGTAGAGGAAGGCGAAGTTGTGCCGTCCCAGGCTGGCCGCGACCTCCTTCTGGTCCTTGGTGAAGGGCAGGCCCAGGGTCTCCACCACGTCCGCGCTGCCGCAGCTGCTGGACACGGCCCGATTGCCGTGCTTGACCACGCTGTAGCCCATGTCCGCCAGGAACACGGCCACAGCAGTGGAACAGTTGAAGCTGTGCCTGCCGTCCCCGCCGGTGCCGCAGGTGTCGATGCACGCCCCTTCCGCGGCCCGCACCAGATGGGCGTGCCTAAGTGCCGCCTGAACCGCGGAGGAAAGCTCCTGTGCCGTGGCCCCCTTGGCCCGCAGGCCCAAAAGCATCGCTCCGGACTGGGCCGCCGAGAGCTCCCCGGAAAAGAGCGCCTCAAAGCCCTGCTCTGCCGCATTCGTGTCCAGGTCGCGGCCTCGGGCCAGATCCTCCAGGATATGCTGTACGGACATCACGACCTCCCGTTGTTATTGTGTGTTTCCACGATGTTCAGGAAATTGGCCAACAGCAGGGGCCCCTCCTCGCTGAGCACGGATTCGGGGTGGAACTGCACCCCCATCCAGGGCCGGTCCGTGTAGCGGATCCCCATGATCTCGCCCTCCTCGGTCCATGCGGTGACCCGGACACGCTCCCGGTCGTCGCTGTCCGGGGAAAGGAGCAGGGAATGATACCGGGTCGCGGTGAAGGGCCGGCTCAGTCCGCTGAAGAGCTCACTCCCCTCGTGCCGGATCTGCGAGGTCTTGCCGTGCATGACC